>Ga0210040_10006574_pt1 | contig 14422 bp, 10 predicted proteins | sample CryGeyCG12114_NA_FD_185462 | JGI IMG/M metagenome (GOLD analysis project Ga0210040, IMG submission 185462) | Groundwater microbial communities from aquifer - Crystal Geyser CG19_WC_8/21/14_NA (SPAdes) (version 2) | ecosystem: Environmental > Aquatic > Deep subsurface > Groundwater | place: USA... | reverse complement strand
CGGCTCCAGGTCGAGCATCCGGTAACCGAAATGGTTACGGGCATCGACCTGGTCCGCGAGCAGATCCGCATCGCCGACGGCAAGGCGCTCTCGGTTACGCAGGACGATGTCGTGATCGCCGGGCACGCGATCGAATGCCGGATCAATGCCGAGGATCCGTTCACCTTCATGCCAAGTCCCGGAAAGGTGTTGGCTTACCACGCGGCCGGCGGCATGCATGTGCGTGTCGATAGCGGATTGTATGCCGGCTACTCGATCCCCCCCTATTACGATTCGATGATTGCCAAGCTCATCGTCTACGGTCGCAGCCGCGAGAAGTGCATCATGCGCCTGCGCAGAGCCTTGGAGGAGATGGTGGTAGAAGGCGTCAAGACCTCCATCCCGCTCCATGCCGAACTGATCGATCAACCCGACATCCTCAATGGCGATTACACGATCAAGTGGCTCGAGGATTACCTCGCCCAGCGCGGCTCATGAACGCCTCGCGCTGACCATCTCCGGGCGATCTGCCGGCGCCTTGGACCTGGAAGCGACGACCTGCCCAGATCGTGCAAAGCCGTGAGGCACCTGCGCATCGTTAAGCGACTGACCACCAACCGCGGCGTCCTTACCGGCAGCCCGGGTCTAATCCAGCGGGACGCCGGGGAGTTGCTTGGCGGTGCGGATGGTCAGCGACGTCTTGACCGATGCGACATTCGGCGCGGGCGTCAGCTTGCTCGTCAGCAATTCCTGGAAACTCTGCAAATCCTGGCTGACGATCTTGAGAATGAAATCGATCTCGCCGTTGAGCATGTGGCACTCGCGCACCTCGGGCAGCGTCTTGATGTGGTTTTCAAAGGCGCGCAGGTCTTCTTCGGCCTGGCTCCGCAGGCTAACCATGGCGAACACGGTGATGGCAAAGCCAAGCTTCGACGCGTCGAGGTCCGCATGATAGCCTCGGATCACGCCCCGTTCTTCGAGTGAGCGCACGCGGCGCAGGCACGGGGGCGCGGTGAGCCCCACGCGGCGTGCCAAGTCGACGTTCGTCACGCGCCCTTCCGACTGCAATTCTGTCAGGAGTCGCCGGTCAATGGTATCGAGCGTCGCCATCTAGCACCTCTTATGTCTTACATTGGGACACATACGTAATATCTGCACGGATAGCATCCGTTCCCGGAAACATTGTTACCCCAAGTACAAATATTCAGTGGCGCAGTGAAATGATATATGCCGGGTAGCGGGAGCCGGGACAACGGTGAGGTTCGGGCCCGCAATCGGTTACGTCATGGTGCATCCCCCAGATCGGGCGGCACATTCTAGCCAGGCAGCCCCACAGCCACGCTTGTCAGAACGCCAGCGGCAGGTTACCTGCGGCTCTTGCGGACATGGATTTGCTGGATGGCGCTTCGGGCCTGTAGCTCAGCGGTTAGAGCTGGCCGCTCATAACGGCTAGGTCGCGGGTTCGAATCCTGCCGGGCCCACCATTCCACCAAGGCCGCAACACAAGGTTCGGGGAGTAGCGCAGCCCGGTAGCGCATCTGCTTTGGGAGCAGAGGGTCGCAGGTTCGAATCCTGTCTCCCCGACCAACATTTCCCGCTGCCCCCAGCGCGACGCCTCCTGGCGGTCGTCACGCCGGCGATCCGGCGTCGCGGGAGGTCAGTCGCCTTCGCCCCAATCCTCGTTTGCGCGCGCGATGAGGTAGGCATGGATGTCGGAAACCTGCTGCTTGTCGAGCAGGTCCGCGAAGCTGGCCATGCCCTTTTCCACATAGATGCCGCCGTGCACGATGTCCTCGAACCTGGAGTGCGTCTCTGCCGTCATGTGACGCAGGTCCGCCACGCCGCCCACGGCGCCCCGGCCGTGGCAGGTGGCGCAGGTCTGCGCGTAGAGCTGCGCGCCGCGTTGCACTTCGGCTTCGGTCGCCGTCAGCCGGGGTGGTGAGGGGACGGGGTCGCTTTCGGCCAGCGGCGGGAGCTGCGTCGTGGCGCCGAGCTTGAAGACGACCAGCCGGGCAGCGGCGCGCGGCCGGTCTATGCCCATCGCGCGCTCAACGCCCGCCGCGCCGCCGCCCCAGCCGGCATTGACCGCAATGTATTGCTCGCCGTCCAGCTCATAGGTGATCGGCCCGCCGACGGGCGAACTCTGGATCGGGTACGACCACAGCCGGCGCCCGGTGCGCGCATCGAAGGCGGCGAAGTCCTGATTGGTCGTGCCCTCGAACACCAGGTCCGCCCCGGTGATCATCACCCCGCCGCTGCCGTGCCGCGGCATTTCCACGCGCCAGGCGATCTCCTGCTTGGCGGGATCGTACGCCAGCAGCCAGGCCTTCTCGTTGGCGTTGCCTTCCGCCTGCAGCCGGTTGCGTTTCTCAAGCACGGCGCCGCTATAGCCGCCCCATCCCGCATTGGATCGGAACGGCTTGGGCTCGAAATCCGGATCGAGCGCATAGACCATGCCCGACTGATAGGCGGGGAAGTAGGCCAGCTTCGTGCGCGGGCTGTACCCCATGGGGAACCAGTTGTGCGCGCCGCCGGGGCCCGGATAGACCAGGAACGGATCGGTGCCGTAATGCGCGGCTGGATTCATGATCGGCCGTCCGGTCTGCTTATCGATGCCGCTCGCCCAATTGACCATCACGTAGGGTTCGGCGCTGATCAGCTCCCCCGTCGCCCGGTCCAGCACGTAGAAGAACCCGTTCTTGGGCGCCTGCATGATGACCTTGCGCTGCTTGCCCTCGATCGTCAGGTCGGCGCTGACGATCGAACTGGTGCAGGTGTAGTCCCAGTCCTCCTCGGGCACCATCTGGTAGTGCCAGGCATAGCTGCCGTCATCGGCATTGAGCGCCACGATCGAGCAGACGAACAGATTGTCGCCCTCGCCCCCGCTGCGATGATGCCATGACAACGGCGAGCCGTTGCCCGTGCCGACATAGACCAGGTCGAGCTCGGGATCGTAGGCGATCGAGTCCCACGGATTGGCGCCCCCGCCGAGCTGATTCCACATCCCCTCCTTGGCCCAGGTCGCGCGTACCATTTCCATGACCGGATCGGATGCTTCGCCATCCGGGCCGGGCGTCGGGCCGGGCGTGAGATAGAACTTCCACAGCTTCTCGCCCGTATCGGCGTCGAACGCGATCACGAAGCCGCGCACGCCCAGGTCGCCGCCCGACTGTCCGACCACCACCTTGCCGTCGAACACGCGCGGTGCGCCGGTGATCGTGTAGGGCATGTCGTGCTCGAAGGCCTGCGCGGTCCAGACCTCCTTGCCGGTCTTGGCGTCGAGCGCGATCACCCGCCCGTCGAGCGTGGCGATGATGGCCTTGTCTTCCCACAGCGCCATCCCGCGCGAGACCGGTTCACAACAGGCATAGCGGCCCATCTCACGCGGAACCTGCGGGTCATAGGTCCACAGCCGCTCGCCGGTGCGCGCGTCGTAGGCGATGGTGATGTTCCAGGCGAGAATGTTGTAGAGCACGCCGTCTGCGTAAAGCGGCGTCGCCTCGATCCCGCGGAACGTGTCGTAATCGTCGTACCAGGCGATGCCCAGCTGATCGACATTGTCGGCGTTGATCTGTGTCAGCGGGCTGTAGCGCTGGGCTTCATAGGTGCGCCCGTCGCTCAGCCACACATCCGCCTCGTCGCTGCGCAGGCCCAGCCAGTCCTGCGACCCGCCGGTCGCCACGGCGGTGGTGACGCACGCCGCCAGCCCGAACGCCAGGAGCAGAGCCACCAGCGGCCGCAGCTTCACGGTAACACGATCATGCAATGTCATGGGATCAGTCTCTTGGCGGTTCGGCTATCGGCTGGTCGCCCTTCGCGGTCCGGCCCACCTGCAGTGCGCCCTCCTGCTCTGGCGTGCCGGGCGGGCGGAAATAGGTTCCCACCTCCCCCATGTCGGGCCGGAAGACCTCTCCCGTAACCGGATGCGGATAGTGGAAAGGCACGATGTAGTATCCCGGGTACGTCAGGTAAACGACGGAGGGCGGCAAGTCCGGCGGCGGGCCGAACTTGTCGGGCCAGGTGTTGTTAAGCGCGAACTTTCCCCACCCGCTCCAGTCCGTGTACATGGTGAAGGGGCCGGTCAGCCGCTTGATCTTCCAGACGCCGCCTTCCTTGACGAACTCGTCCTCGTACAGCGGCAGGCCCCAGCTCTCGTTCGCCATCACGTAGGCGCGGCTGCGCACCCAGCCCTTGGTGCCGTCCTCCGAAATGTCGGGGATGGGCTGGAACTGCATGTGGTTGATCAGCACGCCGGGCACGATGCCATCGTTGCGGAAGGAAAGCTGCATGTAGGCAAGCACGCGGTCCTTGCCGGTGAAGATGCCCTTGCCGCCGATCTCCAGCGTCGCGTCTTCTGCGAACAGCTTTGAAAGCTGCGTCCACTGCGCCTTGTCGACGAAGTAGCCGTAGGTGTTCTGCAACCGCTCGATGTCGTTCATGCCCTCCAGCCGGGCGATGCGGGCATCGAGCGCATCGAGGCGGGCGGCCGTGTCCTGCGCGGCGCCCGCTGTCGTAGCCGAGAAGCCGGCGCCCAGAATGGCGGCGAGGACGATCGATGAGCGGAACAGGCGGCGCATCGTCAATCCCGCGGCGGCTGCGCGACGGGCTGCGTCCCCTTTTCGGTGCGGCCGACCTCCATCGAAGCCTCCTGCTCCGGATTGCCCGGCGGACGGTGGTAGGCGCCCACCTCGCCCATATCGGGCAAGAACGCCTCGCCGGTCACCGGATTGGGGTAGTGGTAGGGGATGATGTAATAGGCCGGATAGGTCAGGTAGACGACCGACGGCGGCAAGTCCGGCGGCGGGTCGAACTTGTCGGGCCAGGTGTTGTTCATGCCGTACTCGGCCCAGCCCTCCCAGTTGGTGTACATGGTGAAGGGCCCGGTCAGCCGGCTGATGCGCCACTTGCCGTCCTCGCCCTTTTCGTAGGCATTCTCGTAAAGCGGCAGGCCCCAGCCCACGCTCATCACATAGGCGCGGGCGCGTATCCAGCCGGTTCGCCCGTCCTCGGATATGTCGGGGATCGCCTGGAACTGCATGTGGTTGGCCAGCAGGCCTTCCTTCGCACCATCCTTGCCGAAGGCGGTCTGCATGTATTCGAGCACGCGGTCCCGGCCCAGGAAGATGCCCTTGCCGCCGATCTCCAGCGTCGCATCCTCGGTGAACAGCTCGGCCAGGGGCACCCATTGCCCCTTGTCCACGAAGTAACCGTAGGTACGCTGAACCCGCTCGATATCGTTCATGTCCTCGAGCCGCGTTATGCGCGCATCGAGCTGGTCCAGCCGCTCGGCCGCGGATTGCGCTGCGACAGGGCTTGCCCCAAGTGCTGCAAGGGTGATCGCGGCGGCGCTGACCGAAAGCAGGTGCCTGATCATCGCGCGGGGCCGCTCTCGGCCTCAGGCCCGGACCCGTCCGCTGGCTCGAACGGGATGGCTTCGCGCCCGGTCACGTCATCGCCCGCCATCGGCAGGTCAGTCAACGGCTCGCCGGTGACCGGGTGGTTGAAGCTGAATGGCGGGATGTAGGCGGCCGGAAAGCTGCGATAGACCTCGGAAGGCGGCTCGTCGGGCGGGAACAGCGCGCTGGGCCCCTCCATGGGTACGGCGCCCTGCGGCCATGGCCTGTCGTAATCGGTCTTGGCGGTCAGGTAGAAGTGCAGCTCGGCAAGCTTCCAGACGCCGTTCTCCTTCACGTAATCGTTCTCGTATACGCCCACCGCATGCTGGCCGTTGGCGCCCGGCTGGGCCAGTTGCATCGGCCCCTGCCAGCGCCCGGTGGCGGTGCGTCCGTCCTCGGCGACGACGATGACGTTCTGCAGCATCATGTGATTGTTGAGGTAGCCGGGCGCCAGGCCCTGCGGCCCCATCAGGAGCATCGCCCGCTCGATCCGCTCGCGCCCGATATAGACGCCGCTCTGGCCGTATTCGTAGCGGCCGTTGCGAGCGAAAAGCGAGGCCGCTTGGTCCCACAGCCCCTTATCGAAATAATAGCCGAACATGGCGGTGAGATTCTCGATCTCCGCCTGATCCTCGAGCCTGTCGACGCGCTCTCGATAGGCCGCGACCCGCTGCTCCGGAGATTGCGCCGCAACGGGCTGGGCCGCGACGCCTGGGCTCAGTGCGATGCCGGCGGCCCCGGCGATGAGCAGGAAGGACCTGTGCAGCCTCATTGCATGGAGCCCCGCACCTGCCGCCCGGTGACGGGGTTGGGCGCCTGGAAGGGCGGGATCTGCACGGCCGGGAACGGCGCGTATTCCATCGAGGGGCCGCGATCGGCTGGGAATTGCTGCGAAGCCTCGCTCCTCACCAGCCCCTCGCCCGGCTGGAGGCGCGCCCAGCCCTTCTCGAACGGCGCGACATAGTTCACGAACAGGTGCAGCGACTTGATCTTCCACACGCCGCCCTCGCGCACATAGGAATTCTCGTAGACCCCGTCGCGCCACTCGGCATGCTGCTTGTGCTGGCCCAGCATGCCCTGGTCGCGCCAGCGAGCGGTGGCGCTGGTCGCATCCTCGGCCACGTCGATTGCCGGCTGCAGCGTGATCCACTCGTTCAGTTGGCCGTAGATCAGCCCTTCCTGTCCGCCATGCAGGCGGCGCAGATATTCCTCGATCCGGTCCTTGCCCACGTAGACGCCGTCGAGCCCGATCTCGATCGTGCCGTCATCGGCGAACAGGTCGGCCGCTTCGCCCCACAGGCCCCGATCGATGTAGAAGCCGAACGCGCGCTGCAGCTTCTTGACGGCGCGGATGCCCTCGAGCTTCTCGACACGCGTGGTGAGTTCGCCGATCTCGCGGTCGAGCGCGCTTTGCGCCGATGCGGGCTGCGGCATTGCGGCCGCCAGCGCGGCCAATGCCAGGATGCGTTTCATAATCCCTCCGGAAGCGCGAAGGCGCGGATGTAGAAATCGCCCGGGTCCTGCCCCTGCAGCGCCGGATCGATGAGGTAGTTGATCTTGCCCTCGGTGGCGTAGCCGATGCTGCCTACGCGGGTGACCGCCGGCGAGGACTGCAAGCCGGTCTTGAGCGGGGTAACGGTCGCCCGGTCGCCTTCGACAGCGATCAGCGCCACGCGCCCCCCCGCACCCTCCGCCTGGAGGAAGCGGTTGCCGCCGATCGAGCGCAGGCCATCGGGTCCGCTGACCGGCTGCGACAAGTCCAGCGTGGTGAGCCCGGCATAGGTGCCGTCGCCGCGGCGCTCCACCCGCTGCACCAGATTGGCGCGCACATTGTTGATGTACATGCGGCCGTCATCGGCCAAGGCTATGCCATCGATGCCCACGAGGTCCTCGCCCTGTGCGAACAGCTCCAGCTCGCTGCCGCCGGGCGCAAGCCGGAATATGCGCCCGCCCGCCGTTTCGGTGATGAACAACGTCCCGTCGCCGGCGACCACGATGTCGTTGCAGGCCGCCCGGCCGGCGGGGAAGGGGTAGGTGGCGGCGAAAGCGCCGTCTTCAAGCTCGAACGCCACCAGGCTGGACCCGGCAGGCGTGGAGGAGCCGCGGGCGAACGGATTGGGGTTGGAGCATGTCCACAAGCGCCCGCTCCGCTCGTCCACCAGCACGCCGAACAGCGCGAGCAGGCCGTTCTGCGCTTCGGCCACGATCCAGGGCTCGGCGATCGTCGAGCCCGGCGTGGCGCGATAGATGGTGCCGCTCATGCTGCCGACATACACATTGCCGCGCGCATCGGAGGTGATGCTTTCGGGGAAGACCCGGCTGCCGGCGATGCGGATGTCCTGCGGCGCGCCGGATGGCGTCAGCGGAACCGTGGCGCAAGCGGCCAGCGATGCGGCAAAGGCCGCCGTCACTGCGCGACGAGCAGCTCGTTTGCCTGCCCTGCCTGTTCTTGCCATCAACCCCTCTAAGCTCCCGTCCCTGCGCCGGCTGCGCGGCTTGGCGTCACGATAGGGCCCCGGTCCGGCAGGGCAAACGGTAAGGATTGCCCGATCTGGAATCGCGGCTTGACCGAAACGGTGTGCTCTCCACCGCGCAGCGACGTTTCGTCAACTGGCGCGCCACTGCCGGGGCGTGATCGAGAAACGCCGCTTGAAGGCGCGCGTGAAATGCGCCGCGTCCTCGAACCCGTTGGCAAAGGCGATCTGCGCGATCGACTGTCCCGACCGCTGGGGATCGCGCAGATCGACCGCCGCCTGTTCCAACCGCCTGCTCCACAGATGGCTGGCGATCGAGTGGCCGAACGCGTTCTGCATTAACTGGTCGAGCCGGCGCCGGCTGATGCGCTGGTCCTTGGCCACGGCCTCGGCGGTCAGCCCTGCAAGCGACAGGTTGAGCTCGATATAATCGAGCGCGCGGCGCACGCGCCAGTCGGGCGCGGCGGACAGCTCGGACAGCGGTTCCGCCACGCCCAGCAGCTGGACCACGGCGTTCATCATGGCATTGCGCTGCAAATCGCTGAGTTCGCTTGCCACCTCGCCAAAGCGCAGCAGCATGTCGCCCAGCATCTTGATACCCGGCTCCTCTGCGACAAAGCGCGTCACCATCAGCCGCTCGAGCGCGGGATAGCGGCTGAGCACCGCGGCACGTGACATGCGCATGAACAGGATCTTGCTGTACCCTTCCCCGATCAGCCGGAAGCCGCGCCCCTCGTCCACGAGGCACAGATCGCCGCGCCGGAGCAGCACCGACCTGCCGGCCTGCCTGACCACCATGGAACCCTTCGCCTGCACCATCAGCGAAAGCCGCGCATCCTTGCCTGAATGCAGCACCGAGGCGTGGTGCGTCACGTCTACAGGGGCGGAATCGATTTCGAACAGGTCGCCCGAACCCATGCTGATGCGGTTGATCGTTCCCAGCGATGGGCTCTGCTCTGCCAGCTTGATCGAGAGGGTGGGGAATGCGTCGCGCACCGCATTATTCCAGATCCGCGCGCGCTTCTCTTGCTCGACGCTGCTCAGGTCGATGAGCGGGATCGGGCAATCAGCTCCCCTCGCTTCCAATTGCGACAATCCTCCCCTCCAAGTCGGTCAACGCCCACCTTGTTGCTTTGTGGGTATGTACCGGAAACATAAGTGGCAAGCTAGGGCGGGTGCGTCCAAGCTTGAAGGAGAGGTTCTACATGATCGGCGATCGTCGCAAGCGCAGGAGCGGGCCTGCCCGCCTGCCCTCTCTTCGCCTGCCGTCTCTTGGCCTGTCCTGCGCACCGCTGCTGGCGCTGCTGCTGGGAAGTTGCGCGGCCAATTCGCTGGTCACCGGCGGGAGCGGTTCGGCGCCGGGTCCTGCCAGCGTCACATCGCAGGAGATGCGGCACATCGATGCGCCGGGCAATGTCGGCGACTGGATGTCCTACGGCCGCGGGTGGGACGAGCAGCGCTTCAGCCCGCTCGACCAGATCAATGCCGAAAATGTCGGCCAACTGGGGATCGCTTGGTACGACGATCTCGACACGCTGCGCGGGGTGCAGGCGACGCCGCTGGTGATCGACGGGGTGCTCTACAATGCCTCGGTCTTCAACATCATCACCGCCTACAACGCCGCCACGGGCGAAAAGCTGTGGACCTATGATCCGCAAGTCGATCCCCAATGGGCGCGCCTCGCCTGCTGCGGACCCAGCACACGCGGCATCTCGGCCTGGGAAGGCAAGCTCTATATCGGCGCGCTCGATGGCAGGCTGATCGCCATCGACGCCAAGACCGGGCAGGAGATCTGGACCACCAAGACCTTCGAGAACGACGAGCCCTATTCGATCACCGGCCCCACCCGCGTCTTCGACGGCAAGGTGGTGGTGGGCAATGCCGGCGCGGATTACGGCGTGCGCGGCTACGTCTCGGCCTATGACGCCGAGACCGGCAGGAAGCTATGGAAGTTCTACATCGTGCCCGGCAACCCTGCCGACGGTCCCGATGGCGAAGCGTCTGACTCGGCCATGGCGATGGCGCTGCCCACCTGGAACGGCGAGTGGTGGAAGTATGGCGGCGGCGGCACGGCGTGGGATTCGATCGTCTACGATCCGGACCTCAACCTGGTCTATATCGGCACCGGCAACGGCTCGCCCCATGTCGACACGATCCGCTCGCCGGGCGGCGGCGACAATCTGTTCCTGTGCTCGATCGTTGCGGTCGATGCCGATAGCGGCGAATATCGCTGGCACTACCAGATGGTGCCGGCCGAATCTTGGGACTTCACCTGCACCCAGCCGATGATGCTGGGCGACCTGGATATCGAAGGGCGCAAGCGGCAGGTGATCATGCAGGCGCCCAAGAACGGCTTCTTCTACGTGATCGACCGCGCCACGGGCGAGCTGATCTCGGCCGAGACCTACGTGCCCAACACCTGGGCCACGCATATCGACATGGAAACGGGCCGCCCGGTGGAGACCGACACCGCGCGCCTGACCTACGAGCCGACGCTGATGTCGCCGACCGCGCTGGCGTCGCATTCCTGGCATCCGATGGCCTACAACCCCGGCACCGGCCTGGTCTACATCCCGGCGCACGAGCAGTGGATGGTCATGGCCAAGATCGACGAGAAAGACTTCCACTACGTCCATTGGCGCAACAATTCGGGCTTCGATTATCTGAGCCAGCCCGAACGGCGCAAGGAATTGCAGCAGATCGCCGACTCGCTGGAGAAAGGCTTCCTGCTCGCCTGGAACCCGGTGAAGCAGAAAGAGGCGTTCCGGATAAAACACATCGCACCCGGCTCGGGCGGGGTGCTCACGACCCGGGGCAATCTGCTGTTCCAGGGCACGCCGGAGAAGAACTTCGCCGCCTATCGCGCGGACAACGGGCAATTGCTGTGGAGCATGCCGACGCAGAACGTGCCGATCGCCGGTCCCGTCACCTACATGGTGGACGGGGTGCAGTACATCGCCGTCAATGTCGGCTGGGGCGGCCAGCCCTCGTCCATTCTCGCCGGGATACCGGGATGGAGCACCAACATGGCGACTGCGCGGCTGATGGTGTTCAAGCTGGGCGGCACCGCCCAGCTCCCGCCGATGCCGGCGCCTTCCGAACTGCCCCGCCCGCCGCGCCTCACCGCAGGCGAGGATGTCGTGCGCGAAGGGGCGGCGCTGTTCGCCGATACCTGCTCCACGTGCCACGGACGGAATGCACGCGGCGGCGTGAAGGATTTGCGCTGGATGAGTGCCGATACGCACGAGGCCTTCCTCGACATCGTGCTGCGCGGCACCCGCGTGGACAAGGGCATGGCATCCTTCCATGACATCCTCACCGAGGAGCAGGCCAAGGCAGTTCACCAGTACCTGATCGCGCGGGCAAACGAGGACTGGGCCGATGCAGCCGCCACTGCCGGAACGGGAGGATAGAATGCGTGCTTTCTCGATGATCCTGGCGGCGGCCTGCGCCCCCATTGCCCTTCCCGCCGCGGCGCAGGCGCCGGGCGAGGAAAGCGCGGTCTACGAACTGGAGTGCGACAGGGCATGCCTGCTGGGCGTGCTGGGGCAATATGTCGACGCGCTGCGCACCCGCACGCCTTCGGCCGTGCCGCTGGCCGACGATTACCTGTTCACCGAGAACAATGTCGGCATAGAGGTGGGCAAGGGCCTGTGGGGCACGATCGACCGGCTCGACGAGACTGGCCTGGAAGTGGCGGACACGCAGACGCAGAACGCCGCCTGGTTCGGCGGGATGACCGAGAACGGCAAGCCGGGCATCTTCTCCGTCCGCATCCATGTCGAGGACGGCCGGATCGACGAGATCGAGACCGTGGTCCTGCGCGAGCCCAACCTTCCCGCGCCCTTCGGCCAGACGCAGAACATGCAGCACGATCCCGATTTCGATGCGGTCCTGCCGCCCGAGCAGCGGCGGCCCCGTCCCCGCATGCGCGCGATCGCCGACAGCTATTTCGACACGGTGGAGCTCAATGACGGGCAGGTCTTCGCCCCGTTCGACGAGGATTGCGGGAGGCTGGAGAACGGCATCAGCACCACCACCCGCGCCCGCGACGGCTCGAACGAGTTCATGCTGGTCGATGGCTGCGAAGCGCAGTTCGAGCTGGGCATCTACCGCATCAACAAGCGCATTCGCGAGCGCCGCTATCCCATCATCGACGAGGAGCGCGGTGTGGTGGTGGCCACCGGCTTCTTCGACCACGCCAACGAGTTCGACCGCTACAATTTGACCGACGGGCGCGAGATGCGCACCGCGCTCAAATGGCCCAACTCGATCACGCTGCTCGAGGCGTTCCGCATCCGCGACGCCAAGATCAGCCGGATCGAGGCGGTGTTCACCTACGTGCCCTACTTCATGCACAATCCCTTCGCCGGCCCCGCCGCCGAGCCGCCGGTGGCGCTGTCCTCCCCCGACGAGTGCGATGCGCGCTGCCTGACCGGACTGACCGAGCAAGTGATGGACGCCTATGTCGAGCGCGGCGCCTGGCGCGAGCTGCCCTGGGCCGAGGAAGTCGGCTATGAGGAGAACAGCGTCGGCATGCAGGTGAACGAGGGCATCTGGGGCTCGACCACCGGCATCGATGACGACCCGCTGATCATTTCCGACCCCCAGCTCGGCCGCTCCCTGTGGCTCGGCAGGATAGAGGAGCACGGGCAGCCGGCCTGGGCCGCCGTGACGGTATCCGCGGACGGCGATCGCATCGGGCGCATCGAATCGGTGATCCGGCGCGAGGAATATGGACTGCCCTTCGTCGCTCCCGAAAGCGCGCCCTCCTTCGCCGCCCTGCCGCGCGGCCAACGGACGCCGCGGGCGAACATGCTGCGCGCGGTGGACGATTTCTACGTCGCCCTCAACGCCGGGACGGGCTCCGCACCCGCCAGCCTGGCGCAGGAGTGCGAGTGGATGGTCAACGGCCAGCCTGTCGGGAATTGCATCGCGCCCTTCACGTCGATGCGCTTCCAGCCGCTCGAGCAAGTGCGGGACCGCGAGGTGATCGCGGTCGACGAGGAGCGCGGCCTGGTGGCGATGTCGACCTACGAGGACTTCCCCGCCACGCGCCAGCAATTCACCGATGCTTCGGGCGCGGCGTTCGAGGACACGGTGGCCTATCCGCGCACCCAGCAGGTGGTGGAACTGTTCCGCTTCTCGCAAGGCGAGATCGAGCGGGTGGAAGCCTTCACCTCCGAACTGCCCTACGGCATGAAGCCGCGCTGAGGAGCGAGTGAACCGGCGCAGCCCCGCGACTTGCATGAAGGCGCTGCGGACCGCGCTCCCGGCTGCGCTCATGGCACTTGCCGGCCTGCCCGCGCCCGCCGCGCTGGCGCAGGCTCCCGGGGAGAGCAGCGCCGTGTCGCCGCTCGATTGCGACAGGGCCTGCCTGCTCGGCAAGCTGGACACCTACATGGACGCGCTGGAGCGGCGTGCCCCACTCGCAGTGCCGGTGGCGCGCGACATGGTCTTCGTCGAGAACAACGTCGCCATCGCACTTGGCGAGGGTCTCTGGGGCACCGTCACCGACATCGACGACACAGGCCTCGCGCTCGCAGACCCACACACGGGCAACGCCGCCTGGCTCGGTTCGGTGCGCGAGAACGGGCGGCAGGTGATGTTCGCGGCACGGATCCATGTCGATAACGGGCTGATCGACCAGGTGGAGACCGTCGCCGTGCGGCCGATGGACCTGACCGCGCCGCCGCGCCCGCCGCGCGAGTTCGCGCACGATCCGGCCTTCGGCGAGATCCTGCCGCCAGAGGAACGGCGCCCGCGCCAGCGGATGATCGCCATCGCCGACAGCTATTTCGACACGGTGGAATACAATGACGGGCAGGTTTTCGCGCCGTTCGCGCAGGATTGCGCGCGGCTGGAGAACGGCATCAGCACCACTTCGGTGGACGCCAGCACCAGCGGCGGCAATGCCGCTTCCATCGCCGAAGGGTGCGAGGCGCAGTTCGAGCTGGGCATCTACCGCATCAACAAGCGCATCCGCGAACGGCGCTACCCGCTGGTAGACGAGGAGCGCGGGATCGTCCTTGCCAGTGGCTTCTTCGACCATGCCAACGAGTTCAACCATTACCTGCTGACCGACGGGCGCGAGATGAAGACCGCGCTCAAATGGCCCAACACGGTCAACCTGCTCGAAGCCTTCCGCATCCGCAACGGCGAGATCAGCCGGATCGAGGCGGTGTTCACCTATGCGCCCTATTTCGCGCACAACCCCTTCGCCGGATCCGCCGCAACTGTTCCCGACCATCCACCCGCGCCCGATGCTTGCAGCAAGGCCTGCCTGACGCGCCTGACGCACAGGGTCATGGCAGCCTATGTGTCGAAGGACTGGCGCTCGCTGCCTTGGGCCGAGGAGGTCGGCTATACGGACGAGAACCTGGCGCTGCAGGTGGGCGAGGGGATCTGGGGCACGATCACCGCCATCGACGATGCGCCGCTGGTGATCGCCGATGCGGGCACCGGGCAGGCGCTATGGATCGGGCGGGTCGAGGAGCACGGGCAGCCGGCCTGGGCGGCGATCACGGTGGAGGCGGCGGGGAATCGCATCGGCGGCATCCATACGCTGGTGCA
>Ga0210040_10006573_pt1 | contig 14423 bp, 6 predicted proteins | sample CryGeyCG12114_NA_FD_185462 | JGI IMG/M metagenome (GOLD analysis project Ga0210040, IMG submission 185462) | Groundwater microbial communities from aquifer - Crystal Geyser CG19_WC_8/21/14_NA (SPAdes) (version 2) | ecosystem: Environmental > Aquatic > Deep subsurface > Groundwater | place: USA... | reverse complement strand
ATATTTATCAACATTAACGAAACTTTTATGCACGTCTTCTCGTATGTGTGCCTTCTATAAAATACGATTACAACTTTCTTCACAAAAGCATAATTCATACAGGTTGTACAAAGAGCTGAACATTAAAGTCTTTTGTGTAGCGAAGAATTATGGCACCTGTGCTAATAATATCGTGACTATGTGTGGAAACTAAGATAAAGTAAAGTAGCTGAGAAAAAAATTATGCACATAAGCAAAGATAAAAGTCGTTGGCTATTTCTGTCGGAACTGAGATCATTATTTTACATGAAATTAGGTCTTTCCGTAACTTGTAAACAAAAAGTTCGTATCTACAAGCTGAGACTTTTGCATGAGGATTTTTTTGTTCCACATGAGCTCTACTTAACAGCAGTAGTATAATGCCATGTAACGGGCTAAAATAGCTATTGCGATTGCCAAACCAGGCACAAAATGTAATCTTCTATTTTCAGCAGATCTTTACTGACTAACGCACCGTTGTACAGAACAAGAGAAAAAAACATTAAGGGCAAACAAAAAGTTGCATCTATGCGAGCAGTATAATCCTAGCCAGCTCTAGAGACCTTACCTATTTCGTTAAGTGGGACACATAAGGTACACAAGTTTCATGAAAAGTTGATTTTTATTACTCCATTGAGATAATTCCAACGCCTCAATAAATTTCAAACTTCAGGATCATGTTTACATACAGAACTTGACTGGAATAAAACAAGCTATCTTTTTAAAGCATTAAGTATGCAGTCAAGCTGGAAATATCATTTACACCCAATTTATTCCAAGAAACGGATTTGAATGCTGGAGAAATAACATGTTCACAAACTTGAGAGTATGTGTTTATTGCTCTCGACTGCTTGACAATTCATGGCAGTTTGATAGACGTAATACTACTACGGACGAGGGTAAAAATAGTGCATTTTCATTGCACTGTTGTAAGAGAGAACTGCTACTGCAGAGCTGATGATAGAGTGAAAAAAATAACAGTAGCATTATTCATTTCCCATAATTTTCATCCTAATGACAACTTCCCTTAGCAGTTCCAAACAGTAATGAATCCATTTGCAAATCAAATGCATCATATAAATCAAAACAATGTGCACGAAACTTTTTTGTTGTCACCCGACAATAGAAACCCAGTTGGCAAACTGTATATCACTTGGGTTGAGAGTTGCTGTCGAAAGTTGAAATTTTTCTACTTGAAGAGGAAATCATGCAGACAAACACATGCATACGCACTTTGATACAAGAGCTGAGTGAAACATGGGAGGCACTTCACTAATCATGCATGATTGCTATTGAATTACCTCTGACACGAGTGGAGTAAAATGACAACATGTGATGAAAGAAGGGATTTTCACGAGTTTTCAAAAAGTCCTCTAGCAAAAAAAAACATGGTGATAAACATATATAAACTGTGCCACGAGAAACACTATTATTTCAGTCAACAATATACCTTAAACGGGATAGTCAAAGTCTCCAAAAGAATATTATTATTAGCACATTGTAAACCATTCATTAAATTTCAGACACGAAAAACGTGTCACTTGCGTTTATATACAAGCAAAAACTATTCAATAATAAAAACGCACAACTAGCATATTGCTTTATCGTTACATAATAATAATGATCTGAAGGACAAAATATTTTACCATTCCCATTGCTAAGGGACAAAGAAAGGTTTGGGCCATATCGGTCCAGTTGTGAAAAGAGTTTTGTCACAAAAGAAGTTCACATACACGTGTGAGGAAGCACAACAGCTAAATACAATTGGCACAAAATACAAGTTCCGTTCGATAAGACCAGAGCGAACACATCATAATAAAAGTGTGAGAACGTAAGACAGAATGTTGGACCTCCATAGAAGTACTAATGATGACCTGTAAGTGGCATTTCCATACGAATGGAAATACAGAGGTGAAGGCACGGGGACAAAAGAAAACTAAAAGACTACCATACAGAATTGCACAAAAAAACTAGTAACAGCAACCAATAAAGTACATGGGTGATAATACACTGTATTTTTGTCTCCATAATGTTAGTCAGATGCTTTTGGAGGGTCATTACATACTTACGAATTTAAACCCAGGAAATCAATAAAATTAACAAACCTTTTTTCGCACACGGCAAATTTTGCTTCAATAGAATGGTATGAAATTATTCCGTTCGTTGCCTTTTTATATAAACTAACAAACAGAGAACTTTTGAGGACTTTAGAGTTATGCCCTGAAAGTTACACGGGGAGAGCACAATTAGCAAGTTACAAGTTCCACAGTACAATAACGACGCGTCAAATGTGAAAAGTTGAATTTTTACTACTTTGAATGCCGACTTTTATTACTGAGCGAGAAGACATATATAAGCGAGTGAAAAGGTAGGTCTATATGCATGGTTTTTCTACATAGCATGGACATGGACGAACTTCCGAGTTCTTGGAACCAGTTGTGCGTTTACAACTCTATGTTGTACGTAAAATACTACTTCCGCACAGTTTTATTACGCCAGTTATCCCATTCCAAAGGAATTTTCACTTTCCGTTCCTCTAATGGATTAATGCCTACGATTAATTCCGTTTACGAGCTATAAATCCACCCAAATATCTGTTGAGTGCAACATTTTTTGGAGTACACGGTTTATAACGCGGAATGCTCCTGAGACGAGGTCGAATCGTAACCAATTAAATCAACAACTATGATTCTCTAATATGGCCTACACATGGAATTAGCAGGAAAGCCATGCATCGTATTTAGCTCAGATTCTCGTTTCTTGTCAAACTAATTAGATTTTATGGAAACCCTCAACATGCTTTTCGCAACAGGATACCATATAAGTCACTAAAAACTATGCTTTTCATTATTCACACACATGAGTTCCTTTTCAAATATAAATCACTACAATTGTGGACGCTTTTATCACTTTCACCAGGAAATCTACCATTTGTTATCAGAAATTGCCTTTATTACGAAGCCGAAGGCTGAGTCAGGTAATTACCAACGGGAGCGCCCTATGCTGAACATGTTAAAGCTAAAACCACCTGAAAACGCAAGATGAAATTTGTGTTAGTAAACTCTGTTTGGAACGGGGTAAAAGTTGTGAAAAGATTAGCTGACAGAGAAAGACTAGCTGATGAGACTACCGAAAAACGATAAAAACCCCTAATTATTATTACTGGTTTTTTGTAATATTAATATAAATAATTCCTTATTACCCGGCTTCGTCGTAATACCCTCTTGCTGAGGTTTATTCTATCTAATTAATAAATTGTCATTTGTAAAACACTCAACAAAATTCAAAGCTTATAAAATCTACGTCAAGATTATTTCGACAAGCCAACTAAATGTACTAAATTCCCCCAAAACTAATACGCTTCAAAAACAATAAAAAATACTCACCTCAATAATGTGATCCAAATTACAATCAGCGTATCGACACAACAATCCACTTCTTCCGACAAGACCACACAAACCAAAATATACAAATTTGTCGCGACCAAAACTCGTTTAATCCTTTGTTTCTTGTCTCACTCTTAAAACGTAAACCAATTAAGAGATGACAGCGACACTATAGTAAAATGACAAACTTTGTCAACACCACAAGGCAAGACTAACTAAATATGTCTCCACTTTGACAACCAAATGCCTTCAGGTTAACAGCACAAGTAGGCAGTATTTAGTAAAAGCACGACGATTGCAGTTTTTACTTATAACAATGCGTCCATTGCACTCTAAATTCTGCGATGCGAGCAAACAACCAATGATCACACTCGGTTGAAGAACAAAGGACGCTATTTGAGCACAAAAGCGCATCAAAGCAAACAAAGTTGTCTGTTTAAATTAAAGTCTGTTTGTAGTCAGTACACAGTAGTAGTATAAGTAAATTCTAAAGTCTAAAGTACATACAAGAGCAACAACAATTTGGACACTTTAAAGGTGACAAAAGTAAAATCCGCATGAGTAAGCAAGTAAAGTAATTCGACGAAGAAAACAAAACAATCGGCACAGGACGAAAGAAAAGGACTTGCCAGGAGAACTCTTTTTTTTTTCTCATACGCGTGTGAGAATCGTGCTCACTGTTATGTTTTCATCACCTTGTCGCTTGAAAATCTATTGAAATGAAGACAAACTCTTTGGCATGTCCAGGGGCAACGTGTTAATGATGACGACAGACGAGGGATTCACCCCAAAATCCTATCCAACACTTTCTTCTGGTATTGTCAACCAGTCAAGTGGTTCGTATATTCATTTTCGTCATCATCATTATTTTTACACTACTGTCCCCTCTTTCAATAATAATAATCCAAACCGTTGTATCAGGGGTTGACAGACGAGACAATAACACTCCTGATGTCACTATAATCAATCCGTACTAACTGACTATCCTCCGGGTGGGAAATTCTACACAAAATTCTGGACAATGTCACGTTCCGTAGATGATTTACACACTGGCGGCGATTCTACTGATAAATAACAGGAGAAGAAAGACTGTTTATTCACTTGTACTGGAATCACGCATATGTGATTTTAGTCGGGGGAACAAACTTGGCTTTTGAAAATTTGTGATCAGTTTGCCCGGAAAGTAAGTAAGACAAGACCGAAACCAGATGACACATGTGCTCTTCAGTCTTTACAAACTGTGAAAAGGAGCGAGTTAGACGCCACACGATGATTTCCTTAGAACGGTACAGAAGCAACTGAGCAAAGAATAGTGTGTGTGGTTCTACTAGATGCTTTGTTGACTATGCTTTGGAGATAGGTCGTTGGTACAGCATACGCATGTTACGCACTGTTCTGAATGTTAGCTACTACTACACGCTGCTGGTAGGTTGATATGTTTGTGGCATAGGGCTACAAACATTGTACAGGGCAGGATGGTTGAAAATGAATGTTTTTGTTCCGTTGCAGGAAAAGTTTGGCAAACGAAAGTGAAATTGCAATCGAAATTAGTTAGTTGTTCAAAGCAGATAATTGTAGTTATGTTGTTGTTAGAAATAGAGAACTATATTTACTTGTTTATCTAGAAAACGAATGGACAATTTTGAAGAGGAATTACAAAGGAAATTTTGCCAGCCATTTTTAAAAGAATAGCGTAGGGCGTAAATATTCAGTTTTTTCATCGTATAAAATGTTGTTGAGGTTCGATTCCAGATTTCCGCCTTTCCCGATTTGAGATACAATCTTGATAATATTATAAACAGATCCGTTCAATCCTTGCTTTATTTATTAAACTGGAGTTCAACTTGAGTAAATAACAACACGTTCTACCTCACACATGTAATAGCTATAACATTGTAAGCACGTAGCTCTGTTGGAGAAGTGTAATAGGAAAATGCTCTCCACCTGAGCCAATATCTGAGTAATTTTACATCCCTTGTGTTGTGGGGTTGGTTACACGATAAGTATATAAATACGTTGGGATTCGAGCTTCATATGGTTTTAGTAATACATTATAGATAGTTTTTTAGATTCTTCTTATGTGGGGATGCAAAGAAGTGGTACAAAGTGGATAGAAAAAATAGAGGAAAGATTACAATCTTGAGAGGCCGATAGAAACTGCCTGGAGGAGGGAAAAAGGTAATAATTGTTTTTGAAGGGCCCTTTTCAGCCACTTTGAAATCCTAGTGATGTTGGTTAGGTACCCTTCCATTCTTACTAGTACGTTTGTTCCTAAGAGGCATAGTAGTGAGCACATTATAGTCAGCCAATTCCCATGTCTGTTATCTATCCTATACCCAAACCTTTATTGAAGGCTCAATTGGTCCTACGGGCTTTTGTAAACAATATGTTATTGATTGCATATGTGTTATGGCGAAATGAAAGATTTTAATAAACTGCGAAATGGCTGAGATGTGATGAATAGAAAAGTTGTATACATGCATAGGGCAAAATATAAAGAAAAATTCTCTTTTGAATAATTGTTTGTGATTCAATACACTCTGAAGCATACACCTGCAATATTTTACTTAGTTTTGTTGATGAAACTGGAATCCCTCCACATGAAAACTTCATAGCTCTAGCTATCTTGTCACATTTTTTTTGTCCAGGGAAAAAGCCAATGCTGAAAGCAAGCTTCATTCACGGTACTCGCCAGAGAATTTAGTTTCCTTCTTGCACTGACACATGGACTTACTATAGCAGATTACATGAGTTCAAGTGCATATTACTTTTTGTAATGTTCACATTGAATCATCCCTGTAGTAGCTTATATGACAAGAGGCTTCTAAATGGCATAACAATTTGGAACCTCATTTTTGTTAAGCTTAACCCTGTGTGAGAACATAAGCAATAGATAATAAGCTTTTCCTCCATCCAGTTTGTTTGTTTTAATGCCCAACTTCCCACGGTGGTGTGCACCGCTGTTTTCTTATCTGGTATTAATTATTATTATTGTTATTGTAGTGAAAATTTGAATCCTCTATCTCATTTCATAATGGAACATTACGGCATTGCCTCCAAATGATATTGTACATTACATTAGTTCTTTTTCCGTGACATGTGTTTGGTCCATAAAATTTATATGTGGTTGTGCACGGAACGCGATACAATGTATAACTGATTGTTGGAGGGCTGGATGCCAGAAATAGACAACGAAACCAAATGTTTGCAATAGAATTTTATTTGTTTGCTTAAGGTCGTGCTTTTCCTCGTGTCACATGTCCTCCGCTGTGTAAATGTTTAACGATTTTTTAACCGTTTTTAACATTCATGGGAATAAAGTGAGCTCAATGTGGTTAAATGTAGAATTGAATGTAATATTCGTGTTTTTTCTGGCCTCCCATTTTAACATGTTTTAACGATTGTCATCGTTCCGATTGAATTTAATTATTCAAAGGACGTTGGGGTGAGCAGTAAGTTAATTAATTGGAATAATGATTCGCAAAATTTTATGGCAAGTGTCCCCACCGTGGTCTGGTCACTAATAAAACCATTCTTTTATGATTGAGCTTTGCAAAACAATCCATGTCCTTGTCTATTTAATAATCTACTCTGCCATTTCCCGTCAACCCAATAATCACACAATGAATGATGTGGCCAGCGGCCAGAATAACCAACTAAATGAAAATTTAACGAGTCAAGTCGTAAAAATTTCACACACATTACTTATGCAATTCCCTGCCAAAAATAATCCAGTCATTTTCGACTCACTCACTTAATTCCAGATGTGAACGCCCAATGTTCCTTTTTTAGCTCATTCGAGCAATGTTTCTATTTCTACTTTAACTAATAACTCTATAACTGTCATTCTCAGTCATTGTTTTGTTTTTGTTTTTAGTATGATTAGTTTATTCCACAGATTCCACATTTACTCCCATATTGATTGATTGAGTTGTACTTTGGTCCCTTGGATAACCAAACTTAACTAACTTTCAACTTTATATGTGCGCCATGGAACACGCCCGTTTCCCATGAATATAATAGGTGGACTTGCATACAATATAGAAATGATGACATTACATATTGTATGACAAAACAGAGTACATTAATTTCCATCATGTGCGCACAATTGAACTCACCTACCTACCTTCCTTCATGACATAGTGACTGACTGACAGACTGACTGGATGTGAAAAACATAGAAGAGAGAGAGAAAATGTCTGGTAATAGGATCCGAATGGGAAAGAAGATGAAGGAGGGAAGACAATCTTGTTTAAGGTGTACTTTGGTACAACATATATAAGCATACTATACTTAACACCTGTCTTGTTCCCTTCTTTGTGTGCCAAAAAGGGATGCAAGTAATGATGAGAAACATGAACTGTCGCTTACGATGCTTACATTACTACTACATATTGGTATTATAGTTAGTTAGTTTTAGTGAGCTCAAAGTCTAGCAAAGTACATTCGATTTGAATAGGAAGAAGAGATGAGTTCGTAGAAATGTTTGTCAGTTAGTCAGTATGGATTTAAATGAGTGAGAACAGAAAATCAATATATGAGAATGAAGATTGAACGATCACAAAATATGATGGAGTAGTATATTCTCTGTTTTTCAAGGTGAATTTCAACAAGGTAAGGTAAATTTTTGCCTTTCCAACATTGTTCACTCTCATGCAGCGTAAGAAATGTATACTATAGGTGAACAAAGAAAAAATTCTAAGAAAGCAGCAAACACTGATGAAAGGATAAAATCAATTAAATATTCCATGATATTTGCATTACTGTTTACTGTATTACAACTGTAGATTATAGTGAACCAGTTTTACTAACTAAACTAAAGGGAGAATGGTCGCTTTGTTTACACTTTTAAAATACCAGCACAGATAATTTTAAGAGGGAGTTTTCCAAATAGGCGCATTCATCAAACCAATCTTTGCTAACTATCCAAGTTTATGAGTACTGTTGCTTTTCAGCTATTCCCTATAATGTTTACTAATAGTTTTCAAGTTGTGAGTGCACTTATGGGCAGACAGCTACTGCTTTTAGGCACAAAAAGGTTACTCTTCACAACGTAATGTTTTCCATTTACAACGTTCCATCTAAATGGATGGTCCAAGATGAGTGACTATTTATATGGGCGCAACTGGGCCATATGTTTTTTCTATGGCAAACAGCTTTTGCCCACAAGTAGTACTAAACTATTAACGCTATCTGATCAATACTTGCAACCAAACCAGTGAGTAATATGGTAGTTTTTTCTCCATATTCAAGTGTTTATTCTCCTTATCCAGCTTTCAACAGAAAACTAAAGACGTGTGAGCAATGTCATTGGCAACTATGGTCATGGTTTGTAAACGACGATGGCATAGGTGGAACTCAATTTTTGTTATGAATGTAGCTGCATATTATTGGGCAACTTATTTTGGGATACTTAAAAAACCTTAGATCTGGAGATACCACACCACAAGTTCATACTTTGCTCATTTCATGTTATTATTGACGACATAGCAGTATCCAAAAAAGTATAAGATTACAACTTTCCCTCCTAACTACACTCAAATCCGTGACAGCTTGGAAGTGAGCGCAAATTCTGAAGAAGGCTGGAAACCTTTTCAAGTGGATGATGAAACTCTAACGGAGGTTTTATATTTTCCTTCCTAACTAACTAGAATATCACTACGGTCCTATTCCTAAAGTTCACAAAATGGCATTAAATTTCACTTGTTTTCTTTAATCCTCTGTGGTTTCCCATATCCATAGAGTGAGTGACTAACTAAACGACCAAAATATATAAAGGGGGAGCAGTAAGCAATATGCCTGCCTGCCTGCAGTTAAATTCGGGTTCTCAATTAGTCCTCTTCGTATGGAACAAGAGCTCTCCTGGATCTCATAAAATTTTAGGACTACCTCTTACTTGGTCTTCATCATCTCTTAATAGCCATGAGAATGGCTTGTGAGTGGATTCTTAAGGAGTAATTAAGCATTTCATGAGCTATACAAATGGGTTTCACAAGAAACTTTGAGTTGGACCAATTAAGACGATAGCACAAAAAAAAAAAAGAGTTAGCCTTATCCTAAGAGTCTGGAGTGACTAAATGACTTTGCTGTCCATCGTTTTCAAAGGTTTACTATTATCATTTACTATTGGGTTAACCAAGTGAAATTGAAAAACACAACAAATGTGTTTAATATGGGCGCACAATTTCGTCAGTAGAAATACACAGAAGATAAATTTTAGTCAATGCAAAACCTAAATCACGTACTCATAAAACGCAAATGAGGCGAGGGAGGAGTTTTTTTCATCATTTATTTATCACTCATATCAGCAGACACGGTTCAGTTAGTAAATGAAATATTGATATTATTAGAAGCCCGAAATTACAAGTGTTTTTTCCTATCGTAGAGTCCTACACATCTTTCAGCTGAAAAATCTCCCTTGGTCTCATTCAACACAAAATCAATCGGGATTGTTTATATAGCATACATTTCATATTATCATGATTGAGAATCTTTGTCTGTGACTTTGGTTCCAAGGGCTGCAAATGGTGACAGCGTCAAAGGAATCATATAAACCAAATGACTTCGTATACATAAGACTGTGCGTTGTTTATGTGCTGGGATAAAGCCAGGATTTCTTATCCAAAACAAACATGTGTTTTATGAATGAACAGATATTGTCAAGATGAGAATTTATTGCATATTGGGTCTCATATTTGAAAGGAAGGAAGTTGTGGAGACCAACCCTTTCTTGGAGTCAAATATTCCTTTTATCGTCACTGGGGTAGTAGGAGTCAGTCAGCCAGTAATGTACTACATATTTCAGTCTGTGTTATTTGGTTTTATTAATAATAATAATAGCAAAGAGATGTGTGTCTATCCCAGCTTAACAACTTTGGTTTAGCTACATAGAAAAAATCATGTATAGATAACTGTACAGCACAGAAATACATGGCAATGAGTTGTGTGGGTGCTGCGCTATCTGACAAGTCAAATTTAAAAGAAGCAAGTAAAGCATTTCTCCCTACATTTGAGTAAGGCAAGAATGAAGCAAAGATCGATAGATCATGAATTCAGATACATACATGTATAACCATGTATAAGCTTTTTTTTACAAGAGGCTTGTAAAATGAACAACTTGTTTTCTGTATCAACTTTTTATTTTGCTTCCAATTAGGGGATAAAAAGTATGAAACAACTGGAAAACACTTGCAAGATTTAAGATTTTGCATTGCCAAATGCTGAGCAGGAAAAACTTGTATGTTTTTGTGACTCACATCATATCCTAAATGCAGAATCATTGTCGATTTTTATTGAATGTAAACATCCATATCCATGCACAATTCACAGTCCCTTATTTACTACCACTGTACAGCTCTAGCAAACTGAATGAAAAATATATTACCTTGGTTAGTCACTTTTTCATCCTATTCTGCCACAAAGTTTGGCAGAATCCCATATTCCAGTAAAAATCCCAGTTAGCTATAACTATTTGAGTAACTAACTAATTGACTGACTCATCAAAACTGCCAACAATCTACCTATAAATTTCTTATCATAACTTCCAAAATTTGACCAGCACTAATAAAAGTCGCTGGTGGATAACAAGTGTCAAAGTTAATGCATTGTTGACATGTCGCCTGCTTGAAAATATGAAAGGTTAAACTAACATATGCCCCTTTGTTGGTATCTCTACAGTGCAACAACAACTCACTACTGACTAATTCCACTCCCATTAGGTTGATGACAGACTTTTGTGGAGCATGCATGCATAAATGATAGTCAGGAACGAGACAAAGACACTGTCTCCATAAACCATCCCTTTGTAAGCATATTAGACGGGAATTTCCATAGCTCAGATTTGACTGGACCATGAAACACAAGCTATTAGGTTTCTACTTGAATGACATGACCACACAAAACAATTCCCATATAGTAGCTCCAAAAGCACACCCTAGCATACTAACGCATCAAGTTATAATAGTAGTTAGTTAGTTAGATAGAACGGATCAATTAGATGAGCACGGGGAAATGCACACACATGGAGCAGCAACCTAATGGACTTATCTGTAATCCCAAAACGGTGAAAACCATGCACAGTTAATTTGATTGAGCACTATGTTTTTTGGGGGGATGTTATCACTATAAGATGATGATGCACCCGCAAATCCTAAAAACGAGGAACAGCCCCAAAGCCCTGTTGTCAGTTATCTCTTGTGCACCATTTCTGTACACTAACTAACTAACTAACTATTTATGCGTCTTAACATGTCTTTTATGACTGAAGCCAATAGAAGGAAAAGTGTTACACTCTTGACTTTCTTCCCTATTATTTCCCCTTAATGAACAAATGGCTATGTGCGTGCATTGCATTGTGTAGGGGAGATAAGAAATCACAATCCATCCCTGTTCAATCTCAAATCTATCAACGGGGGAAATCACTAGAATGTGAAATGATGAAAGCACTTGAATGCCACAAGTCCGCTTTTTAAAGAAAAGATTTACGTTTGTGATAACCACACAGATGGACACAATCTTTGTACTGTAATGAATTCCCACGGGGACTACTACTTGGACTGTCTGTATTGTATTACTTGTCCACGTGTCTTGTGGGCTCTGGTAACGGTGGAAATGACTGTGTGTGAGCCAAGGGAAGATTCAATCTCAAGAAAGCTTTCACTCTGTATACGTACACTCGAAAACGAAGAGGCCTTTTCCGAATGGTCTTCACAAAGCCACAGTCCACAGAGAGGACAATGCAAACTGTGAGGATGAAAAGATTGTAAGTACAGATTGGGAATAAGTGAGCAGTCGGATAGAAAAGAGTGCTTTTGGATACACAACACGGTACATTTTACCTGGAAGCAAAATTTAAGAAATAAAGACCGAGTAATATGGCAGGTAGGTTAGTGTAGAACTATATATGCTTTCAGGATAGAAAGTAATTTTTTGTGCTTGCATTCGGGCTTAAAGAGAGTTGCATGGATTTTCTGAATTTCAGATAAAATGCCGCAGTAATAATTGGACATGTGTCTTGAATTTCATGGCTACGTTTCGCTGTAAAAGGCCTGCATAATGAATTGTCTATAAAGTACCGTTACTAAACCCATTAGGAGGCCAATTAGTTAGTTAGTTAGTACTAAGCGCTTATATACAATAGCATGCAAGGTAACAAAAATTAGATTCCCGTGATATCTCACTCAGCTGCTCATTTTTTTCAAGAAATTATCTCAGCAGGCATTAAGATTTTGTTGTATTCTTCAAGGCTACTATTTGTAAACTTAATTTGTGGAAACTGTCTGTGGATAATTTCATTTTGTACATACACATGCAAGTTTAACACGATGCACGCTCTACTCTTTTGTTTCTTTATTGAGCACTTCCTTTGAAGGAAGTAGAAAGAAACCGTCTTTTTCCAGAAAAGATTGGCTCAACTGAAACCGACAATATCTATTCTTTTCTTGATGCCTCTATGATTATGCTGTCCATTGTTTTCTATCTGCCCATTCGGTACACCTTTCATTCTGAGAAAACAATTTCACTCTCACACTTTTGTCTGCTTCAGTATTGAGTGAATGTGCAGCATGATTTCTACAGTGGAAAAATCTTTTATATGAGCAAATAATCTTCTTTCATTCCATTCCGCTTCTATCAACAAAACAACCAATGTTTATTTAACTACCCAAAGAAAAGCAAACTATAGTCAAAAGACGAGTCTTGCGTTGAAATCCAATATTTCATGAAACTTGAGACTGTTTCTAGTAGTAGGCTTATACTTCACTTCCTAAAGATGTTTCACAAGTACAAAACACTTATGCATAAGCAAACATTCACATTATTCATAATGAAGTCTCAAATCCATTACAATATCATCAGATAACATTTTTTTGTAATCAGTACAAAACTAAACCACATCCTCATTTACATGATAAAAGAAAAATAATCCTCTTTTCATTGATTACAGAACGAGTATGCAATTTGTTGTATACAAACTACATTGGCTCTCTCAAAAATCCCATTTCAGACTGAAAACGATAATCGATGGATTCATAAAACCATGATGATAGGATCATCATAATCATTATCTAACCAAAAAGTATCGAAAAAAGTTTATTCCAGATCTCGTCACGTCTTAGTCATCAACATCACATATATGGGGTGTAATCATCATTACATCCATCAAACTTTTTCCTCGTCAAAAGCTAACCAACTGCAATGTTCGCCTCATTTTTTCACTGGTTTTAAATTCAACCCAATCTATCATTATGTTTGAGACTTTGTTAATTTTCCCCTTGTCTCACAATGTTGTAGACAAGAAAATGGCTGTCTTCAACATTTTGTCTGTGCCTCATCTCATTAATTTCTTAGTTAGTTAGTTGGTTATACAATGAAAAACAACAAGCCTATTTCAATCTATATATCATTATTGGCAAACATGTGGACAAGACGTAATAGTGATTTGTATCAATGATGGGAAAAATCAATCACGAATGGACTCGTACTTAAAACATATGGCTAATGTTATTCCGGGCACACTTTTTGAAAGCATCCCATTCCAAAAATGATCTACATTTGGGACAACTGAAGTAAACAAAGTGTAATTTAGCACACATTGGAAATGTGTGCTACCAACTAACTTTGGACCCAATGCCTAATGCAAAACAGTCCGAACCAAAAGTTTTGTCTTGTTCAATACAGGATGACATTAGTCTTGCTCAAAAGTAGGGAACTACTCAAAACACATGGTTCATTCCATCAATATGAGAGCGCATACTTTGAGAGAAGCGTGTGTTGTTGACAGAGACAAACATGCATTATACTCTGGAATGAGTGAAGTAAGTGATAGAGTGAGATTTTTTCTGTATTTTTAGCTAGTTGGGCTATCGACAACGAACCATAAGGAAAAAATATGAGTTTGCTTTTGCCTGTGACAAAAGATGGAGAGGAATGTACACAAAGAATGTGAACAAAACATAACAAAGATTCCGACTGATTGATGGCAAGTATGTGTTCAGTTGTTAAATAGTTGCGTTGCTTAGG
>Ga0210040_10006572_pt1 | contig 14425 bp, 18 predicted proteins | sample CryGeyCG12114_NA_FD_185462 | JGI IMG/M metagenome (GOLD analysis project Ga0210040, IMG submission 185462) | Groundwater microbial communities from aquifer - Crystal Geyser CG19_WC_8/21/14_NA (SPAdes) (version 2) | ecosystem: Environmental > Aquatic > Deep subsurface > Groundwater | place: USA... | reverse complement strand
AAAGTACAGCTCACAGAACGTCCAGGGTAGCAATCATTCGTATCTAGTCTGCACAGAACCGAACCACCGCATCTACTGTTTCTTATTCAAAGAAATTTTCGCACACTGTGCATGGCTGCTATGAGAAGATCCCACGGTATACGGAAGCTGAGAGAGGTGCTCTAGCCGCGGAACACGGTCCCAGAAGCTAGATGAGGGTGGGTGGAGGTAGTACCTATCCTAGGACTCACGCCCGACACCCGGCACATGCCCTGGAAATCCTGTTTACCCGGATGAAGATTACGAACAGAATGAGGGTATAGCGGGAGGCCCAATCACGCAACGCGGGTCGGGATCCGAAAGGCGTAAAACAATTGATGCTCGACGAAATGAGCCTCACAGGCTTAGCCTTGCGCCCAGTTCTTGTCACTAATCAGGTCTCTGAGTCTTATAGTTTGCTATGCAAGTAGGCCTACGGATAGTAGGAGGGCCGATGCATAACAAAATGGCGCCGTTGCTTTCACCCTGTCAAGGCCTCTCACCATGCGACCTACAATGAGCATGACTTATCTCAGGCAATCACAGTGGCATTGCTATGAGGAATACACAGCAATACTGCATATACAACTTTTCGATTGAGTAACAGAAGTAGCGAGCACATAAACCGTCAAGTGCTCAGGTAATTCCGGCAAACTCATGACAAACCCAGCTCCTTGATGAAAATATCGGCAGCCTTTTCTGCAATCGCAACTGCCGTGTTCATCGTGTTTGCAGCAACGTTTAGCGGCGGTATGCTCATGTCCGCAACCTTGAGCCCTTTGACCCCGTATACGCTTAGAGAAGGATCCACAACAGCATTATCCTCACGGGCTCCCATACGACAAGTTCCCATGGAATGCCAAGTGGTTCCCACTTGTTCCCGCGCCCACTGTTTGATCGCTTCGTCGTCTTCGGCTGTGTACTCAAGGTCCGAGATATTCTCAGATGCAGGTGGGCTGTCGTCGAGTCGAACAAGTGCAGCAGCGGAGTTGGGCGCGAATTTGGGATGAAGGATCTCTACTTCACCGCGGTACGTCTTCATACGACGAAAGATTTCCCGTTGCTTCTTGTATGCCCACAGGTGCTTAAGGATATCCACGTCCTTGGCGTCAGAGAAGAATCCCGTATTGAAGTCCGACTCGTCATCCATCTCAGGACCGGTTATGTGGATTGATCCACGAGACAAAGGATATCCAGTGAAAACGGACGCAGTAAGATATTGGCCCACAGGAACAAGAGTAGGGTCTGCAGGGAAGCTAGTAGATTTTAGTAAGTTGAAGGTTGGTGTGATCATACAATGGACTTACAAATTCACAAGCGCTGTAAGTAGGAGTGGCTTGTTGGTGTCTTTCTTGTACTCTTTGTTCCAAGTTTCTTGGAATGCTGGACCTAGCTCAGCAACTTCTGCGTCTGTGGGTCGAAGCTTCCCCGTAACATCCTGTGCGTTCCAACCAAGAATCGAGGCATTCTTCTGAATCGCCTCAGTGGCGTCCAGACGACCGGAGAAAAGGGCGTCCAGTGTCTCATTCTCGTTCAAGCTGGAGTAATACGGATATGTCATGAGGTGGTGATCCTGGTAATTCTCACCAACGCTGGGGAGAGCCGAAACCACTTCGATTCCAGCCTTCTTCAAGATTTTGGGATTACCAACGCCAGATCGTTCTAGTACCAACGGCGTTCCCAGCGCCCCAGAGGACACGATCACCATCTTCCGTGCCTTGACCGTGCTCCAGGTGCCATTAGCATCGGCTTTTGGGTTCGGCCTGAGCTCAACCCCAGTAGCTTTCTTTCCCTCGAAAACAACACGTTTGACTTGCGTGTCAACAAGTACATTCAACCCTGGATAGTTTCCACTTTGTATTTTGGGATGGATGTATCTGAACGCCGTATCCTGTCGTAAGCCGTCCGTCCCGATGAAGTGCAAAGCAGGTTGTACACCGTTATTGTAGTCGAGGGCTGCTAAGTCCTCCACCTCCGGATATCCAACTTGGCCCGCAGCTTGAATGAAATCTCGTGTCGACCGGTTCGCACGGTAGGTACCTTCGGAGACGATTATGGGTCCATCATAACCATGTACAGACTTTGGTCCCGGTCCAAGGTATGTCTCAAGCTGAAAACTATCAGTCCAGTCTCTATTACGGCTATTGCAGAGTGTCAGCAGTCGCATACCTTCTGCAGATAAGGAATCATGTCATTGGCAGACCAGCCCGGTACATTCCACGAGTCGAAATCAGAGCGTTGAGCCCTCGAGTACATCATCAGGTTAATCGATGATCCGCCTCCGAGGGTTCCTCCAGAGGGAACAACAAGTTGTCGGTTGTTGAGTTGCTTTTCTGAATTGCCTTGATAGAAGAGAGTTGCGTTGCTCGTGGGCACGAGGCCACCCATAAACAGTGCCGGGTGCACAACGGTGGGCACGTCGAGGTTATTCGGGCCTTGTTCAATGACCAGAATGGATAATCCGGGGTCTGCCTCCGCCAGACGTCCGGCAATGACGCAAGCAGCTGTACCACCTGCAAGCATCGGCATCATTAGAAGTCAACACCAGAGACCGTGGAATGCGACACTAACCTCCAGCAAGAATTACGTCCACCTCTGACAGTCTCTCTGGAAGATGATGGAAAATCGCGGCCATCGCGCTCTCTACTAGCAGGAATATCGAAATGACCCAAGAGAATTTGCCGGACGGACTGAAACCAGGGCTGCATGCCGAGCGTTGGTGTTTGGCCATCTTTATACAACTTGAGCAACGATTAGCCAATCCTATGGTGGACCCGGGCCGTTGATGACAGTAAATGGTGATAAGACAAATATATTGAGTGCAGAAGTTACACAGGAGCGGGGCGCCCTTTCCCAGGATGTTTTTGCATGTGAGACGGCTGGTGTTGTACCTTCTTATGTAAGATTTCGTACGCAGCAAGTACGTATGGGTGTTAAGAATAGACATTTAGAGCTCGGACCCATGCTATCCACTTGATTAGCCTGTTGTTGCCCAGCCAAGTCCGCTTCCTGCAGTCACATGCAAAGGGGCGTATTGAAAGTGCGGCACGGCACGGCCCAGACCGAATCCACAACAGTGCAAATTGCACAAATGTATCGCTTGACTGGAAAGAGCGCGACAGTCACACAGAAGTGGGGTTCCCGTTTTTCGGGATGTCTTTACACTGCACCAATGACATCGGCTTACCGCAGCCACCTACAAATGGTGCGCTGGGCATGGAGCAAGCACGGCTTTGATACCCAATCCACAAAAGTGCAAGTCCTAACCCACGTGCCTGATCCAAGCCCAAAGCTTCGCGCATAACTCAATGGAGTAGTTACAATGGAGTCGTAGCACACGCAATGGAAGATGCCTTCAAAAAGCCATCATATACGTGGGATGTAGCGATCAGCGGATAGCCTATTGCGGCTACTCTGAAGTGATCGATCCCGTTGCAATCCTCAATATTAGTCGACTATTCGTTGGTTGCCGTTCGAGAACATGTCAATGGTGAGGGGAAAAGATCGACGGGTTAATGGAGTCAAATGTACCACTAACATATCTGAACATGTTTCAGAAACAGTGACATTGATTCGGATTCAAAGCTTCATTCCTTTGGCTGGCGCAAAGGCGTCCAGTCACCCACAGAGACAACATACCATCTCCAGACAATCAGGGGAACATTCCTATACGTACCGCACCATCAAAAGAAGCTATACATCTTATTCGAGGTTCGGGTTTGTAACCGGGCACACTCTCTCTCAACATGTGTTAAGTCAACGCACTAACTCGTGCCTACTTTCCGTTGAAGCAGCACGATGATTCAATACCCAAGCGTTGTGAGTGCTTCCGTTAGAGATAGTCGCGAAGTCCTCATCGCTATCTGCGTTGGATCGCCGAAACCCCGACTTGGACGTACTGCCATGACCCTTGAGCGTTGACAATCCAGTAGATTTTGAGCTCACCATTGACGAGACTCTGTCTGAAAGTGGCGAGAGGTAGCCCGTGTAGAATCGGCGTACAATGTTCAACATGGGTGGGAGACAGATACTGATCATAGTGGCAGGTGACTCGATGGAGACCCAGTATACCATTGGCATCCCCTCGTCTGTAAGTAAGAGTAAGTACATGACGAATCGAAAGGATGAACAGCATCCTACTTACAGGTGATGTCCTCGTCCAATGCCTTTGCCGCCTTGAGTACTGTTATTAACCGGCCCAGTGACACGATAATAACACTTGTGTCAAAATCAGTATGATCCTGTATAATCCTTCCTTAGTTCATTCACAACTTACCAGTATCCCAAAATGAATACAAGTGTAACACCAGTCTTTCTGGCCGTGCCTATTTTGAGAGACCAGATTTTTGGCAAGGGTAGGAGGAGGATGAACAAGTCGATGACGACACTCGGTATAGCGCTTCCAATCCATAGCGCACTTGTTGTCCCACACTCTCCTGGTAGGAATGGATTCCAGCCTTTTGCGAGAGGCTTGCACATGAAAGCAGTGCCAAAGCAGATGCCAAACAACCACGCGACGTTCAACCCATAGGTTGTCCACAAAGCAAAGTTCCACCATGGGGGATTTGCATGTCTGGGAAACACGCGGGTGAGGAAGAGTAAGGCGGATGTTTTGGTAAGAAACAGCGACACATCGTAAACATAGTAGACGATATAGAAGAGTTTGAACACCATCAGCAAGTTTTCCTGCTCCAAAGTCCAGATGTGGCGGCCCAACCCGTAATGCACTAAAGCGAGTGCGATCCCGGTGAAAGCCATCATGCAAACCTGTCGATAGTCTTAGGATGCCTCTGAGCGGCTGTACGAAGCTTAGGAGACTCACGAGGGCTAACAAAGCAATCCAATCATCCCACCAAAAACGGTGCAGTGTGTTCCCGTGCGAGACACGGGGCCCCAATGCGCGAGACCAAAATCGTAAAACAACAAACGTGGTGCTCAAGACGATCATGCAGATGAGGAAGGCTTTGAAGCTACCTCCACGATCCGCGTCGGAACCTGAAGCCAGAGTTTCCTGAGTCGCAGCCATAAAGAGAGATGAATGTGGGCAGTGATTTCGAAAGGGGAGGAGGCCTGTCAATCGACTGATAGTAACGTGAGAAATAGAGCACTGTTATCCAAAGCCTCCCTGACAAGGGTAAGCATCTTACTAACAGCCGCTCCTATGTTGCTGAAACTGCAACAAGCTTGACTGGCGCATGGTCGCTGCAGCAAGCTCGACTGCATGGGTATCTGACATGTCGGGTTGCATTATTATGAGCCTAATAGTTACGCCCCCAAAAGGCAGGGATATTGGCTTGCGACTTACAACAAGCAGACTGGAGGAATTGTGGGAATGACGGCACGATGAAAGCCACCAGCGTGCGCGCGAGACTGTAGCCACGTGGCGAACCAAAGCAATGGGGGACTTGAGGAACTCAAAGCTATAGCAGGCCGAAGTAATTCGCGGTTCGGAATTCGTGTTTGCCGGTAGGTCACTGTCGTGGGGGGATCAGACACCTGGGCATGTTCGCAGATCCTATTGGACCCCGCCATTTCTGTCCTTACATTCTCAAGCATACTGCGCGCAGATGCAGCAAACATTGTATCAGACTTAACGAAAAAGAAAGACTAGAGGAACATACTAGGGGCGGGAAGATGTTCAGGTTTGGCCTCATTTCCGCTGTCTCTTGAGGTCACTTAGTAAATTTGATTCGCTGCAGACCCTGCAGTCAAGCATGACGCTAAGCGCTGTGGTGGCGGAGATTGCGAAAGATGCGCCAACCCACTACAACGTTCTGCAGATGCCAAGACTGAAAGGTCAGTTCGCGGCACGGCTGGCAAGACAGCCAAAGCGTCTTGCTTCCTCGATCCCAACATCCCTCGTTGGGTGTTCGTTCGCCCACGTAGCATTCAATCCCCTGAGAGCTTGTTTCTCCAAGCAGATGGTAGTTGTTAAAACGCAGTAGATCAATCTTCTCTGCAGACTAGTTACATCATGTTTAGATCGTGATGCTGAGTCAATGTTCGGTGGTATACCTTGAGACCGCTGCATGTACGATTCTCTCATGCAGGTGCGGTCAGCTTTCCGCCTGGATTTCAGCCAAGTAAAATCTAGATCATAGGTTGCGACTAGCCTGATCACCAGATGAGTTGTGCGACATTGATACATAGCGTTGAGAGTCCGGATATGCGAAAAAGCAATCGTCCGCAAGAGCCTCCTTCCCTTTCCGACCACACTCACCATCTCAGCTTCGTCGATCCCCAGTCAAACTTCACACGCCAACAATCCATAGCGGCTGCCGCCCAATAGCGAAGCGCACTTGGCAAGGATTGTCCGATCGGGTGCTGATAATTTTCTCCATACCACACACTCCGTGCATGGTGCAAATGGGCAAACTGCAAGATATCACGTTCCCATTCCTCGATCGTTGAGTGGCCCCGCATGAACCGCTCAAGAGCCAAGCACTGGTATCCGACTTGGTTCGTGCTGGACGCCGTGTGAGGTCTGTACAGAGAGAGCGCATCGCCGACAAGCAGAACCTTGCCGCCACCAAGCACTGCTGCTGGAGCCACGAAGTCGGTGATTGACTGGATAAAAGGGCGTTTGATCGATTTGAGGACTTCGCGGTGAGGTTCCGAAAGCAGATGGGCGCGTTGCAACAGACTTTCCCAGACCGAGGGTCGAACCATGCCTGCAGGCACGATGAACTGTCGCATTCGGCCATCCTTATCAGTCATGATCTCGTTGTGGGAGGCTTCGTCTTCGTTGGTGTACCAGAGGAAGTTGATGAACCTGCTTCCCTTGCTCACAGCCCCTTTATGTCCGGGTATCATGTACCTCGCGTCTGTCAGTGTATGAAGATGGTATTTGCTGCTGGCAACTCACACCAGTGCGTGATCTTTGGTCATGAGATTCAAAGTCACGTTCTTTTCAAATCTCTGAAGCGTTTCGGGCGAGACATCGGTTTCCAGGACAGTGCCTCGCCACGCCACATAGCCTGAGTACTGTCGCTGGGACTCTGGAAATGCCTTTTGGCGGATCGCCGAGTTGGGCCCGTCAGCTGCCAGCACCAGGTCGACCGTATGTTGCTGGGCCCTTTCCCCATCTTTTTGGAAACACACAACCACCTTTTCGCTTTGCACTTCGACAGAGGTGACTTTGGTTCGCGCCTCAAAGACTCCACTGCCACTTCCCTCATAGTTCACAGGCGGAGGGTCTGGGTAGTATTCGCTCGCATAACCATCGAAGTTGGCACGCAACCTCCAGTAGAGAGCGTCCCAGCTCGTGACAAGTCGGGGCGCCTTGAAATAGTGTGATATAAAGCCGCTCTGCTTCAAGAATTGCAATCGCTCACTTTTTAAGCTGAAAGGAGTCGTAATGCGATCGAAGCGTCGAAGAAATTCGAGTGAGTCGGCAGCACAACACACACCGGCCATGTGACTTTCGCGAGCGTCACCAGTTTGCTCGAGAATGTGAACGTTGTGGCCCAGGCTGCGCAACATCATACCATGCATCAAGCCGGCCAGAGACCCACCAACCTGATAATATTTAGTGACACGTTTACAGCATGTGAATAGTACTTACTATGATGACTTCGAGCTTTGGGGACGGCATGGTAATTCTTCGGAGGCTAGGGCTTGAACACCAGCCTTAAGACAAGTACATCAGTTGGATCCCAGTGATACCATCGACAGGATATGCCTCGGATGAAGTGTTGTTGAGTTAGACGATGGCTGATGCACTACTTTACCTTCCACGGCTGATCTTGTAGGGGTGGCTAGGCGGAGGTACGCCGACGAAACAAGGATGGCGTTTGCCCGTGGGAATAAATATTGCCCAAGACGCCAGGACTGAACATCATCTCTCACCACCGGTCGCATAATGTCCTCGAGATTTCCGACCCCGTCAGGCGACGATTCTCTACATGATCTTATTGCGTCGGGGCTCCTTGCTCTCCACCATGGCGAGCCACCTTTCGAATGGAAGGAGGAGAGCGGTCAGCTGATTGGTTGCTACACCTCGATGCCGTACGTCTTCTCGCCGGTATCAGAGGCGCGTGCTAACTATACAAGGTACACACCGCATATCACACCCCACGCATTCGAGCTGCAAAAGTCTGTCTACAGTCCCGAGACATTGCCTGCTCGCACCCGCCAGATGGGCGTTCTCGCCACGGCAGCAACTTTCGACGCGCCGTATATTGTGTATTGTCACAGGCCCACGTCGGCCAAATTGGGATTTTCAGATGAGCAATTTCAGGACGCCATCTCAGGTCGGACTCCGAAAGGAATTCCAGAAGAGGAAGTTGTAGCGTATGAAACGGCGCTACTACTGGCCAGAGACCGCAAGGCGCTGAGCGACGAGGCGTTTGAACGGGCGGAGAAGATCCTGGGCCGTCCGGGAGTGGCAGGTCTCGCTAATGTTGTTGCCGCGTATCTTTACGTCTGCATATTGGTTAGTGTGGCGGGGCCACATCCTGGGGGATTCGGTGAGAAGACTGTCTAGCTGCATGCTCGAGCAATAGACCTACATGATGCAGTCATACGGAATGATCGACAATATCTTGGCATCCGGTAGCTCCTTGCAAAACGATCACTGCCCAGACTTTGTGAAAACGTTACATGATACGCCTTCGGTTACCAATCATATGTATTTCGTTCTTACCCAATCGCCAGCCATGTGAACAGCGGCATACCAGCCGTGTTGAATCGGGCATATCTCCCATGGGCGCAAGTCGGACAAAGTGACTCGGGAAGATATCGATTCATCTGATTTTGCCTTTCTTGTGATTTATGCAACGCGTATATCGAACGAGGAACGAGCAATCGCTTCTCATAACACGATGAGTGCAGCAGAAGCTGATCAGCCTCTGGCTATCGTTGGCTTAGGTAAAGTGCCTCTTTGTCAGTTCATTTCTCCAGCTAATCCAAACAGCATGTCGCCTTCCAGGCGGCCTCGACACGCCCTCGCAGTTATGGGAGGCGCTATTGAGCGGCAGATCTGGTCGCGGAGCAGTACCAAAAAGCCGGTTCAACATTGACGCTTTTTACCATTCTAATCCTCAACACCCTGCCAGTATCAACTCGCAAGAAGGCTACTTCCTAGCCAACGATGTTCGTGAATTCGATCATGAATTTTTCAACATTAATTCCATGGAGGCACGGCATATGGATCCACAGCAGCGCCAGCTTCTTGAGGTCGCGTTTGAATGCATTGAGTCTGCTGGCATCACACTCGAAGACATTTCGGCCAAAGATGTAGGGTGTTACATCGCCAACTTTACAAGTGACTTTGCCGTGCTCCAAGCAAAAGACCCAGAGCTCTATCATCGATATAGCGGGACTGGGCTGGGCACGGCCATCTTAGCGAACCGTATTAGCCACTGTTTCAACCTCAAAGGGCCAAGCGTCACTATCGACACTGCTTGCTCATCATCATTCTTCGCGTTGCACCAGGCGTGCGCGGCGCTCCGTGCTGGAGAATGCGACGCAGCATTCGTTGGGGGCGCCAATCTGATCCAGTCGCCGGAGGTATACATGGGCGCAGTCAAGGCGGGTATGATCAGCGGTACCGCGGCGTGCCATACCTTCGATATATCGGCAGATGGATATGCGAGAGCTGAGGGTGTTGGAGTTCTGTACGTGAAGAGACTCGATGACGCTATTCGCGCAAGGGACCCGGTTCGGTCGATCATTCGGGGCACGGCTGTGAACAGGTAAGTGAAGCCACAACTTCGCTGCATGGTGCTGATATTCCGACCACTCCAGCAATGGGAGGACGAATGGAATCTCCCTACCCAGTCCCTCCGGGCAGGAAGCCGTCATTCGAAAGGCTTATGCGAATGCAAAGCTGCTACCCAATTGCACGAATTATATCGAGGTATTACGCCGCCATCTGCCTCCCAAAGAGCGCAAAAGCTGACTCACAGGCTCACGGTACGGGCACCGAAGTTGGTGACGGGATCGAAATCGATGCCTTTTCTCGCGTGCTCAAGCACAAATCTGGAGAACCGATCATGATCGGTTCCATTAAGCCAAATCTAGGTCACAGCGAGGCCGTGAGTGGAATCTCCAGTCTAATCAAGATGACGCTGGCACTCGAAACGGGTGTGATCCCCCAGACGATTGGCGTCAAAACTGTTCACCCAAAGCTTCTTCTGGACGAGCGCAACGCGACTATCGTCACAAAGAACACACCGTGGCCGGACGGAGATGTTCGTCGAGCAAGTCTGAACTCTTTCGGCTATGGCGGTTCGAATGGCCATGTGATTCTTGAAAATGCGCATGCTCATGTCCCTTCGATGACTCCTGCTCGTGCCGAACAACGACCGCTTTGTCGTGCCATTCCTTTCTCGACCCGCTCAGAACAAGGCCTTGAGACGTGCAAAGCCGCGCTTTCAAATGTTGACGTCTCAGCCAGCCTGGATGATGTTGCATATACACTTTCCTGTCGACGCTCGCATTTCGAGAATCGCGGTTTCCTCATCGCGACCGACCAGGAGTGGCGGTCTGATCTTCTGCACGCTCCCTTGAAGATAGCTGTCGCGCCAAAACAAGGTCCGCCTGCTCTCTTCGCTTTCACGGGCCAAGGGGCTCAATGGACGGCTATGGGCGCTGCGCTTGTAGAGAACTGCCAGGTGTTTGCGGACGCAATAGACTCGCTGGATAGATATCTCTCGACGATCGAGAACGCGCCGACGTGGCGCTTGAGAGGTGAGTCGTCTTGTGGATGGTCACTAGAGTTTTGCCACACCTCCTCCACACCATAGTTGCAGGAAGGTGCGGAGCCATACGTACAATATCTTACCAAGCCAGATATTCTTACTCAGCCGGATGCGGGTACAATCAACCAAGCATCTGTCGCACAGCCAGCATGCACAGCCTTACAGATAGGCCTCGTTGCCCTACTAGAAGAGCTGGAGATGTCGCCGGATCATGTGATAGGACATTCATCTGGTACGTGTATTCTTCGTTTGCCTGACGCCAGCTGACACCCGGCAGGCGAGATCGCAGCCGCCTACGCTGTCGGGTATCTGACCGCAGAGGAATGCATCGCCATCTCCTACTATCGCGGGATCGCAGTTTCCCAGAAGATGCCTCCTGGTGCCATGGGCGTATTAGGCTGCGACGAGAAAACGGCTTTTTCCATGATCAAGGAGTTGGGTTACGCCGACCAAGTCGAGGTCGCATGCTTTAACAGTCCCGTGAACCTCACCATCAGCGGAGATCCAGCGCAGGTCGATGCAGTTCTTCGCCACGCACAAGCAAAACAGATTTTCGCACGCGGTTTCAATACTGGAGGCAAGGCCTATCATTCCAAGCATATGGCGCTCATAGGCGAGCGTTATGAGCAGTTGATCGCGCCTGTCTTGCAAAGCCGCAGCTCGACATGCGCTAGTTCAACCACCATGACCTCGAGCCTCTTTGCGCGCAATTTGACTCGGAGCGATGCGCGAGACCCCAAATATTGGAGGCAGAATCTGGAGAAGCCCGTGTTGTTCAGCCAAGCCATGACATCGGCTTTAGCAGGGCGTGAATACCACGTCGTCGAGATCGGACCACATAGCTCGTTCAAGATAGCCATGGAGGATATCTCCACGAGCTTGTCATGCGCCGTTCAATATTCGCCGACAATGATTAGGGGTATAGCGCCAATCATGACCATTATGCAGCTGACGGGGATCATGTTCCTTAATGGCTTCGATGCGCCGATAAAGAAGATAAACGGTATCCTGTCTCCGTTTGCGAGCGGAGACCTGCCGGTGGTCGTGACAACTATACCACCGTACCCTTGGAAGCGAGGCCCTTTGCTCTGGAGCGAAGGTCGCATCAGCTCCGAATATCGTCAACGCGCCCATTTGAGACACGATCTCCTTGGTACCGCTGTTGTTGGCGGGAGCAAGAACGTGTATACATGGAGAAACATGCTGAAACTCCAGGACGTGCCGTGGCTACACGACCACAAACTAAGGGACATTCTCGTCTTTCCGGCGTCGGCATATATCGCCATGATCATCGAGGGCTTCCGACAAGTAATAACCAGTCGAAACATCGAACTCACAAGTGTTTTGCTGCGCGAGATCAAGTTCCTCGCCATGCTCACATTCGACGACGATGATATAGCTACTGAGCTGTTTACGGAGCTCTGTCCCATGCAGAACTCTCTAGTGCATCCTTCCGAAGACAAATTTTGCTTCACCATTTCCAGCTTCGCCTCGACTAAGGCGACCATCCATTGCCGGGGAATGGTCGAGATGGGTACAGATGGCCGCGATATGTCAAAATCCCTTTGTCGCTGTCAACGTGGTGATCGTGAGGATGGGTGGGCTACGCGGTCAGCCTGCGACAGTTGCGCCTTCCGTCTTCGGTCCCCCGTCGACATGAGAACTACAATGCCCAAGGCCACATGGTATGATACCATGCGCAAAGAGGGCTTGAATTTTGGCCCTGCCTTCCAACTGCTGGACGATATTGAGCACGTCCACGAGAATAATGTCAGGGAAGTGTTCTCAACATGCCATCCAGCTTCCTGTTCCCCCGCTACCGGCTCGTCTCCAGTGCATCCCACAGTGATCGACAGCCTGTTTCAGGCTTCCATCATCTCTACGACATCGGGAAGGCGCAATGAGATGAAGGGAAAGATACCGGTCTCCATCGACAGGGTGAAGGTTACCATGAAGTCTGCGAATGCAACGAGCACAGTGCGAGCCCGCTCGACGTTTGGATCTCAGTACACGGCGATTTGTGATGCGGAGATGTTCGATGGTGACAAAGCCTTGGTGTTGGTAAACGGACTGCAGATTGCTCCCTGGCTCAAGCACGATTTCAACCACGACGTGGCTCCTCGTGAGCCATTCCTGGAGAAAATTTGGATTCCCGAGCGTGAACTGGAGCCGCAAAAGAATGGACTCGCCACCAATGGCGTGAATGGCGTAAATGGCACGGACGATACGGACGGCGTACATGGACGGCCGTCAGGTTTGATTGTAAGATGTTTTTCCACTTTGATTCGGTCGCGTTGACTGGTTTCGCAGGTACTTCCGAGGAGAGACGAGTCTCTACCAACGGATTTCCAAGACAGTCTAACCAACCGAACAGGCATTGGTTTCACGGTTGCCTACCTTGGAGACGTAGGAGACCATGATCTCCACTCCCAAGCCGTGGTAATAGCATGCCTGGAAGTATCCCAACCCTTCCTCTCTCGAATGGATGCTGGCGACTTGCAAAACCTCCAGGTAATTTTCCGAAACTCGCGCCAGGTGGTATGGATTCACAATGCAGACTCCATGGGCCACGTTAACCCCGAGCTTGGATTAGTCGGTGGAGTTTGCCGGGCGTTGAACTTTGAACAACCCACACTGAAGCTGTACACGTTCGATGTTGGACAGATAGGACTGAGTCGGGAAACGCGTGTGAATCTCTCCCACATCGTCGATAAGATGCGCGCGCGGCACTCGGATCGGGAATACTGCCAGAAGGATGGCGTCCTCCACGTACCGAGAATCGTACCAGTACCAGATATGAACGCGCAGTTCCAGGACGTCGATCACGGCCGTACTCGGATCTCACTCGAAGATGCGCAAAGATGCTATCTGAACATCAAGACACCTGGAATGTTTCAAACGCTGGCCTTTCACGCATCGGCGGAAGTACCCGTGTTAGATTGCGACTTTGTTGAGGTGCAGTTGAAGGCCACCAGTATCAATGCAAAGGTGAAGCCCTTGCTAGCTCCAGCTCCAGATGATTGCTTACAGCTAGCAGGATTATTACGGACTACGAGGACTGGTCAACACGCGCGACGCCACCTGCTCACTGGACTTTAGCGGCATAATCACTCGCGTCGGGACGGCAGTAAAAGACTTCGTTTGTGGTGACCGTGTGGTCGGAATGGCGCCTAATCATCTCGGGTCCTATATCCAGGTGCCTCAATGGGCTTGTTGCAAGCTCCAAAAAGAAGAGAGCTTCACGGTGAGTGTCCCGGAATACAGAATTTCTGCTCTACTTACAGATGTAGGTCATGGTCACTGTTCCTGTCGTGTTTGCGACGGCGTTATATGCGTTTCAACATCGTGCGCGACTCCGGGCTGGCGAGGTACGTAGATTCCGATTTCACGCCCACCCATCGGTCCCACTACTGATGCAACTCTCCACGCGCAGACCGTTCTCATCCACTCCGCGGCAGGTGGCGCTGGAATTGCCGCAATTCAGGTTGCCAAAATTACTGGTGCTCGTATCTTTGCTACCGTCGGTACCGAAGCAAAGAAGGACATGCTCGTCCAGGAATTTGGCTTGGCTCGCGAAAACATCTTTTCGTCACGCAACGCGGACTTTGTCCAGGGCGTCCTAGATGCCACGGGGGGCACAGGTGTTGATGTCGTGTTCAGCTCGCTCACAGGCGACTTGCTACACGCTAGTTGGGCTGTTTGTG
>Ga0210040_10006571_pt1 | contig 14425 bp, 11 predicted proteins | sample CryGeyCG12114_NA_FD_185462 | JGI IMG/M metagenome (GOLD analysis project Ga0210040, IMG submission 185462) | Groundwater microbial communities from aquifer - Crystal Geyser CG19_WC_8/21/14_NA (SPAdes) (version 2) | ecosystem: Environmental > Aquatic > Deep subsurface > Groundwater | place: USA... | reverse complement strand
CCACCGCCTCGCCATTGACCATACGCCCTTGAGCCGGTCCTTGCCCGAGACGAGCAACTCGGCGCGGAGGAGGTCGGCCGGGGCATCCAGATCGAGGCGGAAGCCATGGGCGCGCGCATTGAGCGGCGTCTCGCTCCAGATCCAGCGCAGGCCGGCGAGGCGATCGGCGCGTGCGTCCTCATCCTCGGCCTCGATCCACGCCGCCCGCCATTCCTTCGCGGTGAGCAAGCCCGTTTCGAACCAGCTCGGCTGCGACGTCGCCTCGCGGCCGCCGGCGTCGCGTACCGCCACCTGCCACCACACACGCTGGCGCGAGCGGAGGGGCGGACCTTCCCAGCGATGGTCGAGCGTGCCTTCTCCCTCGCGCCAGCCGCTGTCCCAGATCGGCGCCCCACCGGAGTGAATGCCGCCGTGACTCTCCACGCGGCCTGCCGAACGTCACGCGCGGTCGACGCCAGCTGCCAGGCAAGGCGGGGGCGATCCACGCCAAGCCCAAGCGGGGCTTCCATCCCCTCCGCGCGAAGGCCAACCACCGCGAGCCCGCCGAGCCCGTCGGCGAGAGCAGGTGATGCGGCGAGAGCGCTAGCGACGATAAATTGGCGTCGATCGAGCGTCATGACGTCCCGTCTCCCGTGAGCAGGCCGGCCTTCACCGCGGCCGCCATCGCGGCATAACCGGTGTCGTTGGGGTGAAGATGGTCGCCAGGGTCCTTGGCGGGATCAAGGCGGGTGGGCTCGCGGGGATCGGCTACGGCAGCGTCGAAGTCGACTACCGCGTCGAACGCACCGGCGGTGCGGATCCACCGGTTCACAGTCTGGCGTACGGCCTCTCCGGCCGGCGTGAAATAGACTGACCCGCGAAATGGTGTGATGGTGCCCCCGATCACCCGCAGGTTGCGACCTCGGGCACGGGTGATGATCTGGCGATAGGCCGCGATCACGTCCGCCGCGGTGACCGGGCCATCGGTCGCGGGCTTGGCGTTGCTCCAGCCGATGTCGTTGATGCCTTCGAGCAGGATGAGGTCGGTCGCGCCGGGTGCCGCGAGCACGTCGCGGTCAAGGCGGGCCAGCGCGCTCGGGCCCGCGCCGTCGCGCAGCAGCCGGTTGCCGCTGATGCCGGCGTTCACCACCACCCAGCGTTGCGTCGCTCGTCCGGCGGCAAGGCGCCGCGCGAGCCGCTCGGGCCAGCCAGTATAGGCCCCGGCCGATGCCTCGAACCCCTCTGTGATAGAATCGCCGAGCGCGATGAGGACGCGCGACGGGCCGGCGCGATCCACTTGAACCGAGGCGGCAAGCGCCGGTCCCCGTGCGCTGATCACTCGCCCATCGGCATAGCGGACGGTGACGGGCAGCAGATGTGCTGCCGGCATCGCGCCGGTGCCGTAGCGGACGGTGACGGACACGCTCTCGAAGGCGGAGAGCTTGAGGGGCAGGGGGTCGCTGATCAGCGATCCGCCGCTCGGAATCGTCTGGCCCGGGCGCCCAGCAAAGGTGAGCGGCTGGCTGGTTCCCCGAACCGAGACGCTGGCGCCGAGAAAGGCGAGCGGCGCTTTGCCGAGCGCGTTGGTCACCACCACCCGGACGCGGTCGCCACCGGTGTTGACCACCAGTTCCTGACGGACCTCCGCGCCCGCATAGTCGCGCACGTCCTTGGGCGTCAGCACCGGGGTCGCCGGAAAGGGAGCTGCCGTCCACGCCGGCACCCATTCGGCAGCCGCGGGGCTGCCGCAGAGCAGCATCCCTGCGGCGAGCCCCAGCCGCTTCACCGGCTGGCCACGCTAGTCGCGGGCGCGAAGCCGATCTTGAGGGCATAAGGCATGGTGCCGCCCGGATCGGTCGGCAGCGCGACGCGCAGCCCCGTCGGGGTCTGCTGCCATCGCACTGGCCCCGCATTGCCGACCAGCGCAACGCTGGCAATCGGCCGGTCGAGATAGGGGCTGCCGCTGTACAGCGTCTTGATCAGGACCGCCCCGTCTTTCGGCCGCTCGAGACCAAGGGCATAGAGGGCATCACCCTTGGTCGTGAAGCGGATGTCGGCGGGCGTCCACGCCTTGTTTGGCGATTCCTTTTTCTCGCCGGTTGCAACCGTCGTCGGCCCCTCGCCGAAATACTTCCACGGCCGCGTCCCGTAGATCGCCTCGCCGTTGACCTTGAGCCACCCGCCGATGCCGAGCAGCACCGCCTGCGCCTGTTCCGGGATCGTGCCGTCCGCGCGCGGGCCAACGTTGAGCATCAAATTTCCGTTTTTGGAAACGATGTCGATCAGGTCGTCGACCAGCGACTTGGGGGTGCGATATTCGTCATCCTGAGCATAGCCCCAGCTGTGGATGCTCACGGAAGTATCGGTCTGCCACGGCACCAGCCTGAGCGCGTCGAGCTTGCCGCGCTCCACGTCGAACAGGGCGGAGCCGGTGGCGAAATTCTCGCCCTTATAGGTGATGGCGACGCTCTGGCCGTTCTTTCGCCCCTGATCATAGTAGAAGGCAGCGAGGCGACGCAAATACGGCTCGAACCCCGGCGCGCTGGTCCACCAGTCCAGATAGATCATCTCGGGCTTGTACTTGTCGACGATCTCGGTGGTGCGGGCGAGCCAGTCGTCCTTGAACTCCTTGCTGGGCGGGAACCAGTTTTCGAGATGCGACGGGTCGGGCTCGCTGGTCGGCGCGTCGGCGGGCAAGGTGCGCGGCGCCGCCGGGCCGTAGAGACCCGCATAGCGCGGATCGTTGACGTCGCTGTTGTAGCTGCGGCCGACATTGTACCACCACCAGTGCTCCGCCCGGTGCGAGGACAGGCCGAAATGCAGCCCCGCGGCGCGCGTGGCCTTCATCAGCTCAGCCGCCGTGTCGCGCTTGGGGCCCATGGCGGTGACCTTCCAGTCCGTCATGTCGCTGTCGTACATCGCGAATCCGTCGCAATGCTCGGCCACAGGCATGACGTATCGGGCACCTGCCTGCTGAAACAGCGCGACCCACTGCCTGGCGTCGAACTTTTCCGCAGTGAACTTCGGAATGTAGTCCTTGTAGCCGACGGTGGACTGCGCGCCGTAGACGTTGCGGTGATAGGTAAAGGCCGGGTTGTGCGGGTCGTACATGTTGCGCGAATACCATTCGTTCGCGAACGCCGGCACCGCATAGGGGCCCCAGTGGATGAAGATGCCGAACTTCGCATCGCGGAACCATTCGGGGACGCGGAATGCCTGGAGCGAGTTCCAGTCGGGCTTGAACGGCCCCGCTCTGGTCGCAGCATCGACATGGGCGAGCTGCTTGGCCACGGCCGCCTGCTTGAAGCCCATGGCGTAGTCTTGGGCACGGGCGATGCCGCCCGTGCCGGCCAACAGGAGCGCCAGTGCGAGCGCCTTACCCTTGGTCATTGCTTGTCCTTTCCTTGCAGCACCGCGACGCCCTGCGATGGGAGCGTCACGGCGTGGACGGTGTTGCCCGCGAGCACGTCGGTCATCGTCGCTGGCAGCGTGACCTGCTGCGGCGCGGCGCCATGGTTGATGAGGATGGTGATGCGCCGGCCCTGCCCGGCGCGGGTCATCGCCTCGACGCCGGCCGGCACCGTCGGGCCAGGCGTCACGCCCGCGTCCCTGAGTTCGCCGCCGACGAACCCACGCATCAATGCGGGATCGAGCAGCGCGCCGAGGTAGGTGATCCGCCCCTTGCTGTAGGGCCGGGTGACGGCGGCTGGCTGTCCATCAAGCCAGCCGTTCGCCTTGCCATAGCGGAGCGTGACGCGCGCATCGGCAGCGCGGGCCGAGAGCTGTTCCGCCCAGACATCGGCCGATCCGCTGCCGGCCGCCCCCGACACCGCGACCTCGTCCTTCTCGTCGAGCGCGTAGAACTGCTCCACGCGCCCGCCAAGCACGCTGGCGAGGGGGCCGGGCTGGCGTTGGACGGCAAGGCGGTTGAACTCGTCCTTCATGCCGGCACGCGGCCCGAGCACGAGGTGGCCGCCCGCGCGCACGTAGCTGGCGAGCCGATCGGCGAGCGGCTGCGGCACGACGTTGAGACTGGGCGCGAAGACAAGCTTGTAGCGGCTCAGCGTGTCGTCCGCCGCGACGATGTCGACCGCGCCCAACGCATCCTTGAGCGGCCGATAAGTGCGCAGCAGCACCTCGATCTGGTCATAGCCCTTGGTGTGCGGCTGAAAGTCGATCGCCCAGCGGCTGGGGTAATCCTGGAGGATCGCGACGTCCGACACCGGCTGGGTGCCGGCGAGCGCGGGCGATGCCTTGGCGAAGTCGCGGCCGATTTCCGCAAACTCGGTGTAGAAGGGCAGCGGCTCGCCGTCGGGGCCGACGATGGCGCCGTGATATTGCTCCTGGCCATTGAGCGCGCTGCGCCACTGCCAGTATAGCATCGCGTCGGCACCATGGCCGACCGCCTGCCACGCCATCGCCCGCGTCTCGCCGCGCGTGAGGATGTTGTTGAGCGGCGACCAGTTCACGAACCCCGGCTGCGCTTCCATCACCCAGAAGTTACGGCGCTTCCAGCCGCGCACCAAATCGTGCGTGGCACCGTTGCGATAGGCGTCGAGGTGGCCCGTGCCGACATAATCGTCCCAGGAGGCCAGATCGAGATCGCGGTTGATTGCATAGCGGTCGAAGCGATCGGCCCAGCCGAGCCCGCCAAGATTGGTGGTGACGAACTGGCGCGGATCGGCACCGGCGCGCAGCACGTCGGCTTGCACCTTCTGAAACGACACCCATTGGTCGGTGATGAATCGCTTCTGTTCAAGCATCCAGCCAGGGTTGCCGGGCTTGTCGTTGAACGGCACCTGGTCCCACGCAAAATAGGTCTGCGACCAATAAGCGGTGGTCCATGCCTCGTTAAGCCGGTCGAGGGTGCCGTAGCGCTTCTGGAGCCAGGCATGCCACGCGGCCCTGGCGGCGGGATCATAGCTTTCGTCGGTATATTCGTTGCCGATCTGCCAACCGATCACGGCGGGATCGCGCCCGAACCGCTGCGCGAGTTGCGCGACGATCTTGCGGCAGAATTCGCGGTAGAGCGGGCTTGAGATGGAGAATTGCCGACGTCCGCCGAGCCCCGCCGGGGTGCCGTCGGCGGCGACCTTCATCACTTCCGGATAACGGGTCGTCATCCAATTGGGCGGCGTGTCAGAAGGGGTGCTCATCACCACCTTGAGCCCGTGCGCCTCCGCCCGGCGGACCGCCCGAGCAAGCCAGTCGAGGTCATAGCGGCCTTCGCTCGGCTCCAGGCGCGACCAGGCGAACTCGCCGACCCGCACCACATTGGCGCCGCCCCGACGCATCAGCTCGAGGTCCGCGTCCCAGCGGCTTTCCGGCCATTGCTCGGGATACCAGGCGGCGCCCAGCCACAGCCGCTCGGATGCCACCACGGGCGCAGGATGGTCCGCTTGCGGCCCGGTTTGCGCGGGCGCCGGGGCGGCTGCCGCGAGCAGCAGCAGAGCTAGAGCGCGCTTCATATCGTCCAGCCGCCGTCGATCGCGATCGCCTGGCCGGTCGTATAGCCTGCACCTGCAAGATAGACGACGAGGTCGGCGATTTCTTCCGCCGTGCCGAAGCGGCCGATCGGCTGGCGCGAAACGAAGCTCGCCCGCGTCGCGTCATAGTCGCCGCCCGCGCCGAGCCGTCCTTGCAGCGACGGCGTGTCGACCGTTCCCGGGCAGATCGCGTTGCAGCGAATGTTGTGGCCGACATAGTCGGCCGCGACCGACTTAGTCAGGCCGAGCACCGCCGCCTTGGTCACCGAATAGACGAAGCGGTTGGGCACGCCCTTCATCGATGACGCGACCGACGACATGTTGATGATCGCGCCGTCGCGCCGTTCGATCATGCCGGGCAGTACGGCGCGGATGGTGCGGATCATCGCCTTGACGTTGAGGTCCTGCGCAAAATCGAGATCGGCCTCGCTCGCCTCCAGCAAGGCGCCGCCATGGACCACGCCCGCGCAATTGAACAGGATGTCGACCTGCCCAAAGCCGGCAATGGTGCTAGCCACTGCCGGATCGTCGAGCACGTCCAGACGATGCGTCTCGATGCTGCCGTGGAGCGCCGCCAGCGCATCCTCGTTGACATCGGTCGCGATCACGCGGGCCCCGGCAGCGGCAAGCTTCAACACCGCCGCCCGGCCGATCCCCTGTGCGGCAGCCGTGACCAGCGCCGTCTTGCCCGAAAGGTCCCTCATGTTCACTCCTGATGGATCAGTCGCGCGGCACGGGGGTGCCGGGCGTCTGGTTGGATTGGTAACAGGCCTCGACCAGCGCCATCGTCCGCCACGCGTCCTCGACGGCCGTGGCAAGCGTCGCATCCTCTCCGGCGGCAAAGCGCTGGAGGTTGGCCATCGGACCGATGAACGCGTCGGGAAACCAGGTGCCGGCGAGCGGCACCTGCACCGGCGTGCCGCCACGTGGCGCGAACCACAGTTCGTCGGGTTCGCCGGTGGGGTAGTCGAGCAGCAGGCCGAGCTTGGCAACCATCGCGCCCTCCGTACCCTCGACGCGGAAGCTCGCGTCCTGGAAGCGGCGGCCGAAGTCGTGGTGGTGATTGATAGACAGGGCGACCCGGAGTGGCGCGGGATAGTCGAGGATTGCGGTGGTTCGCGTCTGCGCGAGATCGCTCAACGGATGACCATAGCTGCGCGCCATCACCGTCGTCGGATCGCCGGCCAGGGCGCGGATCGTGTCGAGATAGTGGATCGAGTGCGAGACGATCTCGACGCGGGGGTTGGGCCTCAGGTGCGGGAACAGGTGCCATGGCGTAACGAGGTTGATGTGCACCTCGATCTCGACCAATTCGCCGAGCAACCATTGCCGTAGCGCATCGGCGATCGCGAGCATCATCGCCGAATAACGCAGCTGGAAGTTGACCGACGCGGTCAGCCGCCGCTCGCGTACCACCTGCCGGATCGCAGTGGCCTCCGCGAGGTCGAGCCCGAGAGGCTTCTGGATGAGCACGGTTGCGCCCTCGGGCAGCGCCGACAGGATGTCACGATGCGCGACTGGCGGCGCGGCAACATCGAATATGGCGTCGGCTGCGGCAGCCTCCCCAAGCGTCGCGAACACGGCCGGCACTGCCCATTGCTCGGCAAGAGCGGAGGCTCGGTCGCGGTCGCGGTCGAACAGGCCCGCGACAGTGAAGCCGGCCTTCGCATAAGCGGGGAGGTGCGCATCGGCGACGATGCCGCCGGTGCCGAGGATCACGATCGGCCGGGGTTCGGCCGGCATCGGCCAAGCCTGCTGCAGGGCAGGGCCGGTCATCCGAGGATCCCTTCCGCCTTGGCCTGCGCCTCCGCGAGCAGCTCCGCGCTCGGACGCCCAGTGGAAAGCGCCTGGCCGAGCATGTCGTCAATCACGTGCGCGACCTCGGCTAGGCGAGGGTGGTGCGGCAATTGCCGGGCATGCTCGTGCAGCCACTCGAGCCGGTGATAATAGGGAATGGCGGCGTTTACCTCCGGGTCGACCCAGGTGGAACGCCGGGTGCCGATCGCGCCTTCGGTGGTGGTCACCTTGTCCATCGCAGCCGACGCGCAGTGCTGCATGAAACGCCAGGCGAGCGCCTTGTTGGCCGAGCCGGCGGCCATGGCCAGTACCCAGAAAACGTTGAGCGATACGCTGCGTCCACCTGGGCCGGCGGGCAGTGGCGCCACGTCGACGAGGCCTCTCACCCGGCTTTCCGCTGCGGTGTCGGCATAAGCGGCGAACCCGAACCAGTTGGTCATCAGCGCGACCTCCCCTTCCGCGAACAGCATGCCGGCCTGGACGCTGTCGAGCTGGCGGGACTGGGGTGCGATCGCGCCCGCGTCGTCGGCCAGCGTGCGGATGAAGTCCAGCGCGGCCACCGCGGCGGCGCTGGTGAAGTCTGGGCGGGCGCCATTGTCGAACGGCTCTCCGCCGCGTGACCAGACGTGGATGCAGAAGTCATAGAAGCTGTTGTGCCCATCCGGGAACAGCGCCAGCACGGTGCCGTATCGGCCTTGCTGGGGATGATGCAGCGCGCGGGCGGCGGCGTGAAAGGCATCCCATGTCGTCGGCACCGCGATGCCTGCGGCTTCGAGCAGGTCGCGGCGATACATCAGGCACTCCGGCCCGTCATGGTACGGCAGACCCCAATAGCCCCCTGCGAAACGCTGATAGTCGGTGAGGGAAGGCGACCAGCCGGCGGGGAAGTCCGCCACCGGTTCCTGCGCCATCCAGGGGGCAAGATCCTCGATCAGGCCGCCGGCCTGCGCTTCGGCGAGCCAATCGGTGTTGAGGAAGGCGATGTCCCATCGCCCCGACGCAAGCTCGCGATCGGCGAACAGGCGCGCGTGGAGCGAGTTGAGGTCGAGCGCCTCCTGCTCCAGCCGAGCGTCGACGCCTGTAGTTTCCACAAAGTCGGCGAACTGCTTGGCGATCGCGCTCTGGAACGGGCCGAACTTGCGGACGGCAATGCGCAGGGTAGCGCTCATACGGCGGCTCCGCCCAGCGCGACCGGCGCCGCGGCGGGGCCGGCGCTGGGCTCCGGATCGACGGCGCGTGGGCGGGCACGGCGGCGACCGCCCACGGTGTAAATCGCGGCGGCGACGATCACCACCAGCCCCTCGACAACGCCTTGGTAATTGGCGCCGAGGTTGAGGACATTGAAGCCGTTGGTCAGCGTGAACAGCAAGAGCGCACCGACGACCGTCTTGACTACACTGCCCGCGCCGCCGAACAGCGACGTGCCGCCGAGGATCGCCGCGGCGATGACGGTCAGTTCGCTGCCTTGCAACGCCGTCGGGTTGATCGCGCCCAGCCGGCAGGCGAACAGGATGCCGGCAAAGCCCGCGGCGAGGCTGGAAAGCAGAAACGCGCCGATCTTGTAGGCATGGACATTGATGCCCGATAGCCGCGCCGCCTCGGCATTGCCGCCGACCGCGTAGAGCCGTCGACCGATTACGGTATAGCCGAGAACGAACCAGACGAGGGCGGTGAAGGCAACGAGGTACAGCACCGGCGCGGAGACGGTGAAGTCGCGCCCGGCTGCAAGCGCCAGGCCGCCGAGCACGACGCCACCGATCGCCATCGGATGTCGGCGCAGGACGCCTGCGACGATCAGGATCACGGCAAGCAGCAGCGCGGGCCAGAAGGGCGCGACCCGACTGCTCTCGAACGCCAGCATCTCGGCCAATGCCCGGGGGTCGGACACCATCAGCGAGCGGCCGTCGGTGAGGATCAGCACCAATCCGCGTACCGCCGTGAGGCTGCCCAGCGTGACGATGAACGCATTGATGCCGACCAGCTGGACGACCAGTCCGTTGGCAAGACCGACCGCGGCCGCTGTCGCCAGCGCGGCCAGCGCCGCCGGCACGAAACCGATGGAGCCCGCCAGTCCGACCAGCACGGCGGCGGCCAGCGCTGCCACCGAAGCCACAGACAAATCGAACGCGCCGGTGATCAGCATCACCGTCATCGCCACGCCCATGATGCCGACCAGCGATGCCTGATAGACGATGTTGGACAGGTTGACAGCCGTCAGGTAGCCGGGCCGGCCTGCGCCTGCCGCCGCGATCGCCAGCACCGCGAGGAGGAGCAGCAATGCGTAATAGACGCCCGCCTCGCGCAGGCCGAGCGCTTCGCGCCAACGGAAAGGTGGTCTCACGGCAAGGGCCTCGGCTGGACGGATGGGGTCGGCACGGGAGCGCCGCCAGTGAGCAGCACCAGCATCGCTTCGTCGAGTTCGTCGGCGTTTCGTTCGGCGACTACCTCACCGTCGCGCAGCACCAGGATGCGGTCGCAAATGGCGAGGAGTTCCTTGTAGTCGGACGAGGCCATGATCACGGGCAGCCCGTCGTCCGCCAGCGCACGGACCAGTCGCAGGATGTCGGTGCGCGCGCCGACATCGATGCCCGCGGTCGGCTCGTCTAGCAGCAGCAGGCGCGTGCCGGCCGCGAGCCATTTGGCGATGGTGACCTTTTGCGCGTTACCGCCCGACAGTTCGGGAACAAGCGCGTCAACGTCCGGGGCACGGATTCCGAGCCGGTCGACCGCCTCGGCAGCACGGGCGCGCTCATCCGTCGGACGAGGGATCAGGCCCCAGATGGAATGGCTGGCGAGCTGCGGCAGCGTCACATTCTGCCACAACGGCATCTGCGGCAGATAGCCTTGCGCCACGCGATCCTCCGGCACCAGCGCAATGCCCGCGCGCACCGCGTCCTCGGGCGTGCGCCCGACGGGCTTGCCGTGAATCGACACGCTGCCGACGGCTTGGGGATCGGCGCCGAAGATGGCGTGGAGCAGTTCGCTGCGGCCGGCGCCGAGCATGCCTGCCAGCCCGATCACCTCGCCCGCGCGCAATCTCAGGTCGGTGGGGGCAAGACGGCCGGGCGAGGAGAGGCGGGTGATCGCGACCACCTCCGTTCCGGCCACCGGCCGGCGATGCTCGCGGGCGAGCTGCACCACTTCCTTGCCGACGATCGCCGCTGCCAGACCGGCTTCGTCGAGGCTCGCGGTCTCGGCGTGCAGCGCGGCGCGACCGTCGCGCAGGACGGTGACTTCATCGGTAAGCGCCACGATCTCGTCTAGGAAGTGCGAGACGAACAGCACCGCCTTGCTTTCGTCGCGGGCCAGTTGGCGCACAATCCGGTACACCGTCTCGCGCTCGCGCGCGGCGAGCGAGGCGGTGGGCTCGTCCATCACGACAAGGTCGGCACCACTGGCCAGCGCCTGGACGATGGCCACCATCTGCCGCTCGCCGATCGCGAGGTCGCCGACCGAACCGTCTAGGTCGAGCCCGACACCGATGCGGTTGATCAGCCCGGCGATCCGCTGCCGCTCGTCCCTCCGCCGCCGCCACCAGCCGCCGGTATCAAGAAGGATGTTCTCCAGCACTGAGAGGGTGGGCACCAGCGGCACATGCTGCTGGATAGTCGCGACCCCCGCACGCTTGGCGTCGATCGGGCGGCGCCAGCGCACCGCGTCGCCGCGCCACACCAGCTGCCCGCCGGAAGCGAAATGCGCACCCGACAGGATCTTGATCAGCGTCGACTTGCCGGCCCCGTTGGCCCCAAGCAGCCCATGCACCCGGCCGGCCCGGATCGTCATGTCGACGCCCTTCAACGCCACCGTGCCATTGGGAAAGCGCTTCGCGACGCCTTCGCAGCTGAGCAGGGGAGGGGCGCTCACCATTGGCCCACGCACTGGCTCACGGTGTCGCGCGACACGGCGGGGATAGGATAGGTGCGGAACGCGGCCTGGTCGCGCTCACCGTGCACCGCCTGGTGCAGCGTCTGAAAGGCAAGCGCGCCAAGCGCTTCGGGGCGGAAGCACACCGTGCCATCGACCGCGCCCGCCTTGATCGACGCGATGGCGAGCTTGGAGCCGCCAACCCCGATTAGCCGCGCCGGCGAGCGGGCGGCCCGCACCGCGCGCGCGCAGCCGACCACCATGTCGTCGGCTTCGTTGAAGAACAGGTCGATATCGGGATGGGCAGCGAGGATGTTCTGGCAGGCCGCTTCGCCCTTTTCGGCGGTCCAGTCGCCCGGCTGGGAGGCGACGATCTCATAGCGCGCGCGCGCCGTCTCAAGCGCCGCGAGGAACCCGCGGCGGCGCTGCTCCACCTCGGGAAAGCCGGCCGCGCCCTCGATCACCGCGACCTTGCCGACGCGCCCGTGCGGCAGCAGGGCAGCGGCGAGCTGGCCCGCCGATCGCCCCGCTTCCACTTCATCCTGCGTCACCAAGGCGGCCAGCTTGGGGTATACGTCGCGGGCGTCGCGAGCGTGCGGATCGCCGACCATGGCGCCCACGGCGACCACGGGCACGCCGGCGGCGGCCGTGCGGTCGACCCAGCCTTGCGCGACCACCGAGTCGAGCGGCATGACGGCCAGCCCCGCGACGTTCTGCGCGACAAGGTCCTGGACGTCGTTGGCCTGTTTCTGGACGTCACCCCGCGCATCGAGCACCACCGGTTCGGCGCCGGCGCGCATGGCCGCATCCGCAAAACCCTTGGCGATCGCGGCCGCGAACGGGAAGCTTAGCCCGACGGTGGACAGGCCGTAACGCTCCGCACCTGCCCTGACTGCCGGCAGGGCAAGTCCCCGATCGGCGTGCAGCCGCACCGCAGCAACCGACGCAATCGCCACCGCGAAGAGCAGCAACACGGCGATCGTCGGAACCGGGCGCAGCCGCATCGAAGGGTCAGCCCTGCGCTACGGCGGTTCGCCGCTCGACCAGGTAAAGGTGCTCGCAGGCCAGCACGGTCTCGCCACGCTGGTTGCGGATATCCACCGCCTCCACGACGATGCCGTGGCCGGTGCGCTTGGGATGGTCGCGCTTTTCGGCGATGCGCGTGAGCGTGTGAATCGTATCGTTGATGAACACCGGCCGGATGAAGCGCATGCGATCATAGCCGTACGACATCGCGCGCGGGTTGATCACGGTCGCAGTGAGCCCGATTCCGACGGTGAAGATCAGCGTGCCGTGCGCGATCCGCTGCCCGATCTCTTGCGTGGCGCACCATTCGGCGTCGACATGGTGCGGAAAATAGTCGCCGCTGTGCCCGGCATGGAGAACGAAGTCGCTTTCGGTGATCGTGCGCCCAAAGGTCTGGCGCTCGCTGCCGATGTCATAGTCTTCAAAGAACTGCTCGATGATCATGCGGCTTGCTCCTCCAGCGCGGCGTCGATGGCAGCCGTGTCGGCGCCCAGCCGTGGACCCGCGCGGCCATTCTTGAGCACGGCACCGTCGATGCGGATGGGGCAGCGGGTGGTGCGCACCTGGGAGCCGTCTGGCCCTTGCACTGCCTGCACCGCGTCGAGCGCCGCGAAGCCCGGCTCCGCAACCAGGGCGGGCCAGCTTAGGACGGGCGCGCACCACACGTCCGCCGGTTCCAGGATGTCGAGCCAGTGCCGCGTCGGCCGGGTCGAAAGGTGGTCGCGAATAATAGCCTTGATCGCATCGCGCTGCGCGAACCAGCTGTCCGGCGGAAACTCCACAAGCGCATCGCAGCCGATCAGCCGCCCAAGCGTGTCGATCCGCATCATCGCGAGCGCCAGGTGACCGTCCTGCGTGTGGTAGATGCCGTATGGCGCACCGAGATAAACGTTGGCACCGGCGACCTGGCTGCGTTCGGGCGCGGGCGTGCCGTTCAGCCAGGCGGTCAGGTTCTCGAACTGGAGGTCGATGGCGGTCTCCATCAAGCTGACGTCGACCTGTCCGCCTTTTCCTGTCACCCCCCGGCGCACCAGCAGCGCGAGGATTCCCTGGGCGAGCTGCGCGCCGGCCATCAGATCGGTGATCGACAAGCCCACCGGCACCGGCGGCGAGCCGCCGTCACCCGTTAGCCAAGCGATGCCCGACAGCGACTGGACCAGCAGGTCCTGTCCCGGCTTGTCGCGCCACGGCCCCTCGCTGCCATAGCCGCTGACGCCGGCATAGATCAGCCGCGGATTGATCTCGGCAAGCGCTGCAAAGCCGAGGCCCAGCCGCTCCATGATACCCGGCCGGAAGTTGTGGATCAGCACGTCGGAGCCCGCGATCAGGCGGCGGATGCGCTCCAGCGCTTCTGGGTCCTTCAGGTCGGCGGCGTAGCTTTGCTTGTTGCGGTTGATGGTGTGGAACAGCAGGCTGTTTCCGTCGAACTCCTGATCGGCGAGCCGGAGCCCACGGCACGCATCACCGCCTTGCGGACGCTCGACCTTGATGACTCGTGCACCCAGATCAGCGAGGCGGAGAGCGCAGGATGGCCCAGCAAGAAACTGGCTGAAGTCCAGCACGGTGATGCCGGCGAGCGGCAGCACACCAGCCGCAGGGACTACCTCCACGCTCAACTGCCGATCAGCCAATCGTCCGCTCCATCAGTATGTTTATATTACTTTTGCCAACGGCTAGGAGCGGCTTACGAGAGTGTCAACTCGTTTGGTCGATCATGATGAGGAGAGCGTCACGTGCGGTTGAAGGGCATGACTTGGGACCACCCGCGCGGCTATGATCCGCTTGCCGCCGCAGCGAGCGAGTGGGAGGCCCGAACGGGCGTCGGTATCGACTGGGACCGCCGCTCGCTCCAGGATTTCGAGACCTATCCGGTGCGCGACCTTGCGGAACGATACGATCTGATCGTCATCGACCATCCCCATGTCGGACAGATCACGGCCGAGGATTGCCTGGTGCCGTTCGATGGCGACGATCTCGCCCCGATTGCGGCAGGGTCGCTAGGCGCCTCTTTCCCGAGCTACTTTTGGGAGGGGCGGCAATGGGCGCTGCCGATCGACGCGGCGGCGCAGGTCCAGGCCTGGCGGCCGGACCGGCTTGCCGCGCCGGTGAAGCGTTGGGACCATGTCATGGCGCTGGCCCACGACGGCCAGGTGCTTTGCCCGATGCGGCCGCCCCATTCGCTGATGAGCCTTTACACGCTCACCGGCCTGCTCGGCGCGACGCCGACGGTGGAGGGCCCCGCACTGTTCGAGGCGCGCAGCGGTGCCGAGGCG
>Ga0210040_10006570_pt1 | contig 14431 bp, 12 predicted proteins | sample CryGeyCG12114_NA_FD_185462 | JGI IMG/M metagenome (GOLD analysis project Ga0210040, IMG submission 185462) | Groundwater microbial communities from aquifer - Crystal Geyser CG19_WC_8/21/14_NA (SPAdes) (version 2) | ecosystem: Environmental > Aquatic > Deep subsurface > Groundwater | place: USA... | reverse complement strand
TTTAGCTTAGTTAGTTAGTTAGTTAGCAACGTAATTTTTAAGCTTTTACGAATCCTATGGGCTTTGAAACCAAATTATCTGTAAAACAACTTGAGTTCAACTTTGTCCAATCTCATGTTTTACACCACAAAAACAAATATGGTAGTATTCTGAAATATTTTTTTATACTTTTAAATTGATAAATACACAACATTTTGGAATGTAAAGTTACAGACATACAGCCTTATAACTTAATCCTAAAATCTCCGTCATTCAAGAGTTAACTTTGCACACATATAGTAGCTTAAAATCTGAAACCATCAATCCCTTGTACCTGTAGCCATTGATTGAAAACAAATGCTTACATTCCTTTTGTGCCTCATAAACTATCAATAATGTTTTATAAACGATTGTAAGTCCTATTAGTGACATTCGAATGAGGTGGTCCATAATCGGAAAGTATTATACTCACGGTATACATGCATACATTGATGATAAAAGGTCTTCCGGTCTTTTCACACCCCTCCAAAAAGAGGACTTTATATGGACGAACACAAAGAAAGGTCATATCCGGCAGTCTTACCTTTTGAAACATCAACTTATTATTGGTCATTTGAATGGAAGCACTTAAATTGTAAAAGTCTCACAAGACGTCAGGTACTTGACTCAAGTCAGTCAGGGAGAGTCCTCCCTAATCATCCTTCATACACACTCATTTACGTTTCGTGGCAGACATAGAGGAGCCTGGGATTCCAGAGCCACCAAATAATAATAGTCAGCTTAGTTAGTTACTTACTTAACTTAGTTAGTTAGTTAGACCTCGCTAGTCATTCAAAATTAGGGCACGTTAAGCCAAGTCAAGAGCCTTTTCGGCTTTTGACAATCCTTGTTGTATCGTACAATCAATGAAGTAAACTGATATTGGTACCAATGTATAAGCCATGTAGGAAAAATCGTTTGCTCTTGTTAAACTTTAGCCAATGCAAAATTACTCTACACAATAATACCTGAAGATATTCCTGCAAACCCTGAAAAAACGGAATCCTGGTTACTCCTATGATAAGTAAAGTAAAAATAATATTTTCACACCGCAGTGACTGCAGCAATAAACATGAACTTTTCAGTAGTTAGTTAGTTACTAGTATAAGCAAGCAATGTGATTGACTATACCAACAAAAAACAATTGTAGTCAAAGTCTGGCGTATGTAAGTCGCTATGCGGAATCCGAGTTAGGAGAGTACAACCAAAGTAAGCTGTAAATGAAAAAAGGCCATTCACACTCATTCTTGAGCATAATTTGGAGCTCATTTACGACTATGAAGTCAACACTACTCAACCTGAGAATATAACCTGATGAATGAAACGGAAGAAGGTGGATCCCCGTTTTGAACAGCTTCAGGTGCACACAAAAGACATGAACCGCCAAGAAAATGTAGTGAAACAGTCCATCTATGTACTAGCTCTCTTCTCATTCATTCACTCACTCACTGACTGCAACTAACTATTCATTCATAATAATGCCCAGAGAACGTCACTTGAGCCTAGTAAAAGCCATAGTAAAGTGAATAAGATCCCATCATTCATTCAAGGTGGAAATTCCATGTAACATATACAAGTCGTTTTCATAAACCACCACTTGTTCACCATTTAAATGCCTCTGGGTTCTCCAAGCTCCATGAATGGCACGGAAACTTGTTTGCGAGAATACACTTGACTTTTTGTGAATGAATGAACTGAATACTTGAGGGCTTGCATATAAACAGGTAGAGGTGAACTCAATAAATACTATACTATTTTGTGGCATGTTGTTCATTCAATTGTTTACGTCTTCAAGGATCCGGATTCAGTCCAGTTTGCTAGGGTGAACCGCATCAGTTTTAGTCAGTTTCATATATTATATGACGAAAAAATGTAAATGATTTAGTTGGTATAATTGCTTATTATAATGTCTATGTTAGATAATAAACACACACAAATCATTCTTCACAGGTTGGTTAGTTAGTTACCATACCACCGTATAATATTAAAGCCATAAAAATTCTGTACTTATGCCCATCTGTAAAGGGAAAGAATTAATATCAGTAAATAAGTCGATAGCCAAGCAAAATGGTCACCCAATACCATTTTCTCACATAAAAAATACAGAACTAAACTCTGTGCAAAAGCAATCTGCCACCGGTATGAGAAATAGTTTGGCCATAAAAACTTGATGATCATGAGACCAAAAAGAGGTCATATTGTGGTATGTGACAATGTCCGTATTTGTAAACGTTAAAAACAAGACTGGACTGACTAAAGTAATGAACTTCATATAAATAATGTGAGGCGTTTTGGTATTCTCCAAAGCACACTGTAGGAGACACTGCTCATAATATGAAAAGAGGTATTAATTTTTTGTATTCTTGAATGGCCAGGATAGCATCCTGTTGTAATGATATTGAGGAAAGCTTGCTTTGTTAGTTAGTTAGTTGGCTGGTCACAATTTGTTCATTTAATGTGATATATCGGAATAAAGTTGCAAACTACTATAGTTTAATACACAAGGCTGGCTCAAATCCCCACTTTTATGATTATGTAGTAGTAATGACGCCGAGGAAATGTGTGTTGGCCAAAACAAGTGGTCAAACTGCTGTTCCCATGCATTATTATTTTCCATTACAGTCCCTGTGTGTACAGATGATGATGTTAACATGTGAGTTACTATATGTTTGGACAAGTATTTGTACAAGGCATCAAAAAAGACTTGTACACTAGACAAATAAGTGTTTCAACAGAGTATGAAATGCGGAGGGAACATCTTAAAAGGCGAATCAAATGCTCTATATGAGATGAACACAGGTGGACTTAATGACTTCTTGACTCATGTATAGACTTTAGGAACCCCCTTCTGTAATAATATTGGAATAACTAGCATTTTTGCCGCGGCCCACAGCTGGGCTTGTCCTTTTTCTGGATTTACGCGTTTCCCTGTACTAGTAACAGAAGCAGTATTAGTGGAAGCTTAGACCACAAATAGTATTAATAAGGCATGTGTGACCACCCTGAAAGTATGGAACCATTATGAGCTGTAAGTGACTCTTTAGGATCATTAACACAGCTTTTCTGGGGGCTACTCCCTTCTGTTTAAATAGACATGCTAGCATTTACAATCCGAACATTGATGATACAAGCTATTTTTTGGGGTCCTTGTTACATCGATACATAATACACAATATGCTACGCAATACTACAGCTTGAATTTTATGTCACAAATGATAAGAATATAAATTGGATTATATATACCTAATAGTGTGTACATACATAATAATAATTTGGCTTGTTGGGTTCATTTAGTAAAAATGAATTGTCTGGTCTTTTTCAGGGTAAAATGTGTGATATTTGGCCCAAAAATTGAAGACAGGAGAGAAAAAGTAAGCGAGAAGAAAACTACAAATCTGTTCATCTTTTTGGACCCACTTGGTTTTTATGACATGCATTGTTTGTGACTGGACTTGAAATCCATACCAATAGAGTAGGAAAAAGCGTTCAACCTCCAATCAAAGGTGCCAACGGAGAGCCCATATTGTGGAATCAAATGGAAAAAAAAGGAACAAATAAAAAGGGAGCGTGTGCCAAAAGCAATAGTTGGAGAAAGTGAGTCTTTGAGAGCAATAAAAGGGAAAAGTATATATGGGTTTCAGAAATAAGTGCATCAACTGTTTGATAGAGGCAAGTGAGACTCTGAAAGTCAAGCTCTATCCACCATCATGATTATTATGACTACAATACTGTCATAATAATAATGCCAGCCCTGTTATATATACCATGGAGGAGCAAAAAGTAAGAGATAAAAAATATCTTCTCCCTCCCAAGACCGTAATGTTTGTACTGAGTGCCAAGTTTTTGGTTCACTCACATCATTTTCTGTCTCTATTTAAACTGTTTAGATTTCGTTTCATGTAATTCCTGTTTCCTACCCATTGGAAAACACTGTTTGTTTACACATATTCAATACTACTACTATACTATATTAAGTTGTTACAAAATGTACACAGTGAAGATAATTGTCAAGAAATGGAATGAATGAATGGATATAAACTTGTTAGCATTAGTATTGCAGAGCGCACAGCCTGCAACACTGACTACTATCTACCATGGTATTTGACACGGAGAAAATGCTCTCTCTTTTTCAAGTATACCATGGTGTAAGTTGAAAGGATAACATCATTGGGTTCTATTGAACGGCGTGTAAAGGAGCACCCAATACATTGTGGCATATCCGAGATAATATTTCTGGGTCTCCTCCATTCCATTTTATATGAGCCATTCAAGGAAGAACCGATGGATTTCCTTTCCCATAGATCGCTAAAATTAATACAAATGATTCCCCGTGAACAACGATATGTCGAGCCCAGAGCCATAACTCTCTTCCCAGCTCACGATTTATAGTTACATACTCATCTCTTCTTTTTTTCTTCTTCGTTCTCTGCATAAAACTGCAGTCTACAGTCGCTCTCTCACTTTCTCCTATTCTCATCCTCTTTCAACAACCATTCATCCATTCATAGCTTTCTCATATTTTCCCACACTCAAGGTATTTACTTCTCCCTGCAGATCAATCCTCCTACTTTTTTCTCCCTCCATGTCTTAGTTTCTAAGGCCACAATCCTCATTCTGTAACCTATGCACTACATTATTCAAAACAACTGCAGTACCGTATTCATACACCGGCTCTTTTTACCGGATACAAATTTACTGGAAAACAGTCAAAAGTAACTATATTGAAAACCATAGAAAATAACACGTTTTTTCTTTTTTGTTTGTTGATAACACACACACAAAATTATCAGATATTATGAATACGGACATTTCGTGATAGTGAATAATTTGAATTTTGGACTCCGGGATCCAAATAGCGTCTTATCCCACGACAAATGCCACCACATAAAGTGTACATATTTGAGGGTGTGTGTTCAATAAACTCGCGTGATATACAAGTTGCCAACACTATTATAGAGAACAAGAAAAACAATCCTCTTCATAGTTCACTTTCTGTGCGATTAACTTTCACTCACCACCTTTCAATACTTGTACTGTCTGCTCGTCAAACTAACTCACTTTTCCATCCTAAATGTGTGTGCAAAAGGAAAATAATTTTTCTTTTCCAAACTTATTTTTCCCCCAGATTTTTATCTGCTTGGAAAAGACTTGCCCAAAACAAGTCTCTAGACACTCTAGTTTTAATTAGCTCTGTTTTTCTCATCCTGCTCTCCATCTTATACCACACATTTTATCATCTCTCAGGGGACATGTTCCATTTAAGGAGAAAATACAGACCGGCAAACTTGAATCAACTCTTGTATATCTTACGAGTAACTCGTCAGTCTTGTTATTATTTTACATATTAAATAATATCATCTTTCTTAAAATGAAACAATAATACACAAAAAATCATCCATGTTACAAGAATTCATTTATAATGTACATACATCATGATATTATCATTTATTATATGTACCAACAATCTACATTTAAAGCAAAGTTTTCAACTCACTCCCCATTCCTCCCATTTAGCTGTTTATATTCCATACCGTAAATAAAAGGCGAAAAAAATAACCTAGTCTCCTATTACTCTTTCCTAGTGAGTAACTCGTTCCCCGGAGTGCACATGGTTGTAACTGGAATTAGATAGGAATATGGGATTTGGCCAAACTTGAAGGCAAGTGCATGAACACAGCTTTAAGGACAAACATTATCATCCTCATGGTAAAAGAATATAGCCAAGCGGTGGTTAAATGGGACACAGATCCATTGTTGATTGTGTGCTCCTCGCATCATGATCCTTTCACATACACAAATGGAATCAGCTCTGTCGACCAAGGAAACTAAAGTGGTGAAGAAATCTTATCTGTCGTCTCCTATTATTCCCACTGTCTTTATCTTGCTCCCAAAAAATAACACACATTCATACATATACTACATACACACATGTAAGGAACGAGAAATAGTAGTTTCCCAATTTGCCCTCTCTCTCTCTCTCTCTGGTGTGGCAAAAGAGATTGAGAGAGCAATTTAAAAGCTTTCAACTTACTCGTTACTATACATCCTATAGGCTTATTCTTATTTCTTCCCTTACTGTAGTATGTACTATTATTCCTTATGAATTTTCTATAGACATGAGAAGCAAGTAGGTAAGTATCCATACGTTTAGAGAATTATACTGCATTTTATGTTTTCATTCCGCACTTTGTAAAAAGGATGGAATAATATGAAATTATTTGTATGGATTTATTTCTGCTTTTTTTGAGTCCATGTAAAGCAAATTTCAGAATGTTAGATTGGTTGCTCTTCAATAATTTTGTATGAGAATGAATCAAAGTGTAATTTCAGTAACTAACTGTTAGTATTTATTGGGATTTGGAAATCATGGCTTTGGCAATGATATAAAATGTTGGACATTTGGCAACAGTTTCTGTCACTATAACATATGGGCCTGTCTTGTCTGGTTTTTTGAGCGGACAAGAGAAATCAGTGGAGTCATCCAATATCCAATATCAAGTCAGTTTTTATGCAGTATAGATGGCTAGGTAGGTTATGTAGCCTACCAAATGTTGTCTGTCTGGCCTATTCATGTGTCTATATTACAGTTATAACGCAGGAAACGTGATTTGTAATTGAATCTGAAGGAGAAAAATGTTTGCCACAAAATTACTACCTTGTAACCATGCCCTAAACTTTTTAATAAAACCAACTTTACGAGTTTTCATAAGCAACAAAAATGTAAAACTAGAATATTTATGCCCTCATTTATGAGTCGTAATTAAAATAGATTATGGATTAACATGGTAGGTAAACAAGCGAGGCAATGACGTGCCGTCTACTTTGTGTAAAGTTTTGTTTCTATAAGCCTTGGGTTTTATGGCCTAACGTTTTTTCTACAAAGGGGGGAACCAAAAAGTGAAACAGAATAAAAAAGTTATCAACTTACACATCACAGCTTGAGCTAATTTGCACAACATGGCGTGAAGAGCAGATTTGACAACACTCATGAGGCTTAAGAACTTATTTGGAGTGCATGGAGGAGAAAATTAATAATGATAAGAATGGTTCCGAGAGGGGAAAAAAGATGTGCTCTAATATTGTGGAAAAAGTACTTTCCATATGCAGCTCAAAGAAAAAGAGGAAAACAAGTAGCCTATAGGATGTTGTTTTACGCTACACCTAAAATAGATAAAGATGATGAATGCAAGCGTATAGAACGTGACCTGAAAATAATGAAGGACTAGTAAAGGTAATACAGCTCTAACATATCCCATGGTGGTTAAAAGACCTATAAGTGAAAGTAATAAGCCAACATACAAATTGAGTAAGTTTTCAAAAAGTGAAAGTCGTGAGAGAAGGGCTCAAAAATAAAGAGATAAAGACACCATCTACATGTACTCTGATAAACAATGGAGCTCTAATGGCAACTCTTGGGTTAAAACAGAAAAACTGATTTTATGCATGCATGTACATGACGTGCTTCTAATTATTATGGGACCGCGGGTTTAAAGTCTTCGGGGGCCCAATTTCGGACTGCGAAGATTGATTCTATGCTCTGAAAAAACTATCTATGGTCGCTAAGCTAGCTCATTACTTTGATCCGATCTATAGATCACAGAGCAAAACCGCATATTAAATTCCAGTGTCAACCGGTGAGTCTGCAATCGGCCGATCGGCTAGTCGGAATGTTGGTCAGCTGCTTTCTAACCGTCAATCGGTACTCGGCACGGGCAAACCTCTATGAAATAAATACTGTTGCAAAAAAATGCAATTTGCAAAAAAAAACATGCTCAACAAGCATTAAACTCTTATTTTAAAGTATCATTGGGGAAAGAATACTGCTACCACGCGGCAGTGCACTGCAATGTAAAAAACAATTTGCTACCTCCATTGTTAGTCGCTCCAGGAGCTAATGGAAGGTTAAGTCAGCCAAGGAACCAGTTCCGTTGAGTACTGAAAAGTGATTCCCGTCTTCCCTAAATGGGTTATGAAAAGACACAAGGAGGGAAACCAGGTAAAAGCAATGGACCCTCATATAATAAATACGGGAGATCTCATATTCCCGTTTAAAGGCTCTAGGGTTATGGTTATGTGTTGTGTACTTGATGACATGGAAGACTAGAGAGTGCATAGACAGACACGTAGTGGAAAAAGAAGTCCTCCACACTCTCATTTTGGGTGCACAGTACACACACACACCGCACATGGATGTTGTATATTGAGTTTTTGATGCAGCTAAACAGTGGTAAGAGTCTACTTTGGGGCCCGTGAAACAGATCATAATAAGAGTTGTGTGCTCCCAGCTCTTGCCATCAATATGCAAAACGGGACTCATTTGAATACACAGGAGATGAACAGACCCGTTTTTATCTCTTCCTTTTCCCAAAGACTTGCTACCTTTATCATTTTTTAGACATGGAACAATTTCCTTGTGTCCTTCCTCCCTGTAAATTTTCATATATTTTATTTCCCTACACACCACCGGATCTTGTTTGTTTCCCACAAGGTAGTAGTATTATAGTACGTAACTATATACTATTTTTTCTGCCACACCAACTGTATCATTTCTACCTGCACAAAATATATGGGTGTATGTCTGTATATACACAACTCGCAATTTCATTCACAATCGTTATGTCATAAAAGTGTTTTCATCATGACCAAATATATTCCATGGTTTAAGAGTTATCTTGTCAAATGCAATTTTGCTTTTTCTATTGCTCACATGGTTGTCAACAATAAATATGAGACCCACATGTGTAAGCCAAGCCAAGCCACGTAGACTTGTGTACTCAACCCTTCTATTATGCCTTATTGCTCTCAACGTGAGAAATAAATTCCACATGTTTCTCTCCACTTTAGTCTTCTTTATGTGACTACTCTTGTGGCTATGTTGTACATGATGCATGCATGCCTGCATACATATAGTATTTATACTATTGGTGGTAAAGAAAAAATTGTGCATGTAATATGGAGTTTAGGTATTGGAGTCTAGTTAGTTAGTTACTTGCGGTGATGTTGTCAAAAAAGCTTCATCATTCCCTATCAGGATCATTTGAGAGGAGTGTATATCTGTAATTCCCTTCTTTTCTTAGCCATCAAAAAGTCTCCGGCTGTTACAAACTCTCAGTAATGACCATCATTCACCACTTTAGCTACAGTTTGTTGTGCTAATAGGGATGATGCAGCTCAAATGAGATTACACAATCCAATAATATGGTCTCTCTCAGTGTGCTGCCCATATTATGCACAATGATGATAATCCTCTAATGTTTTTCCTTCATAATTATGTAGTCACAGCCGCAATCTTTAGACGATAATAACCACAACGACTTTTATAATTTTAATCCCTGTCATTTCATTAAAAAGGGTTTTCAAGTCTTCATATAGTTAGTTAGTTAGTTAGTTAGTTACCAACAAACTAACTTGGTTAGTATATAGGAGTCGTTTAGTTTCACATGTTGTTGACTTGCTCAAAAATCCCCTTGTGCTTTTAATGGATGCATTAAAAAAAGAGTGAGCACACAGTTTATATAAACGTTTGGAATCAACTGGGTTTATTTACTCGCATAGTTAGCTCTACATTCATATGGTTGGAATATGATGTAGGAATTCAAATGGGACTACAATTTGTCCCCACAATACATGGTACATAAGTTAGTTAGTTAGTTTAGTCTTAGAGTATACAACATTTTTGATTGCCAACACTGGCTCTTAGATTGAAAAAACCAGTAAGTAAGTAAATGATAATGACGATTCTATATATAAGGATAACGGAGGAGTGGATGAATATCCTACATGAGAAAAACAACACAGTTCCAATAATAGTAATAATGATACACATAAGCGTAAGAGCTATATCTACGCAATCAAAGTGTAGAATAATATTTAAAATGTGTGTGCTTTTCACAAAGGAATCTCATCAACACTATTAAATGCTCTTCGACGAACAGAAAGAGCAGACTGTGTCCCTGTCAAGTTGTCATTACAACTTCTAACTTTTACATTACTATATTTAAGATGCACAGTGAATGCGAACATGCACGCATACTTTATTTACTAGTTAGTTACAGTTGGTTACGGAACGCAAATAAGCAGACCCTGTATGTTATGTTGATTTGATTTTCGTGTTGAATACAGAAGCAAAAGCTATTTAGATAAAATCACAAAAGAAGAGAAAAAAAAACACATTTAACTCACAATGTAAGAGCTACATATTCATTATATTGCTAGGTAATCATCATCAGCATTGCTATTCAATACCTTTATAATATGCATGATTATCTACCATAGAGCCAATCCCAAATGGACAAAATTATTAATTCTACTAGTCACGTTTTCAACTGTCATGATTCCTTACAAAATCCCATATAAATTCTTCAAATTTCAACAACAAAATCAATTTTGCATCCAAAACATTTTCAACTCACCTTTTTTCCACACAAATTTTCAACTTCTCCTCTGAACTAGGCAACTATATAATAATAAATTATTAGTTAGTTAGTTACTTACTGACTGGAACCATTAATCTCCATTTGTTAGCTATTCATAATAATGGACTTTTTTTTTGTCTTCAGAAAACACAGACTGATGATGATGTGAGTACTGAATGCAGTGCTCATTCCTCATTCACATGATGGCACAATAAAATACTATAAAACACATTAGTTCATCATGATAGAGAGCATATCTCAAGAATAGTCTATCAAGTATGGAACTACCTACCTAATCTTGTGTGAGTGTGAGACCATATGGCAGAGTTACAATTATACAGTAATGATAAAACTTTACATATTGTGTATGTACATATAAATAAATAACGTTAGTGCAATACATGCAAAAAAAAGTCTTTGGATTCAAAAGAAAATAAAAATGGTTGACAAGAAGAGCGACTCCTTCTAAATAACTAACTATAGCCAAAACTTGGTGATTAATACTCTCTCTCTCTCTATGTACTTACTTTTAGAACACCGTAGTAGTTGGAATAGCAACGAACGAGTATATATTTATAGAGTTAGTGACGTTCAGGAGAGTCTTCCAAGTACTTGGACCTTTTGGCTAAAAGATGTTCTTCTATTAAATCATTACAATCATCATCATGATCAGACTCATCGATTAGTCCTTCGGCCTCCTCTTGTTTCCGTTTGGCTGTCGCCATTTCCGCCGCATGTTTCTTCCTCCATTTGGTGCGCCGGTTTTGAAACCAAACCTGGAATTCAGACAAATAATCCATTTATGAAATGGGGGCTGAAATTCATAAACCTAGATAGATAGTAGTCAATCAATGCAGCTTGCAAGTACAAAAATTGTACGTGTATTGAATGCGTATAGTCACGTATCTAACTAGTAACTAACCAAAGTATCACAGTCAGCAGTGGTAAATACTAATGTGCAATAGCAATATTACTTTCAGAGCTACAGTCAGTAGTAGCATAACAGTAATTAATAAGGAATGTGCGCACAACCCTCGTTTTGAGATCAAACTGACGAGCCTGGAGAGTTGGCACAGAAACGTATACACAGTGTGGAGGCAACACAGCCATTTATCAGCACTAATTTCCAGACAAATTTAATAGAGAAGTGCAATTAAGCAGACCTATTTTTAAGTATCAAGGGTGTTCTACAGCGCTAAATCATTTGAGTTAACTACCAAATGGAGCATAAATGCTTGCAATGCACTCACTTTGGCTACTCTTGTTCTAAACTTGGGAACTATATACAAGTGCCGACATCACAATTGTATACAAAAGCACAAAAGGTGTAACTGATGATTTCACCCATTTGGAACAGAGATAGAAAACTGTCTTCATTAACGTGAATAATAAAATGTTTAGCACACATTCCTAGAGACAAATGTACTTGTGAAGAGAACGCATTGTAAGTTGGAACACAGTACAAGTCTATATAGCTATCATGAGAGACTAGAATCTCCCTTCTCACTCTCTCAGTCCACATTAGAATGTAATCAAGCCTAATTATGCCTTGTATTTGCAAATTACACGGTCTTTAGCTAGTATGGAACGACCATCAATCATTATGAACTAGACGCAGGCCAAAATTCTCAAGCCCTCCTGTCACACACACTTTGGGCTGCTCAGACTATAAAGGCACGTTTGGCCACAACTGTGCCACATTGTCGCCTATCTTTCTCAATCCTCCGTTCTTCCCACAAAACAACAGCTCTTCATAATATAATACTTCTTTGTGAGCACAAGTTGCATCTAAACCCATAATATACTCATTATTATTTCACAAAAGACATCAATATTCCCCATGCACAGATTCTGCACTTGGTAAATCCAATTGGTCATCCAGACTGGATGCATTTATTTTTTATTATTAATTCCTCTTGTGTCATTTTTTAGATCCCTTTGTGAATTGCATTGGGTGCAAAAGAGCTTTGGACCCATTCCTATATCACATTAGGGTAGCCCATCATATTAGACACAGATATAACTGCTATAACAACTAACTAACTATAAATGTGGTGAGCACAGCTGTACTGCGCGGCCTTGTTAATGAAATAACTAACAGGACATTTTGTGGACATGATGAGGCCAGGATCTACTCAATGCGGCTAGTACAGATAAACCAACTAAATTCCAATGTTACCACAGGCGTTTCTAACTAAAACATTTAAAGTTCATTAAAATGAAGAGCCACAGTGTGGTGTCGTCTTGCAATGCCCCACATGCTTTCCAAAAGACAATAATGCAGAATACATGGGATTAGCACAAGACAAAAAAATCAATTAAAAGAGTGGAACCTTTAAGCCACTGATTAGCATGAAAAATAAAGTAACTAACTAATTTACCAGTAAAACTAAAACCAGGACTGCAAGTCAATCAATATAAATAAACCAAAGGGTTTCCACACAAACAATAAGATCCCATCTAGTAGTTAGTTAGTTTTAGCAACAAACAAAGAGTTCGTTTTATCAACTAAATCAAGTGGAATTATATTCTCAGCTCCCCACACACACGCATCCTATTGTGCACTCTGTGATGTAATTAAGAGTGAAAGCTTTATTTAAACTGCATTTGCTCCCAAGGATCCTCCCAAATCACAGGGAGCAATGGGCTCAAACACGCCCAGTACGTACGCACATTATTTGCCTTATGTGAGTTATCCCTTTGAATTTTTTTACGCTGCGCTTGTACTCTGTACAATTTCCTTAATTTCCGTTTCTATCAGTCTGTCCCATCACAAAATGATCCTTCAGCTCACCACATATAATCCTTTTACTGCCACTTGTGTACTACTGTCACACATGCATGTAATAGTTAGTGGATTTTTATGTAATCTATATGCGTAAAAAAAGGCGCACATGGGTGCGTATGTGCAGTCTAGTTAACTCGAGAAACAAATATGCGGCTTTGTGGTAGGATAGGTAGGTAGGACACTTTTTTTACTGACTGAAACAAATTGTTTGAATTTCTCATGATTTATCAAGAGACCAATAAAAAGGCTATTAATGTGTCCTGTTATCAACCTTGTTGTCTACGCATTGATAAATGTCTCGTGTCTTGCCAAGGGTGCGATAATTGTTTTCCCCTTAATGAGCTATAAATATTAGGTACAGGGCACACTCTTTGGAAATTTATTGCCACCCGGGTTACAACAATCCATTCTATATGTTCCCATTGTAGTGCCTAGCGTGTAGAATAAGATTTCTCAACGCCAAAATAACTATGCTCACTATTTGTTTAGTTAGCTGGTTGGTTGGTTGGTTAAAAGATTCAATGATTATAGTTAACGACTATATGCAGTTTGTTGGTGTTGGTGCATACCAGCAGGAGCAGTTAGTTAGTTATTTAAACCATTATGGGATGTAATGTACATGTTTTTGTAAAACTCTTTATGTAAATGGACGGGAGAAGAAAGTGGAGGAAAAAAGGGAAGAAGAACAAGACAGGCTCACTTTGTTTTCGAGGATTCATGTTGATTAATGAACAGAGCAAGTCATTAGCAACAAATGTTTCCCACTTCACACCCGTCTCAAATATGTATGTTATGAGAGGAGAACTATACATCGAGATTACATTTTAAATCCATCATCATCATCATTACATGGTCACATTCTTAATCCCATTTCAGTCTTTTGTCTTCTTGTTGGATTGGAAAAGTGAAACAAGATATCAAAACTAACATTTGGGAGACTTGACAAGTCCAAACTTTGGAATGATATAAATCGCTTTTACTCACAGAATATATACATTCACTCCCTGTGTATACATTTTGTTTGTTATTACGAAGCCGAAGGCGAAGTCATAGAATTACTAGAAACGGGAGCGCCCTATGCTCCACATGTTAAAGCTAAAATCACCTGAAAACGCAAGATTGAAATTTGTGTTAGTAAACTCTGTTTGGAACGGGGTAAAAGTTGTGTGCGCAGTTTTCAGACAGGTTTTAGAATAACCCCAACCGTGAC
>Ga0210040_10006569_pt1 | contig 14433 bp, 9 predicted proteins | sample CryGeyCG12114_NA_FD_185462 | JGI IMG/M metagenome (GOLD analysis project Ga0210040, IMG submission 185462) | Groundwater microbial communities from aquifer - Crystal Geyser CG19_WC_8/21/14_NA (SPAdes) (version 2) | ecosystem: Environmental > Aquatic > Deep subsurface > Groundwater | place: USA... | reverse complement strand
CGGCGGCTTCGCGCAGACCGAGGCCTGGCTCGTGGCGGCGCGCGCCGCGCAGGGCGTCGGCGGCGCGGTCCTCGCACCGGCCACCCTGAGCCTGCTGACGACGACCTACACCGAGCCGGCGGAGCGCGCGAAGGCCCTCGGCGTGTGGGGTGCGGTCGGCGGCGCCGGCGGCGCGATGGGCGGGCTCGTCGGCGGCGTGCTGACCGAGGTGCTCAGCTGGCGCTGGGTGCTCTTCGTCAACGTGCCCCTCGGCGTCCTGCTGGCGGCCGGGGCGGCGTGGGCGCTGGTCGGGTCCGCGCCCGTCGTCCGCCGCCTGCGCGACCTGGACCTGCCCGGCAGCCTCGCCGTGACGCTGGGTCTGACGTCGGTCGTCTACGGGGTCGTCAGCGCGGAGACCAGCGCGTGGACCTCGGCGGTCGTGCTGGCGCCCCTCACCGTCGGCGTCGCGCTGCTCGTGCTCTTCGTGCTGGTCGAGCGCCGGGCCCCGCGCCCGCTGGTGCCGCTGAGCATCTTCCGGCGCCGCGCCCTGTCGGCCGCGAACGGCGTCGCCCTCACCGTCGGCATGGGCATGTTCTCGTTCTGGTTCTTCATGTCGCTGCAGCTGCAGCGCGTCTACGGCTTCGACGCCCTCGGCGCCGGCCTGGCGTTCCTGCCCGCGAGCCTGGCGCTCGTCGCCGGGACGGTGGTCTCCGGCCGCATCGCCCGCCGCACCGGTCCCCGCCCGCTGCTCGTCGTCGGGCCGCTGGTCTCCGCGGCCGGCCTGCTCTGGCTGTCGGCGTCGTCGCCGAGCGGCACCTACCTGGGCGAGCTGCTCGCCCCGACCATGGTCGCCGGCCTCGGCATCGGGCTGACCATGGTGCAGCTGGCCGCCGCGGCGACCGCCGGCGTCCCGGGCGAGCAGGCGGGGCTGGCCTCCGGGCTCATCAACACCTCGCGGCAGATGGGCGGCGCCATCGGCCTGGCCGTCCTGTCCACGGTCGCCGCCGCCCACACCGCCTCCGTGCTGGGCACCGAGGACGCCGACGCGGCGGCCTCCGCCGGAGCCGCGGGCGTCGAGGCGCTGGCCGCCGGCTACGACCGCGGCCTGCTCGTCGGCGCGTTCATCGTCGCCTCCGGCGCGCTCGTCGGGCTCCTCGTGCCGCGCGAGCCCCGCGCCCGCGACCGCGACCCTGCGGCGACCGCCGACTGACCCGGGCCCAGCAGCCCGCGCTCCGTCCCCGCACTTCGGCGCCGAATCGCCACCCACGCACGCCCCTCCTCCGCACTTCGGCGTCGAACCGCCACCCGGGAGCGCCGCTCACGGCGCTTCGGCGCCGAAGTGCCGCCCACGGTCGCCTGGCGCCCACCCGGATGACGACATCGGTGGAGGTCCTCGGGGCACGCCCCGGCGCACCGGCACGTGGCGACCGCCGGCGCGGCCGGCGCGGACGCCCGACTCGCCCTCGCGTCCCCAGAGGCTCTGCCGGACGCCGACGAGCCGGTTCGGACCCACGCCGACGACCGTGAGGAGAAGGACGCCGACGACGACGGTCGCCGCGTCGGCCCAGGTCGTCAGCGCGGCGTCCTCACCGCCGCGGCCCCCGCCCGCCGGGTGCGTAGCATCGCCGCGCGTGGCCAGCCCGACGACGTCCGACCCCGGAGGGGACTGCTCACTGCCCTCCGCGGCCTACCGGTCGGCCGACCCCCTGCCCCCCTCGGCCGCGCCCGAGGTCACCGCGGGCTCCGTCGAGTCCGGGGACGGGCCGCTGGGCGGGCGGTGGGAGGCGCTGCTCGACGCGGTCGTGGCGATCGGCGGCGACCTGGACCTGCACGCCGTCCTGGAGCGCATCGTCGCCGCGGCCCGGGTGCTGTCCGGCGCCCGCTACGCCGCCCTGGGCGTCATCGGGCCCGACGGGCTCCTGGCCGACTTCGTCACCTCGGGGCTGGACGCGGAGACCATCGCCCGCATCGGAGACCTCCCGCGCGGGCACGGCGTGCTCGGCGAGCTCATCCGCCACCCCCGGCCGCTGCGCCTGCGAGACATCTCCGAGCACCCCCGCTCGGTCGGCTTCCCCGCCCACCACCCGCGCATGGACGGGTTCCTCGGGGTCCCCGTCCGGACGGGCGACCGCGTCTTCGGCAACCTCTACCTGACGGAGAAGGAGCCCGGCGACGCCGCGGGCAGCGGGTTCACAGCCGCCGACGAGGCCGTCGTCGTGGCCCTGGCCTCCGCGGCCGGGGTGGCGGTCGACAACGCCCGCCTCTTCGAGCAGGGGCTGCGCCGCCAGCGCTGGCTCGCCGCGGCCGCCACGGCCGCCCGCTCGCTCGTGGGCAACGGGCGCGCGGCGGGCGCGCAGGAGATCACGGCGCAGGCCCGGGCCGCCGCCGGCGCCGGCGGGGCCGCGCTCCTCCTGGCGGCGGGCGCGGGACCGCTGGTCGTCGAGGCCACCGACGGCGAGGGCGGCCTCGCCGTCGGCGACCAGCTGCCGGAGGACGCCGCCGCGGCCGTGGACGGCGCCGGGACGGACGGCGGTGCGCTGGCCTGGGCACCGGAGCCGCTGGCCCGCGTCCTGGGGCTGGAGGACCGGGGCTCCGCGCTGGTGCGCCCCCTGGGACGACGGCGCACGAGCCTGCCCGCCGGCGCCGACGACATCACCGGCCTGCTCGTGCTCACCTGGCCGCGGGGGGCCGGCCGCGAGGCCGCCCAGCACGTCCTGGACCAGGACGCGGCCGAGGTCTCCTCCTTCGCCGAGCAGGTCGCCCTGGCGCTGGAGGTGGCCCGGGCGGAGGCCGACCGCGCGCGGATCGCGGTCTACGGCGACCGGGACCGCATCGCCCGCGACCTGCACGACCTCGTCATCCAGCGGATCTTCGCCGTCGGCCTGTCGCTGCAGGCCGTGGGCCAGGGCGCCCTCCCCGCGCCGCTGGCGCAGCGCCTGGACCGGGCGGTCGACGACCTCGACGAGACCATCAAGGACGTGCGACGGACCATCTTCGCCCTCCACAGCCGCCCCGGCGAGGGCGACCTGCGCGCCGACGTCGACCACGAGCTCGCGCTCGCCGCCGACCGCCTCGGCTTCGCACCCTCGCTGGAGGTGGGCGGCCCGCTCGGCTCGGTGCCCGCACCGCTGCGCGCGGACCTGCTCGCGGTGCTGCGCGAGGCCCTCGCCAACGCCGCCCGGCACGCGGGGGCCAGCGCCGTCGACGTGCGCGTCAAGGTCGGGGAGCAGGCGCTCGTCAGCGTGACCGACGACGGCCGCGGCGTGCCGTCCGCACCGGCCCGGCGCAGCGGTCTCGCCAACCTGGAGCAGCGGGCGAGCGCCCGCGGCGGCGTCCTGGAGATCGGCCCCGGCGCCGCGGGCGGGACGTCGGTGCGCTGGCGCGTGCCCCTGTAGGGCGCTGCGGCGCAGGGCACCGCTTCGACCGGGCCGCAGCGCCGGGGTCAGCGGTCCTCGTGCAGGCGCGCGGCGAACACCGCCGCCTGCGTCCGCCGCTCCATCCCCAGCTTCGCGAGCACGCCCGTCACGTGGTTCTTCACCGTCTTCTCGGCGAGGAAGAGGTCGGCGCCGATCTGCCGGTTGGTCTTCCCCTCGGCGATGCGGTCGAGCACCGCGCGCTCGGTCGGCGTCAGCGAGGCCAGCCGCGGGTCCTCGGCGGGGCCGCTGCGCAGCCGCTCGAGCACGCGCGAGGTGACCGCCGGGTCGAGCAGCGACTGGCCCGCGCCCACCCGGCGCACGGCGTCGACGAGGTCGGCCGAGCGCACCTGCTTGAGCACGTACCCGGCGGCGCCCGCCATGATCGCGGCGAAGAGCGCGTCGTCGTCGTCGAACGACGTGAGCACCAGGGCCCGGATCTCCGGCGAGGCGGAGCGGATCTCCCGGCACACGTCGATCCCGGAGCCGTCCGGCAGCCGCGCGTCGAGGACGGCGACGTCCGGCCGCGTCGCCGGGATGCGGCGCAGCGCCTCGGCGGCGGTGGACGCCTCGCCGACCACCTCGAGGTCGCCGGCCGACTCCAGCAGGTCGCGCAGGCCGCGGCGGACGATCTCGTGGTCGTCGAGGAGGAACACGCGCAGGGGCACCCGGGAACGGTAGGCGTGCCGGGGGCCCGGCGCGGGGGGACCTTCGTCCTGGGGGAGCCGCGCCCCGTGGTGCCGATGCTGGCTCGGTGAGCACCCTCCCCCCGACCGCCCCCGTCGGTGCAGCCCCGCGCCACCACCCGGGCGACGACCCGGGCGACGACCCGGGCGACGGCGCAGACGTCGACCTCGCCACGTGCTGGCGGCTGCTCGCCGGCGTCCGGCGGGCACGGGTGGCCTACACCAGCGGGGCGCTGCCGGCGCTCGCCGCCGTCCCGGCGGTCCTGGACGGCTCGAGGCTCGTGCTGCTGGCCCGGCAGGGGTCCTCCCTCGCCCGCGCTGCGCACGGCGGCGTCGTGGCCGTGCAGGCCGACGGCGGCCCATCACCGCTGCTCGGCGCCGGCTCAGCAGCCGGGGCCGGCGCTGCCGAGTGGTCGGTGACCGTCACCGGCAGAGCCGAGCGGGCGGAGGACGACGGCGGGCCGGCCGCCGCGCTGGCCCGCACCGGCGTCCCCCGACGCCCCGGCGACGTCCTGATCCGGGTGCACGCCGACGTCGTCGAGGGTCGGCGCCACTGACCCGGCAGCGCCCCGGGGACCACCTGATCCGGCGCGCCACCCGGACGGCGCCCGGCGGACTGGGCATGATCGGGCTGCGCCGACCCGCGGTCCCCCCGTCCGCGGGTCGGCGCACCCCTCAGCGGGAGCGCACCTGGGCGATGAGCTCGTCCAGGTAGGCCCGGCGCACCGCGCCGTGGCGACCCAGGCCGTCGGTCCTGGTCAGCAGGCCGCCCTCCAGCGCCAGCAGCTCCGCGGCCTCGACGGCCGAGCGGTAGGCCACCGCGTCGGCCACGACCCCCGGCGAGGCCTCCAGGCGCAGCGTGACCCGCTCCAGCCCGGCGGCCACCGCCCGGCTCACCTGCTCGCGCACCTGGCGCCGGACGCCGTCGAACGCCCGCGCCGAGGCGTCCAGGCGGCGAGCCAGCGCGACCACCTCCACCGTCCGCTGCGGCGAGGGCACGCGGTCCTCGCCCCCGTCGCCGGTGTCCAGGAGCACCAGCTGCAGCTCCCGCAGGAGGTCGTCCATGTGCTCCTTGGCGGCCAGCAGCTCACGCGCCGGCACGTCCGCCACGACGACCTCGTGGCCACCGGTCGCGGCCTGCGAGCGCGCGGGACCAGGGCCGAGGACCTCTGGTGCTGGCCCCTCGTCGGCCCACGCCGCCAGGAGCTCCTCGACGCTGAGGTCGAGGTCCGCCACGACCGCCGCCTCGGCCAGCTCGAACCACACGGACTTCCCGCCCACCGGCAGCACCTCGCTGCCCCAGGCCGCGGCCAGGGTCTGCACCAGGATCAGCCCCCGCCCGCTCATCGCGGTGGCGCTCGGAGCGGTGAAGACCGGCAGGACGCTCGAGCGGTCCCGCACCTCGACCCCCGCCCCACCGGCCACCCGGTGCACCACGACGTCGAAGTCGGTGCGCGCGTGCAGGACGACGTTGGACGCCAGCTCCGAGGTCAGCAGCCCCGCGTCGTCGGCCAGGTGCCCCAGGCCGGCCCCCACCAGGTGCTCCTCCACGAAGCGGCGCGCCGACCTCACCGCCCCCGCCTGCGGGCTGTGCGTCACCAGCCCGAGCGGGGCGCCCGCCGCCCGCAGACCCCCGGAGGGGTGCTGCACGTCACCGCTCACGCAGCCTCCCCCGATGTCTGCTCGCAGCGCGATCGCCGTGCCCCACCCAGCACGTTAGCCCCAGGCGCGCGACGCCCTCGAGGACCAGCCCGGCCGTCGACGACGACGCGGCCCTCGCCCGCCCGGCCAGGACCCAGCCACGACCCAGCAGCGGTCCCAGTACGACCGGTGCGTGCGCGCGTGGGAGAGCAGGGCTCAGGTCCGCGAGGGGCCCTGGGGGAAGACCGGTTCGGTGCGGGTGAGGTCGGCGGGCAGCGTGCCGGGGCCGGCTTCGGCGGGTCGTGGGCGGTCCTCGGGGTGGGCGCGGATGGCGAGCAGGGCGACGTCGTCCTCGCTGCCCGCGCCCAGCAGCCGCAGCAGCTCGTCGCACAGCTGCTGCAGCGGCAGGTGCGCGAGGTGCCCGGTGGTCTCGGCGAGGCGGGCCAGCCCGACGTCCAGGTGCTCGCCGCGGCGCTCGACGAGGCCGTCGGTGAACAGCAGCACCGTCGCCCCGGGCGCCAGCTGCTGGGTGTGGTCGTGGCGCTCGACGTCCGGGCCCAGGCCGAGCAGCAGGTCGGCGGGCCGCTGCAGCACCTCGGTGCGGCCGTCGGGGTGGACCAGCAGGGGCGGCAGGTGCCCGGCGTTGGACCAGCGCAGAATCCGCATCCCGCGGGCGGCGTCCCCGGCTCCCTGCTCGACCTTGGCCAGGATCGTGGTGGCCAGGGCTCCGACGGCCAGGTCGCGCATCGCCCAGTCCAGCGCGTGCAGGATCTTCGCGGGCGGTTCCACCACGGCGTGGGCGATGCCCCGCAGGACGTTGCGCACCTGCGCCATCTGCACCGCGGCCCTCTGGTCGTGGCCGGTGACGTCACCGATGACCAGGCTGGTCGCGCCGTCGCGGACCAGGAAGGCGTCGTACCAGTCGCCGCCCACCTGGGCCTCGTCAGCGGCCGGGACGTACCGGGCCACCAGCTCCAGGTGGTCCGGCTCGGGCAGCTCGGCCAGCAGGGACCTCTGCAGCGCCTCCGACATCCCCGCCACCCGGCGGGCGGCGGCCCGCTCGGCCTCCAGGGCCTGCAGGCGCTGCAGCGCCTGCGCCACCTGCGCGGCGAAGGTCTGGAGCATGTCCAGCTGGTCGTCGTCGAAGGACTGGGCGGCTTCCCAGCCGGCGGTGACCACGCCCAGCACCCGTCCGCCGGCGCGCAGCGGCAGGCTGGCGAAGGCCTGGGCGCCGGTCACCTCCAGCACGTCCTCCATCTCCGGGGAGAAGGCCAGGCAGGCGTCGCGGTCGCCCACCAGCACCACCTGCCCGGTACGGGCAGCTGCCCCGACCGGCAGGTCCACCGACAGCGGCAACCGCCCGTAGTGCACCTGGGCGTCGTCCCCGTAGTCCGAGGCCAGGTACGACCGCAGGGTGTCCGCGTCCGCGGGGTCCAGGACGGCGACCGCGCCGCCGTTGCACCCGAGCTCGGTGAGGCCCTCCTCGGCGACGGTGCGCACCAGCTCCTCGATGGTCTGGGTCTCGTCCACCGCGAGGGTGAAGTGCGTGAACCGCTGCAGGCGGCGGGCGGCGACGTCGCGCGCCTGGTAGGCGCGCTGGCGCTCGGTGACGTCGACGAAGTAGACCGCCAGCCCCTCGCCCTCGGGAGTGGCGCGCACCTCGAACCACATGTCCAGCGGCTGGGGGTAGTAGGCGTCGAAGACGACGTCGACCTGCTCCCCGGCGGCGCGGCGGTAGCTCTCCTCGAAGACGGTGCCGACGGCAGCGGGGAAGACCTCCCAGAGCGAACGGCCCAGCAGCTCCTGCCGCCCGCTGGCGAGCACGCGCTCCGCCTCGGCGTTGAGGTACGTGATGCGCCAGTCGGCGTCCAGGCTCAGGTACCCGACGAGCATCGACTCCAGCACGGCGGTGGTCTGCTCGTCGCGGGCCCTCCCGGCGGTGACGTCGGTGACGGCGCCGAGCACGTGCACCCCGCCGCCGGCGTCCTCGCGCGCGCGGCCGCGGGCGCGGAGCCGACGAGTGCTGCCGTCCGGGCGCACGGCCCGGAAGTCCGCGGCGTAGTCCCCGCAGGCCTCGATCGCCGCGCGCAGCGCCTCCTCCACCCGGTCGCGGTCGTCGGGGTGCACCCGGGAGGTGAACGCCTCGAGGTCGCCGGGGAACTCGGCGTCCGCGTACCCGAACGTCACCAGCAGCGGGTCGTCCCACACCAGCACGTCGGCGGCCACGTCCCAGGCGAACGACCCGATCCCCGCCGCGTGCGCAGCACCTGCCAGGAGCACCTGGCGGTCGGCGGAGGTGAACGCGGCGTCCAGCGCGGCGACCTCCAGCTGCGCGGCGACGGCCACACCGATCTGGCGCAGCAGGTCCTGCTCGGCCGGGGTCCAGGCGCGGGGAGCTCGCTCGTAGACGCACAGCGCCCCGACGACGCCCCCGTCGTCAGCGAGCAGGGGCACCCCCAGGTAGGCCCCGACCTCCCCGCGCAGCACCGGCCCGGAGCGGGCGACGCGCTCGTCGCGGCGGGCGTCGAACACCACCAGCGGCGCTCCCTCGACCGCGGCCAGGGTGCACAGCGCCTCCTGCAGCGGCGTCTGCTCGCCGGTGCGGGTGCAAGCGACCCCCGCGGCGGCGGCGATGGTGCGCACGTCGGTGACCAGCGAGACCTCGGCGGCCTCCGCGGACAGCAGGCGCGCGGCCAGGGCGGCGGTGGTCTGCAGGGAGCGGTCCCCGGCAGCCGGCAGGAGCCGTCGCGCGCCGGCAGCAGCCGCGTGCTGCGCGGACCCGCCGGCCGAGAGGGCGGGCTCCGCGAGCGGCCGGGCGACGGCGTCAGGACCCCCACCCCCACGCGGGGCCTCGTCGCTGGTGCCTCCATGACGGCGGGCCTGCTCGGACAGCAGGTCGAGCAGGCGCTGCCCGACCCGGCTGCGCCCGGGCTCGTCCTGGCTGCGGATGCGCCCGTGCACCGCCCGGACGATCTGCCGGAGCAGCTCGGTGTCGTCCAGCTCCGCGTGGCGGCGACGGTCGCCGGCGACCACGTCTGCAGGTGTGCGGCTCATCTGGCCATCCCCGGGAGGTCGTGACCGCGACGTGCACGTCGGCGATCACCTGGGGGCCACCTGCTGGACCGGCGCCGAGGATACGGCGTAGCGCTTCGCCCGTCGAGGGTCCCGGGGCGCCGTGGGCAGCGTCGTCGTCTCCCCCGCACCACCACCACGGCGACCGGTCCCCAGGACCTCCGGGTCGCCACGGGGCCGGTGGCCCGAGGCCGCGGGCACGCCTGCCGATCCACCGAAGCGCCGGACACGGACGGTCGCGCCGAGGAGGATGGTCGGGCGCGACGGCGAGCACGTCGTCACGCTCGGTGCGACGACGCGGGGCGGTCATGCGACGAGGGACGACGACAGCACACGTGGTGAGGGCGGCGACGGGGGCCGCGGTGGCGGCCCTGGTCGTCCTCGGCACCGGCACGGGAGCAGTCGCGACGACGGCGCAGGTCGGGTCCACGCCGACGGTGCTCACCGCGTCGACCACCGCGTCCGCGCCGGTGCTGCGCCGCGGCGACCGCGGCGCCGCGGTGCTGCAGGTCCAGCAGCGGCTCAGCGCGCTGGGGTACTGGCTCGGCACGCCGGACGGTGCGTTCGGCCCGCTCACCGAGCAGGCCGTCCTCGCGCTCCAGGGCGCGGGCGGGCTGTCGCGCGACGGCGTCCTCGGGCCGAGGACCCGTCGGGCCCTGGACTCCGGCGTCGTCCCGCGGGCCAGCACGCGCAGCGGCCGGGCCGTGGAGATCGTCCGCGACGCCGGCCTCCTCCTCGTCGTCGACGGCGGGCGCGTGCAGACGGTCCTGCACACCTCCACCGGGACGTTCCAGTACTACACGAACAGCAAGGGCCAGCGGCGCCTCGCGGACACCCCGGCGGGGACCTTCCGCACCAGCTGGGTCGCCGAGGGCTGGCGGGACGCACCGCTGGGACGGATGTACCGGCCGCGGTACTTCCACCCGGACGGCATCGCCGTCCACGGCTCGACGAGCATCCCCGCCTACCCCGCCTCCCACGGGTGCGCGCGCGTGAGCACCGCGGCGATGGACATGATCTGGAGCCGTGGCCTGATGCCGGTCGGGGGCACCGTGGTCGTCCGCTGAGCACCTGAGGACGCCCGGCTCCGGGACCTTGGTCCCGAGGACGGGCGACCCTCGGCGGGCCGGGCGGGCCGCGCGCGTCCCTAGCGTCGTCCGCGTGGACACCCTGGACCTCGCGCGGTGGCAGTTCGGCATCATCACCGTCTACCACTTCGTCTTCGTGCCGCTGACGATCGGGCTCGCCCCGCTCGTCGCGATCATGCAGACCGCGTGGCACCGCACGGGGAAGGAGCACTGGCTCCGGCTGACGAAGTTCTTCGGCAAGCTCATGCTGATCAACTTCGCGATCGGCGTCGTCACCGGCATCGTGCAGGAGTTCCAGTTCGGGATGAACTGGAGCGAGTACTCGCGCTTCGTCGGCGACGTGTTCGGCGCCCCGCTGGCGATCGAGGGCCTCGCGGCGTTCTTCGTCGAGTCCACGTTCCTCGGCCTGTGGATCTTCGGCTGGGACCGCCTGCCCCGCCGCGTCCACCTGGCCTGCATCTGGCTCGTCGCCCTGTCGGTGAACGCCTCGGCGTACTTCATCCTCGCCGCCAACTCGTGGATGCAGCACCCCGTCGGGACGCACTACAACCCCGAGACCGGCCGCGCCGAGATGGACAGCATCCTGGCCGTCCTCACGAACTCGACGCTGCTGGCGGCGTTCCCGCACACGGTGACCGGCGCGCTGGTCGTCGCCGGGACGTTCGTCGCGGGCATCGCCGGCTGGTGGTGCGTGCAGCACGTGCGTGCCGGCCGGGAGGGCGAGGCGGCGGTGTACCGCCCCGCGCTCCTGGTCGGGCTGGTGGCGCTGCTCGTCGGCGGCGTGGGGGTCTTCGTCTCCGGTGACGCGCAGGCCAAGCTGATGTTCCAGCAGCAGCCCATGAAGATGGCGGCCGCCGAGGCCCTGTGCGACACCGAGACCGGCGCCAGCTTCAGCGTCTTCGCCGTCGGCGACGTCGAGAACCGCTGCGATGTGCGCCAGCTCACCGTCCCGGGCCTGACCTCCTACCTCGCCACGGGCGACTTCGGCGCCACGATCCCCGGCGTCCGCGAGGTGCAGGCCAGCTACGAGCAGCTCTACGGCCCGGGCAACTACACGCCGCTGCTGCCCGTCACCTACTGGTCCTTCCGCCTCATGATGGGCTTCGGGGTCTTCTCCGCAGCGCTGGCACTGGCGGGCCTGTGGCTCGTGCGCCGCGGCCGGACCCCGTCGCAGACCTGGTTCGCCCGGCTCTCGCTCCTCGCCCTGCCCATGCCCTTCCTCGCCAGCGCGACGGGCTGGATCTTCACCGAGATGGGCCGCCAGCCCTGGGTCGTCGCGCCGAACCCGACGGGCGAGATGGAGGTCCGGCTGCTGACCGCCGTCGGCGTCTCGCCCGTAGCGGCCTGGGCGGTGCTGACGTCGCTCGTCGTCTACACGCTCGTGTACGGGGTGCTCGCCGTCGTGTGGTTCGGCCTGATGCGCCGCTACGTCGTCCACGGGGCGCAGCCGGCCGACGCGCCCCCCGGCGACGACCAGCGCCAGCCCGACGCCCCCCTGCACTTCGCCTACTGACGCCCCTCCCCGAGACGCCCACTCCCCGAGAAGCGAGACCTCCCGTGGACCTCCAGCTGGTCTGGTTCCTGCTCATCGCCGTCCTGTGGACGGGCTACCTCGTGCTCGAGGGCTTCGACTTCGGCGTCGGCATGCTCATGCCGGCGATCACGAGGTCGGACGCCGAGCGCCGCCAGGTCATCAACACCATCGCGCCCGTCTGGGACGGCAACGAGGTGTGGCTCATCGTGGCCGGCGGCGCGACGTTCGCGGCGTTCCCCGAGTGGTACGCCACGCTCTTCAGCGGCTTCTACCTGCCGCTGCTGGCCATCCTGGTCGCGCTGATCATCCGCGGCGTCGCCTTCGAGTACCGCGGCAAGCTCGACGACCAGCGCTGGCGCACCCGGTGGGACGTCGCGATCTTCGTCGGCTCGGCCCTGCCAGGGCTGCTGTGGGGGGTGGCCTTCTCCACCATCGTGCGCGGCGTGCCGATCGACGCGGACTTCACCTTCACCGGCTCGGTGCTCGACCTGCTGAGCCCCTACGCGCTGCTCGGCGGCGCCACCACGCTGATGGTCTTCCTGCTGCACGGCGCCCTGTTCCTGGGGCTGCGCACGCTCGGCGACGTCCGCGAGCGGGCGCACCGCACCGCCGTCCGGCTGTCGGTGCCGACGCTGCTCGTCGCCGGCACCTGGGCGGTCTGGACCCAGCTGGCGCACGGCAAGGGCTGGACGTGGGGCGTCGTGGGCGTCGCCGCCGCGGGCCTGGCGACCGTCGTCGTCCTGGCGCCGCGGCGCCGCGAGGGGCTGGCGTTCGCCGGGACGTGCGTGGTCGTCGTCGCGGCGGTCGTGCTCATCTTCGGGTCGCTGTTCCCGGACGTCATGCCCTCGAGCACCGACCCGGCGAACTCCCTCACCATCGAGAACGCCTCGTCCACGCAGTACACGCTCGCGGTGATGACGTGGGTCGCGGCCTTCCTCACCCCCCTCGTGCTGCTGTACCAGGGCTGGACGCTGTGGGTGTTCCGCCGCCGCCTGTCCGTGGACCACATCCCCGCGGGCATCGGCCTGCAGGTCGTCCCCCGCCAGCGCGGTGGCGGCGGCAGCAGCCCCGCGCAGGTCGTGCGCGAGACCGACGCCGGCGGCTCCGGGACCGGGCAGGCCTGACGCCGTGCGCCCGCTCGACCCCCGCCTGCTGCGCACCTCGCGCGCCGCGCGCCGCTACGTCGTCCTGACGGCGGTGCTGGGCGGCGCCACGGCGGTGCTCGTCGTGGTCCAGTCGCTGCTGCTGGCGCACGCCGTCGCCGGTGCGGCGATGCGCGGTGACGCGTGGTCCGACGTGGCCACGAGCGCGGGAGAGCTCGCCGTCGTCCTCGCGCTGCGGGTCGGGGTCGTCTGGGCGCAGGAGCGCTTCGCCCACCGCGCGGCCACCCGGACGATCGGGCAGCTGCGGGCCGCCGTCGTCGCGCACGCCGCGCGGCTGGGTCGGCGCGGCCTCGGGGACCGCTCCGTCGCCGTCACCGAGCTGTCCACGCGCGGGCTCGACGGGCTCGAGGGCTACCTCGTGACCTACCTGCCGCAGCTGCTGCTCGCGGCTCTCGTCCCGCCGGCGCTGCTGCTCGTCATGCTCCGCGAGGACCTGCTCGCGGTGGTCACGATCGTCGTGACGCTCCCGCTCGTCCCGCTGTTCATGGCCCTCGTCGGGTGGGCGACCCGCGACGCCGCCCTCCGCCGCCAGGACAGCCTGCAGACCCTCGGCGCGCAGGTGCTCGACCTCGTCGCCGGGCTGCCGACGCTGCACGCGCTCGGCCGCGCGAGCGGCCAGGCCTCGCGCGTGCGCGCCGCGGGCGACGCCGCGCGGGTCGCGACGGGCGCGACGCTGCGGACGGCCTTCCTCTCCTCGCTCGTGCTCGAGGTGCTGACCACGCTGTCGGTCGCGCTCGTCGCCGTGGGCGTCGGTCTGCGGCTCGTGTCGGGGTCGCTGGACCTGGAGACCGCGCTCGTCGTCCTGCTGCTCGCGCCGGAGGTGTACCTGCCGCTGCGGGCGGTCGGCGCGTCCTTCCACGCGAGCGCGGACGGCGTCGCCGCGGCCGAGCGGGCCTTCGAGGTGCTGGACACGCCCGTGCCCGCGGTGCCCGCCGCCGCCACCGGTCCCGCACGCCTGGAGGACGTCGGCGTCGAGCAGCCGGGGCGCGGGGTCGTCGCACCGGCGGGGCTGTCGGTGTCGCTCGCCCCCGGCCGCGTCGTCGCGCTGGCCGGGCCCAACGGGTGCGGGAAGTCGACGGCCGTCGCCGTCCTGCTCGGCCTGGCCGCGCCGACCTCCGGCACCGCGGTGCCGGTGGCGCGCAGCTGCGTGGCGTGGGTCCCGCAGCGCCCGCTCGTCGTCCCCGGGACGCTCGCCGACAACGTGCGCCTCGCCACCCCCGACGCCGACGACGCCGCCCTCGACCGCGCCGCCGAGCGCGTCGGGCTCGCGCCCGTCGTCGCCGAGCACGGCTGGGACGCCCCGCTCGGGCAGGGCGGCGCCGGCATCTCCGCCGGCCAGCGGCAGCGGGTGGCGCTGGCGCGGGTGCTGCTGCGCGTGGAGGCGGGCGCGGACGTCGTCGTGCTCGACGAGCCGACGGCGCACCTCGACGCGGGCACCGAGGCCGTGGTGCTGGCGACGATCCGCGAGCTCGCGGCGTCCGGGTGCGCGGTGCTCGTCGTCGCGCACCGGCCCGAGCTGCTGGCCGTCGCCGACGAGGTGGTGGCCGTCCGCTCGGCGCCCGTCGACGCGATCGCTCCCGCCGTCCCGGCGCCGGCCCGCCCGGGTGACGACGTCACGACCGATGAGAAGGGCGACGCGCTGTGCGTCTCGTGAGCCTCCCCCGCCGGGTGCGCTCGGCCGTGCTGGCCGACCCGGCCGTCCGCGCGCTGGCGGTGCTGGACCTGCCCCGGTGGCGCCTCGCCGGCGCCGTGGGCGCGGGGTCGCTGGCGCTGGGGTGCGCCGTCGGGCTGGCGGCGACGTCGGCGTGGCTGATCGCGCGGGCGGCCGAGCAGCCGCCGGTGCTGGCGCTGTCCGTC
>Ga0210040_10006567_pt1 | contig 14434 bp, 9 predicted proteins | sample CryGeyCG12114_NA_FD_185462 | JGI IMG/M metagenome (GOLD analysis project Ga0210040, IMG submission 185462) | Groundwater microbial communities from aquifer - Crystal Geyser CG19_WC_8/21/14_NA (SPAdes) (version 2) | ecosystem: Environmental > Aquatic > Deep subsurface > Groundwater | place: USA... | reverse complement strand
GCGGGCCAGCAGCTCGTCGGCCACGGTGAAGACGTCGACCGCCTCGTCGGCGGCCACCGCCACCAGGCTGGAGTCTGGCGGCACCAGCACCCGCAGGTGCGGCACGGTCTCCAGGCCGGCGACCAGCGTGGCCACCCCGTCCTGCACCTGGCGGGCGAGCGCGGCGTACCCCTCGTCGCCGATCAGCCGGGTCACGGCCCAGGCCGCGGCCAGCGGACCGCCCGAGCGGGTGGACTGGGTGGTGGAGTTGATCATAGTGTAGCCCGGCCAGGCGGCGCTGGCGAACAGCTGCGGGGCGCGCAGGGCTGCGCTGCGGTGCAGCAGCAGCGAGACGCCCTTCGGGGTGTACCCGTACTTGTGCAGGTCGACCGAGACGCTGGTGACCCCAGGGACCCCGAAGCCGATGTCGTTTCGCGACGGGTCGTCGCGCCGCAGGTACGGCAGCAGCCAGCCGCCGATGCAGGCGTCCACGTGGCACCGCACGCCGCGGGCCTGCGCGGCGGCGGCGATTCCGGGCACCGGGTCGACCACGCCGTGGGCGTAGGAGGGCGCTGAGGCCACCACCAGGACGGTGTCGTCGGTGATCGCGGCGGCTACCGCGTCCGCCACCGCCCGACCGGTCGCCGGGTCGACGTCGACGGGGACCGTCCGGACGCCGAAGTAGTGGGCCGCCTTGTGGAAGGAGGCGTGGGCCGAGGTGGGCAGCACCATGGTGGGCCGCAGTACCTGCGGCGCGGCGTCCCGCGCGGTCTGCACGGCCAGCAGCAGCGACTCGGTGCCGCCCGAGGTGACCGAGCCGACCGTCCCGGGTGGTCCGTCCAGCAGGTCGGCGGCCATCCCGACGAGGTCCTGCTCCATCCGCAGCAGGCTGGGGAAGGCCGTCGGGTCGAGGCCGTTGGTGCCGCCGAACGCGGCCAGCGCCTCCCGCCCGAGCGCGTCGGCCTCGGCCAGGCCCGAGTCGTAGACGTAGGCCAGGGTCCGGCCGCCGTGGGTCGGCAGGTCGTGGCGGCGCAGCTCGGTCAGCTGCTCGCGCACCTCGTCGGCGTCCATCAGCTGCTCCTCGTCGTCGTCGTCGTCAGGTCAGGAGGGTCAGGTCGGGGTGGTCGCGCCGGGCGGGCCGCCCGTAGCCGCGCAGGGTCACCAGGCTGAGGGCGACCAGCAGGGCCGGCACCAGCGAGAACCCGAGGACCACCGCCGTGGCTGCGCTGGCGGGCTGGGGCAGGTCGGCACCCCGCGAGGACACGTAGCCCCCGGCGCCGAGCAGCAGCGCCAGCACCGCCGGACCCAGGGCCAGCCCGAGCGTCTCGCCCGCCGTCCAGACCCCGGTCAGCAGCCCGACCCGGCTCTCACCGGTGCGCGCGCTGTCGCCGGCCGCGGTGTCGGGCAGCATGGCCAGCGGGAAGAGCTGGCAGCCGGCGTAGCCCACCCCGGCCAACGCGGTCAGGCCGTAGACGGCGGCCAGCGGCACTCGGCCGGCGCCCAGCAGGCCGAGGGCGGCCAGGCCCAGCACCACGGACGCGGCCCGGTAGCCGCCCAGCTTGCCGGTGCGGTCGGCCAGCCGCTGCCACACCGGGGTGACCAGCAGGGCCGGCCCGACGAAGCAGGCGAACAGCACCGAGGCGGCGGCCGGCCGGCCCAGCACCGTCCGGGCGAGGTAGTCGACGGCGGCCAGCATGGCGCCGATGGCCAGCGCCTGCAGGACGAACGTGACCAGCAGCGGGGCGAAGTCGCGCACGCCCAGGGCCAGCCGCAGCTGCCGCAGCAGCCCGCCGGCCGGCGCCGGGACGGTGCGGACGGCCGCCCCGCGGGTGCCGAGCCACGCGCCGAGGCTGCCGAGCAGGATCAGGGTGCCGACGACGACGGCCATCGCCCGGTAGCCGGCCGTCCCGCCCACGGCGTCGCGGACCAGCGGGGCGCTCGCGCCGCTGGCCAGGATGGCCACCGCCAGCACGGCGACGCGCCAGGTGAGCAGCACCGTCCGCTCGCGCGGGTCGTCGGTGAGCTCGGCCGGCAGGGAGACGTAGGGCACCTGGAAGGTCGAGTAGGCCACGGCGCAGAGCGCGAAGGCGACGACCACCCAGGCGGTGGCCGGCCCCGGCGGTGCGACCGGTCCGGAGAACAGCAGCACGAAGCCGACGGCCAGGCCGAGGCCACCGGCCAGCAGGAAGGGCCGGCGCCCCCGGCGCACGGCCAGCCGGTCGCTGAGCCGGCCGGTGACCGGGTTCAGCACCACGTCCAGGGCCTTGGGGACGAAGACGACCAGCCCGGCGAGCAGCGCCCCGACGCCGAGCCGGTCGGTCAGGTAGGGCAGCAGGAGCAGTCCGGGGACGGTGCCGAAGGAGCCGGTGGCCACCCCGCCGAGGGCGTAGCCGACCCGCAGCCGCCCGCTCAGCCTCGTGCCCACGGCGCTCATCCTGGCAGCCCTCGACGCCGTCCGGGCCCAGCCGGCGAGGTGGACATGTCGCCGTGGTGCCGGGTGGGAGCCGCGCCCTCGCGGCCTTCCCTCGTCAGCCGGTTGCCGCGCTGTCCCGGTGGGAGGAGGGGTGCTGGGGCGATCCTGCCGTGCTTCCTCGGCTGATCCTGCGGTGCTCCCGCCGCCGGTCCTGAGGTCCACCCGGCAGAGTTCCAGATGTCGGGGGACACAAACCCGGACGTACCGGACACCATCGGGGGATGTGGCGGTACGTCCAACGGGGAGCAGACGCCGCCCGGTCCGGTCGTTCTCGGGGGAGAACGCCGGGCCCGGGCGGCTCGCTGCATCTCCTGGCCCCGACCCGTCCTGGCCCCGACCCGTCCTGGTTTGGACCCGTCAGGATCACGCCGACCCCTGGGGCAACCGGTGTCGGACTCGGCGTGCGGGGGCTAGGTCGAGCGGCCGCGCTTGCCGACCAGCAGCACCTGCAGCAGCACGACGAGCAGCAGGAACAGGCCCTGCACCACCTCGGCCCACTCGGCCCCGATGGCGATCAGGCCCTTGGCGTTCTCGAAGTTGATCAGGTTGAGGATGAGCTGGAGCAGCAGGACGCCGACCAGAGAGGCCAGGACCGACCCCACGCCGCCGGTGAGCAGGGTGCCGCCGACGACCACGGCGGCGATCGCCACCAGCTCGTACCCCTGGCCGGTCCCGGTGGCCACCGAGGCGTTCTGGCCGGCGTAGACCGCCCCGGCCAGGCCGGCCAGCACCCCCGACAGCACGTACACGACGGCCTTGGTGCGGTCGACGGGCAGCCCCATCAGGCGCGAGGCGTCCTCGTTGCCGCCGACCGCCAGCACCGTGCGGCCGAAGGCGGTGTAGCGCACGACGCCCGCGCCGAGCAGGAACAGCAGCACCATCAGCAGCACCGAGACCGGCACGCCGGCGACCGCGGCGTCGCGGAAGCCACTGGTGCCGGCGGTCGAGGCCGGCCTGCCCCCGGCCAGCGACAGGCTGAGGCCGCGGGTGAACAGCAGGGTGGCGAGGGTGGCCACGAAGGGCTGCAGCCCGATCCGGGTGATCAGCACGGCGTTCACCGCTCCGATCGCCGCACCGGCAGCGATCGCCCCGGCGAAGGAGACGCCGAGCCCCGACCCGCCCAGCTGGGCCGCGACGACCGCGCCGAGGAAGACCACCGAGCCGACCGAGAGGTCGATGCCGCCGGTCATGATCACCAGGGTCATGCCCAGCGCGATCAGCCCGAACTTGACGTCCCCGACCAGCATGTCGGTGATGTTCTGGCCCACGAAGTTGTCGTAGCGGATCGCGGCGAAGACCAGCAGCAGCACCAGAGCCACCAGGGCGCCCTGCTGCTGGATGCGGCGGCCGATCTCCACCCGGCGGTTGCTGCGGGCGAGGGCGGGGGCGACAGTCGTCATCTCAGCGTGACCTTCCCGGACGTTGGATGCAGAGCGCGGCGACGATCACCAGGCCCTGGACCATCTGTGCGACCTGCTGCGGCGCGCCGTGCGAGATCAGGGTGAACCTCAGCAGCTGCAGCATCACCGCACCGACCACCGTGCCCCAGATCGTGATCCTGCCGCCGGTCAGCGGCGTGCCGGCCACGGCCACCGCCGCGATCGCGTCGAGCTCCATGTTCAGCCCGAGGGTGGCCGGCGCGGACGCGCTGTTGTTGCCGGCCATCACCAGCCCGGTGAGCGCCGCGAGACCGGAGCAGGTGACGTAGGCGAGCACCTTGACCCGGCCGACGGCGATCCCGGACAGCCGGGACGCCTGCTCGTTGCCGCCGGTGGCCAGCAGGTACCGGCCGAAGCTGGCCCGGCGCACCACGAAGGCCACCACGACGGCCACGACCGCCAGCAGCAGCACCTGGACGGGGATCGCGAAGACGCCACCGCCGGGGGTGAAGAACCGCATCTTGCTCAGCCCGAGGAAGGAGAAGGTGCCGTCCCGGAAGTTCAGCAGGGCACCGGAGGGCTTCCCCTGCGCCAGCGAGCTCAGCACCTTGGCGATGCCGCGGCCGCCGATGAACAGCACCAGGGTCGCGATGATCGGCTGGATGCCGAACCGGGACACCAGTGCTCCGTTGAAGGCCCCGCAGAGACCCCCGACGAGGACCGCCAGGGCCATGGCCGCGAGGGCCGGCACCCCGGCCAGCAGCAGGATGACGCCGACCTGGGCCGCGATGGCCATCACCGAGCCGACCGACAGGTCGATCCCACCGGTGCCGATCACCAGGGCCATGCCGATCGCCACGACCGCGACCGGCACCGCCTGGCGCAGAGGCGTGTTCACGAAGTTCTCGAGGGTGAAGTTCTCGGTCGCGACCGCGTTGTAGACCAGCAGGACCACCAGAGCCAGCAGGGCGCCGTAGCGCTGCAGCAGCACCCAGGGAGACGTCTGCCTCAGCCCGTCCAGTCGTCGACCCAGCCGGCCGCGCGGTCCACCCTCGCGGCCCTCTGCTGACCCCGCGGACGTCGGCAGGCTCGCGGTGCTCGTGCCGCCCGGGCCCCGGTCACGCGTCGGCGTGCTCATCGGTCTCCTCCACCGGCAGGAGGTTCGGCGACCACGGTCGCCGAACCCTCGGCCATCGCGGCCATCAGGGCGTCCGCCGTGATCTCCTCGCCCCGCAGCCGGGCCACGTCACGCCCGTCGCGCAGCACGACCACCCGGTCGGCCCCGGTGATGATCTCCTCGATCTCCGAGGAGATCAGCAGCACCGCCAGGCCCTCGTCGGCCAGCTCGCGGACGAGCTCCTGGATCTCCTGCTTGGCGCCCACGTCGATCCCCCGGGTCGGCTCGTCCAGGATCAGCAGCTCGGGGTTCGTGCACAGCCAGCGGGCGAGCAGCACCTTCTGCTGGTTGCCGCCGGAGAGCTCGCGGATCAGCTGGTCCGGTCCCGCGGTCTTGATCCCCAGCCGCTTGATGAACCGCTCGACGATCTCCTGCTGCGCCTTCGTGCTGACGATGCCGTGGCGGGTCAGGTGCGGCAGCAGGGCCAGCGTCATGTTCTCGCGGACCGTCATGTCGGGGATGATCCCCTCGAGCTTGCGGTCCTCGGACAGGAAGCCGATCTTCTTGCGGATCGCATCGCGCGGCGAGCCGAACCGCACGGCCTCGCCGGCCATCACCACCTGGCCGCGGCCCACCGGGTCGGCGCCGAAGATCGCCCGCGCGGTCTCCGAGCGGCCGGAGCCGAGGAGCCCGGCCATCCCCACCACCTCACCGGCGCGCACGTCCAGCGACACGTCGAGCACGGCCGGCTCGTTGCTGATCTGCTCGACCGAGAGCAGCGAGTCCCCCTGGGTGTGGACGGCCGCCACGTGGCGGAGCTCGCGCTCGGAGACGGTCAGCTCGCGCCCCAGCATGGTGGAGACCAGCTGGTAGCGGGAGACGTCGCTCATCGCGGCGTCCAGGACGGTCCGGCCGTCCCGCATCACGGTGATCTTGTCGCAGACCGCGTAGAGCTCGTCCAGCCGGTGCGAGACGAAGACGATCGACACCCCGTCCTGCTTCAGCCGGCGGATGACCGTGAAGAGGGTCTGCACCTCCTGCTCGGCCAGCGAGCTCGTCGGCTCGTCCATGATCACCAGGCGGGCGTCGAAGGAGAGCGCCCGCGCGATCGCCGTCATCTGCTGGGTGGCGATCGGGTAGTCGCGGAGCGGACGGGTCACGTCGATGTCGATCTCCAGCCGGCCCAGCAGCTGGCGGGCGCGCGCGTTCATGGCCGACCAGTTGAGCAACCCGAACCGCTTCGGCTCCTGGCCGAGCGAGATGTTCTCGGCCACGGAGCGGTGCGGCACCAGGTTGACCTCCTGGAAGATCGTCGCGATGCCGCCGCGCTGGGCCTGGCTGGGCGAGGAGAAGCTGGCCGGCTGCCCGGCGAAGGTGATCTCGCCGCCGTCGCGACGGTAGACCCCCGTCAGCACCTTGATCATCGTCGACTTGCCGGCGCCGTTCTCCCCGATCAGCGCGCGCACCTCGTGGTGACCCACGTCGAGGTGGGCGTCGACCAGCGCCGGGATGCCGGAGAAGGACTTGTCGATGTGGCGCATGGCCAGCAGGGGCCCGGCGCCGTCGACAGCGCCGTCGCCGTCGTCAGAGGCCGCGGTCTGGCTCACGGCAGTCACCTCACTCAGCAGATGGGGTCACCGGGGTGGTCGGTACGGTCACCGACCACCCCGGTGTTCAGGTCCGGCGCCGCGCGGCGGCGGAGCCGGGGTGGTGCGCTCGCCTGCCTCAGTAGGCCTGCTCGATGTTCTCCTGGGCGTTGCTGGCGTCGAACAGGCGGTCCTTGCTGACGGTCTTGACCGGGACGTCCTCGCCCGCGGCGTAGGCCTCGAGGGTGTCGTAGGCCACCGGACCGAAGCGCGGGTTGCACTCGACGCTGGCCACGAGCTCGCCGGCGGCCACGGCCGTGATGGCGTCCTTGTTGCCGTCGATCGAGACCAGCTTGACGTCGGTGCCCGGCGTCTTGCCCGCCGACTTGAGGGCGTTGATGGCGCCGAGGGCCATCTCGTCGTTGTGCGCGTAGATGGCGTTGGCGTCGGGCTGGGACTGCAGCAGCGTCTCGGTCACGCTCTGGCCCTTCTCGCGGGAGAAGTCGCCGTCCTGGGAGACCACGATCTTCATGTCCGGGCAGGCCGCGATCGCGTCCGCGAAGCCCTTCTTGCGGTCGATGGCCGGCGAGGAGCCGGTGGTGCCCTCGAGCTCGATGATGTTGGCCTTGCCGCCCGTGGCCTTGGCCATCTGGATGGCGGCGCGCTTGCCCTCCTGGACGAAGTCCGAGGCGATCGCGGTGACGAAGTCCTCGCCCGGCTTGGCGATCGAGGGGTCGACGGTGCGGTCCACCAGCAAGACGGGGATGTCGGCCTCCGCCGCCTGCTTCACCACGGGGGCGAGTCCCTTCTCGGTGTTCGGGGCCAGGAAGATGGCGTCCGGCTTCTGGTTGATCAGGGTCTTCATGTCCTGGATCTGCTTGTCCTCCTTGCCGCCCGCGTCGGTGGCGGTGACCTTCCAGCCGCGCTTCTCGGCCTCGGCCTTCATGCTCGCGGTCTCGGCCAGGCGGAACGGGTTGTCGCTGCCGATCTGGCTGAACGCGACCGTGTACTTGTCCTTCTTCTCGAGCTTGGGCGCGTCCTTGGCGATCGGGGTGTCCGCCGGCGACTTGGAGTTGCCCGGGTCCGGGGCGTCGACCAGCGGGCAGGTGCTGCCACCGGCGCTGGCCGAGCTGCCCGCGCTGGAGCCGGAGTCGGCCTGCTGCTCGTCGGCCGCGGAGGCGCAGCCACCGCCGACGACGAGCACGGCCACCGCCGTGAGCGCGAGACCGAGCTTGGTGAACTTCATCGTTCCTCCTGGTACGTGGTCGCCGACGAGCGTCGGCGGGAGAGGTCGGGTTGCCCGGAGCGCCAGCGCTCGCGGGCTCGGACGGGAGCGGGGCGGGGCTCGGCCGGTCCTCACCGGTCGGGCTCGTCCTCGTTCCCCCCGTACCCGCGGCGGTGCTGGTGCTCAGGGCGAGTGGCAACTCGGCGTCAGCGTAACGGCGGGGGCACGGGATCCGCCGAGCGCGTGGCCGAGCCGTCCAGCGACATCTCCGGCAGCTCCCTGCCGCTGTCAGCCGGGCTCGTCCAGGGCCGACAAGTCCGGTGGGACAGGCTCGACCGGCGGGGCCCTGGTCGAGCTGTTCGTGCCGTTCTTCCGCGCCGTCCGGCTCGGCAAGTTCCTCGGGATCCTCACGTGATGCTGGTCGCCGTCGCGCTGGCCGTCGTTGTCGCGGTGGTGGTCCGCCGGACCGCCTTCGGTCACCGCCTGCTGGCCATCGGTGGCAACCGGCGCGCCAGCGTGCTCGCCGGGCTCCCTATGCAGCGCACGATCATCGCCGTCTACACGATCTCGGGCGTGCTGGCCTCGGTCGCCGGCATCATCTTCACGGCGCGGCTGCGGGCCGGCGACCCCTCCTGCACGGGGCTGCTGATCGAGCTCACCGGGATCACCGCCGTGGTCGTCGGCGGCGGGGCGCTCAACGGCGGGCAGGTCAAGATCCTCGGCACCGTCGTCGGGGCCGTGTTCATCCAACTGCTGACCACCACGCTGGTCTCGCACAACGTGCCCGACTCCGGTGCCCGGATCGTCCAGGCCGTCATCATCATCGCCGCGGTCTACACCCAGCGCACCACGAGGAGCGGCTCATGACCGGCACCCAGGACAGCGGGAGCGCCGTCGCCAGCCCGACCGAGGTGGTGGCCGCCCCCGCCGACCAGGGCGGGGGGACCGCCGCCAGCGTGCGGGGCCGCTCGGCCACCTCCGCGCTGTCCCGCAACGGGGCGGCGGTCGTCGCCCTCGTCGTCGTGCTGGTGATCGGCTTCGTGACCGTGCCGACCTTCGGCTCAGTGGACAACCTGCGCAACGTCGCTGTGGCGGCGTCCTTCATCGCGATCAGCTCCGCCGGCATGACGTTCGTGATCATCAGCGGCGGCATCGACCTCTCGACCGGCTCGACCTACGGTTCGTCTTCCTGATCACCCACGGCGGCAACGACGTGCCCCGGGTGCCCGGCTTCAGGTCTTCGAGATCCTCGGCACCGGCTCCTTCATCGGGATCGGCAACCCGGGTCTGGATCGCGGTCCGGGCCTTCGCCGCCGGGTGTTGGCTGCCGGTCAAGCGGGCCACCACCACGGGGTACGTAAATCAGCGGCGCCTGCGGACTGGCCGGCATCCTCACCACCGCGCTCTCCGGCGGCGGCCAGGAGGCCCGGATCGGTGACGCGTACGAGCTGTCGGCCGTCTCCGCCGTGGTCATCGGCGGCACGCCGCTCTTCGGTGGCGTTGGGTCGATGGTCTGTACCGCCGCCGGGGTCAGCCTGTTGTTCGTGATCCAGACCTGGTCGTCCAGGGCGCCAACCTGAACTCCTACGTCCAGCAGGTCGTCTCCGGCGGCTTCCTGCTCGTGGTCGTCATCCTGCAGGCCACGGCCAGCCGGCGCTCGGGCCAGGAGTCCTAGCCTCGTCCTCCGCCGCTGGACCGCTGGCTGGCTCGATTCCGGGTCGGCCCGATCCGGACCGCCCTGCCCAAGCCACCGCGACGGTCGCCACCAGGGCCAGCGCGGTGCAGGAGGCCAGCGCGGTGCGCAGCGGGACGGCGGCGATCAGCCCGCTGGCCAGGATCAGGCCGACCGCGGTCGAGGTTCGCAGCAGCGAGAACACCTCGGCCCGACGCGCCGGCGGTGCGAGCCGGTCCAGGACGAGGGAGTAGTGGGTCCCCAGCGGAGCCAGGAAGGCCCCCACCATCAGCGCGCCGGCCACTGTCACCGCGACGCTCGCCTGGGCGGCGACGAGGCCCGCCCCGACGACCGTGGCCCCGAGGAACACCAGCACGGCCCGGTCGCCGAACGGCCGGTTCCTGATGCTCACCCACAGCCCGCCGGCGACCGAGGCCACGCAGAGCGCCACCGTGAACACGAAGGCGAGCGACGCCCCGAGCCCGAAGTGGACGGCGAAGGGGACCGCGCCGACCTCGACCGCGGCGACGGCGGCCCCGCTCGCGGCCGCGCAGCAGAGCCAGACCCCGACCGCCCGCGTGAGGATCGGCCCGCTGCGCCCGCCCGAGGTGGCCGGCGCGGCGAGGTGGGGCATCCGCGGGATCAGGACCAGCGGTGCTGCGCCTACGACGGCGAAGAGGACGATGGCGGCGACGGGCGCGACCGCGCCGAGCAGCGCGGCCACCACCGGGGACGCGACGAAGTTGAACTCGTTCAGCGTGGCCGCGACGCCGAGGGCACGGGGGAGCCCGCTCGGGACAACGAGGTGGTTGAGCAGGGAGCGCTGGTAGCCGTAGGCGGAGCCCGCGACAAGGCCGGCGAGCGCTGCGCCGGCGACCAGGAGCGGGAAGCCAGCGCCTGTCCCAGCGAGCACGGCGACGCCGACGAAGGCGAGGGTCCGGAACGCGACCAGGACGCGCAGGTAGCTGCTGGGGTTCCACCTCGCCCCAAGCCGCGAGACCGGGACGGCGCCCACCACCTGCGCGAGCGTCATGGCCAGGATCATGGCGGCGCCGCTGCTGGAGCTCCCGGTCAGCGGCAGGGCCACGAGCGAGAACGCGATCGGAGCGGCGGCCTGGGGCGCGCCGTATGCCGCGTACGAGGCGACCCAGCGGACGAGGTGGGAGGTGGGTGGGGCGGGTACGGGTGACTGCGCGCCACTCGGCGGGCGGGTCATAGGTGCCCGAGCACCTGTGGTCCGGCACCTACGCGCCAGCCGGACTTGGCCGTCACACGGTAGTGAGCAGGGCGGGGACGGGTCATGTGCAGACCCCATCATGGGCGTCGTCCCAGAGGGAGGACCCTCCGTCTCGTAGCACACTCGGCCGACTTCGAGCCGGCCTCCGGACGGCAGGGAGTCGGCTGGCAGGAATGTCGTCTGCGCGGCGGGTGGGTAGGTCGAGGACCGCTCGAGCCCTGGTTCCTGACCGGAAGGGTGCGGGAGGATTCGAGCTAGGCGTCGTGAGGGGGTGAACCTTTCCGCTCTCGAAGTCTGCGGCATGTTGAGGCTCGGACCCTTTGTGTCGCCCCGCTGGCGCGATCAACGGGCGGTTGCTGCGCTCTACAGGGACATCAGCCAGCTCAGGCTAGAACTCGAGGCTGGGAGTCGAGTCGGACCAGGGAGCCGCAAGTAAGACTGCTACCCCGTAACAGACGCTTCGTATTGGATGCGCGATAGTAGATGCACCTTGTCTTGTTCCGGCGATCGAATCCAATACCGATCGTGCCGCAGCGGCTCTCAGTACCGCCGCTTAGCCAACTGCTCGGAGCGCCGTTTGCACCCACCCTGCGAGCATCAGCCCTGCGGCGGCGCTCGTCACTCATGAGGTAGCCTCATCGCGTCCCAACGCCTCACATGCCCGAGGTCTCATGCAACAAGAACTTAATGCCCTTCGTCAGAGTTTGGACGATCCAGACTTCAAGGCGAAAGCGTATGATCTCGCTGCGATTGGTAACCTGCTGAGCCGCTGCATCGTTCGGAATGCCTACCGGGTCCGTCCGTCCATGGTCGAGCGGATCAAGTTGTCTGAATTAGGTGAGTCGTTCCAGCACGACCTGCTTCTAGCGAAGCGGCGACTCAAATCGCCGGACGTTCGACTGGGACTATTTCTTCAGTTGGGCTGCCCCCTGGGATTACTTTTTGACCCTACAGACTGCGACGTGGACGCTGTCATGGAGGAGGTCACGCGCGAGATTGATGAAGGTCGGATCCTGTATCCGTACATCTATGGGCGTGAGTTGCACGATGTGATTGCGAGGGTCAGGCCCAACTCGACAGAGTTTGACAACAACGAGACAGTCAGAATGCTAAGTGAGTCGCCGGTAGGCGCATTTCAGATCGGCAGAGTCACCGTCGGGGCCTTCGGCTGTATAAGGTCTGCTGCGTATCGCGAAATCCGTCCTACGACCAATATCCCGGCCTATTACTGCTCTGATGAAGCGTGCCGCGTGAGGCACCCATTCCGGTTCAGAACGGGCAGTACGGCGATCTCGCGCACACGGGAGGAGATTCGTGACTACTTGCTGATTCAGACGGCCGGAATTCCGGATGACTTCAGTCGTGTCTTCCGGGAGGCATTGGCTGGGCTTTATGACCCACTTGACAGGACCTCTTCGGGTGCCTTGATTGACACGATCGCAGATTCCTTTTCCAACGGGGAGCTCGTCGCACTCGTAACGGAGTTACTCCGCCGTCGACTCAAACTAGACGGGTCTGCTGCTTTCTCCGCCGTCATCCGACGAGAAGTACGCGACCCGTCGGTGTTCGCCGCAACTCTTACGAGACCGGAGATGGTCCATCTCCTTCTTCTTTTCGAAGATTCCGCCATCTCGGCGGCGACGGATTTGTGCGTGAGCGCCGGACGAATTGACCTGCAGCAGTACGAGCTAAGGACGCATAGGATGCTCCGAGGGGGAGGGGGACAGGACTCCCTGGCGATCGGTTCACTGGGAGTGCGTCCTCTTAGTCAGTCGGTTGCTCCGAGACTCTTTAGCCTACTGAATCATGTATATATCGAATCGGGTGCGCTTACGCTTGCTGATCTGCGGTTTGGGCTAGAGATTCCTGCGTCTGTGCCCGACAGCGGTCTGATAGACGACACAGTCGCACGTTATTCACCGCGTGAAATCGTCGACCGCTCTATTCTAAATCACCGACTTGCAGCGAAGGCGGCTGGAACCCATCTGCATATCGCAACTCCCGTCGAGGAGGTTGGGCGCGACAGACTTCGGGATGCAATGCTTTGGAAGTTGGGCGAGCCGACCGCATACAAGTTCAGCGAGCTAGGCCTGGCCGATCAACTAGTTCATAAATTGCTACGCGAAGACATGTCGGAGTCTCTTCCTCCGAAAGCGAAGCTAAATGAGTTGTTTGTCGAGATTGAGAATTGTCTTCAGCGATCTCTGTTCTTCACAACTTGGGCCCTCAGTGAAGATCATTATCGCTCGGACGATGGCTTTGTCTACGATCCCGGCTTAGGGTCTCATGCTCTGGACCTCCTTGGTGAACTCAACCCAAGCGACAATTCAGACATCGCGTTATCCGGAGACGGTCGCAATAGTCTTGGAGCTCTTGCGGCCGGGTTTGGCCGATTGCGCCGAGGACTATCTACGCTCAAGAGCGAGGAGCATGTAAGGCCGACAGATCAACTACCTTTGATCTCAAGAATCGCCGCGAAGCCATTCGCTTTCGATTCAACGGTGCCCTATCTGAATGTCACTCTGGCCTCGCAGGCCCAGCTCCAGGAAGCGCTACTCCAACTGGCTACAATATTCGGTTCTCAGAGCCTCTTAGATCTGCGTAACGCGTCAGCGCACGGGAATCGAACCCTCCCTCCAGCGGCTGATATAAAGAAGACCTTATCGGAAATCGTCGTCGGCGTGGATTTGCTTCGTACGTCAGGACTTTTTCCTGCCATTTTCACCTTCGAGTCGCGGGCGAGTGACGAGTACGGACGTGTAATGCTCCGTTACAAGTCGGGCTTCTCAACGATCGAGCTGGCCCAGCACACGTGGACAGAGGTTCGCCGAATGCCCTTAAATCAGCAAAGGCTGGTCATCTTTCCGATGGCGACCCTGCCGTCGAACGGTGCCCTGCGCTTCAGCATCAAGGATCGCCCTGGGATCGAGGCGTACTGGCAAGGCTGGTCTCGGCGTGTCAGCTCCGCTGGCAGTTTCGGAAGCGGAATAGGCGAGCCTGCGGAAGAACAAGGCGAGGGCGCGGCAGTAGCAAGTTGATTATGTGGGCTGGCGTGATGGGGCGCGACCGCAGCGGAGCGGGCATGTGCCGCTAGGCGGAATCCAGAAGCCTCAATACACTAGATTGAAATCAGCAATCTGCAGGCTCCCTGCTGGGTACGCGGGTTGTGGCGCTCAACCTAAAAGCAGGGTTGCGGGGAGTTCGCCGCTTGGCATACCCGGAGCCGGTGATGGTGATCGGTGAGGACGTGCGGGGACACCAGGTCGTGGATTGGTGTCGGACCGGGGAGCCGGCTGGAGGTTCACGCCAGTGACGAGGGAGCCGCTGAATACGAATTTGGACCACCACCAGTGTGAGGCGCTGCGGCGGACGGTCGGCTGCACGACGTGCGGCAGAGGGCGGCGCCGGTACTGCTGGTGCTCGGAGTGCCGGAGCCGACGGTCAAGGGGAGATCGAGAACGGCGATGGGGGCGCGGTGCCAGCGCGTCACAGACCTGATCGGTGGACGGTCGTGGATCAGGTCGGCGGCCTGCTTTGGGCGGACCAAGAGGGCTCGCGTGGCCGCAACTGAGACTAGGAGCGGCTCAAGGGCCGGCTGGCGGCCGGCCCCGGTGTGGGCCGGCCTGGTGTCTTCCCTGGTGAGCTGGCGGAGGATACGAGATTCGAACTCGTGAGGGCTTTCACACCCAACCCGCTTTCCAAGCGAGCGCCATAGGCCTCTAGGCGAATCCTCCGCCCGGAACCTTACCGGCTACCCCGCGTCCGG
>Ga0210040_10006566_pt1 | contig 14438 bp, 9 predicted proteins | sample CryGeyCG12114_NA_FD_185462 | JGI IMG/M metagenome (GOLD analysis project Ga0210040, IMG submission 185462) | Groundwater microbial communities from aquifer - Crystal Geyser CG19_WC_8/21/14_NA (SPAdes) (version 2) | ecosystem: Environmental > Aquatic > Deep subsurface > Groundwater | place: USA... | reverse complement strand
CTCCTTCTACGAAGGGGTGGACCGCGTAGCGACCATCGCGACGGAGAAGACCCGTGCGGTGAAGATGGGCGTCGACACCGACCGCGTGACCCTGTCCGTCACCAGCCCCGACAATGGCACCGCGGCCGAAGAAGTGCCCGCCAGCTACACCTCCGCCGCGCTGGAGATCGGCTTCAATGCCAATTACCTGAAGGACATTCTGGGCCAGATCGACGGCGACACGGTGGAAATGCACCTCGCCGATCCCAATGCGCCCACATTGATCCGCCAGGACGAGAAGGCCGCCGCGCTTTACGTGCTGATGCCGATGCGGGTGTAGCGAGGGCACCAGCCCTCCGACCAGCGCAGCCGGAACGCGCGTGCCACCGCGGGGCGGCGCCCCGGGCGCCGCAGCCGCGCACACCTTATCCGCGCCATCGCCAGAGCGCTGCCAGCCTGCACCAGACCCGCAAATTCGCTTTCCTACGAGGGGCTTACCGCCCGTGGCGGAGCTGTGATAAGCTCTGCCAACAACACAGGAGAGAGATGATGGGTAAGGAGCTGGACCAGCGCGGTCTGCACCATGAACTGGTCAATGTCGGGCTGCGGGCGCAGGCGACGGCCGCCGGTTTCGTCCAGCTGTGCAAGGAACTTCAGGCAGCAGGCGTGCTCGACGATGGTGCCGTCGGGCGGATCAAGACTGCGATTGCCGACGAGGTTGCGCTGACCTGTCCGCGCTCCGTCCCGCGGGCCGAGTTCCGCCGTGATATCTCCCGGCGGCTCGACGGCCTGTTCACGGGCGAGGAGAAGATCGGCGACGCCGAAGCGCTGAATTTCGCATCCGCCCACATCGACTGATTACGCCGGGTGGGCCCTCGCGGTCGTCCCGCTCTGGATGGAAAAGTGGCTCCCCGAGTAGGATTCGAACCTACGGCCATTCGATTAACAGTCGAATGCTCTACCGCTGAGCTATCGGGGAGCAGCCCGTCGCCGGGCAGGGGTGCGCCTATATGAAGGGCCGATCCCTTTGGCAAGACCCACTTTTGCCTTGATGGATCAGTGGGCGAACTGTTCCGCCACGATCCGTTCGTCCAGCGCATGGCCCGGGTCGAACAGCAGCGTCATTTCGTGCTCCCGCGCCACCGACAGCCGCACCTCCGCGATGTTGCGCACCTCCGTCTGATCGGCCACCGCGGAGACGGGGCGCTTGTCCGGCTCCAGCACGCGGAACGTCACCCGGCTGCGATCGGGCAGGATGGCGCCCTTCCACCGGCGCGGGCGAAACGGACTGATCGGGGTCAGCGCCAGCATCTGCGAATCGAGGGGCAGGATCGGGCCGCTGGCAGAGAAATTGTAGGCGGTGGAACCGACCGGTGTCGCCAGCAGCACGCCGTCGCCGGCCAGCTCCGTCAGTCGCACGCGCTCGTTCACGCTGATCTCGATCTTGGCGGTCTGCCGCGTCTCACGCAGCAGCGACACCTCGTTCAGGGCGAACACGCTGTGTTCCTGCCCTTCGCGGGTGACCGCAACCATGTTCAGCGGCGAGACGGCGAGCGGGCGGGCATGGGCCAGCCGGTCGGCCAGGTTCATGTAGCGGTGATAGCGGTTCATCAGGAAGCCCACTGTGCCCGCATTGACGCCATAGACCGGGCGTACGCGGCCATTGCCGATCATGTGGTGCAGCGCGTCCAGCATGGTGCCGTCACCGCCGACCACCACCATGATGTCCGCCTCGTCCGGCGCGACCCAGTCCATGCCGGCGCGCAGCACTGCGGCTGCCTCCTGCGCCCGGTCCGTCTGGGCGACGAACAGGGCCAGCCGCTGGGCGCGGGGATCACGCGGCGGATCGCCGACCTGCCGGTGCGACGGCGCCTCGGGCGCGGTGCTGTCTCCCATATGCATGTTCCTATGAAGCACGGTGTCGTTTTGCAACGCAGGAGCGTATAGTCGTTCGCAGCAGCGCCGTCCTGCGCTGTTTCAGAAGGTGGACCGCAGGAGCATGGCGACGAGGGCCGAGCAGGACCAGCTGACCGGCCTGATGGGTCCGGAAGGGGCGCGACGCCAGCTGTTCGCCTGGCAGCAAGCCGTCGCTACCGGCGAACGGACGGTTCCGGTCCACGCCATGATGCTCCGCTTCCGGCGCTTCTCCTCCATCAACATCGCATACGGCAAGGCCGCCGGCGACCGCACGCTGGCGCGAATCGCCGGGCGGCTGCGGTCGTTCTGCGACCAGTGCTGCCACGGGGAGCGGATGGTGGCGCGGATCGGCGGCGGCACCTTCCTGGTCGCGGTGGCCGACACCATGACGCGGGAACATTGGCAGGACCTGGCGGAGGAACTGGCGCTGGTTATGGCCGAGCCCATCGCCGATGCGGGCGGCGCCACGGTGCGGCTGTGGCCACGCATCGCCTTGCTGCGGGCCGCGCGCGATGCCGAGCCGGAGCTGATCCTGGGCCAGCTGGCAGAGACGCTGGACCGCGCCCGCGAGCAGCCCGCCCGGCGGCTGCTGTGGGTCGACGGCGCCACCGCCCTGTCGGAGCCGCTCGCCCGCCAGCTGGAGGGCGACCTGCTGGGCGCGCTCGATCGCGACGAGATCGAGGTGATGTTCCAGCCGCAATTCGCCTCCGCCGACCGGCGGGTGGTGGGGGCCGAGGCCCTGACCCGGTGGCGCCATCCGGAGCTTGGGCGGTTAGGCGCGGTGGACCTGTTCGCCATTGCCGAGCGGGTCGACCATATCGGCCCGCTCTCGCGCCACATCGCGCAGGTCGCGCTGCGCACCGCCGCGGACTGGCCGGCCGCGTTGCGCCTGTCGCTCAACATCACCGCCGACGACCTGTCCGCCTCCGACTTCGCGGCGGGGCTGGAGGAGGCGATCGGCGCCAGCGGCTTCGCGCCCGAGCGGCTCACGGTGGAGATCACCGAGCATTCGCTCGTGGCGGATCTCGACCGTTCGGCGCTGCAGCTGGAGCGGCTGGCGCAGGCCGGCGTGCGGGTGGCGCTGGATGATTTCGGGGCGGGCTTCTGCAACTTTCGCTATCTGAAGCTGCTGCCCCTGCATTATTTGAAACTCGACCGCACAATGGTGGAAGGCATCGTGGAGGATGCGCGCGACCTGGCGGTGCTGCGCGGCATCACCGCCATGGCGCAGGCACTGGGGCTGATCGTGGTGGCGGAAGGGATCGAGGATGAGTCCCAGCGCGCCGCGATCACGCGGGAGGGCTGTGCCGTGTGGCAGGGCTTCCTGGGCGCCCCGCCGCTGACGGCGGAGGCGTTCGCCCGTCTGGCGGCGGGATAGGCGCGCAAGGCTCCCGCAATCAAACCCGGCGGGACTCCTAAGCCGCCTCGCCTTCCTTGCCGGCCTTCCTGACAATGGCGCTCAGGCCGCGGGTCAGCTGGTTCAGGCCGTGCAGCCGGCTCTGCGGGTCGCCCCAGGCGCGGTTGATGACCAGCTTGTTGTCCGGCCTCAGCTTCGCCGTGCCCTTCAGCCGCTCGACATAGGCGACCAGGCCCATCGGGTCGGGGAAGCGGTCGTTGTGGAACGTGACCAGCGTGCCGCGCGCGCCGACATCGATCTTGGAGATGCAGGCGGCGATCGCCTGGTGCTTGATCTCGATCAGCTTGACCAGATTGGCGGTTGCCGGGGGCAGCGGGCCGAAGCGGTCGATCATCTCGGCTGCCATGCCCTCGATCTCGCGCTTGTCCTTGGCATCGTTCAGCCGCCGGTACAGCGCCATGCGCACGGCCAGGTCGGGGACGTATTCCTCCGGAATCATGATCGGCGCATCGACGGTGATCTGCGGGCTCAGGCCGTCCGTGTCGGATCGTTCCAGCCCGGCATCGCCGGCCCGCGCCGACAGGATCGCATCCTCCAGCATGGATTGGTACAGTTCGAAGCCGACTTCCTTGATGTGGCCCGACTGCTCGTCGCCCAGCAGATTGCCCGCGCCGCGAATGTCGAGATCGTGGCTGGCCAGCTGGAACCCCGCACCCAGGCTGTCGAGATCGCCCAGCACCTTCAGCCGCTTTTCCGCCACTTCGGACAGCTGCGTGTCCTTGGCATAGGCGAGATAGGCGTAGGCGCGCAGCTTGGCCCGGCCCACGCGGCCGCGCAGCTGGTAGAGCTGCGCCAGACCGAAGCGGTCGGCTCGGTGGATGATCAGGGTGTTGGCCGAAGGGATGTCGATGCCGCTCTCGATAATGGTGGTGGACAGCAGCACTTCGTATTTGCGCTCGTAGAAGGCGCTCATGCGCTCCTCCACCTCCGTCGGCGCCATCTGGCCGTGAGCGGAGACGACCTTGATCTCCGGCACATATTCACGCAGCCACGCCTCCAGCGGCTCCATGTCGGCGATGCGCGGCACCACGATGAAGCTTTGCCCGCCGCGGTGATGCTCGCGCAGCAGCGCCTCGCGCATCACCATGTCGTCCCATTCCATCACATAGGTGCGCACCGCCAGCCGATCGACCGGCGGGGTCTGGATGGTGGACAGTTCGCGCAAGCCTGACATGGCCATCTGCAGCGTGCGCGGGATGGGGGTGGCGGTCAGCGTCAGCACATGGACGTCGGTCCGCAGCTGCTTCAGCTTTTCCTTGTGCGTCACGCCGAAACGCTGCTCCTCGTCCACGATCACCAGGCCCAGGCGCTTGAACTTGGTGGTCTTGGAAAGGATCGCATGGGTGCCGATCACGACATCCATGGTGCCGTCCGCCAGCCCGTCACGAACCTCCTTCTGCTCCTTGGCGGGGACCAGACGGCTGAGGCGGCCAACCTTCAGCGGGAATCCGGCGAAACGTTCGGTGAAGCTCTTGTGATGCTGGCGGGCGAGCAGGGTGGTCGGCGCCACCATCACCACCTGCTGGCCCTGCATGGCGGCGACGAAGGCGGCGCGCAGGGCGACCTCCGTCTTGCCGAAGCCGACATCGCCGCACACCAGCCGGTCCATCGGCTTGCCTTCGGCCAGGTCGCCCAGCACGTCCTCGATCGCGCGCTCCTGGTCCTCGGTTTCTTCCCACGGGAAGCGGTCGAGGAACTGGCGCCAGCTCGATTCCTCCGGCTCCAGTATGGGCGCGTGGCGCAGGGCGCGCACGGCGGCGGTGCGCATCAGCTCGCCCGCGATCGCCTGGATGCGCTCCTTCAGCTTGGCGCGGCGCCTCTGCCACGCCTCGCCGCCCAGCCGGTCCAGCGTGACCGCCTCCTCGCTGCTGCCGTAGCGGGTCAGGACCTCCAGGTTCTCCACCGGGATGAACAGCTTGTCTCCGCCGGCATATTCCAGCCGCACGCAATCGTGCTGGCTCTCACCCACGGTGATGGGCTCCAGCCCGACATAGCGGCCGATGCCATGGTCCAGATGCACCACCAGGTCGCCGCGGTTGAGCGCCGACAGCTCGGCCAGGAAGGCGTCGGAATCCTTGCGCTTCTTGCGCCGGCGCACCAGCCGGTCGCCCAGCAGGTCTTGCTCGGTGAACAGCTCGATCTCGTCATTGGCGAAGCCGGTGTCGAGCGGCAGCACCATGGCGACGGGCGTGCCCTTTACGGACGCGCCCAGTGCCTCCTGCCAGGTCTTGACCACCTTGGAGCGGGTGCCCGCCTCCTCGATGATCGAGGTGATGCGGCTGAGCGAGCCGGTGGAGTAAGCCGCGAACAGCGGGCGCCGGCCGCTCTGGCCAACGGCCTTCAGATGCGCGGCAGCGGCCTCGTAGACGTTGCTGCCGGCGCCGCGTTCGGGGGTGAAGTCGCGGGCCGAGCGGAAGCCGAAATCGACCACCTTGTCGCTCTCCGGCTCAGCGAAGATCGACACGCGGTGCACCGGCCAGCCATCCAGCGCGCGGGCCCACTCATGCTTGTCGAGATACAGCGCGTCGGTTGCCAGCGGGCGGTACGATCCCGCCGTATGCGTCGTGGTCTCGCTGCGCTGGCGGTGATAATCCTCGATGTCGACCAGCCGCTCCTCGCCGGCGGACAGCGCGCCGTTCTCGATGGCGACGATGTCGTTCTTGCCCAGATGGTCGAACAGGGTCGCCAGCTTGTCCTCGAACAAGGGCAGCCAGTGCTCCATGCCCGCCAGCCGGCGCCCGTCGCTCACCGCCTGGTACAGCGGGTCCATCGTGGCATGGGCGCCGAAGATCTCGCGGTATCGGGTGCGGAACCGCTTGATCGTGTCCTCGTCCGCCAGCGCTTCGCTGGCGGGCAGCAGCAGATGGCCCTCGACCGTCTTGGTCGTGCGCTGGGTGCCCGGATCGAACAGGCGCAGCGATTCCAGCTCGTCATCGAAGAAGTCGAGCCGCAACCCTTCCTCCAACCCGCTGGGGAAGATGTCGAAGATTGATCCGCGCACGGCGAACTCGCCGGTATCGACCACGGTGTCGGTGCGGCTGTAGCCCTGCCGCCGCAGCAGCGCGGTCAGGCTCTCATGGCCCAGGCGGATGCCGGGCTTCAACTCGCGCACCGCTTCCCGAATGCGGAACGGGGTCAGCACCCGCTGCAAGGCGGCGTTGACCGTGGTGACCAGCAACTGGCCGTCGGTCCCGCCGCTCTGCAGCTGGTGCAGCGCAGACAGGCGCCGGCTGCTGACCGACAGCGCCGGGCTGGCACGATCGTAGGGCAGGCAGTCCCAGGCCGGCAATTCGATCACCTGCACTTCGGGCGCGAACCAGTGCGCGGCGTCGGTGATCGCCCGCATCGCCTGGTCGTCCGCCGCGATGAACACCGCCCGCCCGCCCTGCGCCTTCGCGCTGCGCGCGAGATCGGCCAGCACCAGCGGTTGCGCGCCGCGGGGCAGGGAGGCAAGGGTCAGCGGCCGGTTGGCCTTCAGGATACGAGAGAGATCGGCCATCCGGGTGCTGTAATTGTCGCTTGCGCCCGGGCGTTCCCGCGCGCGCGGCAGTGGGTTGGGGTGAGGGCGGGCCCTTCACGAAAAAGCCCGCCCGCGCAAGCCTCGGGGGGGCGACGCGGGCGGACCCATGCGCAGGCCCGGCAAGGGGGACCGGACCCAGCCGCTCAGATGGTGACGAAATCCAGTCTTTTGAAGGCAAGCATCTGATCGCCTTCATATTTTTCCGGCACGGCCTGCGTGCCCAGCGCCCAGGCCATCACCTCCGTATCATCCTCCTCCAGCAGGTCCTCGAACCAGGCCAGTTCGGCCTCGCCCCACTGCGTGTGGAAGCGGTCGAAAAAGCCGCCGATCATGTAATCCGCCTCGCGCATGCCACGGTGCCAGGCGCGGAACTTCGCGCGGGCGAGGCGCGATTGGTGAGTGGTGCTCATGTGGCGGCGCGTAGCACCGCGACGCGGATTTCACCAACCCCTTGCCGCCGGCCGCCTCCCGGGCGCAAAGGACGCGCCAGATGCGTCCCGACCTCCTCAACCCCCTGTTCGCCGAGATCGAGAGCCTCGACGGCGTCGGCCCGAAGCTGAAGAAGCCGCTGGAGCGCCTCGGCCTCGCGCGGGTGCGCGATGTCGCGTTCCACCTGCCGGAACGCTTCGTCGCCCGCCGTGCCGTGCCCGATCTGGACGCGGCCACTGTGGGGGAGCAGATCGTGGTCGCCCTGACCGTCACCGAACATCGCGGCAGCCCGTCACCCCGCGCGCCCTACCGCATCCTGGCGCAGGATGCGGTCGGCAACGTGATCGCGCTCACCTGGTTCGGCAAGGCCGCCTATAGCGCGCGCAAGGCCCTGCCGGTGGGCGAACAGCGCTGGGTCGCCGGTCGCCTCGACCAGTATGGGCAGGCGCTGCAGATGGTTCACCCGGACCATATCAGCGAGAGCAGCGACACCGCGACGGGCAAGCAGATGGAGCCGATCTACCGCCTGGCGGAAGGGCTGACGCAGCCGCGGATCATCGCCTTTGCCGATCAGGCGCTGGCCCGCGCACCCGACCTGCCCGAGTGGATCGAGCCCGGCGTGCTGGCCCGCGAAGGCTGGCCCGCCTGGCGCGCAGCGCTGGTGCAGGGCCATCGCGGCGAAGATGCGGGCGCGCGCGACCGGCTCGCCTATGACGAACTGCTCGCCAATGCGCTGGCCCTGCTGCTGGTGCGCGCGGACAACCGGCGCCGGCGCGGCCAGCCGCTGGCAGGTGACGGGCGGCTGACGGGCAGGCTGCAACTGCCGTTCCCGCTGACCGGGGCGCAGGCGCGCTCCGTGGCGGAGATCGCCGGTGACCTGGCGCAGGAGGCGCCGATGCTGCGCCTGCTGCAGGGCGATGTCGGTTCGGGCAAGACGGTGGTGGCGCTCCTCTCCATGCTGGCTGCGGTGGAAAGCGGGGCGCAGGCGGCCCTGCTGGCGCCGACCGAGATCCTCGCCCGCCAGCATTACGAGACCCTGCGCCGCATGGCCGCGCCCACCGGCGTCACGGTCGCGCTGCTGACCGGGCGCGACAAGGGCCGTCCGCGCGAAAGCATCCTGATGGGGCTGCTGGATGGCACGATCGACATCCTGATCGGCACCCACGCGATCTTCCAGGAGACGGTCGCCTACCGCAACCTCGGCCTCGTGGTGATCGACGAGCAGCACCGCTTCGGCGTGGGCCAGCGGCTGCTGCTGACGCAGAAGGGCCGGCGCACGCCGCACGTTCTGGCGATGACCGCCACGCCCATCCCGCGCACGCTGGTGCTGGCACAATATGGGGAGATGGACGTCAGCCGCCTGGACGAGCTGCCCCCTGGCCGCCAGCCGATCGACACCCGCGTGGTCGCCGTGGAGCGCCTGGCCGAGGTGGCGGACGGCGTCGCCCGCCATCTGGAGAGCGGCCAGCAAGCCTATTGGGTGTGCCCGATGGTGCGCGGGGAAGGGGAGAATGACGACATCGCCGCAGCCGAGGAACGCTTCGCTTCGCTGCGCGCCCGCTTCGGCGATGCGGTGGAGCTGGTTCACGGCCAGCTGCGGCCCGATGCCAAGGATGCGGCCATGGAACGCTTCGCCCGGGGCGAGGCGAAGCTGCTGGTCGCGACCACCGTGATCGAGGTCGGGGTGGACGTGCCCAACGCCACGCTGATGGTGATCGAGCAGGCGGAACGCTTCGGCCTGGCCCAGCTGCACCAGCTGCGCGGCCGGGTCGGGCGCGGCACGGGCAAGTCGACCTGCCTGCTGCTGCGCGGAGAGGCGCTGTCCGAAGTGGGCCGCCAGCGCCTGGCGTTGATGCGCGAGACGCAGGACGGCTTCCGCCTGGCGGAGGAGGATCTGAAACTGCGCGGCGGCGGCGAGATCCTGGGCACGCGGCAATCGGGGGAGGAGGCGTTCCGCATCGCCACGCTCGAGCAGACCGCAAGGCTGGGGCAGATGGCGCAGGACGATGCCCGCCTGCTGCTGGACCGCGACGGTGGCCTGACCGGGGATCGCGGCGCGTCGGCGCGCATTTTGCTCTACCTGCTGGAACGCGACTGGGGCGTGCAGCTGCTGCGCGGCGGGTAGGGCTCTTCCCCTTTGCGGCGAAGCTGCTAGATCGCCGCCTCCCCACGCGCGCAAAGAAGCAGCACCCCCCTTGATCCTGTCTCCCTTCGAATGGACCATCGCCAAGCGCTACATGCTGCCCGGGCGCGGCGAGGCGGTGATCGCGCTGGTCGCCTCCATCTCCATCGGCGTGGTGATGCTCTCCGTCGCCATGCTGGTGATCGTGATGAGCGTCATGAACGGCTTTCGCGCCGAACTGCTGGACAAGATCGTCGGCCTGAACGGGCACGCCATCATCCAGGCCTATGGCGGCCGGCTTGACGATTGGGAGAACGTGCTGCGCGAAGTGCGCGCCACGCCCGGCGTCACCAGCGCCAGCCCGCTGATCGAACAGCCGCTGCTGGGCACATTCAACGGCCGGGTGGAGGCGGTGCTGGTGCGCGGCAACACCCAGGCCGACATCACCGACCTGACGCCTGACGTGGTGGCGGGCGACATCGCCAGCCTGCGGCCCGGGCTCGACAATGTCGCCATCGGCTCCCGCCTGGCCATGAACCTGGGCGTGCGGGTGGGCGATGTGATCACCATCATCAACCCGCAGGGGCGCGCAACTCCGTTCGGTACCGTGCCGCGGCAGGTCGGCTACACCGTCACCGCCATCTTCGAGATCGGCGTGTACGACTACGACCAGGCCTTCGTCGTCATGCCGATCCCGCAGGCACAGACCCTGCTGCTGACGGGCGATGCCATCGGCATGATCGAGGTGACGACCAGCGATGCCGACCGGGTGGGCGAATTTCTCGCCCCGCTGACCGATCGGCTGCGCGGCCGGGCGGTGGTGAGCGACTGGCGCACCATCAACGGCACCCTGTTCGAGGCGTTGCAGGTGGAACGGGTGGCGATGTTCTTTGCCCTGTCGATCATCGTGCTGGTCGCCGCCTTCAACATCCTGTCCAGCCTGGTGATGCTGGTGCGGTCCAAGACGCGGGACATCGCCATCCTGCGCACCATGGGCGCGACCCGCGCCTCCCTGCTCAAGATCTTCCTTACCACCGGCTCCGCCATCGGCGCGGTCGGCACGCTGGCCGGTCTGGCCTTCGGCTTCATCGTGCTGTTCTTCCGCCAGTCGATCGTGCGCGGGATCGAGCTCGTGACCGGGCAGAATCTGTGGGACCCGCAGATCCGCTTCCTGACCGAACTGCCATCGCGCACCGATCCGGTGGAGGTGCTGGCGATCGCGGCGATGGCGATGGGCCTGTCCTTCCTCGCCACGCTCTATCCCGCCTGGCGCGCCGCCGGCACCGATCCGGTGGAGGTGCTGCGTTATGAGTGAGCCTGTCGTCAGCCTCCAGAAGCTGACCCGTTCCTTCCAGCAGGGCGGCGTTACCATCGAAGTGCTGCGCGGAGTCGATCTGGCGATCCAGCCCGGCGAGATCGTGGCGCTGCTGGGCCCGTCCGGCTCGGGCAAGTCGACCCTGCTGCAGGCCGTGGGCCTGCTGGAAGGCGGGTTCGGCGGCAAGATCGTGATTGCCGGAACCGATTGCACCCGCCTCGATGCCGCAGCGCGCACCACCATGCGCCGCGACCATCTGGGCTTCGTCTACCAGTTTCACCATCTGCTGCCCGATTTTACCGCGGTGGAAAACGTGATCCTGCCGCAGCTCGTTTCCGGCACGAAGCGGCCTGCCGCGCAGGAACGCGCGCGCGAGCTGCTGGTGGCGCTGGGGCTGGAGCACCGGCTGGAGCATCGCCCCAGCCAGCTTTCGGGCGGGGAGCAGCAGCGCGTCGCCGTTGCCCGCGCGCTCGCCAACCGCCCGCAACTGGTGCTGGCGGACGAGCCGACCGGCAATCTGGACGAGCACACGGCCGACCGGGTGCTGGCCGAGTTCCTGGGCCTGGTGCGCAACTCCGGCAGCTCTGCCGTGGTCGCCACGCACAATGAACGCCTCGCCGCGCGCATGGACCGGGTGGTGCGCCTGCACGAAGGCGTGCTTGAATGAGGCGCGCTCTTGCCAGTGCCGGGCAATCTTCTATGAGCCCGCACCCATGAGCGACCACCCCGGCACCATCCAGGCAGAGAGCAGCGGCCCTGCCGGCATCGACTGGAGCAGTCACGCCTCCATCCACCTCGCCGGCGGCGGCGGCATCCTGGAGGCGTTCTCCGGCGTCCATCGCGGTACGCTGGCGCAGATGGTGGCGATGATCCGCAATATGCAGCCGGAGGAGCGGACCAAGTTCGTGATCCACAGCGACCACGTGATGACCCTGCCCGAAGTGATGGCGCTGGCCGCGCGTCCGGACTTCCCGCTGTAGGGCTCACGCCTGGCTGCAAGGCCTAACAAACCGGCAAAACGACGACCCGCCGGTTTGCCGAAAGCGGTTGCAGCACCTAATCTGCCATCATGCATGCTCCCTTCGTCCCGCTGCGCGTCTTCTCCTCCTACTCCATGCTGGAAGGGGCGATCGAGCCCAAGGAGATGGCGAAGCTCGCCAAGGAGCAGGGCTTTCCCGCCATCGCCATCTGCGACCGCAACGGCCTGTACGGCGCCAGCGCCTTCGCCGCCGCCTGCAAGGGCGTGGGCGTGCAGCCGATCGTCGGCGCGCTGGTCGGCGTTGCGCGGCCGGATGGCGAGGCCATCGATCACCTGCCGCTGCTGGTGCAGGACGAGGCGGGCTGGCTCAATCTGTGCCACCTGGTCAGCCACGCCCACCTGCATCGCCCGCTGGAGCAGGATCCCCATGTCGCCTTTGCCGATTTGGCGGGCCATACTGACGGGTTGATTGCGCTGACCGGCGCCAGCGAAGGCGGCGTCACGCGCCTGCTGGCGGCGGGCAAGCCGAACGCAGCGGAAGGGCTGCTGCTGGATTTGGCCGGGCTGTTCCCCGGCCGCCTCTATGTCGAGCTCGCCCGCCGAGGCGATGCGACGGAGGATGCGGCGGAAGAAGGGCTGGTCGAGCTGGCCTATGCCCACGACCTGCCGCTGGTCGCCACCAATCCGGCCAATTACGCCGCGCCCCACATGCACCGGGCGCATGATGCCATGCTGTGCATCGCCCATTCCAGCCAGATCGACAGCGCCGACCGCCCCCGCTCCACGCCGGAGGCATGGGTCAAGAATGCGGAGACCATGGCGGACCTGTTCTCCGACCTGCCGGAGGCGGTCGAGAACACGCTGGTGGTGGCGCAGCGCTGCGCCTTCGCCCCGCCGCGCCGCAAGCCGATCCTGCCCAGCCTCGCCGGCGATCTGGAAGGCGAGGTGCTGATGCTGGCGGAGGATGCGCGGGCCGGGCTGGCGGCGCGCCTGGCACCCTATGGCGAGCTGACCGAGGAGGAGCGGCGCATCTATGCCGACCGGCTCGATTTCGAGGTCGAGGTGATCACCCGCATGGGCTTTCCCGGCTATTTCCTGATCGTGGCCGACTTCATCAAATGGGCCAAGGGGCAGGGCATTCCCGTGGGGCCGGGCCGCGGATCGGGCGCGGGGTCGCTGGTCGCCTGGGCGCTGACCATCACCGATCTCGACCCGATCCGGCTGGGCCTGCTGTTCGAGCGGTTCCTGAACCCGGAACGCGTCTCCATGCCCGACTTCGACATCGATTTCTGCGAAACGCGCCGCGGCGAGGTGATCCGTTATGTCCAGAACAAATACGGGCACGACCACGTCGCGCAGATCATCACCTTCGGCAAGCTGAAGGCCCGCGCCGCCTTGCGCGATTGCGGGCGGATCCTGCAGATGAGCTATGGCAAGGTGGATCGCCTGACCAAGATGGTGCCCAACCATCCGACCGATCCCTGGACCATCAAGCGCGCCCTGAACGGCGTGGCCGAGTTCAACCGCGAATTTACCAACGATAACGAGACGAAGCGCCTGATCGACCTGGCGATGCTGCTGGAAGGGTTCCCGCGCAACAGCTCGACCCATGCGGCCGGCGTGGTGATCGGCGACCGGCCGCTGGCGCAGCTGGTGCCGCTCTATCGCGATCCCCGGTCGGACATGCCGGTGACCCAGTTCGACATGAAGTGGGTGGAGGATACCGGCCTCGTCAAGTTCGACTTCCTGGGCCTCAAGACCCTGTCCGTGCTGCAGCGCGCGGTCGACCTGCTGGCCCGGCGCGACATCGGGATCGACCTGGCGGCGCTGCCGTGGGACGATGACGAGGTGTTTGCGCTGCTGAAGCGGGGCGACACTGTCGGCGTGTTCCAGCTGGAATCCGAAGGGATGCGCCGCACCTTGGCCGCGGTGAAACCGGACCGGTTCGAGGACATCATCGCCCTGGTCTCGCTCTACCGCCCCGGGCCGATGGACAACATCCCGCTGTTCGGCAAGCGCAAGAACGGGGAGGCTTCGATCGAGTATCCGCACCCCCGGCTTGAGGGCATCCTGGCGGAGACCTACGGCATCTTCGTCTACCAGGAACAGGTCATGCAGGCGGCGCAGATCCTGGCCGGCTACTCGCTGGGCGATGCCGATTTGCTGCGCCGGGCCATGGGCAAGAAGATCCAGGCGGAAATGGACGCGCAGCGCGCCCGGTTCGTGGATGGCTGCCTGAAAGTCAGCGCGATCGAGGCCAAGAAGGCGAACGAGCTGTTCGACCTGATCGACAAGTTCGCCGGATACGGCTTCAACAAGTCGCACGCGGCCGCCTACGCCCTGCTGTCATACCAGACCGCCTGGCTGAAGACGCATTATCCGGAGGAGTTCTACGCCGCCTCCATGTGCTTCGACATGCACCAGTCGGAAAAGCTGGCGGTGTTCGTCGACGACATGCGCCGCAGCGGCCTGACGCTGCTGGGGCCGGACCTGAACGCCAGCGAGGCGGAGTTCACGGTGGAGGCGGTGGCGGACGGCACGCTGGCGGTCCGCTATGCGCTGGCCGGAATCCGCAATGTGGGCGAGAAGGCCATGGCCGAGATCGCGGCCGAGCGGGAGGCAAACGGGGCCTTCGTGGACCTGGAGGATTGCTTCCGCCGGATGCCGCCGGGCTGCATGAACCGGCGCCAGCTGGAAGGGCTCGCCGGCGCCGGCGCCTTCGACAGCCTGGAGCCGAACCGGGCCAAGGTGCTGGCCAAT
>Ga0210040_10006565_pt1 | contig 14441 bp, 8 predicted proteins | sample CryGeyCG12114_NA_FD_185462 | JGI IMG/M metagenome (GOLD analysis project Ga0210040, IMG submission 185462) | Groundwater microbial communities from aquifer - Crystal Geyser CG19_WC_8/21/14_NA (SPAdes) (version 2) | ecosystem: Environmental > Aquatic > Deep subsurface > Groundwater | place: USA... | reverse complement strand
TGACTGCTCCTGTCACTTATCAGTCATTCTGTCCCCTTACAAGCGACTGCATCAAGTGACTGACTCCTGACTGACTGCTTCTGTCACTAGTCAGTCATTCTGTCCCCTGAGAAGTGACTGAGTCGAGTGACTGACTCCTGACTGACTACTTCTGTCACTAGTCCGTCATTCTGTCACTCTGAGAAGTGACTGACTCCTGACTGACTGCTCCTGTCTCTAATCCGTCATTCTGTCACCCTGAGAAGTGACTGAGTCGAGTGACTGACTCCTGACTGACTGCTGCTGTCACTAGTCCGTCATTCTGTCACCCTGAGAAGTGACTGAGTCGGGCGACTGACTCCTGACAGACTGCTCCTGTCACTAGTACGTCATTCTGTCACCCTGAGAAGTAACTAACTTGTACTGACAGCTCCTATCTTCAGTCTTCAATGCATTAACATTTGTTAGTACTTAACCGATCGGTTAAGGCTTCTAATAGAATCTTAACTGATCAGTTAAGGCTTCTAATAGAAGCTTAACTGATCGGTTAAGGGTTCTGTTAGAAGCTAAAACAGCGGTTAAGAATAGGGCTTATACATGGTGAATTTCCTCTAACCCCTAACCTAACCTTACCTAACCTAACTGGTTCTGTAGTTTGTATTTTGTACTTTTTTTTTTTGGTTTCGTACCCTGCATTCCGTATTTTGTACTGTGTATTTTATATTCTGAGTTTCGTATTTCGTACTCTGTATTTCGTAATTCGTGACCTTCGTTGTTAGTGTTCTGTCCTTTGTACTTTGTACTCTGTATTTTGTATTTCGTACCCTGTGTTTCGTAATGTGTATTTTGTACTCTGTACTTCGTATTTCGTACTCTGTATTTCGTATATCGTGTCCCTCGTTTTTAGTGTTTTGTTCTTCGTATATCATACTCTGTATTTCGTATTCTGTATTTTGTATTTTGTACTCTGTGCTTTGTATTTCGTACTGGGTATCTTGTATTCTGTATTTCGTATTCCGTACCGTGTATAACATACGCTGTATTTCGAATTTCGTACCCCGTGTTTCGTTTTTCATACTGTGTATTTCATACTCTGTATTTGTATTTCGTATTGTGTATTTTGTACTCTATACTTCTCATTTTGTACTGTGTAGTTCATACTCTGTATTTTGTATTTCGTACTCTGTACTTCGTATTTACTACTCTAAACTTCGTCTTTGATGTTCTGCAGTTTGTATTTTGTACTCTATATTTTTGCTTTCGTACCCTGTGTTTCGTATTTCGTACTGACAATGCAGGCTACCGTACGATTGTCACCGACTTTTGGTCAAAATGTGTGCAATCATACACAACATCACTCATAGATTACGAATTCGTTGCCCTTTTGGTTGAATAGGCCCTTAAACTAACAATGGAGAGTGCGTTATGCGCTAAAATCGGGACATTTAAATCCAGCAGTAATGAACACAGTATATGCATAATTTTGCCCTAAATTACGCATTAAACGTTGTAAATTCATGAATCGGCACTTAAATTTATATATGATGCATAGAGTTTGACGTGAGGATCCAATTTTTGCTTTTTACAACACTTCCACTTTATAATTTTCTTCTATTGTCATCAGTATTTCCAATAAAAGGTTTGCAACCATACCATCTTCATCTGTTGGTTCACTTTAGTTTTCAAAAAATCCGTCGTGACACAATTTGCTGATAAACGCAAATACATGACGGGGAGTGAAATCCATTTCTGTGTTGATTTTATTAGAGCACATCACAATTATAGAAAAAATCCAACCTTAATCTACACCTAAAATTAAAAATAACCTAATATCTTAGCCAATTGATCCCTATTTACTGCTACTTACATAATTGCAAAATGTTTGACAGTTTAATATAAATGAATACTTACTATTCAATTTATTGTATGAATTTCGCGGTTTCCCAGTGTTTATCAATGAACAGCCATGAAAATGTTATGCCTTCGAATGATTTGTCATAAATTGATTGTTAGAAATGGACGCCAAGTATGCAATCGTCGTTTGCTGTGCAGTGAGTCATTGGATGAAAATCTCAATGGCTTATGGCTACCCACCCACAGCCATACACAATTTCCACACTAAAACAAGGCGCTAATGGCGCCGCGAAGCAATACTCACCGAACTAGAACTCGTCGAAAAAAACTCGTCGAAGTATAAACTCATTGCGTGTAAAACTCTTCGCATGCAAAACTCATCGCATGTAAATTTCGTCGCAAGTAAAACTATCCGCATGTCATACTCCCCAAATGCGAAACTCAACGCCTTGGAAGGTCACCGAAAAGCAAAAAAAATCTCAGGAAATAACTTATACTGAACTGCCTATACTGCTTTTTTCCAAGTAAATATTTTTTTTTCTTTTCCCCTATTTATTCATAACGTTTTGAATTGTTTGTTAGAATCAATCAAAGCTTTAACTTTTTTTGAATTTCATTCAGAAGTTTATTATATTTTAGTTTATAGATAAATTTTCAAATAGCTCATAGCCGAACCTAACTGGGCACAACGTTAGTTTTTTAATTCAGGCACTGGGTTAATTGAAATAGTTTCTGTAGAAAACAAATAAAAAAATCCGAATAAAATATTATACGCGTATTGTTGATGCTTGACGCCAGCGAAAGTAATTTTTACATGCGGAAAACTTTAACAACGGTGAATTTCCCACACGGTCAGTCTTACGTGCGTTGAGTTTTACGTGCGGTGAATTTTACGTGCGGTGAGTTTTATAGTCGGAGTGCTTTACAAGCGGAAAGGTTTACATTCGGTGAGTTTCAATTCGATCAGTATCAGTTCAGTTAGTTTAAATTCGACAAGTTCATGTAGAAGGGAATCGTGTTCCGTCATTGGTTGGTTGTGTTTCTTCAAAAGATGATATTCGATTCGAATATTTTAATCTAGCATTCTTACGTAGCTTATATTTCTAGTTCAATTGATGCTACCAAACTTGGATTTGAAAAATCATTGTCATCAGGATCATTCAATATGATTGCAAAAGAAAATTTCGATTGTTGCGTGACAAATGAAGTTCAACAATAAAATTACGACGATAAAGCATTCTGTATGAATCGAGCCAAGCTATTTATCATGAAATATCGATCATGACGCGTTCTATAAATTATATATGTTATCTTTCATGACCGGAGTTTTTTTACAAAACTTTTTTGTGAACCCAATTGCGGATTGGTCAAATTTTCATAAATAAAAAAATTTATTATTTTAACATTGTTTTTTCACTAACTGGTTTTATTCTAATTTTCTAATCGATTTAAATGCGTCCTATCATCAATATCCTCACAATAAAATTTCTTAAATTTCATAAGCAATCGTAATTTTAAATAAAACAATTCAAATATTTCATTGATGAAAAGTGAAAACAAATATCTCAGTCGATGAAATTTTTAAATCCAGGCATAGTCTATTGCAACTTTTCTAAGGTCAAGTTTGCCATATCCGAAAAGTCATTTGCTTCGTTATCTTCATCATCCTGAAACCCAAAATTTAAAAAATTGTTTTTATTGGTTTCACATTTTGAAAAGCTTAAAAATACTGATCACTCACTTCCTCACTCAAGTTTACTTCTCCCAACTTGCTTATTTTAGCTTGCCTTGGCTCACCCTCAATTGCTGGCCTGATCAACTGTTTTTTGTTTTTTTCTAGCCGCTGGTTCCAAAAAGCCTCTTTGTAGGCTTTTGACAAGCCTATTGGAACCTTTTTTATGACAACATTTTAAGTTATTTTTGGATTTCATTACTGTTCAATTTTCAAGACCTTTTTTACCTCTGCTACTTTTTTCCGCGGCTCCTCTACGGTAGTCTTGTTTGCAACACTATCTACCGCTTCTTGTCTCAAGTTCGTTTTCCCAACTTCCTCAGCATGAGTTTTTTCTCCTCCGCTTTGTCCACTAGTTAGATCGCTTGATACCACCCTTGATCCATCTTCTTCAGCTTGATTTTTGTTCCGCCCTTTATTATCCGGATGTTTGGGTCTTACAACTTCATTTTCGGAATCTAAATTTTTCGCATTCTTGCCTTCATCATCATTTTTTGCTCCTTCCGTATCATTTCTCGAATCTGAATTCTTTGTAGTGTTGACTGCATTATCATTTGACTGAGAAGCTCGTGCAACTTCCATTCCAACCCCTGGAATTTGAATTTCTTGGACTCTCTCCTTCAGTGCTATCTGGCTGACCAGCACTTTGATAAACATTACCAGAAATCAAATTTTCTGTACTCTCGCCGTCAATATTGCCTGGCTGTTCAGCTTCTTCGTAATCATCTCCGGCATCTGAAGTTGCATCACTGAATTCAGCGTCGCCATCCTTATTCGCGTTTTCTGCAGATCCTAACAGCTGCGAGAAAATTTTCAAAAATGATAAATTTCAAAAAATTCATATCATAGCTTTTGTTTTACTAAAGTTGTTTATTGCTTTACATGTATTTCAACGCAGCTAATCACCGATTCAACAAATTGAGGAAATGTGACCTCTGGCTCCACCACTTTCGAATGCGCCTCCTTATTCTCATTCACTTCAACTTCTTGAGTGACAACGTTTGAGATTTCCAAGTCTGTTTCTTTTTTTTTCTCTTCTAATTCTTCTGTGAGTTGCTTAAGCTTATCCAATTGAGACTGCAGGGCGGATTTGTCTAAAATTTTAGACCCTTTTTTTTTTGCAGCGCCTGAATGCCATACCATTCATTTTCCAAGTCAGCATGGATCACGTTAGCATGTGATTGGATTTCTGAGATTGAAGTGGGAGGAGGGACGGATGTTTTTACTGAAAAAAAAATTCACCCGATATTGTAAACAAACTTCTGTTTTAACGTATGACTCCTCGAGATAGTCAAAAAAAAATTGTCAATAGTCCGAATACTGTTGATTCATTAAAAAAAAGGTTAAAAATTTTTACTTTTTTGAAGTTTTCGTTTTGTTTGCATCAAAACCACTGGAATATCGCCACTTCTTAAAGACAGAGTGAAAACCTTTTGCAAATCTGAATTCAAGTATATCGGACGCTCCCAAAAGCCAGGTCCCATATTTTCATCATCAATAGCAACATTTCTTGCAATTTCTGCCAATTTTTTCACTTTGAAAAATGTGGAATCACTGTGTGTATAAGCTTCTGATCTTTCTTCAATCGACTGTTCCTTGAGTGCTGTGATATATAATACATACATGAATGAACGTTTGACCACAAACGCACTTAATGGAAAAATATTAAAGAAACTCTTATTGTTCAAATAATAACGCACCAAAAAAGTTAAGAAGAAGGGCTGCAGTTGCAGCAGCCAGCTTTTTGTCCTTGGCATTCGTAATTTTGCGAGCAAAAATTTTTGTCCAATTGGATGATTGAGATTCAATGTGATGCTCAGCCTTGAATTGATCTATTGTTGTTGCATCTTCAGGTGGATTCATTTTAAATAAATAAATAAATTTTAAATAAATTCAAAAAAATAAATAACTAAGACATAATCAACAATTGTTAGCATCTGGATACAATTGTTAGCATCTGGATACAATTGTTAACATCTTCAACAATTGTTAGAATCTGGATACAATTGTTAGCATCTGGATACGATTGTTAGCATCTTCAACAATTGTTAGCATCTGGATACAATTGTTAGCATCTTCAACAATTGTTAGCATCTGGATACAATTGTTAGCAATTAGGACAAAATGTTAGCATCTGGATACAATTGTTAGCATCTAAATACAATTGTTAGCATCTTCAACAACTGTTAGCATCTGGATACAATTGTTAGCATCTGGATACAATTGTTTGCATCTTGAACAATTGTTAGCATTTAAAAAAATTTTTAGCATCTTAGAAATTGTTATCATCTTAATACAATTGTTAACATCTGGATACAATTGTTAGCAATTAGGACGAACAGGGGGGGGAACAGGGTACAATTTTTAGCATCGTGATACAATTGTAAGCATCTGGATACAATTGTTACCTTTTAGGATCTATTGTTAGCATTTAAGACGAAATGTTGGCTAACTTAATAAGTCTTTAAACAATTGTTGGCGTAGTGTTAATCACAATAACTTATTCCGGTTTTTCAGTTTGCTACAAATTGTTGAATAGCAAGGAAAAAAGCATCTTAATGAGGAGCGGATAAGCCGTCAATTAAATTCAAGGCTTCTTTCAAAACTATGTTGTATTCAGGGGATGAACCGCTGGATAGAATATTAGATTCCATAAGGTCTGCGGAATGTTTTGCCCCAGTAACCGTGCAAAATACTTTTGAATCAAAATACACATAAACTTTAGGTCAAAAAATTTATGATAAACTTACAAAGTGGAGAACTGTATGTTTGAATTGAACACATTTTGGAACTGACATTCTAAAAACTATTTATTGATGCTGTAACATTTTATTTAGGTTTTTTGGAGTTCTGTAAAGAATTTTGACCCTTGAGCATATGTAGTTCCAGTAGAATTTAAACGGTGGGGATGCAATGCTATGTGTGCATGAACATGGATTTCAAATCCCTTTGGGTTTTGAGAATGTACGCTAGCAAATATGTGAAGACTGCAAGTTCAATGAAACAATTATTTATTTTACGTGATTAGAAAATAATTTCATCCAATATCAATCAACGAAAAAAGTGAATTAAGCCTAATTCATTCTGATTCACTGGGCTAATTCATTTGTGTAGAAATCTACCCAACAAAATCTTGGGTATCAAAAAGTACATACTTTTCTAAATATCTCTATTCTAAAAATAGATAAACTGCACAAATATATAAGTATTTACTTTAACTATCATATAACGTTCGCACTACCAAAACGGAACGGAACCTCATTTTTTTGGGTGCTTGACTTCTACATCATATCCGAAAAACTTCTGTCCACTATTTTTTCAAAATTTTCTGCCTCCGCTTCGACATTCTAAAATTAAATATTTATTATTAGAAAACAACTTATTTTAAACTCTGAATAATTATGGAAAAGATCATTCAATTACGTTCTCAATGGTCACTTCTTCAACATGTGAACTTAGATCCACCACTTCATCAATATTTGCCAAAACTCCAGCGGTTACGTTTTCCGGGATTTCATCAACCTTGCGTTTTTTTGGACCTGGACTTTTGTTTGTACCAGAAGCTTTTTTCTTGGATGCTTTTGACGTCCGGCTAGACTGTGATTTTGGGCGACCAACTTTTCTTTTTTCAGGTTGACTACAGTCGGCCGGTGAATTTTTTGCATTAGTCGGTTTGTTTTTAGGTGGAGTTTTTGCGGCAGTTTTGCCCACAGCTTTTTTCGATTGTCTTTTTGGAGTTGGTTTTCTTTTCAAAACTGCTGATTTCAAACTTTCCGCGATGCTTTTCGTAGACTCCTTGAGCAACTACATCCACAAAAAAAAGTTTTTGAATTCAAGAAAAAAAGGACAATTTGTTGATTACGGTCTCGAAAACACCCGACCACCTGACTTTCTCTATGCAGCAGTGTTAGGTTAGGTTTTTAGTTACTGTAGCAAAGAGAAAGTCGGGTGGTCGGGTGGTTTGGAGACCGTAGTAATTTGTTAAAAGCTTAGAAATAGTTTGTCACGTTTCTTACTGCTTTTGAACAACCAGGAGCAGAAGGCTCTGGTGTTGCTGCAACTTGGGCATTTGAAGTAACAGCCAACTGGTCTGGTTTTCCTGCTAGAATCAAACATATGGATAAAGTCGGGTTTGCACGTGTAGATGCTGATGCATTAAGAACAGCGGTACTTTCAACGGCGGATGTTTCTTTTCTCATATGGTCACCCGAAATGACAGGAACTTCCAAACATTGCTGATTGGGAATCGAAGCATGAAATCGAATAACATTTGAGTTACTGGCAATCTCATTCCCATCCGCAATATTTTGTATCTCTTCGATTTCTGACTCTTCAGATAAATTTGGCCCATGATTCCGCCTTGCGTCTTCTTCTATCATCTGTTATTCATTAATCAATCATTTTCAATGATTTTTTCGCTGAAAGCATTTGAAAAAAAGTTTAGAAATCTCTACGCATTTACCTTCTCCACGAATGTAACAAAATTTGTTTTTGAAGATGTCATCTGATGGTATTGCCTTAGCAGTTCTATTGCACGAATATTTTCGCGGATCTCGAAAATTTTCTTTTCATTTTCCTTCAATTTTGCCTTTAAATTTCTGTGGGTGTTTTAAACCTCCTGTTTCTCCTTTTTTATCTTTTCCAAAGCTTTTTTCAAATTTTTTTCTTTCAACAGAAGACGGGTCCTTTGGCGTTCAGCTGCGAATTCACCGTAGGGATCGGGCTCATAGTCAATAATTGCCGCTCTTGAGTATCGCATTTTATGATCTCTTCGACCGATAATCTTTCGGACACTATAAACAGGATATTCATCATTATTAATAAATTTTGATTATTAGCGTATAACAGACAAGATTTCGGCTATTCATGAACATAAAAACTCAGCCCAGCTCAACTTCAAATTTTTAAATCGAAAAAACCCCCGCCGAACACACAAATTTCTATAAAATAAAAGTCAACTCAGATCCAATCAGAAGATTCAAGACTCAGCCCTTTCGTGTCATGCTTAGGCTTTGAAAAAAGCTAAACTAAACTTAATCCAGAAAAAACACTAAAGCCAGTCAAAACCCAGCTCACATAGAAAAAACCCAGCCTTGACTAATCATAACAGTCTAGCAAACACAAATACGTTCTATAGAGTAAAAAAATAGTGAGTATAATACTGTTCAAACAAAAGCACCATCCAGTCAAGTATTTTCCCAACTTACGATTTTTCAGGCTTCGTAAAGCTTTTTCAGCCACAACTTTCGGAGCGTCATCCTTCAGTATTCCAGAGAACAGCTTTTGATAATTTTTGGGCAGATTAAATTTTCGTTTGGCAATTTGTCAACAGCACCCTTATCCTTACAGATCGATGCCAGCTTTTTCAGTTTTAAAAAATCTGAATTTTCTTCATGCAGAAGAGTCGTTTCTTCTTCAGTCCTTTTCTTCAAATCTAGAAAAAATTTCCCTTCATTATTATAAAACACAAAGTAAGCGTTAAAAAAGAGTTAAAATAAGACTATTGGTTTTCCTCACGGTAAAAAGAGACCAATAAATTAGCTGTCAGACTGGCTAAGGGATATTTTGAATTCTGATTAGGAGACGTGCAGAGTCGAACCCGCGCATTTGCCAACCAATTAGAATTTTTTGATCCTGCGTTGTTCTGATCTAAAAAACTTTTGAGGTCGCTTTGAGTGCTACCTTCGTGCTCCTTATCCTCAAAAAATTCTTCCGTCATATTGTTTTTGTGAATGTGATATAAATACTTAATAGCCTCTTTGGTCTGTCTTGTTCCGTCTTCAGTTCTTATCGTGATCATTCCACTAGGACAAAATAGCTGAAACCAATCCTTTGGGTCCACATAATGTGCGAAGTTTGCTATAGCCCATACGTATCTTACGCCAGACATCTTGAAACTATTGCACGTGGAAACATTAATATGTGGCTCGAAAATTTCCGCAAGTGTGTTCAAGTCCGTTGTTTCTTGCTCACATGGGCTTTCATCCTCCAGAACTTGACTGCCAGCATTCATCTAAACATTAAAAAAATATAGGAGGGGACAGTTATGTGATCAAACTTGAACGAGTGAAGGATTTTCTAATTAGAACTATCGCATAAATATCCATGTCAGAATAAGCTTGAATTAACCATACATAAGTTGTTCGCCTTAAAGCTCTTATTTTTTGGTCTTAATTTAAAAAATTCAACAATTCAGACAGATTAATTAATTTTTTCACTCTGCTTTAGTGCATCGGTCGAGAAGTCGGCATACTTCCTCAACCAATAATAAAATCTTTTATGTGCAATCTTCGTAAAAACATATGAAACATAATATTCATCGATTCAATTTGGTTGTGTCAAATCTAGCAGTCCAAATGGTTGGTTTCGCATGTTGATTAATCCGATTATATTATTTGCAGTTTTAATGCACAATTTTTTTTAAAACCATTTTCTGCCTTTTAGAAGCTTATTGTAGGAGTTATTGTATCTACCATACCAGAAAAAAATAGATGATATTTTTTTCACGAATCTCCATAAAAATTGCACAGAAAAATATCTTATTATTGGTTAAGGGAGTATGCTGACCTCTGCCACTTTTTTCTACTTTATTTGCAACCCCAATTTTAAATCATTCTTCAATAAATTGTTTACCTCGATTAGTGTTGAGTCCGTCACCGATGAAGAGGGTTCCAAAATCGGACGGTTCCCGATTTTTCCCTACAAAACACAAATTATCGGAAATAAAATTAAAAACATTCAAAATCACTTTGATGAAATTTGAAAGTTCTGCTTACAAAATCCACTAAATCGTTCATTGAGTGCACCTCAATTTCCATTTCACTCCCGTCCTTTGCACTTATTCCACTAGACATTTTGGAAATGAACGAAATCTTTCAGAATGTTGCTTCAAAAAAACTCACAGAAATGATGTAGAAGTTTTAAACACACGCAAAAAATTTCTGAAATCTTCACCTTTTCTGATTCTTCGCAGAACTTTTCTCAATGCGTGTAGTGTACTCTATATATATTCAAAAACCAAAATCAATTTAAAAAAACTATATTATCTAGAATGAATAAAAAGGAACCTCACTTGTCAAACCCCAAGCTTGTTGTGAATTTTAAACAGCATTGAACGATTCTTTTATCTGATATCAACTTTAATTGCGATAAAGAAAAATAATTCTATTTGTATGATTTGACAGATCTCGAGATGAGAACAAAAACAATGAAAGGCTTGCTAAACTTTTCCAAAGCTTGGATTGAATTTCTTACTGTTCATTGTTCATCACAAAAAAGGAAGTTGCCTGATTCTATTTGGCTATCCCCGATGAGCGATTGAATGTCAGAAAACTTGCTAACTTTTTATTCCTTTTTTTTGTTTGTATTGCGTTTGCTTTTTCACATGGTGCAGAATCCCAAAGTATGGAAAGATGCGAATTTCAAAAGGAGAAATATAGATGAATTGAAATTAGGGTAATTTCATGTTTGGAAACCTAAATTAACGAAAAAAATTTCGCACGATAAATAAGAATGATATCATACCATATCATTACAACAAGCAAATGTAATCATTCTGAAACCCTATGGATTAAAGTCAGTGTATTTTTATGAGCTAGTACCACAAACTTGTAAAAGCGGATTTTTCATGGGTCAAAAACACACAAATTGGTTTAACATGCCATAAGCCTAAGGATTTTGAAATTGGTTCTGACGAATTGAAAAGCATATGAAAATGTAGTGAACTAAATGTTTTTACGCTAGAAGTTCATTAAGTCCGAAAACAATTTTTTCTCAAATAAACACCGAAGATTTGAAAAAAATACGATTTTAACAGGATAAGAAATCCTAGGAGGCAAAAACACTTTTTTGCATTGATGCGTTAAGGACTTTTACAGGCTTAGAAACCTTTAGATTTATCAAAATATTTTTTTTTCGGGCTTATCAATTATTGAATTTCATCACCAAAATTTGATTCAATGAAATTTTTTCCAGTTTTTGCATTGAATTTTGATGTAACGGCCTATCAAAAAACAAAGAAATAGCGTAATGAGTTTTTTTAAAATTTTGACACTAAAACGCAGAGAGATATAGTCATAAGATTTTGTCTTATAAGCTTTCAACAATGAATGAAGGCAAAAAAAGCTGTAGGATTTTGAAACAGGATATTAACGGCGTGGGAAACAATGTTATTTTATCAAGTTTATAAGACACAGGATTATTACATAAAGATGTTACTTTGGCCTATTTATCTATTCTTACTCCTACTTCTCTTTTCCAGTTCCTAATTGTTAGCATCTGGATATAATTGTTAGCATTCGGGACGGAATGTTAGCGCTTCTTCAAATAAACAGAGAATGAGAAAACAGCGAATCTCCAAACAGCGAAGCAAAAAAACCTAACCCAACCTAATGTAACCAACCCAACTTCAATTGCCGTGTGAATTTTTCGTTGTTAGCATCCCGATAAAAGTATTAGCCTCTGAAAACAATTGTTAGGATCCAGAATCTATTGTTAGCATCTGCGACAAACTGTTAGCATCTAGAAACTATTGTTAGGTTAGGGACGAATTATTAGCATCTGAAATTATCTGAATCAATTGTTGTATTGTATTGTTGTAGAAACAATTGTTAGTATCTGGGACGGAATATAAACATTCAGAGAATAAGAAACAATTCTAGCATCTAGAAAAATTTTTAGCATGTTGAAACTATTGTTAGTATCTACAACAAATTATTAGAATCCTGAATCTACTTCCTTATAATTACTTCTACTCCCTTATTCCTACTCTTACTTCTAGTCCTATATTCCAAATCGGTTTTATTCATTCCATTGCTTTATTTACTCTGTATTTCCGATTCCTTTATTCTCTTTTTCCATTTACTCCCTTATTCCTACTTCCAGGCCCTTATTCCTACTTCTATTCCCTTATTCCTACTTCTATTTTCTTATTCCTGCTTCTATTCTCTTATTTCTACTCCTTTTTCATCTATTCATACTCCTATTCCCTTATTCTTACTCCTACTCCTTTGTTCCAAATCAGTTTTCACTTTTACATTGCTATATTCACTCTGTGTTTTCAACCCCTAGTCATCTATTTCTACTCCTATTCATCTATTCCTACACCTATTCCTTTACTACAACTTCGATCATTCTATTTTACATTCTCTTCGCAATTTTAACTCCTACTATCGTATTCCTACTTCTACTTCCTTATTCCTACTTGTACTCCTTTACTCCTACTTTTTAACGCTTATTCCTACTTTTACCTCCTTAATCCTACTTCTATTCCAGTATTTCTACTCCTATTCATCCATTCCTACTCCTAATCTTTTACTCCAACATCCATCATTCTATTTTAAATTCTCTTCGCAATTTCAGCTCCTATAATCGTATTTTCACGTTTACTCCCGTATTCCCACTTCTACTACTTCTATTCCTACTCCTCTTTTCCTATTCCGTTATCAGTTTTCTTCTAGTTCTAGCCGTCTTTTTCCTTACTTTTCAAACTCTATTCCTACTCCTCTATCCCTACTCCTCTATTCCTAAACCTCTATTCCTATTCTGTTAGCAGTTTTCCTCAAGGTCTAGCCGTCCATTTCTACATTTTTCATACTCTATTCCTACTCCTCTATTCCTACTCCTCTTTTCCTATTCCCTTATCAGTTTTTTTAAGCTCTAGCCGACCGTTTCTTCACTTTTCATACTTTATTTTATTCCTACTCCTCAATTTCTACTCCTCTATTCCTACTCCTCTATTTCTACTCTTCTATTCCTACTCTTCTCTTCCTACTTCTCTATACCTACTCCTCAATTCCTACTTCTCTGTTCCCACTCCTCTGCTCCTATTACTTTATCAGTTTTTTTAAGCTCTAGCCGACCGTTTCTTCACTTTTCATACTTTATTTTATTCCTACTCCTCAATTTCTACTCCTCTATTTCTACTCCTTTATTCCTACTCTTCTATTCCTACTTCTCTATTCCTACTCCTCTATTCCTACTCCTCTATTTTCACTCCTCTGCTCCTATTCCTTTATCAGTTTTCTTCTGGTTCTAATCCTCCATTTCCATACTCTATTCCTACTCCTCTATCCCTATTCCCTTATCAGTTTTTTTTAAGCTCTAGCCGTATATTTCTGCACTTTTAATACTCTATTCCCACTCCTCTATTCCTACTCTTCTATTCCTACTCCTCTATCCGTATTCCCTCATCAGTTTTTTTTAAGCTCTAGCCGTCTATTTCTGCACTTTTAATACTCTATTCCTCCTCCTCTATTCCTACTCCTCTACTCCTATTCCTTTATCAGTTTTCTTCTAGTTCTGGTCTTCCATTTCTTCAATTTCCTTACTCTATTCCTACGCCTCTATTCCTACTCCTCTATCCCTATTCCCTCATCAGTTTTTTAAGCTCTAGCCGTCTATTTCTGCACTTTTAATACTCTATTCCTACTCCTCTGCTCCTATTCCTTTATCAGTTGTCTTCTAGTTCTAGTCGTCCATTTCTTCATTTTCCATACTCTATTCCTACTCCTCTATTCCTATTCCGTTATCAGTTTTCCTCAAGTTCTAGCCGTCCATTTCTTCATTTTTTATACACTATTCCTACTCCTTTATTCCTACTCCTCTATTCCTATTTTCTTATCCCTTTTTTTAAGCTCTAGCCGACCGTTTCTTCACTTTTCATACTTTATTCCTACTCCTTAATTTCTACTCCTCTATTCCTACTCCTCTATTTCTACTCCTCTATTCCTACTCTTCTATTCCTACTTCTCTATTCCTACTCCTCTATTCCCACTCCTCTGCTCCTATTCCTTTATCAGTTTTCTTCTAGTTTTAGTCGTCAATTTCTTCAATTTCCATTCTCTATTCCTACTCCTCTATTCCTACTCCTCTATCC
>Ga0210040_10006564_pt1 | contig 14445 bp, 11 predicted proteins | sample CryGeyCG12114_NA_FD_185462 | JGI IMG/M metagenome (GOLD analysis project Ga0210040, IMG submission 185462) | Groundwater microbial communities from aquifer - Crystal Geyser CG19_WC_8/21/14_NA (SPAdes) (version 2) | ecosystem: Environmental > Aquatic > Deep subsurface > Groundwater | place: USA... | reverse complement strand
AAGTTGTTTTAGTTGTTGACTTTGTCACACCCAAAATCCGTTAAAGTTATTATAATCGGCTTTAAGTTGTCGAGGCAGTCGAGGTAAAAAACTTGCACGCAGTTACCAAACAGTGTAAAGCTAAGTAGATGAAACTTATTAAGGATTTTGTTTGACTAAATAAATTTCCGCTTAACTTACGCCGCTTGGATAGTGGGTATAATTGAATATTTGAAAATTCAAAACCCAATTTTATTATCTGTTGCTTGGTGTTTTGGTTCCACTAGATTCTCTACTTTTCCGAATATGGTGGATATCAAGGTCCCTTTAGTGACTATCCCTGTTACAAGGTCGCGCAATACTCTGATGGTGAAACAAATTTAAAATTTTTCTGAAATGAGCCCACAGAACTCTTTGCATTATATTTGCATTTGTGTGGGCTCATTTTAGAAAACTTTCAAATTTGTTTGACCAGCAGAGTATTGCGCGACCTTGTAACAGGAGGATAGTCACTATAGGGACCTTGGTGGATATATTTGTAGAAATGAATTTTAATTCTTTACTGTCCGTTTCAATGAAATACGGAGAAACTTTTTTCAATTACCTGGCAGAGTTTGTTTATCATTGAGCAAAAAATTAATAATAAATAATAATAATCAATTCGTCTTAATCTCATCATGGGGACTTAAAATCTAGGACATATTTTGGTTGCCCGGGCAATTTTTATGAAATATGCATTTTTCACGGTGATCATCCAACAACAGTGATGCAAGTTTGGTTCCGGCTCCACTCCGCTCCAATTCCCAAAAAAAAATTACTGCCCCGCTCCGATCCGAGACCAAAAAAAAATGTCTGCTCCGCTCCGCTCCAACACCAAAAAAAAATGTCTGCTCCGCTCCGCTCTAACACCAGAAAATTTTCATTCTCCGCTCAAGGTCTCTATTCTACTTTGGAGCTCTGCTCCGCTCTATGCAATTATAATCACTCAAGGTATCTCCAACAAAAACAAAGCTGTTCTATCTGTTCGTTTCGGTCCACCAAATGTAGACCTTATTTGCTAATGCTGCTAACTACTAATTAATTTATATAGCGAGTAAGCTGTAAAAATCAGTCATTGTCATTCAATGAATAACAATTTGCAGAACACGCCACGAGCAGGCTTTTCACATGCGCTCCATATAAGTTTAAGCTTCTATTGCAAGATAAAAGCTCATAATTAGTTAATCAGAAAAGAAAAAAAAAAGCCATGATAGTTCATTTGACGGCTGAGGATTGAGTAAAAAACGAGCTCAAAAACGCTAATAAAATTCATTAATAAGCTTTGATAAAGCGTAAAGTTATTCAAAGCGAATATCTTTAGAAAAATTATCTTGCCAAACGTCAAGCACAACGCAATAATGGGTCTCCTCTTGGCAAACCAGATAGATGTCAGAGTGAAAATCGAAAAAAGTTTGCTCATACGGATAGAAATGGCACTATTCGTTTATAGAAGAAAAAAGACATGCACTGCAGTTTTTAAAAGCGCAGACAACCCCTTAATTGCATTACAGTCGCCCCAAGCCTTTCTTTTGATACCTTCGAGTACTTCTATGCATTAAACTTCTGGCAAAGGCAAAACATGCTTATTAGTTATTAGAAAGGCAAAGATTGAATCTCTAATCAAGCGGAAATGTTTTTCAGTCGAAAAAAGAGAATATGATATGGACCTATAAAAGCAGTTACCGTCCCCTACTGTATCTTTGCAAACCTTAGGACAGTAAAGTTTCTGTCTTGTGAGAGGAGGCGAAGAATTTTCAAGTTTTACGTTGGAAATAGAAGCGAAGTGAGTTTTATATGCAATGGTGGGGGGTTGAAATTTAATAGCAACTAATAGTACCCAACGCTGCTCACAACTGCTCTCAACGTTTCGCACTATAAAAGCATTAAAATCTACGGCATCTACAGTTGATCTACAAGCGTTAGGTCGACAAGCATTTGAAGAGGCACGCGTTTTAATGATAATAGTTTTTTATCTTTCCCGTTCGTTCGTAGTTTTAAAATTTCTATCATCTATAATATGTTGTTTTCTTGCAGACAGAAACAGAGGATAGTGAGAATATTTGTCGCATCAAGCTAATTCAGCTGACAGAGCATTAAAAGCCACAATGAAAGTTTTTATTATTGATATCTTAACACAGGAATTAATGGCGAAAACTAATATAATTAGATCCCACATCCAACCTAAAACTTCACCGAAAAAGGGGACTTAAAATATTCAGCAAACAAGACAATCCCATTGGTCACAAAGTGCATAATGACGAGGATCGTCATATAGACTGCTCTGTAAAAGTCGTAACGTTTTTTTCTTCCCATGCTGCTAATTAAGTAGATAAAACAGGCAAGCTTAAAACTTGATATAGTTTTGTGTTAAAAGTAACCAAATTTTTCCATAAGAGAAGAAACTTTGTATTTTTTCGAAATTTTTGGACTCGTACGATGATAACTAAAGGAACCATTATGAATCCCCAAGCTATGAAAACGTAGCTTGTTATTTCTTCAGAATTGTATGTTTTATTCAGAGAGTACGTCCAAAAGATAATCCAGAGTATATGGGCTAACAATATGATGAATGAGAAAATGAAAGCGCTTCCACCCGTTATGGGCGAATTCAAACTCGGCGAATCCAAAACTCGGCGAACAAAACTCGGCGAAAAGCAATCTCGGCGAAAACAAAATATGGCGAATAAATTTTGGGCGAAGACAAATTCGAGCTAAATTTAACCATGGCGACAGCAAAAGAAGGCGAACTTCCAATGGCGATAAAAACAAACAAAAATTATGCATTAAGCAAGTTGCAAGAGAGAACAAGTAATAATAAGGAAAAAAAAGTTGCAGTAGCGTCACGCCGATTTTGACATGACACTTCAAATGGAAGGACAAGCTGATTCCGATTCCGAATGCTTTTAGTGGGTGCTGGTTCTGACGCAAAAACTATAGCGATTAACGAATAAAGTTAACATTAAACATTGTAAAATGCAGTGTTAATGATTGTAAATACTGGTTGCTACAGTTAAAACGAGATTCCTTATCTCACTTTTCTGCATAATAAAATGCATATAATAATTACTTGCTTAGAAAAGACGAAATGGGTCAAACAGATTGAGAGGTGGGGGTGGGGGACACTGAGGCTTCCCCACTCCCTCCGAACCCCCCTCGGGAAGATTCTAAATCATCCTCCAGTATAGAAGAGGGCCTTTGTCGTGCCGCAGTTCTCGGTACAAATGAAATCACTGGTCAACATATTAAGCCTATAAGATTTTAAATTAAACAATACGATTTACTCCTTTCAACAAATATGCCAATACTGCATGCTGATTAGCTAATTAGGTCGCGCGTTAACTGCTAGTTTAATATGCGTCAGCACCCAATGAAAGGTATATTTTCGGAATCAGCTCGCCGATTTCTTTCATTAGTTATGTCGTTTGTCAAAATTTATAATTGGTGCATCGCCGCAACAACCAACTTACAAAGGAAATAATTATATGCATACACGGGCAAGTGATGATGGAAATATATAGATTTTGTGTCACCATCGTGGTAGTATTTGTTATCCTCTCTTTTCGCCCTAAAATAGCTTTCGATGCTATTTGATATTCGCCTTATAAATCATCGCCGAAATTGAATTCGCCGAGTTATGGATTCGCCGAGATTTAGATTCGCCGAGTTTTGAAATCGCCGAGATTTGATTCGTCGAGATTGGATTCGCCGAGTTTGAATTCGCCCTTAACGGGTGGTACGGAAAATGAAAGCAACTGAGATATCGGAATTGAGATTTGAATGATTGTTTTTACGACTAAATCTAACAGAAATGGGAAAGTAACCAAAAAATTGACTGAGAAATATTGATGGGTAGTGATTTTTTAGTAGAAACGTTTCCGAAATCAATTGCTTAATTTTTTTCTATGGATGGGCGAGCGTGAGAGTATTCTTCCATGGTTTATGTTAGAGTCTGAAAACAAGAGGTTTGTGAAAACGAGAGGTTGTACGCTTCAGCGATAATTTATTAACAAATATGATAACTACGATGCTATCACATTCTGCATTGCCATTGTTTTTTAGTTTACCAAACACAAACGAAACAAGTTTTTAGGGCGGAAAGCCATGGCTACGCCCTATAGGCATCGTGACCGAAAACCTATGGTCCTACGATTTAGGTCGCAATTATGAAGCAAGGACCACAAAATTTGGCACACATGTTGTTGAGCACCGCGTTATTGGGCCTATAAATTTTCTTGAACATCAGTCAATGGCTTCATGCTTTTTAAAGACAATTAAGCTCAATTGGCTAAACACAGTTTTTACAGATCTAATCAAAATTCACATGGTGACGTCAGTTACATAAACTTATATCTACACCAATAAGTGACAAAATGATGAGATGAATCGATCAAGCTCACAAAAAAATAAATATTTTGTGAATCAAAAAGTACCAATTTAATTTGCATTATGTTTAAAGTTTGCATTCACTCGAAAAATTGTAACCTCCTGGCTAAGGGAGTACGAAAGGTAAGGAATTACATTTTGAGTTTTTTTTAATTTTTTGAAGGTCCTTTTTCGAGGTTTCAAGTGTCTTGAGTTGACAAAATGCAGTATTTGGGAAGATGTTCAAAACGCTACCACCACCGCCCCAGAGCTATGAAAAAACTCGGAGAATTCCGTCCACAAGAAAAGGGATTTTGAACATAACCCCGAATACTGCAATCTGTCCATATTTAATGAAGTCAGACAAAATTTTCAAAATCTGAATAACTTACTTCTGCTAAGGTTTCCGCCCTATAGTAGATGCGTGCAAGTTTTTTTATTTGTTTACTTTGGAACATCCAATTTCCATTAAATTAATCATAAACGGCTTTTAGTTGTCGATGTAAAAAACTTGCACGCAGTTACCAAACAGTGAAAAGCTAAGTAGAAGAAAATTGTTAGGGTTTGGGAAATTTTTTAACTAAATAATTCCCGCTTAACTTACGCCGCTTAAATAGTGCGTTTAATTAAATTATTGAAAGTTCAAATTGTAATTTTAAGATTTGTTGCTTGGTGTTTTGGTCAGACTATAGTTCATTTAAAAGTAAAAAAGAATTTCCCCATGTTATTCGGCTATCCGCGATAAATGGTAGATTTATACAAATTGACTGTGAAATGTTGTTGCAACAATAACGAAAATCGCCAAATAATCTACCGAAAAAAAGTTATGAGCGAGTGACTTAAATATAGTATAGCTAAATTACATGATTTAACTTAACTTTAATTTAACTTAAGTTTCACTCATATGAGTTAATAGTAAATTTTTGGTCCTAGATCATAGTTGTGGTCGACTTGCTGTGGTTGTAGTTCATGACGCTTCATGACTTTCAGTTTGTCACCGCAAAAATTTGCAGAGCATTATACCATCGTGCGCGCATCGCTCGCTCACAAAAAATTGAATCGCTCTCAAAAGTTGTATCAACGATTCGTTTGCTCCCACGCTATTTTCAAAGAAATTTCTCACAGTTATTTTATCCTCATCCTGATTATGTAATTTTTAATGCAAAAGTTATTACTACTTATAACTACTACAAAAATTTATGATGAGACTAAAATTTTTCGAACATAAGTCAAACCTGTGTGTAACACACGTTTGCAATGGGGCTTTTAATGTTAGTGATATATTTAAATAAAGAGAAGAGAAAAATATCTTTATTAACAACAACAAGATCACTGCTATCCAATGATAGTAGCCGAAACGACTCAGTATACTAAAGAATTCGGTAATTAAATGATTCAGAATAGGTTGAAATTATGTTAATGCTTTATAATGCAATATGGTTGTGCAGATGATTATTTAGGATTCTGCATCATCCTTTGACTGCGGTGATCGCAATCTCCTCTAAGGTATTTGAAGTGAGTCCCAATTGTCTTATGAAATTTGCAAACAATCTAGAAATTGTTCCTCGGGATCCAATAAGTAATACATACACCTTAATCTCCTTAAGGTCAAGGTGACATTTGTCTTTGAAGTATGAAATGGTGGGCTCATAGATACTTTTCTTTTCTTTGTCAACTTTTGTTGGCTGTTCTATTGAAGTCTCCACTTTAGGCAATACACTTTTAGGTTCAATTGCATCACCACTGACAGAGAAATGTAAATATTTGCGAGGCAATCAATTTAAAATAACTGCAATAGATTAATACAATTTCTTCTTTTCAATCAGCTTTACATATCATTAATGAAAACACGTTACAGCAAAATACTACATATCGAGTCATAAATACATCATTTTTCATTTTTTTTAATCAAAAAAATCATGAAAACTATTGATATTTCCACCAAATCATCGTTAGCTTCTAAGAATTCAAAATCCCTGCTTCTACATACAAATTCTATGGTATTTAAGTACGCACAAGCTTGTGGCTATTTCCCTTTGTCAGTAGACTACAACTCAGCTTTAGTTAATCACCGATTCCTCACTTTTCCGCATCGTTTTCTCCTAAATTGCACGCGATTATTGTTTGTTGGGCAGTCTTGCTGGCTTTTGATATTTTTGTTGAATCAAATAAAACAATTTTACTCGAACTCGGATTCCCAATTCAGGATAAAAAATTTGGGAGATATTTTTGGGGTCTTGTTGGAGTGGGACTCTTTGCAGCGATTCGGGTCAGAAGACTTTTTGGCCGAGAGGAAACTTTATCCTTATGGACCAGTAAAAATATATTACACAAAAAGTTGTTTAAGCACTTGTCCATAACCCAAAGTCAATTTCGTCATTCGTATGCATTTAAACGGGAACGAAGATCGTTTATATTTCGAGTAATTCTGTGCATACTGCTAGCAATTGTCTGTTTCATCGTGGACTTCATTTACAAAATAGTTTTCTCATTGATACTACACAAACTGGAAGATCCTGTACTAAAAGGATTGCACGTGATGTGGACAATGTTTGTGGTATCTCATATGGCCCATGCAATAGTTATTTTAGGTTTCATGAAGTTTTTCACAACGTGTTTTAAAAGCTTGTATGATTCATTTCGCATTGGTAATAGTTATACGAATGTACAGTATCAAGAAGTGTTGTACATTTTCAAGGAATTAGAAACTTTGGTTGCAGAATTCAATTTGCAATATGGATTTGACTTTTCTGCATCAATTGTCACAAGCACGATCCAAATATCGTTAGGTTTGTTTAATTTATTTGTGGATTGGGAGTGGGATCAATTATTGGGTTGCGTAGCTGTCATATGTGTAATGAGTCTGGATCTGTGGGCTTTTTGAAGTCAAGGATCTTATATGACTAGATATGCTTCACAAGTTGTGGAATTGTTTGAAAAAGTTTCATTCAAAACTTTTGACTCGGATTTGAAAACTCAGGTAAGCCTGTCTATAGTATTATTGACTCTTGGTCGGGTAACTTTAACACCATTGTTACTTTAAACGTTTTGTTCTTAGATAAAACTTTTAGCTATTCGTGTGTCAAATAATCCCCCTAAATTTGGAAACAATTTTGTGAACCTCAACTTTCAGCTATTTAATACCGTAAGCTGAGATGTAAAATAAGTGCGTGTGAAATCGATTAAAGTATAAAATATTTAATATTTTGTTTTAGATTGCCGGATTCGTGCTCACTTATTTATTTCTCATGTTGCAGTTCGAAGCTACAGAAAACAGTCCATGAGTCTTTGCAATCTGTCTTTTTTTTCAAAACATTCAATTATTTCTTACGGCTTGGATCCCTGTTTAATTAAGACCTTGTTTTGCTTGTTTTTTATTTTAAGATTAATACTGATAAAAGCTGAATTTTTTATATTATAGTTGATATGTGAAAATGAGGGAAAATGAAAAAATTAGTTCTTTGTTTTGGTGTAGAATTCAAGAGTCCAGAAAGTATCGTTTTTGAACTTGACGGAGAATAATGTATTTGCCTGTTTGTTTCTGTGGAATTGTGGACTTAGAAATGAGTAAATATTAGAAGTCAATTAAAAGCATGATTAATCAGTGTTTCATATTCCTGCAAAAAAAAGTGCAAATCCTGATGGCTCTACTTGCCATATATTGATTCGCCTACTGTAAAATCCGTAGAGGTGGGCGGAGCGTTATGCACCACGAACTGTTGCTGCAAAAACAGTATAATATTAAACTATAACTTGGTTTCGTAATTACATCCTTTTGCTGAGGTTTATTTTATTGAAAAAAATATCCTGTCTGCGATATCTCCATCTTATATTTTAGAGAAATCAGTTGGGTTTTGATAGAGCCATTAGAGGGTAATCAACCATAAGCAAGAGACAAAAAATATATACTAAATAAATATGAATATCCTGCCTGCATGAAAATTATTCCAGCATTTGCTTTTGTTCTTTTGTTTGCCTTATTAATGCGATATTGCTTTATACTTTGTCGTCAAAAGTTTCATTGAGTTTATTTTGATGCACACAAAAGGCATTACTTAACCGCCAATGAAAAGTTTTTTGAGCTTATCCTGGTTTAAAATTAAATAAACTTCAAGTTAAAATTTTTATTTGAGACAACAGGAGATATATCACAAACATAATTAAAAACCTTGGATAGCAACGCAAATGAGACAGAGAAACTAAAATTTCATGTTTGTTATCACACGATTTTTTGGTTAGCATTTTAGCAATTTACATTTTTAATTTGATGATAAAATTTGTACTTTTCATTTGCATAGTTTCCAAGTCTATTTCACTTTTTCGCTTTGTTTTTGCTCGTTGTATTCTGCTTCTCCTTCTGCCTTGATTTTTTCTACATTAAAAGATATATTATGCTCAAGTGCATACCCACTAGCAGTCAGTAGTAGTTCCTGCAAAGCAAATACAGAGGGTGAGAGTAGGCAAATATCATCTGCATAGAAAAAACAGTTTGCCATAGTTCCCCCTATTTTGCAACCCGGTCCAGCATGCACCAGACTTTTTTCCAACTCATCAGTATAAACGTTAAACAGCACAGGGCTCATATCGCCCTCTTGCCGAACAGACTTTTCAGTAAAAAAGGTGTCAGTTATGTGGTTTCCTCATTTGACAGGAAAGGATTGGTGTTTCCACCAAATGAAAAAACAGCGCACTATTTGACAATCTAGACCCCTATCAAGCAATTTGTTACAAAGCTTAGCATGCAAAACATTATCACATGCTTTAGACGCATCTAAAAAGCTTGCAAACACCGACGACCCTTTATTATTATAGAAAAAAATAGTTTGCTTAAGCGAAAATACTGCAAGCCCAGTACCATGTTTCTTTTTATAACCATACTGATAGTACCCTGTAGAAAGCTCGAACTCAAACCTATCTAGCATAGCATGTTCAAAAAATTTTGAACTGGAAGTAGCTAGTGCTATAGGCCGATAATTATTGCTACAACTAATATCTACACCTTTTTTCTTCACAATAGGTGAAATGTGTACAGACATGAGATTCTGTGGCAAGTAGGCATGGGATACGAACGCATTTATTAAGTTGACGAAGAAATGTGCAAAGCTAATGTCACAATACTTGAAATTTTCAGCACAAATTCTTTCTGGACCCCTAGCTTTTTTGGAACCAAGTTTACTAATTGCTGTTAAAATTTGATCTAGAGAAAACTTTGGCGCGCAGGAATCTAATTTATCTAGCCTATTTAAAAGAACTTGTTTATCAGCACAATCCTTGTCACCATCAAGAGAAAATAAATTTTTGTACACATCACGCCACAAATTAGCACAGTCTGTTCTACCCTGCACATTATCAATTTGCTCACTCAAAACTGAATTATCCTGATCATATTGTTTAACTTTTTTCCAAAATTGTTGAAAATCTTTATGACCATAGTCAGTAACAATAGACTCCAGATCAAATAACTCGTTTTCTTTCTTACAAGCTTTGAGAGCTTTTTTGAAGGCTGATCGCGATTTACTCATCAGAACATAACTGTTGGAGTTTTTTGATTTCCCAGTGTTCACCCAATTGATGTAAAATGCCCTATATTTAACATGAAGTGATTTGACCTTTGCATTCCAACCTTTGATAGCATGTTTTTTGACAGAACTACTTTTTCTACACACTTGGCTCTCAGCAAACACTAACTTATCCATAGCATACGCATATAAATGATCCAACTTACTGCAATGAATCAAATCCTTACAATTATTCTTGTCACACAATAGAGCTGCAGTATTATTAACACTAGGCTCTATCATCGTTAGTTTTCTATACTTGCCGATAAGTCTGTCACTCTTGAAAGTCCATTTACTAGACCCTTGTTCAGTGTAATCACTGCATACCGTGCGCCTGCTGGCTCGATGCTGGCTGGCTGCCTTTGCATGCTGATAATTAAGTGATCACTTGACAAGACTGTGTCAAGAACTTTAACTACAGAGCATAAAACATTTTGACTAGTGATGAAGTGATCAAGCCAACTTGTATGCCCTGACTGATTACTTACATACGTAAGCGTGTCTTGACTCAAAAATTCTACATCTATGATCCTGAGACTTTCAGTAAGACACATTTCATGTAACTGAGAATGCTTATTGGTCTTAGGATCCAAGTTAAAATCTCCAGCTACTTTAATTCTATCACAAAAAACTGTAGCCCACAAAGAGCTAATATCAACAATACACTCAGTAATCATATCAGAGTCAGCTGACGTATTACAAGGAAAGTACACGTTGACTATAAGACTTTTATACACTCCATTACCGTACACGATTGCTAGCAAGTGGCTACTGTGAGTGTCAATCACTTTAACATGTTGACTAAAAGAACTATGGTACAAAATGCATAACCCGCCGAAGGGCCTACCTTTCAAAATTACGTCAGACTTCATAGCTGAATTACAAACAGAGTAAAAATGAGGATGCAAATGATTACAGTAATTTGATTCATATTCATACATCCATGTTTCCTGAATTATAAAAAAGTCATAGTCACCAACAACCTCGCTAACTATATCTTTTTGCCTTTTAAGGCCTTGTGCATTCCACGAAGCTATGTTAAGTTTTACTGCCATAATGCTTATTGGATTCAAAATACCTTCGTACCACTACCTCACTGGGCCAAAAATCTTCCTGATAAAGCATGTCAAATTTTTCTAAGCTATGTGAAACAATTTTAACTTTAAATGAAGCATAACTATCATGCCTAGCTTTGAGTTTTTCAACAGAATCTACTGTGACTTTTTTGTCCTTAAGATAGTCCAAAAGCTCATTTTCTGTAGCACATGGGTCGAGCCTCGTGACATGAAGTAGACGTGTAATTCTTGGTTTTACATCCTTAATACTATCTACGTTATTGTTTCCTATGATTTTATTCTTTTTGTGAGTTACCTTCGTCCAAGAATTCACAGGATTTATAGTACTTGATTTGCGTTCCTTGTCCTCATTAGATGGTTTGTAAGAAACATTTTTTTGCTTAGGCTTCTTAACTATATCCCTCAAGGAGGGCGGCTCCTTGCTATTGGTCATCAACTGATCCATCATATTTGCATTGCGCATATTTGCTTCACCACTTTGGGTCTTGATTTCACGAATATCTTGCTTCACACTGGTCAGCTCTGTCTGCATGCTCTGTATAACCTTGTTAATTTTTCTCAGCTCAAGAAGATCCTGTTTAATCACACTTAGATCGCATCGGTTTGCATCAAAAGGGGGAACTTTGGCAGCATTGATGGATGCAAATCTTATTGGATACAGATTCCAATTAATTTTTTTGATAATGTCATACATGTCAGATATGTTAAGCGACCGTTTATCTTGTCCATTCCTGTTGTTTTTTCTGGTTTCCACCTCACATTTGTTCCATAACACAGATTTTGCAAACAGAATTTCATCATCATCGTAGAAATTGTTGCAAATTTGAATAATGTCCATCCTGGGTAGTGTATTCACTGCATTTTGTATGAAGTACAGCACCTCATTCACACAGGATCGTAGTTGAAGCTGCACAGGGACATCATGTTTCGTATTTTCATCAACCATGGCCAAAACAGAATATTGCGGGTGTGGTACTCAGCTAATGCATCCAATGCAATATTCAGAAATTAGCCAAGAATCCAATGTCAGGAGTTCGAATAAAATGTTCGAATTTAAATTAAAATGCTTATCTTTTTGTCAACAGCAACGAGTATCCAGCTTCCCTTACATCATCGCTCTGCACAATCGGAATTCGGGGAAACTGGTTTTTATTTTTATTTTGTATCCTTTTTTTCCAAAGTTTTTGAGACTATTTAGAACTCAAAACTGTAGTCAGATTAAAAAGAAGAAAATAAAAATGTGTAGAACACACAACAATAAAGTAAATAAGTCAAGGTTTTATGGTATGTGGAATACAGGCTCACAGAGCACTCTCACAGTACGTACTGTCTGTCTGCCTCTTGCAGGAGAAATCGTTAAGTTACAACACTTGAAAAATGTGATGAAAGAAATTACTAAGTTGAAGATGAAAATGCATTTTTATACCACCCATATTCCCATTCGCATACCTAAGGCTTTACAGTCCTCGTGAATTGAGTGAACTCAATTACCATTAAAATAAATGAAGCAATTATTGCCACTAAATATGTGATGCCATTGAAATATGGGAAGCAATTATTGCTATTAAAATATATGAAGCAATTATTTGCCTTTAAAATATATCAAGCAGATATTGCCGTTAACATATATAAAGTAATTAACCGATGTTTATCAAAGTAAACACAGCTGAATGCATGTTGTTAAACTTTGTGCAAAATTGGGTGGTCCTTGTTTCAAACTTGCGACGGAGAAAGTTGGGTATAATTGGTTTAGCATTAGAAATTATGGATCGTTAGCATGGATTGAAAATTAAATAAAATCGATTTTAGTGTTTGAAGGACAGAGAGATTTAAATATGCAAGTAATTTCATGTTAAAATACATGACATCAAATAAGTTGCTCCAAAATTAAGAATGTAAACTCTATGCAGACCAAATTTTTTGATGAAAAAACCAAAAGTTAATGTTTACATAGTGGTCATGCATGGTGAAAACATGAGCTGAAAAGTAGAAAATACAGTTTTTACAAGTTTTTAGAAAATACAAGTTTTTTGCTACAGCATTTTTTAAATCTATAATTTGATTTCCAGTATCCGGAAATTTCACCTAGGTCGCCAAATAACACAGAGAAACTGCTTTTATTCTGAAATGGACCGTAGTTTTAGAAAAATGATTCAAATCAATGAAGAGATATCCGCTATAGGGGACTATTTCAAAGATGTCTTCTAGGTTACTTCTGAAATGAAGTTTGGAATTAAAAAACTGATAATTTTTTCGCAAAATCTTTCTTTTTTTTTTGGAAAACGAAAAACTTTTGCGCCTGATAGCGAACTTAAAAATCCCATAATGATACAGTGCTGTTTAAAATCTGAAGCGGCTCATTATGGCAAGTAAGTAGTATTTGAAATACTTATATTAATTAAACTTAATACCATATTAGACAATCGTAGAAGTATTGATTCAGAATGCAGAAGCAGATACACATATCGTTGCACATAAAATCGCACCCATGTAAACTATAGACTGAAGACAATTTCACTTTAGATGTTAGAAACCAATAATTTCAATCCAATATGGACAAAGAATACCTATAGTATGATTAAATAGTAAATTTCCAAAACGTTATTACAAAACCTGTTTACAGCATTTTAATCATGTCTTATTGAATTAATTTACTCTACATTGCACATAAAATTTTTCAATACAAGTCTACACTACAACTATTTGTTTAATAACACAAATTATACCATGTTTCGTTATGTTTTTGTTAACTCAAAATGTTTAGATTAGGTACAAGTTTTACCCAATATCTATGCATAAGTAACCTCTATTTTCGACAATCAGGCATTAAAATGCAACACTATTTAGTTTTTTCCATCATACAAGCAAAAGCTACCCGACTTACTCCGGACAAATACATGTGGCATTTGTATGTTTTGTTTGATTCTCTGACATTTCAAATCTACTTATATAATGAACGGATCAAAAAACCATGTTATTCTCAAATTGCGCAAAAAGTACTGAACCGATTTGCTTCGAAATAGGCTTAAACTGATCCTTATGTGCTTGCGGAGTGCCCTTGCTCCTGGGTCCTAAGCCGTAAAACGCTTAGTTAACGAGATAATTGGCAATTAAGTTGGTCATTTTGGCATTTTCGGTCGCCATGCAAACATAAACAACCAAGTCTCTCAAAAATGAAAAATATTGACAGGGCTTAGAATAAGAAACCCTTAGAATTGAAATTTTTCCCATGTTAATTCCCATAAGAAAATCTCAAAATTGAATCTCAATTCAAACAATTTATCGCTTGGAAAGTCAGTGAATAATAGGCATCTATTAGTAGACCTGTACTTAATATAATGTAGACCTATTTAGTTCATAGCCACAAGAATAATCTTAAACTATTAGGATTTCACCACTAGAGCATATTTTAATTTTATTAATTTAAAAGT
>Ga0210040_10006563_pt1 | contig 14447 bp, 6 predicted proteins | sample CryGeyCG12114_NA_FD_185462 | JGI IMG/M metagenome (GOLD analysis project Ga0210040, IMG submission 185462) | Groundwater microbial communities from aquifer - Crystal Geyser CG19_WC_8/21/14_NA (SPAdes) (version 2) | ecosystem: Environmental > Aquatic > Deep subsurface > Groundwater | place: USA... | reverse complement strand
CCTTTCTACCAACTCAACAATCCTGAAGGAGCAACAGCAAAAGACCCCCTGTTTTTGTCGTATCCAGAGGCGACCCTGCCAAAAGTTCTCTACCAGAGCTTTGTTTCCAAGCACTGGCTGTCCTTCTTCGGCTCAGTCAACATGGTTCTCGTCACCGTGTGTACGCTTCTCGCCTCTGAAACCGTGTTCCTGACGACCGTGGGAGATACGTGCTATGTCATCGTCGACGCAACCTCAGATGTGAACGAGGAGTGCCATCTCTTGCTGGTGATGCGGCCCGTACTGGGCTGGGCTGTGGCTATCGTGCTGGTGTTTGTCTTCGTAATGACCATCTGTATCATTGTACGCCTGCGCCGCCGAAAATCTGGTATCTATGCTGATCCGACCACAATCGCTGGGATCGCGTGCCTATTGAGCGACGATCCGGAAAAGAAGTTGTTGCAGTCGACCCGGCTCCAATCAGAGAAGTACACGCTGATACCTTCAGGCCACACGGCAAAACACACAGTGGTTGAAATAGCAGATCACCATCAAACCAACAATCTGGGACACAATTGCCGCCTCCAAGTCGACATGGCCACTCAGCAATGCGACCCGCGGCACTGACAGTCTTCTGTCTACTCCTGATCGGCCTGCTCGTCATGATCCTTTACTATCGCTACGTAAGCAAGCCAGGCACAGGAAACGCTCTAGAGGACTTCATGAACAGCCAGTCCTTCGGCGTGCGACTCTTTACGACTGCCCTCGGACTATCCATCAAGTTCTACTTGGGATGGATCGAACGCTACTTGCGCCATGTTCGACCTTACACGGCACTCGCATCGCCCAAAGGCGCAACCGCTGCAGAAAGCGTGTTGCTCTCGTCTCCCAGTCATCCGGTGACGGCCTTGTTCTACCGCGATACCCGGAACCATTTGTTGCTGGCGGCGGTAACCGTCATGGCTGTTCTGAGCGAGGCTCTGATCATAACGCTGAGTGGAATCCCTTTCTCGCCGGCTATAGCGGATCTGGCCTTCAACTTGTCTGTATACATCAGCGTGGGCATTCTGGCGGCTATGATCGCCACGGTTGCGTGCATTCTCGTTTGGGCTTTGTTGACGAGGTATCAACGCAAACTTCTGAATATACCTGAGAACATTGCCGATGTTCTCGCGTTACTCGGAGACCGCGATGCTCGAAAAGCGCTAAGGGAACTGTATGACGGCAACACATCTAGCGCGTCGCATATGCGGTTTGCATTGCGCAAGCAGGCTGGAAGCAGGGCATGGGGCGTTGAGATCTGGACGCCAGGTAGCCCTGCAATTGAGTGTTGAGCGTTGTTAAGACTTCGAATTTCAGTGTCTTCGATTTGCATGTCTTAGGGGTCACGAGGGACTTAGCGTGGTCTCCATGTGTTCGCCTGCGCCCAGGTCTTACCTCACCTAGCCACGCTAAAACCTCGCTTAGTAATTAGTATAAGTATAGGCCTTTAGCGTTTACTTTAAGAGCTTAAGACTATTACTTTAACTTTATACTACTTTAATTACTTCTATACTACTAATTATAATTATAATACTAAATTAACTATATTACTTTTTTATAATAATACTATACTAATACTATATTTCTACTTTACTTAAAATATTATATAAATTAATAAAGAACTATATAAGTCTACTTTTACTTAAGATAGTAATTTTACTAAATTATTATATTATTATAATACTAATATAATATAAGCTAGCTATAATAAATACTATACTTTTAAGACTTTATTAGCTAGAGTTTTACTCTAAAAAAGAAAGTAAGTTAGAGTAAGTATTAAAGTATAATTATTATACTATTATATTACTAATATAATATAAACTAAATAAGATAATAATAATAAAAATTAAAAGAAGTATAGACTATTTAAGAACTATAAAGAGAATAGTATTAACTTAGTTTTTATAAAGTACTTCTATTATATACTTAATAGTAGTACTATCTATAGTATAAGTTTAAACTACTATTATATTACTATTATAATATATTAATTATATATAAAAGTACTATAAAAGTAAGAGTACTCTTAAGTACTATATTTTTAATAATTATAAAATTCTTATTTAGGCTAAGAAACTAGGTTATATTTATAGATATACTCTAATTACTATATATAGTAAGTACTCTACTATTATATTATTATTATAATACTAACTCTTTAGAATAGTTCTCTTATATTTAGACTATACGCTATATTAAGTAGCTTAAGAAACTTATTACTAATAAAGTAATAAACTTAATCTCTAAGTCTAACTATATTATTAACTTAAAGTCTATTAATAATAGTCTTAATAATCTTAATAATAGCGCTTATATATATTATTACTATTATAATACTATTATAATACTAATATAATATAGTATCTTAAAACTAAATACTTCTTTACTATATTAAAGCCTATAGTAGCTATAAGTAAGTATAAATATTTAGTTATTATATTACTAATATAATTATAGCATATTAACGCCTTTAAAGCTATTAGAACTTTTTTTACTACTTTTAGTTTATTTTATAGCTTAGCTCCTCTTCTTACTATAAATAGTATTATTAAAGATATTAACTCTAATTCTCTATCTAATAGTAAATCTCTAATATTATTTTATAATTATAATACTAAGATATTATAGCTAAAATTACTACTAGTAAGATAGCTCTTAGCTATTCTAGATTATAAGAGTATAAGTAAAGTACTAATACTTTTAAGTACTTTAACTTTAAAGTAAAATACTAAAATATCTCTTATATTATAATACTAATATAATATTATAGAAGAATAAGTATATTCTTTATAACTTTAATAGTAGGCCTTTACTTCTTTATAAAAGTAAGGCTCTAGAAAATAATAATAATAGTAAATAAGTAAGTATAACTTATATATATATTAGTATAATACTAATATAATAAGATTATAATATCTCTACTATACGCTATATCTCTAAGTTTCTAAGTTTTAATAATAGCCTTTATAAGAATTATACTTACTATAAAAAAAGTAGTAAGTATAAGAAGTAAACTAGTAAGTATTCTTTATTATCTTTATACTATTATATTATTAATATAATACTAAACTACTACTATAATAATTAGTATCTTACTTACTCTAAAATATTCTCTTCTATACTTATCTAAAGTAGAAATAGATAGTAAGAAAAGATTATAAGTATATACTTAGTAGTAAAGTAGTAAGTAAGTCTATTATAATCTTATTATATTATAGTAGTAATATAATAAAAAGTAAAAGTTTTATAGTTTAATAGTTTTAAAGTTTTATTAAGAGGCTTATTTAGTACTATTATAATACTCTTATAATATAGAAGTAATACTACTTAGTAAAGAAAATAGGCTTTATAGTTTAAAAGTCTATAAGTTTTTTAAAAGAGATATTTAACTTATAATACCTAAAAGATAGTATTTAGGTAATAGCCTAATAATATAATACTATTATAATACTATATTATAGATATACTAAAATAGAAATTTAGTTTACTTACTATATTTATCCTTATCTTAATATAATAAACTACTTATAATTTAAGCTTTATTATATTATTATAATAACGTTTTACTATTACTTTATAATTATCTTACTTTAATTTTTTAATTATTTTATAAATAATATTATAAGGAAAAACTATACTTATATTTAAAAAAAAATATACTATAGCTTTAGAGCTATATTAATATATTATTATTATCTTATACTATAATAGAGTTATATAATAACTTACTTACTTATTATCTATAATAATATCTTTATAGAGGGGTATATAGAGAGAATAAGTATTAGCTATTAATATTATAATACTAATATAATTATATTATAAAAGTAAAGTTCTTATAACTTATAGTATAACTTAAGGGCCTATAATATATCTACTTTATATAAAAGCTATTATTATAATAGTATTATAATTATATTCTATTTCTTAGAGTATTATATTTATAGTATAAAGAAGATAAATAGAGTATAGCTAATATAATCCTATTAAAATAATAATATAATATCTTAGTTTACTTTATTTATACTACTCTCTATAACTTCTACTTATAGTATTTAAGTAGTCTTTTTATTACTATTACCTTTATTAATATATAGTTACTACTTATATTTAAGTAATATAAGCTTATATTCCTTATTTTATAATTATAATACTTTAAAGTTAGCTTCTTATTTTATAGCGTTAATCTCCTATAATCTACTCTTAATATTAAGTACTAATATACTTAAGGCTTTTTATAGTAAGCTTAGTAATAGTAAACTATTATAGAGTTAGTATTATAATAGTATTATAATTAGTACTTTTACTAATACTCTTTTATATAGATTACTCTTAATATAAAAGAAGAACTATATTATATAAGTATAATCTAGTATTATAATAAAGAGTACTTACTTATACCTTACTAAGAAGAACTTTTTTACTTTAGTTAGTAAGTTTATATAAGACTTTTTACTTAAAGTCTTATACTAAAAGTATAGTATAGAAAGCCTTTTCTTTATAATACTAAAAATATTTCTAAATAATATAGCTTTAAAGAGAATCTTATCTTCTAGCTATATATTATCTTTTTCTATAAAGTTAAGCTCTTTAATAGTATTTAGCTAGTATTAAGTAAAGCGTTCTAAAGGTATTAGTAATATAATACTATCTATAGTATAAGCTACTTACTTTCTTATACTATATACTTATTTAATTAATCTTCTAGAGTAGTTAATTAATAAGTATATTAAATACTTTAGTCTTTATATATAATAAACTAAGCTATATATTTTTTATCTAGCTTAAATATACTATATTATATTAATAATATAATAATAAAAGCTAAAGAAGGTTATACTTAAGTACTACTAGAAGTAACTATTTACTAATACTATAAGACTAGGATTAATTCTTAAACTACTTAGTAGTATTAGTATATAAGTGTATTACTTTATATATATTATTTAGTATATAAAAATAATATATATTTAGGCCTATAGTAATAACTAAGTATTTCTTATACTTTACTTAATTTATAATTACTAAAGTAGAGTTTTTTAGATAGATAAGCTATAATAGTATATTACTATTATAATACTTATATATAAGCTAGTTAAAGATACTAAAATACTTATTTACTAACTTAGTAGCTAAGATTACTTTTATTTAGCTATAAATAGTTACTATACTACTATATAATTTAGCTATATAATTAATACTCTAATTAAAGTATACTTAATAGAATATAATAATATTCTTATAATAGAAGTCTTATATATACTTATAAAGATTAATACTTACTAAGTAGTACTTAAAACTTACTATATTATTAGTATTATATTAATAGTACTATATCTTATACTACTTACTTACTATCTATTTCTTATATATATCTATTACTATAGTATAGAAACCTATACTATTAAAGTAGAACTACTTTACTTTATTACTAGTTTCCTTTAATATTATATTAAAAAAGTAAGTAAAGCTTATTTAGTAAGTCTTTTATTTATTAGTATTTATAATAATATAGGCTAGTATTATAACTAGTAAAAGTATTAGTAATATAATAATAGAGAGTTACTATATACTTACTCTTCTTATAATAAGTATACTATACTATAAAGATAATTTTATTAAAATCTATTTCTTTAATATATTTAAATAATATATCTACTTTAAAAGAGTTAAACTTAAGTATTTCTTTAGCTAAGACCTTTAGGAAGTAGATAATTATAATACTATAGTTATTATTATAAATATTTTAGATATAACGCTAAGTTATTAGCATATAATTATAATATTATTACTTTAAGCTTACTTTATCTACTACTTTAAACTTATAGTTCCTCTTAAACTTATAAACTATACTCTAGAAACTATAACTTTAAAAGAAAAACTTTATATACTAAGTATAGAGTATATAACTAATTTTATCTATATTTATAAAAGTATAATATATTATAAAAAAGCTAGATATATAATACTAGTTATAAAAGTTATATAGCTTTATTAAACTAAAAAACTATACTATAAAAGTATTAGTAATATAATAGTAAGATAATATAAAGCTCTTAACTAGTTATTATATTTAGTTTTATAGATCTTTTTATTACTTCTAGTAGCTCTTTAGTTAATTAACTAAAAAGTTTTACTAGTAGTAAAGGAGTAATATTATATTATTTATATAAGTAGTATATAATATAAAAATATTATTTAAAGTTTTATAGAATATAGATAGTAATCTTTATACTATTATTAAGGTAGAGTACTATCTTACTCTAACTTTAAAGATAATCTATACCTTTACTTTATTAATACTATATTATAAAGATAATAGTATAATAATATACTATATTTTAGGCTCTTTAAAGAAGTACTCTCTACTACTCTATATTATATAAGTATAGTAAGTAGTATAGCTTTACTAAGAATAAGCTTATTAAATATATTCTAGTTAACTAATTTAGGTTATATAAAGTAATAGTAATATAATCCTTAGTCTTTAAAATAACTAGTATTATTAATATAACTTAGGTAGAGATAATAGTTCTTAAGTAAGTCTTATTATAATATTAGTATAATTATATAATATTAGTTATAACTTACTAGCTAGTTTAGTACTCTCTTCTAAACTTTATATATTAGTAAATAGTTATTATAAGCTATACTTTTAGTAAAGTACGCTAAAGTAGAGTAGTAAAGACTTATTATTATAATCTTAATATAATAAGCTAAGTTATTACTAACGTTATTATAGAGCTTTTAGGCTAGAGCCTATATTAACTTACTTACCTACTTATATAGTATATACTTAAAATTAGAATAGAGATACTAGTACTTTTTTATACTTATAGTAAAGTATATTATTTATAATACTATTATATTAAGTAGTAAGGAGTTAGTAAGTTTATAGGTAACTAACTCTTTAGTAGAGTAGATAATATCTTTATATTATATTAGTAATATAAATATATAGTACTATCTATATATATATTAATTATATATTTAATCTTAGCTTTTATTATTCTTCTTATATCTATAAGATATATATACCCTTTAAGATAGGCCTAAAGATATTAAAGTAATATATTAATAATATATATCTTATAACTTATAACTAGGCTTATTCTAGCTATAAGTACGCCCTAGCTATTATTAGACTCCTAATATAGTATTAGTATAAAGTTATTAATATATTAATAAATTTACTTACGCTTTTTAGGTCTTTTAGAAAGATAATAGTATAGTTTTACTCTAAGGTATTATCTTTTAGTTCTATAGTCTAGTTAAAGTCTAATAATATAATATTATTACTATTAGAGACTATTAGCCTTTTTAGCTATAATTATATTATATTAATAATTATATTAAGTATTAATAGCCTATTATTACCTAGATATACTTATATTATATTAGTAGTATCTTAGAAATATACTTTTTACTACTAGTTAAGAGCTTATTAGGTATATAATTACTAGGTAATATAAGTATTAAGGAGGTTTAGTATAAAGCCTATATTATAATAGTATTATAATACTAATAGTATAAGATAAATAGCTTTTATACTTACTATTATTTATAATAAAGTTTATTACTATAATAAACCTATATAGTTAAAGTAAGGATATATAATAATAGAAGTAAAATAAATATTTATTACTTTTTTATTACCTTACTATCTCTTTACTTACTAGTCCCTCTTCTTATAAAGAATTTATAACTTTTTATACTTATATATATAATAACTTACTATTATAGGACTAATATAATAGTAGTCTAATAAATATTACTACTTTTAAGTTAAACTTTAGCTTATAAAAGCTAAAATTAAACTAGTTTAATACTAATTAGCCTTAGTATAATAGCTACTCTAACCTTTTAGCGTAGCTAGGTAAAGTATAACTACACCTACGCCTATAGACTCTAGAGACTTAATTTAGCTACTAAGATATTCTAGTATAAGGTAATCTTAGATAGTATACGCTCTTAATAAGCTCTTTTATTAGAATACGTTATTTCTAGTATATAGTAATAAGCGTTTTAGTTTTTACTCTAGAAGCGTACCTATAGTAAGTAGGTAAGGTAACTTTACTATAACTACTTTTCTAGAACTATTAATAATATACTATAAGAAATCTATATAATTAATAAGTAGCTCTAGGTCTCCTAGGCCTTTCCTATAGAAAAAGTCTTAAATTTTAGCTAATTAGTTATAAACTAATAACTTATACTTTAGTAATTTTTTATTACTTTATTTATAGCTAAGTAAAGCTTTTTATTTTATAAGCTATTAAACTTACTTCTATTCTTTAAATAATTAGCTTTTAATATACTTACTTTTACTAATACTACTTACTTAAACTAAAACTTATTTTTAAATAATAACTTTAACTAAGTAAGCTTCTAACTTTACTTTTTTTATATAAGTTAATTATTTAAGCTTTTACTATTTTAGCTTATAAAAAGTATAAAGAGAGCTAGTATAAAAATTATAATAAAGCTACTTATTATACTAAAGTTAAAATAAATAAGCTATAAGAATAGTATAATATAAAAAAATATTATAAATAGAAAGATTTAAGACTAGTTTACTATAAGTTAAAGTATTTTTACTTAATAATTAAAGCTTAAGTATTACTAAGTTTACTACTTTCTATAATTTTTATCTTCTCTCTTAGAGCTTCCTTATAGCGCAGCTACTACTGCATAGCTAGGTATAAGGAACCTAACAATGTTGCAGATGAGATCCACCGCAACCTGCGCACTCCACTCGATTGGATCGGGTTTTCGAAGCCGCTTCCCCAAAACTAATGACGAAAAGTCGATAGTGCGATCGCTTAACGACTTCCGCGCCGCGAGGTCGGGTCCCAACACTCCACCTCCACACGTCCCCTTGGGCACCAGCGCTCGCCTAACACTGGTTGATCCTCCGCAATCTTGCTGCATGTTATAACGATCGGCGAGACTCGATCCTCTAGATCCCATTTCACGGCACAGACGAGCTCGGTTTTACGCGCGTATACGCTATCGTTCTCCCTGTCTTCCATGCAAACGGTTCTTCGAATGCATCCATCTGACGCAGCTTCAGCAATGTTTTACTGCTGCTTTTGTTTCCGGGAATAACTACGTCCTCGTACTCGCTCTGACTACGTCGAGTCAGTGACGAAATGAGACCGTCGACGGCACGCTCGGCTCGCCTTCTCTAGCAATCCCAGCTCAACGGAAACTTTATGCTAGACCGCGCGCGAGTCATCGATCTAATGCGTGCCTGAGCACACCGTCCGATTTACCACCAGTCGCGTGAATTTCTTCATTCATAACATCCTCGAACCAGGTCCATGCCTCCTGCTTGGATATACGAGCTCTACCTGCAAGACATGTAGATCCCCAGGTTTCTGAGGGTGGAAACGGGCTCGGTCTCAGCGGCTTCACTTCGGACATGCAATCTGAGGATAGGCCCGGTTCATCGATTTAGCTAGGAGTGTACGCATCATATGTTGTTTCAAGAACTCATATGTACGTAGATGTGAGTAGGGTCATCAGCCTTCAGCGTACTGCTTGAGTGAGGCGGACCTGCTTGTGGCAAGCCACCATCCCCATGGGGCGGCGCTGGAGAGTGGAGTCCATACTAGCACCAGACGCTCCCCTGAGGCGGCTTCCGCTCGCAGCAGAAGATTTGAGACCGTCTGTCTTGGCAGGCCTGCCATGGAATCCCTACGGCTCTTCACACGCTTCCGCGCTGATTATTTCTCGTAGGATTCTAGTTCCGCGTCCAATGACGACTGCGAGCAAGCGAAGGAAAACGGGGAGAACAGCGCGCTGAACATCCATGCGCCTCTGCTTCATGACTACTTCCCCACACCCTGGGAACACGGGTGGGTCTCTCCCTTTAATGCGGCTCGTGTCCTCCGCATGTCTGGATCTTCAATGTCGACACCGAACACATCCATTCGTTTCTGAATCAGCACCCTTCACGTCGTTGGTATTCTAGTCGTCGAGATGGCGACTCCGACGGAGGAACAGAGGAAGTCATGGCCTCCAGCGAACTACGAAAATCCCGATAACCTTCATGGAATTATCATTGGGCTCGTAGCACCGACACTCGCTCTAGCTGTTACTTGTAAGTAGATTTGGATGGTCGATTACCGAGATGCTACCACAGGTCATCGCAACCGGAGTGGACCGACCGCAGACCTTTGAGGGGCACCTGGCAGACGTACTACCCTCTCACCTTCACGATGTCATTACCACTCTGCTCTCAAGAAGTCAGAACGTTTGCTAACAAATTTGGGATTCAGTTCTAGCTGTACGGTTCTATGGCAAAGGTCTACTTCGACAAATCTTGTGGTACGACGACTATGTGATGCTGGCTGCTATGGTCATTTAAGCCCAACACTCCCCTCTGACTTGCGAACTGACTGTTACCCAGCTGTTCGCCCTCCCTGTATCAGTCTTTCCGCTAGTTTCCCTCAACCTTGGACTGGGAATGCACATATGGGACCAGAAGCCTGAATGGCACACGCCATACTGGAAGGTAAACTCCTCAGCTGACGGTTGGCAACGCTCCCGGTGCTGACAAACTGCAGATGGGATACGCTGCAGACCTTCTGTTTCCAGCAGCGTGTTCCTTGACCAAGATCTCGCTCTGTTTGACATATTTTCGCCTTTTTCCCAGTCGAACGGACAAGATATTCTGTTACGCGCTAGGGACTTTCGTCACCATGTACACGGTGGCATGCCTCTTCCTATCGCTCTTCCAGTGTCGTCCTATCCGATCATACTGGGATACCGATGTTGAGCAGAAATGCATCGACATGCGCGCTACTCTAGTGGCAATCGCGACTCTGAACAGCTTCAGCGATTTTCTGGTATACCTATGGCCTGCGAAGCCTCTTTGGAGCCTCCATCTGCCAGTCAAGCAACGCCTTGGTCTCATCTTCCTCTTTTCCGTCGGATTGCTTGTATGCGTGGCTGGAGTACTTCGCATGTACTATCTCGTAGTCTTCTTCAGCTCTTATGACACTCTTTGTAAGTATGCTCCTCATGACCAGAACTAAGGAGGTGGCTGACCAGACTTCTAGGGAACGGTTCTGCCGTCTGGTTGTGTATGGTCCTCGAAATGGACATTGGCATCATCTGTGGCTGCCTCTCCGGCGTCAAACCAGTCCTATCGAGAGTCTTCCCCGTCCTGTTCGGCAGCTCCTACAAAACGCGAAGCGGCGCCACGCGCCCGACGTACGGCGTCCAAACGGGACGTACAACGCACGGCGAGTCGTTTGCCTTCCAGCCACTATCCGACATTTCGAACAACAAAAAGTCACAGACCAAGAAGTTGGAGCATGCGTTCTCCGTCGAAGCGATCAAGAGCGCGGACGACAATGGACAACGGAACTTTGCTTGGGCGAGCTCGAACGGCGACATGTGCGCAAGTTCGAATATACCCCCAAACGCGATTGGAGTCAATCAGGTGGTGTCAGTCGAGCAGGAAGAGTCGGGCAGTATCACTCCAAGGAGCGAGGCTCGGAATAAGCTGTCGGATGCTGGCAGTGAAGAGTGGATTATGGATGATGGGCCGCGGCCACGAAAAGCATGACATGAAGAACTGGGACACTGGGTATGGAGTTTAGGATCTTGTATGGGATAGATACCCTTCGTGTTTGCAGCAATCATTGATAGACAAATTAGCGCCTCTTACTATCACACGTTGAAGGTCTCACCTAGACGGAGTCAGCTAACGTTCATTGTTGCTTCGAAGCCCTAGGCGATCGAAGAGAAATAACTGGCTCGCGACATGAGCAAGAAACGTGAACAGCCAAGAAAACTACAGGAGATATGCTTCTATGTGCAAAGCAAGCATGAGCTGTTCGCGGTACTAAAAAGAGGGAATTGTTGAAACCAGACACCGTGCCATTCAAAGCCGTCATATGCGCCACATGTTATAGCCTGCTCGTATTCATTACCCACGCCTCTTCACTTCCAAGTTCGTGGCTCCCTATTCCGGATACTCGGACGCTTTTCTGGGAATTGGTACGTCGCATCAATCCAAAATGATCACCGTGACGTACGTCCGTGCGTGCAGAATCGCCAGGAACCACCTTTCTCACAAGCTGCTGACGACCAACGACCTTCTAACACCTTGACAGCACACGACTTCCTCAATCACGCTATTCAAGCCTCTCAACTCTTCATACACCCTCTCACACACCAATTGATACTCTACAAACCTCACGATGGATGTATGTAGCTTTGTGGACACGCTACCGATGTAATGAGGGGGAGCTGACGACTGCGCAGGTTTACTACTTCTACTCGTACGGCACCGCAGCATGGATGGGTAAGTACACAAGACCTCAATGCTATGTCAGCGACTAATTTCGATGCAGCCCTGCAATCCGCGCCACTCATCGCGTCGCCAACGATGATCGTGGCTCTTCTGTCTCCAGAAGTGCGTGAGGCATCAAGTACGTACCACGATGGCGATCACACTGCAATCAGAGACTGACGACCTCCAGCCCTCGAGGTGTACTTCTCCCGCACGCTGGGCTTCACGCTCCTCACGCTCGGCGCGTTGACGGTCCTGCTCACGGGCTCCGTTCCACTGAGCAGTCGCTTGTCTGAAGGTCAGCATTCCCCAGCCACCCTCACACCGGTCTTGTGACGCACATGACGGAAGCTGCAAGGGTTACGAGCATCCCAAGTCGTGTGCAATGACCTTTGCAGCCAATCAAGAATCATGCGTCCTCGTTGCAACTCTAAGCTCATCACTAACCGCTTCACAGGCGCCACAACATCCAATACCGATCCTAAAGCTCCCTACGCGCTGCCGACCCTCACAATAACCGCCATCTTCCACGCCGTCTACGCCTTCTACTGCTACGGCATGTGGACCCAGACCGGCGTCCTGAGCTTCAGCCTCGGCACGCTAGGTTCTACCTTCCTTGCCGCGGTTGCGTTCTGGTGCATTCTGTTTGCCAGCAGCAATGGCAGGATCAGCAGGAAGACTGGTGCGGATAAGCGGACGAGCGGATTCCCTTTCAAGAACAATGAGGCTGATAAGAGGAAGGGAAGGTAGATGCTGAACTGCATCAGGCTGGTGAACACACTGAGTCTCGACTGAGGCTTGAGATGGGCCAAATTTGATATGTCAGGCATGAGCAGTGGGTGAAGCCTGGCCTGGGGCATCACAAAAGGTCGTGGCTCATGGGAGCATAGTGGAATATACGACTGCCGAGGAACAGGCAGGAAGACATGGGACAAAGCATGAAAGAAGCTCGTATAACACAGTGTTTTGAATGAATTGATATCCTTTGATTCGTGCAATGAAGTTGGATTACAACCCGTTGTGATATCTTCGTGAAACCCCACCGTTCCCCTCCGAGCCATGATCGACACCTGCTCTGCGTGCATCGTCCTCCTCGAGTCCCTCTATTAGCTGAGGTCTTGTCTGGCGCTCATACGTATTCCAATTCAAACCACGGCGCTCATATATCACGCGAAGCTGCGTCACGCCCAAATCTTGGTAGTCGGAAAAACAGATCACCCTACCAGGCTCGATGTCCAATGGACTCAGTATATGTGAGCCAACCCTGCAGAAGTAATAAAATCGCCATTGTTTGTAAGCATCACCCAGGCGGAGTGGTGGCCGATTGGCATGACGTGGGAGGACACCGAACTGGGATATGGGTTCTATTGTCATTCCAGCCCATTGACGACTGTCGGAAGCATTGGGCTTGAGTAATACTACGGGTTGTTGGGGAGCCTTCGAACGGCTATGCTGATAGAAATAAGGTGCACTTGTGTCGCGCTTCGGAGGAGCGTGCGAAGCTCGCTAAGCTTGCTGGGCATCGTCGCGCCGGATATCTGCTGGTGGAGGTCTTGCATCTTGGTATGGCTCGCCAGATTGTCTGATATCCGAATGTTGGTATGCCTCGCGCCACCACGGCAGCTTTCCGTTCTTTGGCTTGATGGGCAGGGCCTTTGACGCTTTGATGTCGTGCTCCACTGCGTCGAGAACCTCGTCTTCTCGCTCGCCGCGGTCTGCGCGCTGTCGGCGCTCGTTCATGACCTGTGCCTCCATGAGGTTCTCGACCAAGAGCTCCTTGGCTTGCCACTCCTCCTTGCGCTGTCTTTCGAGGATTTCGGCTTGCGCGCGCAGCTCTTCGCTGTCTTGCTGTGCCCACTGGAGTTGGCGGCGGAGGAGCTGGAAGAGCTCGGGCGCGGGTAGTGAGAGCTCGCGGTCTGTGAATTCTATGTCGGGTGGGAACTGCACCATGGTTGGCGCATTCGGGTTGGCGAGGTCTTGCAGGTAGATGACATTGTGGTTTGCATAGTCGGCATCTGAAGCTGGCGGTATTGGCGCGCTGTTTGGAGGGTGCGAGTGTGATGATGGGGAGGCTGGTGTAGAGCCCTTCTCAGGCTTCTTGCCGTCGGCGTTAAGG
>Ga0210040_10006562_pt1 | contig 14448 bp, 1 predicted proteins | sample CryGeyCG12114_NA_FD_185462 | JGI IMG/M metagenome (GOLD analysis project Ga0210040, IMG submission 185462) | Groundwater microbial communities from aquifer - Crystal Geyser CG19_WC_8/21/14_NA (SPAdes) (version 2) | ecosystem: Environmental > Aquatic > Deep subsurface > Groundwater | place: USA... | reverse complement strand
CGAAAGACTTCCTCGCGCTCTGTGACCAGCTTCGCGACACGCATCTCTGGGATCTAGGCATCTACCTCGAAGACCGCGAGAACGCGCCCGCAATGGTCCGTCCCGTCGACGCCGAACTACAGTCCGCGCGCGACCAAAAGGAAGCTATCGCGCGCCAGAAGGCCGAAGCCAAGTTGCAGCGCCAGCGCGAAGAGGCAGAGAAGCAGGCCAAATTAGCTGAGCAGGCAAAGATCAATCCGAGGGATATGTTCAAAACGGACGAGTATAGTGCTTGGGATATCGACGGGTTGCCGATCAAGGATAAGGAGGGGAATGATGTGGCGAAGGGCAAGGCGAAGAAGCTGAGAAAGGAGTGGGAGAAACAAAAGAAGCTGTACGAGGAGCACACGATGAGTGCCGGGGCTGTTTAGAGAGGGTGTCGATGATGGACGATAGATTGATGCTTTGGAGAGACAAACCCGGGGTGAGGACCGCTTGTATGTGAAAGACTTTCTTATTACAACCTCTACACTGCAGCGTCTTGTCGTTTCCAGTGGTATTGTGGTTCATGCTACTCGCTTAGCTCAAGACTTCATGAAGTAAGTTGATGTATTTCAACACACCTCACCGACAGTGTGTTCATACCCGCAGTCACTGAAACACTACCTTCGCATACTGCGCCCCCTGCTTCATCCCACCGAAATACAGCGCAAATTCTACCGCCGCTCCCGACGGTACTATGTCCACCTCAGAGGAGAATTTCTTCAGTCTCTCACTCCGCTTGTTGATGTAGTCTTCTAAGGTCGAGTACGGCTTGGTAATAGTGCATTTGATCTCGCACAGAGGAACGACGCCGGATGTATACCGCGTCGGCGCAATAGCGTCGTCGCATTGTATGATGTTGGCGGTGAATGTACGCCCTGAGTCCTTTCTGTACATTCTGTAAAAGCTTAGGCGGACAGGTTGTTTTTTGGTTACGTTTTCGCCCTGCATACTAGTCAGATATGGGTACGGACGTGTGGAAAATGACGAAACGTACCCGCTTGAGATACCAATCCATCTGGTTCGTAGCCTTCCACTCATGCTCGTCGGTGTCCTAGTACTTTGTCTTCTTCGAAATATTTGGACGCGTCCCAGGGCATTTGCAGTGTGACGCCGAAGCTCGCGCGGGATACTGTTGATATGATCACGATGGGGCTGTTCACTGTGCTCAGGTTGGGAATGCCAGGGTTGCTTGAAGTCGTGCCATCAAGGAAGCCCTTGAAATCTGCGCCGCGACAGATTGCGGTCCGGCTTTTGGAGGGGTTAGTATGGCGTATAGGTTCGGGAGGTTGGTAGTACATACGGTTTCATGCCTTCAGATTGTAGGATGCTGATGCGGGCGTTTGCGTGCTTGAGATTTGCGTGATTGTATAAGTAGTAGCTTGCACCGAGGCCTCCTACAAGGATGATGCCCTGGTCATGACGATCAGTTCCTTGTTCTTGCGCGATCAAGCGTTCGCACGACCTCGGGAGACTTACTGTAACGCGTAGTCCTTTCTGATTGGCTTTCTCAATCTGCTCGTCCACAAGGCGGTCAATGCCAGCGAAAGAAGCAGTGAATGCTTGTTGGATATGGGAGTTGCATCGATACGATCACAAGTTAGCTTAACTAGGGAGGCTGTACCTTTACGGGATGCCGCTGACATTTCGAAACGAATGCGCCCCTTGTTGATAAGCGGCTCGCGACTCTTATAGCCCTAGGGAACTAGAGGCCTTATCCTATAGGAAAAGACCTTTAGAACTAGCTAATAACTTAAAATAAACTAGTTATAATAGGCTAGGTCTATCTAGCCTAGCTTCTAAGTAAGTCTTAGTTAAGAACTTTAGTATAGATAAGTACTAGTAATTACTAAAATACTTTCTAAGCCTTTCTAAAGCTTTTTCTAAGTAATATACTCTATAAGTAAGTTAGCTATATAAGTAAGTTATTAGATATAGCTAGACTTACTCTAAAGAAGTATAAAGTTAGCTAATAAAGCTCTACTATATATACTATAAGAATAAGTTTTATAAAAAAGTAGTAATTTACCTCTTTTATATATATAAAAAGAATATACTATTTATTTATTTCTTAAATACTTTTTATATCTTCTTTATAATATTTATATTTAATATTCTTAATATTTAAATTACTCTACTTTTAAAGATTTTAGAGAAGTATAATTATTATTATAATAAATATATAATATAATATAATATAATATAAAGAGGATTTATAAAGTAAAGAATAAATTTAAGTTACTAGTAATCTTCTCTTTACTAAAAGATCTAATTTATATAACTTTAAAGCTATAAAGCTTATTATATAATATAATATCTATTAATAAGTAAAAAGAGGTTAAAAAAGAAAAACTTAATATAAATAAAGATAATAAGTACTAAAATAAGCTACTAAGACCTAATTTATACTAATAAATACTAATTATTAATTTAGTAAGAAATAAACTTATAGAAGTATACTTAGACTTTAAAAATATCTATAATTAAAAAGAATTATAATAACTTAGAAAGATAAAAGTATACTATAAAGTAAGAAACTCTAATATAATTAAAATTATATTAAAAAAACTAGTACTAATTATAGTAGTAATTATTACTTTCTTAAAATTCTTACTATATTCTTAACTTTTATATTAATTTATAAAATATAACTATAAAAAGTATAATTAATAAGAGTATAACTATAAAAGCTATTTTATATAATTACTTATTTACTTTATTATAGAGTAATAAAAAGTAAATTTTAAAGTAATATATATTTTAGAAATACTTAAAATACTTTAAAAAGCTTATTAGTTAGTTAAAAAGTATTACGATCTAATATTTCCCTACTTTAAGAAACTATACTTAACTATAGTAGGAACTATATAAGCTAAGACTTAAGAGGTTACGTAACTAATTAGTAATTAGTATAGGCTTAGTAGAACTAATTACTAATTATTAATTATAATTAGTAGTAATTAGAGCTTACTAATTAGACTAACTATACTAATTACTTAATTACTCTTTTAGTATATAGATATAGATAATAAGCTCTTATAGCTTATTATATTTAACTTCTTATTTAATAATTAATCTAAGCTATTACTCTAAAGCCTAACTAGTAATTATAATTTTATAAAGTACTTATTACAATCTAACGTTCCCCTACCTTAAGAAACTATACTTAACTATAGTAAGAACTATATAGGCTAAGACTTAAGAGGTTATATAACTAATTAGCGATTAGTATAGGCTTAGTAGAACTAATTACTAATTACTAATTATAATTAGTAGTAATTAGAGCCTACTAATTAGACTAACTATACTAATTACTTAATTACTCTCTTAGTATATAGATATAGATAATAAGCTCTTATAGCTTATTATATTTAACTTCTTATAGTTAATTTAATTAAGTAGTTACTAGAGCCTCTCTTCTAATTATTATCTATTAATTACTTAACTCTCTTTTAACTTACTTAGCTTACTATTATACTACTATAGTTAGACCCTCTTAAAGTCCCTTACCTATTATCTATAAAAACTAACTACTTAACCTATATATAGTACTTCTATACTTACTAAGCCTTTATACTTTAAATACCTTTATAATAATAAGTAATACTTTAATAACTTCTACCTCTATATATCTTTTAAAAAATAGTATTAATAACTCTAGTATTACTTATAGAGATTAAGCTAACCTTCTAGTAACCTAATATATAGACTATAATATAGTTAGTACTAAAAGTATTTAGACTTTTAAAGACTAAGATAAGTTTAGGACTAAGATACGCTAAGCGCTCTTACTAGTAGATAAACCTTTTAGTATAAAAAAAGGAACTTAAGATATTAGTTAAATTGCCTTAGCTATAGGCTATGCTAATAAACCCTAATAATAAAGACTTAAACTCTATATTTATATAAAAATAATATAAACTAATACTAAGAGTACTACCTTTTATAAGCTTACTAGTAAGCTAGTGCTACGTAATAGTCTTAATAAAATACTAATATAAAGAAAGAACTATAGTATATATAGTATATATAGTATAGTTATTAAAATAAGCTAGAACTTAAGAGGTATAGTTAAATATAGCTACTTTAATTATAGTAAAGTTAGATACTTTACGCGTAATTATTATACTAATAAAATCCTATAATAAGTTAATATAATTAGTATAGAGACTTTAATATAAGATACTAAAGATAAGTAGACTATAGTTATATCCTAGTATTAGCCTAATATTAATCTAGAAATAGATAGTAAAAGTAAAGTATAAGTAAATAACGCTTATCCTACTACCTCTTTTAGTAAAATAGATTTTAGATTAAGATACTAGATATAACTATAAGAGGCTACTCCCTCTTTAAAGAAGAGAAAGATAACTCTTATAGAGAAACTTTATCTAGAAAACCTTATACTAGGTTTATAAAGTATATCTAAAAAATAGTAAGAGGCTATAAGCCTTAAGTACTAGATAGATCTTACTAGATAAATTTACTAGACCTAAAATAATATAGATAAAGAAGTAAATATAGTACTTTAATAGATAAATAAATATCTTAAAGCTAAACCTTTTAATAATATTAATAAGAAAAAGTAGTAGTAAGCTCTCTTTAAGTATATCTATAGAGAAAAAGAATAGCTATAGATACTTAATAAAGACTTTACTAAGATACTAAAGAAATTAGAAACCTATATAATTATATATAAATATAATAAAGACTAGTAGAGATATTATAATAATAAAATAATACCTATAGTACTAAATCTAAAAATTATATAAAGTAGAAAACTCTAAAAAGATTAGATTATATTACCTAAAAAAAAATACTACTATAATAAATAAGTAAAGTCTCTTAAAGAGTCTAGTAAAGAGAATATTATTATTAAGAATAAATAATAGATACTAGTATACTACCTAAGAGCGTACTATAATTTTAATTACTATAACCTAATATATATAAAGTTATTATAGATAGTATATACTTATAACTAATACTAGATCTATCTTTCTAATAAAGAAAGATAAAGCTAGTACTTAAAAAGGAAGAAGTTATATAAATAGTAATAGTTAGACTACTTAGTATATACTTATAATAAGTACTTATAGGATAAGCGTTTATATAGATACTTCTTAATAATAACCCTAATATAAAACGTAGTAATACGTCTAATAGTTAAAGGAGTATATATTAATAGGAAGTAGTAAATCTATATAATAAACTAATATATTAAGTACTAGTAAGTAAAAGAATACTATAGATTTAAAGACTACTCTTTTTTAGAAAAATACCTTAGCTATATAAAGATTAATAAATAAAAGAATATAATAACCTTAAAAGAAGATATAATAAACTCTTAGTAGATATTAATAAAGTCTTAATAAAGGTACTATTAGATATTAAACCTTAGTAAAAATATATCTTATAATACGTAGTAAGAGAAGCTAGTCTTTACCCTACTTATTATAAAGAACTATATCTACTCTATATTATAACTAAAGTAAGAATACTATATAAAGAAACTATTACTTATAAAGTAATTATTAGACTTAATATTAAGGGGACACGCTAAGAAGTAAGAAAGAATAGCTTTAAAAATATAACTTATACTACCTTCTTAGAGCTACTATAGCTACGTGTAACTAATCTAGAGAGTAATTAAATATAGCTTATAATTATATTTAATAGATATATAGATATACGTATACTTTACTTTATATATTAGTAGCGTTTAATAGTAAATAAGAAGATAATAGTTATAAATTATATTACTTTATATAAGACGCGCTTTATAAAGTAAATAGTTAACTTTATAGATACTAATAGAGTTATAAGTTAAGAAGTAAGAGTATTAAAGAAACGTATAACTCTAAAGATCTCTAAAAGAAATAAAGACTTTATAAAGCTTCTTTAAGAAGAGATAGATATAGAAGTACTACTTAGATATTAACTTTAAGATAGAGAGAATATCCTTAAAAAAAGGAAGCTACTAACTTCTAACTCTATTTATAAATTATTAGAAATAGAGCCTAAAATACTCTAAAGAAATACTAGAACTAACCTAGCTAGGAAGCCTATATAACTATTATAGTTTTTAGTAAGTTACGCTATCTTCTTTATAGTAAGAAAGAGTAAGAAGCTATAATTATATAAAGGCTACTATAAGCTTAGTAATATTATAATTAAGAATTAATACTCTATACTAAATATCTTAGAATTATAGAATTAATTAGCTTATATAAAGATCTTTATAGTATTAGATCTTAGAGGCCTAGATAACTTTATACGTATAAAAGAAAGTAAAGACTAGAAGATAGTATCTTAAATACGCTATAGATACTATAAGTATTTAGTAATACTATTTAGTCTTACTAATACTCTAATAGTATATTAAGCACCTAAGAATAGTATACTAAGAATATACTAAGATATTCTTATTATAATATATCTTAATAATATCCTTATTTACTCCTATAACTATAAGAAGTATATTAAATATATAAGACTTACTTTTACTTATCTTAAGAATATTAGATTACTCTTTAACCTAGAGAAATACTTTTAGTATAAGAAAGAAGTAGAGTTCTTAAGGTATACTATAAAAATCTATAGAGTAAAGAATATTTAAAAATAAAATTAGAATATTAAGGATTAGCTTAAACTAAAGAATATTAAGAATATCTAGTCTTTCTTTAAGTTTATTAACTTTAACTAATAGTTTATTAGAGACTTTTTAGAGAAAGCTATCCTACTTATAAAACTTACTAAGATAGAAGTACTTTAGAAATAAAATAATAACTAGGTATAAGCCTTTATAATACTTAAAGAAATATATATTAAACTACTTATAACCTCCTATAAGAGTAAATAGCTATATTCTAAAATAGATGTATTAAGCCTTATAATATAAGAATACGTAAAACTAGATAAAACTAAAGAAGTAATTCTTAGGATAACTAAGTATAGATCCCTTAACACTACTATTAGAGTTAATAATACTCTAATAATTATTAATAAAGTACTTAAAGAACTTTAAAATATAACTATTTAACTTTACTATAATAACCCTATATATAAAGTACTTAGGGATTATATAAATAGTAGAATTTACTAAATAGAACTATAACTTCCCTTAAGTAAAAAAAAAAGTTTATAGTCTTATTAAGAAAAGTATAGACTATTAGAGAATAACTATAGTATTAATAAACTAAGATACGTTCTTCTAGACACTAGGTACTATAACGCTCTAAAATTACTTAGTATTAATAAAGATAAACTCTTTATATTAAACTTCTAGATAATACTACTTACTACTATTAACCTAAAGTAGAAATAGCCTATAATATACTATCTCTAGATAGATAGATAAACTAAAATAATAAACTATATAATAAAGATGTATTTTAAGACCTATATTAAATAATAAAATAACTAGATATCTATACTACCTATAACGTAATTCGTATATAATAATAAGTTATTAGAGCTAATAAAGAAGATACTATCCTTTACTAATTATAAATAATATCTAAACCTCCTTAGAAGAATACTCTTAGAAATAAAAGTATAAGCTATACTAGCTACTATAGATAAATCCTAGATAGCTTATTAAGATATATAAGCTAAGTTAGAGGATACTTAGTAAAATAGTATTACTTATACTAACTATAAATAAAAAATAGCACCTTAGCTAAAGAGGAGAGATAAAGTCTACCTATATACTAAAAATCTTTATATAAAGTAATTATACTAGAGACTTAATAATATTAAAGTTAGACTATTTTTAATTATAGATTAGAAAGAATCTATTACGTATATACTTAACCTCTTTAAAGATATAGAAATCTACCTTAGGTTCTATATAAGCCTACTTAAACTAGCTAACTTAGTAATACTACTCTAGTAAACTTCCTACTATAAGACTAACTAAGAAAATAAGTTTAAGGTTAAAGAAAACGTATTATATAAAAGACTAATAAATAACTATAAATACCTAGTTAAATAGTTAGGATATAATAAGCCTAAAAATACTTAGGAACTAAATATAAACTTTATAAACTACTACTAGCTATTAGTATAGTATTACTTAAGAAGCTAGATTTCTAGAACTTAGTAAGTAAATCTTCTTACGTACTTTAAGTACTAAGTAATAACTATAAAGTAAGACTAGTAGAAGAACTTCTTAGTATAGTAGTCTCTATCCTTTCTTACTCTTTAATATTATAACTTTCTATAGAAATTGCCTTTTCTACCTAATAATTAATTAGATCTATTTACTATTATAACTTTTATTTACGTATACGTACTATATATAACTCTTCTAACGCTTTCTCTTAGGCCTTAAATATAGTATTCTACGCCTTTTATAATTCTCTTATTTACTCTTTAAGCTTTTTCTTTTTCTTTATTAGCTAATAGAACTCTAACTTAGTAATACGTATATTATAGTACTACCTTTAATAAATATATTTACTATATTTTCTTAACTAAATATATACCTTATAAATATAACTATACATATTATAGGTAGAGTATTTCTAGACTATAATTTCTCTAAATAATTTAATAAATTCTCTAAGACGTTTATAATAAAAGGTACTAAAAATTAGCTTATACGTAAGTATAGTAAGATAAGAATATAAGTAGTAACTAGCTATATTTATAATATAAACTAACTCTACTTATAACTAAACTAGAGTTATATGTTATATAATATAAGGATAAGTTATTAAAGAAAGAAGATAGTATTATAATCTAATATTCTTCTACCTTAAAGAACTATACTTAACTATAGTAAGAACTATATAGGCTAAGACTTAAAAGGTTATATAACTAATTAGTAATTAGCGTAAGCTTAGTAGAACTAATTACTAATTACTAATTATAATTAGTAGTAATTAGGGCCTACTAATTAGACTAACTATACTAATTACTTAATTACTCTCTTAATATATAGATATAGATAATAAGCTCTTATAGCTTATTATATTTAACTTCCTATAGTTAATTTAATTAAGTAGTTACTAGAGCCTCTCTTCTAATTATTATTTATTAATTACTTAACTCTTTCTTAACTTACCTAGTTTACTATTATACTACTATAGTTAGACTCTCTTAAAGTCCTTTACCTATTATCTACGAAAACTAACTACTTAACCTATATATAGTACTTCTATACCTACTAGGCCTTTATAGTACTTTACTCTTACTAAGTAGATCTTCTCTATTATTATAGCTTTTAATTAGCTTACTACTTAAATTTATTAATTCTTTACTCTATCTATAAAAACTAACTACTTAACTTATATATAGTACTTCTATACTTACTAGGCTTTTATACTTTAAATACTCTTAAAATAAGTAATATTAAGATAGATACTTCTACTTCTAGTTTTAGAGGTAGTAAGCTATAAGCTTAGAAACTTAATCTCTACTATAGAAACTATAATAAGCTTAAAACTTAGATCTTCTAGTTTAATAAATACTTCTATATTAAAAGAGACTATATTAGTAATAAAGACTAAGTTATACTTATAACTATATATATAAAAAGTAATATAGAGAAATAAGTTATCTTTATTATTAAGAGATATATAGATAATAATATTAAAGATAATAAAAATATAAACTTAATCTATAACTAAGACTTATTTAAGACTAAGCTTTAATAAGTCTTCTTACTTATTAAAGAATCCTTAATTATAGAGTAAAAAATCTAAAACTTATACTAGACCTACTCTACTACTAACTATACTATTATATTTTAATAGTATACGTCTTTTATTAACTAAGATAATAAAGCTCTAATATAAATATATAAATAAAGACTTAAACTTACTATTTATATAGAACTTATATATAGTAAAGTAACTATTAATAGCTTTAAGTTACTAGTTAGTAAGTCTATTTACTTTAATAATAAACTATATAAACTAGTACTAAAAGAATAGACTTATAGAGGTAAGCTAGTATATAAAGAAAAAAAGTATAATAACTTAAAAAGTTACTATTTTATACTACTTAACTAAAGATAATAAAAGACTTTATTTTTACTTAAATTTTTAAAAAGCTATTAGTTATATAGCCTTAAACTTATATATATTAATAATATTAATTAAGAAGAGATTTACTATTTATAAAGTAAGAGATAAAGCTTAAAGAAAACTACTTTAGAGAAGTAGTATAGTTCTAAAATATATACCTACTATAGATATAGTAAACTAAGCTACTTAGCTAAAAATTACTAATTAAAGAATAAGGTTATATAATAAGTTAATATAATTAAGACCTCTAATAATAAAGAAGAGTAAGAAGTTATTACTCTACTTAAATTTAAAATCTAGGAAGCTAAGCTATTACTACTAGGTAGTAATAATAAGCTAGAATATACTCTTATATAAAATAAAGAATTTACTAAGTACTAAAAGAACTAAGTATATAAAATATATAAAAAAAGAGTATTTAATAAAATAGCTCTTATAAAGTTTATAGAACTATTATATAAAGATAAAAGTCTTAAATATATAATAAAGGTATTAACTAAAAAAGAACTACTAATAGAATATAAAATAATACTCTAATAGTTCTATAGTAATAAATACTATAAAGAGTATTTATAAGTCTTTAGCTATATAAAGAATAATAGATAGCTTACTAAGTTCTTTTAGAAATAAAGTATTTTAATAAAGAAACTACTTATAGGTAAAAAAAGTTAATAGACTTATACTAATAATAAATAAGCTTTAAGTATAAACTTTATACTTAGCTAAGAAGAGTAAGATACTAAAAATAAAGTATAAGAAGACTTCTACTAATAAAGTAATTAAAGTAAGAATACTAAAGAATAGTACTTATATATTAACTATTAATAGCTTAATACTCTTACTATTATAGATAAAATATCTTTATATAAATTATATACTAAAAAGTAACTTATAATAGATATATAATTATTTTTTATATTATAGTATTACCTTAATTATTATAATCTACTCTATAAGCGTACGCTATAGTATAAATACTACTATAATAAGTACTTTATCTACTATACTAATAAAGTAAGAAATAACTACTAGCTACTATAAAAGTTATAGTATAAATAGTAGTAAGAAGAATATATAAAGTATAAATATAAATAATATCTAATAGATAAGTATATAGTAAAATATTTTTTAAGACTTATAGATAAAGATAAGCTTAGTATATAATTCTTAGTTAATAGCTATTATATATAGAAAATATAGTAGACTTATATATAGTCTTAATATATATAATATAAAGATATAAAGATACTTAATAGATTTCTTTTATATAAAATTAAGAAAAATAAGCTTTTTTTAGAGAAATACTTAGCTCTAGAAGATAACTTAAGAGTTATAATACTATTAATTTTACTATACTTATTATACTCTTAGTAAAGACTAAAAGAGTAAAAATAAAAGTATTAGTAGATTCTAAGTTATAAGTTAATTTAATATTAAAAGTAGTAGTATAATAAACTAGCCTTATACTTACTAAAAAAGACTACTTCTATCTTATCTATATTATAAATAAAATAATAATACTAAAAGAACTAGTTATTATATATAAGATAATAATAATACTCTATATCTAAAAATACTAGATAAAAGTATACTTAGATATTCTTAGTTTAGCTACTAAAGATATTATATTAAGACTTTTTTAGTTATAAAAGTTTAATCTTAAAGTTAATTAAAAATACTAAACTCTTTTATTTAATAGATATATAAATATATATATACTTTACTTTATATATTAATAGAGTTTAATAGTAGATAAGAAGATAATAATTATAAATTATATTACTTTATATAAGATATACTTTATAAAGTAAATAGTTAACTTTATAGATACTAATAGAGTTATAAGTTAAAAAGTAAGAGTATTAGAGAAATATATAACTCTTAAAATCTCTAAAAAATATAAAAACTTTATAAAGCTTTTTTAAAAAGAAATAAGTATAAAAGTACTACTTAAATATTAATTTTAAAACTATAAGATTATCTTTAAAGAAAGAAAGTAACTAACTTTTAACTTTATTTATAGATTATTAGAAAAAAAGCTTAAGATACTTAAAGAATATATTAAAGTTAACTTAACTAAGAAGTTTATATAACTATCTTAGTTACTAGTAAGTTACTTTATCTTCTTTATACTAAAAAAGAATAAGAAGTTATAATTATATATAGACTACTAAAAGCTTAATAATATTATAATTAAGAATTAATATCTTTTACTAAATATCTTAGAATTATAAAATTAATTAGCTTATATAAAGATCTTTATAGTATTAAATTTTAGAAGCGTATATAACTTTATATATATAAAAAAAAGTAAAGAATAGAAAATAGTATTCTAAATATACTATAGATACTATAAGTATTTAGTAATACTATTTAGTCTTAGTAATACCTTAGTAATATATTAAGTATTTATAAATAATATACTAAGAGTATACCTAGATATTTTTATTATAGTATATTTTAATAATATCTTTATTTACTTTTATAACTATAAAAAGTATATTAAGTATATAAAACTTATCTTTACTTATCTTAAGAATACTAGATTACTTTTTAACTTAGAGAAATACTTCTAGTATAAAGAAGAAGTAGAATTCTTAAAGTATACTATAAGAATTTATAGAGTAAAGATATCTAAAGATAAAATTAAAGTTATTAAAAATTAGCTTAAATTAAAGAATATTAAAGATATCTAGTCTTTCTTTAAGTTTATTAACTTTAACTAATAATTTATTAAAAACTTTTTAAAGAAAACTATCTTACTTATAAAGCTTACTAAAAAAGAAATACTTTAAAAATAAAATAGTAACTAAGTATAAGCCTTTATAATACTTAAAGAAGTATATATTAAATTACTTATTTTTATTACTTTCTATATAAGTAAACTACTATACTTTAAGATAAATATATTAGACTTTATAATAAAAGTATATATAAAGTAAAAAGTAAATAATAAGTAGTACTTTATTATATACTACTTATAAAAGCTATTAAGACTAAAAGAATAATAAGATATTTATAATAAAGAATTACTTATAATAGTTAAAGCTTTTAAATATTAGAAAATATATATAAAAAGCTATTTAGACTTTACTATCTTTATAGATTATAAGAACTTAGTAAACTTTATAATTACTAAAGTACTAAACTAATAATAAGTACACTAGTTAGAAATACTTAAATAGTATAAGTTTAGAATTCTTTATTTTTTTTATAGTAGTATATAGTTAAAGCTAAGTCTTAGGTATCTAAAATAAGAGTTTAAATAGGTATAGTTTCTCTACCTAGATAAATAAAGGCATATATTATAAAATTAAAATACGTAATAATAGTACTAAGAGACCTAGGCGCTAGCTTTAAGTTCTTAATATAGTATCTAACTCCTTAAAATTTACTTAGAGTATAATAAGATTACTTTAAGCTAGGCTTAGTAGAGTTATAAGACTTTAGTTAGTAACTTTATTAGTACTATAATATAAGAATAAGTATTATACTAGCTTATAAAGCTACCTATTCTCTAAGTATAGTATTCTTATTTATACGTAATTTTTTCTCTTATTACTACTACTAACTCTACTACTCTTCTTTATTAGTAAGTCTACTTTATACCCTAAACTACGTTACTATATTAACTTAATCTTAAAATAATAATTAATTGCGTATATACTATACTATAAGATATTAACTCTTAACTTTAAAATACTTAACTTAAATAAAAAGTTCTCTAGCTAGTTCTTCTATACTCTTTTAGTAGTTCTCTCTTCTAACGTATTTTCTACTAATCTTAATATAATATATAAAGAAGCTAAGTAGTTTTAGTAAGATAGAATATTAGGCCTAAACTAGTATAACTAAGTAGCTAGTATCTACTAAGTTCCTATAATTATAGTTAAGAATAATAATAGTAAGTAAAGGGCCTATATAAGTAGTAAAGATACTATTACTATATACTACTTTAGCTACTATATTCTCTATAAGTAGTACTAATATAGTAGTATCCTTATACTTAATAAGTAAAAGAATATACTTAAGAGCTTATTAGTAAAGATAGTAACTAAAGTACTAAGTAAAGAAGAGGAGTATTTCCTTAGTAATATATAGTAACTAGTAAGTAGAGCGTAAATAGTAATAATTCTTAAGATTAGTAATATAAAGTATATTTAACTAACTTTATAGTAACTTATAGTAGTAAGTAGCTAAGTTATTAGTCTAGTAAAAAGTAAGGTAAAGTAAAATAAGATAAGGAAGATAGGATAATAGAGAGGTATAGACTAGTTATTATTAATATTTAATATTAGTTTATTTACTTACTAAGAAGAAAATAAGGCTATAGGCTAAAGGCTATTACTATTATAATTAGTTATTAGTAAACTAATTAGAGTACTAAATAAAA
>Ga0210040_10006561_pt1 | contig 14449 bp, 16 predicted proteins | sample CryGeyCG12114_NA_FD_185462 | JGI IMG/M metagenome (GOLD analysis project Ga0210040, IMG submission 185462) | Groundwater microbial communities from aquifer - Crystal Geyser CG19_WC_8/21/14_NA (SPAdes) (version 2) | ecosystem: Environmental > Aquatic > Deep subsurface > Groundwater | place: USA... | reverse complement strand
GGCGCATGTAGCTAGCGGGCGCGCCGACCAGGCTGCAGAGCTGGCCGTAGGACCAGTGGGTCGGTGCCACGGGCGTGTCCTGGCCGGGCACGATCAGCGTCAGGTGCTCGGCATCGTCGCGGCTCGCCTCGATGCGCAACGCCCTGGTCTCGACGGTGCGGGCGGTCGCCTGCTCGGCCCGAGCCCGCACCGCGGCGTGCAGCGCGCCGAGGGACAGGTAGCGCTCGTCGTCCGGGCGGCTGAACCATTCGGACGAGACGCGGCCGATCCGCTCGCCGCGGCTGATGTCGACTTTGTAGGCGCCGGTAGCCGGCGAAGCCGGACGAGCCGAATCGGTGCGTCGGGAAGGAAGGGTCTGAAGCATGGGAGGTCTCCGCGCGGGCCGGCCGGGAGCCTCTCTCTCGACCCTTAACCCGTCACGGCGACAGCCGCAGCCCTCTTCCTCTCTTCGGCCTCCCCCCACAAAAGGGCCCAGCACGATACCGTCGCCGCTGCGCGCGCGTTGCGCGCGCTCCCCCAGACGGGCCGGCCGGCCGAGGCGAGGCTTGGCCGAGGAAAGGCTTTTCCCTGCACGTTCCGATCCGCCTGAACTACCCTGTCCCGCAGAAGCGAAACTCGGGCTTGGCGGAACAATGGATGTGCAACGACTACGAACAGCACGTGAAGTGGCGCGAGTATCAAGACATGATGCAGGCGCTCGCCGTAGGCACACCTACAGACCAGTCCGAGCGCGATCTTCCGCAAGCCGACGACATAAGGATCAACGACGTTGGACCGGTCATGCGCGCGGCTGGGAACGGGATCGAGCTGGCACCGATGCGGTTTGGCTTCTCGCCATCGAGTCCGAAGGGCGGCCCGGTCTTCAACTTCCGATCGGAAGCGCGGCGGTTCGACAAGAGCCACCGCTGCCTGATCCCGGCGTCGGCGTTCTTCGAGTTCACCGGCTCGAAGTACCCGAAGGCGAAGCATCGGTTCACGCTCAGCGGGGCACCGTTCATGGCCATCGCAGGCCTGTGGCGCGAGGGCGACGGAAACCAGCCGGCCGCCTTCACGATGCTGACGACGAACCCCGGGCCGGACGTGGCACCATATCACAATCGCCAAATTGTGGTGCTCCGGCCTGACGATTGGTCCGCATGGATCGACCTCAGCCGCCCCGAATCAGAGCTGCTGCGGCCGCTTCCCGCCGGCGCGTTGAGCGTTGAGACGGTTCGGGCGGGCACGCCGTGACGGAGTATCCGCGCACGCCTGATGGTCGCTACTTCGTCGTCCGGGGGCGCCTCTGGAGGACCAGCAATCCCCAGCTTCCGGAAAGCGAGCGGGAACGGCTCGTCCGCGAGCTGATGGCGGCGCGGCGGGCCGTGCGCGACGCCGCCGGCAGGCCTGCCGAAACCGAATCGGCGCGGGCAGCCGTCGATGCAGCCAAGGTCGCGCTGGGCGAGCGAGGCCCCGTGTGGTGGGACGACGGCGCGCCCGATTACAACCGGCACATGGCAAGAACGACGCCGTATGCGGATTGGGCTGCTGCTCTGAACCCGACGGACCAGGACCGCCCTTTTGCACGCTAGCCTTTCCCGCTGCACTTCTACGATCACCTTGGCCTTTCCGAGACGAACGAGCTGCCGTTTGGTGGCGATAGCTCACGACGGAGGCCGAGATGAATGATCTACATAGCTTGCCTGTTGCGGCAGCGCCGGCGCGGCCCGGCACACCGGCTAGCTACATGAAGCGCACCGTGCGGCGTCCAGAACTTCGCCGCATCGTTCCGCTGGCCGACACGACGATCTACGAGATGGAGCAGCGAGGCGAGTTTCCCCGCAGATTCTACCTGACACCCCGCTGCGCTGCGTGGGACCTCGATGAAGTGGAAGCTTGGCTCGAGGCGCGTCGGCGGACCTCGGAAGTGCCGACCGCGCCAGATGTGAGGCTGCGTCGTTCCAGACCTATGCGGACGTCTCAGGGGTGAGCAGCTCCAGCGACGGCGGATAGAGCTTGGGCGTGTACGTTCGCCCCTCCACCCACGCGTCGACGATGTTGGCCCACTCCTGAAGCATGTGCCGTCGCTGCGGCTCATACTCTGCCTTGTTGTAGACGCCGCGGGAGGATCTGGAGTCTTCGTGCGCGAGCGCCTTCTCGATCCAATCGCGGTTGAACCCGAGCTCGTTGAGCAGCGTCGATCCCGTCCGTCGTAGATCATGAACCGTGAACGGCGCCAACGCCTGCCCGTTCGTCTTTGCCGCATCGACGACGGAGTAGGTGACCCGGTTGAAAGTCGCGCGGGACATGGGCGCGTCCGCATCGTAGCGGGAAGGCAGCAGGTAGCTCGAATTGCCGGCACAGGTCTTGAGCGCGATCATGATGTCGAGCGCCTGCTGGGACAGGTAGACGTTGTGGGCTTTCGAGCGCTTCATCCGCTCCTTCGGAATCGTCCAGACCGCTCGCTCGAAGTCGATCTCGTCCCAGGTGGCATTCTGAAGCTCGCTCTTGCGTACCATCGTTAGCAGGAACAGCTTCAATCCCAGGCGGATGGTGGGCAGCGTGGCGACTTTCTCGATTTGGGTCAGCAGGACGCAAATCTCCGCCGGCGACAGTGCCCGGTCCTTCGGCTCGAACGTAGCGATCGAGGCCGGACCGACCTCGTCGGCCGGATTGGGCACCTTCTCGCCATGCAGGATCGCAAAGCCGAAGATCTGTTTGACGATGTCGCGCACGTGGATCGCGGTCGCCGGTGCGCCTCGTTCCTTCACCTTGCCGCAGAGCTGACGGAGGTCATCGGGCGAAATCTCCGATAGCCGCCGGTTCTTCCAAGCCGGCTCGATATCCCGGTCAAAGATCGCCTTGCGCATGGACCGGGTGCTGTCCGCCATCCGCGCTTCCTTGAAGTAGCGAGCACCGACCTCGCCGAAACTGTGTTCTCCCGATACGCGCCGCTTCTCCCGCTGCTTTTCCAGCGCAGGCGACTTCCCCTCGGCGACGAGCTTGCGGGCTATCATGCAGCGTTCCCGCGCCTCGGCAAGGGACAGCCCGCCGGGGCCATATTTGCCGAAGGTCAGCGTCTCGCGCCGTCCGTGCAGCCGGTAGTCATAGCGGAAGGCAATCTGGCCTGTGGGCGAAACTGCCGCGTACATACCGTCACGGTCAGCGACCTTGTATGTTTTTTCCTGTGGTTTCAGCCGCTTGAGAGCGAGGTCGGTGAGCATGGATCGAGGCTCCTGACGGTAAAACTAGGCCTCCGTCGATCTAAGCTTACCGTCAGAAAATATACCGTCAATCTTTCCGTTTTTCGAGCAACAACAGGGAGATAGAGGCGTACTGGAAATCCGATTGACAATGTATTTTTCGGCCACCGACATTCTAGGCTGATGAGCCCTCAAGAATACCGTCAGCTATACCGTCAGGTGGAGTCGCTTACCCGCAATTGCCGGCGATAGATGGCGACAGCTAAGTCGTTGGCATCGAACAGAATAACGGGCACAAAGCGACCGCTGGCGATAGCTGCCGAACGACCTTGAATCATTCCCACTCGATCGTGCCGGGCGGCTTGGACGTATAGTCATAGACCACGCGATTGACGCCCCGGACCTCGTTGACGATGCGAGTCGCTACGCGCGGCAGGAAGTCGCCGGGAAAGGCGAACACCTCGGCCGTCATGCCATCGGTCGAGGTCACGGCGCGCAACGCCAGTACGTTGTCATACGTCCGCCCGTCGCCCATCACGCCGACGGTACGCACCGGCAGCAGCACCGCAAACGCCTGCCAGATCGCATCGTACAGCCCCGCCGCGCGAATCTCCTCCAGGTAGATGGCGTCCGCCTTGCGCAGGACGTCGCAGCGCTCCTTGGTGACCTCGCCGGGGATGCGGATCGCCAACCCCGGCCCCGGGAACGGGTGGCGCCCGACGAAGGCGTCGGGCAGCCCCAGCTCGCGCCCGAGTTCGCGCACTTCGTCCTTGAACAGCTCGCGCAGGGGCTCGACCAGCTTCATGTTCATGCGTTCGGGCAGGCCGCCGACATTGTGGTGGCTCTTGATCGTCACCGATGGGCCGCCGGTGAAGCTGACGCTCTCGATCACGTCGGGGTAGAGCGTGCCCTGCGCCAGGAACTCCGCCCCGCCGATCCGCTTCGCCTCGGCCTCGAACACGTCGATGAAGGTCTTGCCGATGAACTTGCGCTTGGCTTCCGGGTCGGTGACGCCCGCAAGGCCATCGAGGAACAGCGCCTCGACGTTCACATGGACGAGCGGGATGTTGTAGCTGTTGCGGAACAGGCTGACGACCTGATCGGCCTCGCCGCTGCGCAGCAGGCCATGGTCGACAAAGACGCAGGTGAGCTGCTCGCCGATCGCCTCGTGGATCAGCACCGCGGCCACCGCCGAGTCGACGCCGCCTGACAGCCCGCAGATTACCTTGCCGCTCCCCACCTGCTGGCGGATCTCGGCGATTTTCGCGTCGCGGAACTCCGCCATCGTCCAGTCGCCTGAGAGGCCGCAGACGTGGCGGGCGAAGTTGGCGAGCAGGCGGGCGCCGTCCGGGGTGTGCACCACCTCCGGGTGGAACTGGACGCCGTAGAAATGCCGCGCATCGTCGGCGATCGCGGCGAAGGGGGCGCCGGGGCTCTGCGCAACCGGGCGAAAGCCCTCCGGGATCGCGTCGACGCGGTCGCCGTGGCTCATCCATACCTGATGCTTGTCGCCTTCGGCCCAAAGCCCCTCGAATAGTGGGCAGGCGTCCACCACGTCGATGAAGGCGCGGCCGAACTCGCCATGGTCGCCGCCCAGCACCGAGCCGCCGAGCTGGTGCGCCATCGCCTGCTGGCCGTAGCAGATGCCCAGGATCGGTATGCCGGCCGCATAGATGTCTTCGGGCGGGAGCGGCGCCACCTCTTGGGTTACCGACTCCGGACCGCCCGAAAGAATGATGCCCTTGGGGCGAAGCCGGGCGAGCGCCTCGGCCGCGGAGGTATAGGGCGCCACCTCGCTGTACACGCCGGCCTCGCGGACGCGGCGGGCGATGAGCTGGGTGACCTGGCTGCCGAAATCGATGATCAGGATGCTGTCGGGGTGCTGCATGGCGGGCGTGTAGCAGACGACCGCTGCGACGAAAGAGGGCGGCACAACGAAAGAGGCCGCGCCATCGCTGGCGCGGCCTCTTCCTGTCCGGATCGGGACGAGGCTTACGCGGCCTCGTCGAAGTCCTCGTCGCTCATCAGCGGACCCGAGTCCTGGCCCTTGGCGCTGGTGTCGCGATCGACGAACTCGATGATCGCCATCGGCGACGCGTCCGAGGCGCGGATGCCGGCCTTGATGATGCGGGTGTAGCCGCCGTTGCGGCCCGCATAGCGCTCGGCCAGCACGTCGAATAGCTTCACCAGCTGCGCGTCGTCGAGCAGGCGGGCGTGCGCCAGGCGACGGTTCGAGAGGCCACCCTTCTTGGCGAGGGTGATCAGCTTCTCCGTATACGGGCGAAGCTCCTTGGCCTTGGCGACCGTGGTGGTGATCTGCTCGTGCTTGATCAGCGCGGCCGCCATGTTGCGGAACAGGGCGGCGCGATGGGCCGAGGTACGCTGCAGCTTACGGCCGCCGACGCGATGACGCATGATAATCTTCCTTCGTTCGTTCGGGGGCCGTGCGAGGTACCCCGGGACAGGTGGGACGCGAGGGCCACCCAACACTCGTCACCCCGGCCTTGAGCCGGGGCCCCGCTTAACTACAGGCCCGACGCGGGAATAAATCCCGCGTCGTCGGTCAAAGCCATCGGCTTCGCTGGCCGGGGCTGTTTGTCTCCGGTGCAGCTACGCTGCGCCGGTGCAAATCAGCCCATGATTTCCTGTTCGAGCTTCTTCGCCATTTCTTCGATGTTCTCCGGCGGCCAACCCGGGATCTCCATCCCGAGCCGCAGCCCCATCGACGACAGTACTTCCTTGATCTCGTTGAGCGACTTGCGGCCGAAGTTCGGCGTACGCAGCATCTCGGCCTCGGTCTTGCCGACCAGATCGCCGATGTAGATGATGTTGTCGTTCTTGAGGCAGTTGGCCGAACGCACCGACAGTTCCAGCTCGTCCACCTTCTTGAGGAGGTAACGATTGATCTGCTGCGTATCGCCGACCGGCTCCGCGCCGCCCGCCGCAGGCGCTGCCGCCTGGCCGATCGGGGCCGAGCTGCGGGTCACGGACGAGTCGTCGAAATGCACGAACAGCGCCAGCTGGTCCTGGAGAATGCGGCCGGCATAACCCACCGCGTCCTCAGGGGTGACGGTGCCGTCGGTCTCGATCGTCAGCGTCAGCTTGTCATAATCGAGGTCCTGGCCGACGCGGGTCGGATCGACCTTGTACGACACCTGGCGCACGGGCGAGTAGAGCGCGTCCACCGGGATCAGCCCGATCGGCGCATCAGCCGGGCGGTTGGCGGTGGCGGGCACATAGCCCTTCCCCACATCGGCGGTCAGCTCCATGTTGAGCGTCGCGCCCTCGTCGAGGTGGCAGATCACCAGCTCGGGGTTCATCACCTGGATGTCGCCCGAGACGGCGATGTCGCCGGCCTTGACCTCCGCCGGACCGGTAGCGGCGAGCTGGAGCCGCTTGGGCCCCTCGCCCTGCATCGACAGCGCGATCTGCTTGACGTTGAGGACGATGTCGGTGACGTCCTCGCGGACGCCGGCCAGCGACGAGAACTCGTGCAGCACGTTCTCGATCTTGATCGAGGTCACCGCCGCGCCCTGGAGCGAGGAGAGCAGCACGCGGCGCAGCGCGTTGCCGAGCGTCAGGCCGAAGCCGCGCTCCAGCGGTTCGGCGACGAAGGTCGCCTTGCGCTTGCCGTCACCGCCCTTTTTCTCAAGGCCGTTCGGCTTCTTCAGTTCCTGCCAGTTCTTTGCATTGACAGCCACGGGGTTCCCCTGGGTTGGAGGCCGTTGGGGCGACGGCCTCGATGTAGAAAGGACGCCGGCTCGTCAGCCGACGCCTGAAAAATCAGACGCGGCGACGCTTCGAAGGGCGAACGCCGTTGTGCGGGATCGAGGTCACGTCGCGGATCGAGGTGATCTGGAAGCCAACCGCCTGCAGCGCGCGCAGCGCCGATTCGCGGCCAGAACCGGGGCCCTTGACCTCGACCTCGAGCGTGCGGACGCCGTGCTCGGCGGCCTTCTTGCCCGCGTCCTCGGCGGCGACCTGCGCCGCGTACGGGGTCGACTTGCGCGAGCCCTTGAAGCCCATCATGCCGGCGGACGACCATGAGATGGCGTTGCCCTGCGCGTCGGTGATGGTGATCATGGTGTTGTTGAAGCTGGCGTTCACGTGCGCGACGCCGGAGGTGATGTTCTTGCGTTCGCGACGGCGAATACGCTGCGGGGCCTGAGCCATTGCTGAAATCCTGACCTGATTCTGAAGTGACGCCGGAGCGGAAGGTCACGTAAAGTCACACGAACGCGCGTGACGTTTGTGGCGCCTCCAGCGGAGTAAACCGTCCCCGGACGGTTTACTTCTTCTTGCCGGCGATCGGCTTGGCCTTGCCCTTGCGGGTGCGCGCATTGGTGTGCGTGCGCTGGCCGCGAACCGGCAGGCCGCGACGATGACGCAGGCCGCGATAGCAGGCGAGGTCCATCAGCCGCTTGATGTTCATCGCTGTTTCGCGACGAAGATCGCCTTCCACGGTATGATCGGCGTCGATCGTCTCGCGGATCTGCAGCACTTCCTGATCGGTCAGGTCCTGCACGCGGCGCTCCGGCGCGATGCCGAGCTTGGTCGTGATTTCCTCGGCCTTGGTCGAACCGATGCCGTGAATGTAGGTCAGCGCGATCACAACGCGCTTGTTGGTCGGGATATTGACACCCGCGATACGTGCCATGAACTTGGTTCTCCTAGCTCCACGGGGTCCGGCATGGCCGCACACACCCCATCTCTTCGCATGATCCGAAACAAGGAAAGCGGCGAGCACGGAAACGCGCCGCCGGTAGCCGGTGTGTCGGAGTAAGGTTCAGGTAAGCGCGCGCAAACGCCCTGTCAAGCGAGCGGTTCCGCCGACGCGCAACCACCGTCCGCACGCGCTGGCGGCGCAAGTGGCTCCGCATCGGCGGCATCGGTCGCGATCCGTTTACCACATGCGCCGCATCGTACCGGCATGGTTGATCCCGCTCCCATCCTGGCACGCCTCGCCCGCGACCTGTCCCCACCGCCCGAGCGGACCAGCTGGTGCGCGCCAGAGCTCGCCCTGCTGGTCGAACGGATCGAGGCCGCGCTGCTCGCCCGCAGGACCGTCGGCATCGATCAGCGCCCACCCGCACGCTAGGCGCTCAGCGCGCCGACCGCTCCGGCAGCACGATACGCGCGACCAGCCCCGGGCGATTGTCGCGCAATTCGAACTCGCCGCCATGGAGCCGCGCCACCGCCTCGATCAACGCCATGCCCAGCCCCGCGCCCGGCGTGGAGCGGGCCGAGTCGAGCCGCCCGAACCGCTTCAGCGCCTGCGCCCGATCCTCGGGCGGGATGCCGGGTCCGCGATCGGCGACCGCAATCACGACGCCGGCTTCGGTGCCTGAGAGCGCCACGTTCACCTCGCCACCGGCGGCGCCATGCCGGATCGCATTGTCGATCAGATTGGCGATCGCCTGGCTGAGCAGTTCGCGATGCACCGGCATCGGCGGCAGCGTGGCGTCGGTCTCGACATGGAAGGCGAGCCCCGCCTCCTCCACCACGGGTTCGTAGAGCTCCACAAGCGCCGCGATCAGCTCGGCCGGGCGGACCAGCGTGAAGCGGTCGCGCGACGCGGCTTCCGCGCGGCTGATCTCGATCACGGTGGTGAGCATCCGCATCACCAGATCGGTCTCGACCAGCAGCCCGCCCAGCGCCGCCTCGCGCGCCGCCGGATCGGCGATCAGCACCGCCTGCTCGGTCTTGGTGCGCAGCCGCGCGAGCGGCGAGCGCAGATCATGGGCGAGACTGTCGGTGACGACGCGCAGCTCGGTCATCAGCCCTTCGATCCGGGCGAGCATCGCGTTGAGCCGCCCGGCAAGCCGGTCGAACGCGTCGTTGCCGCCTGCGATCATCGGTACCCGGCGCGACAGGTCCCCTTCCCCTGCCGCGTCGATCACGCCGGCGATCGCGACCAGCCGAGTCGCGACGTAACGGGCGACCACCGTGCCCGCGACCACGCCAAGCGCCAGCGATACCAGCACCGCGATACCGAGCGCGCGTTCGATCGCGCGCTGCTCCGTTTCCACCCGGTCGAGGCTGCGCCCGGCCAGCAGCCAATGGTCGCCGATCGGGTGCAGCGCGTAGCCTGCGTCGAGGATCGCACCCGAAGCGTCGATGTCGGCGACCGCGAAGTTGGTGGGGGTGAGCGGCACCGCGAGGGGCGCCGGCACGAACCCCGCCACCCGCCGCCCACGCGAATCGAGCACCGCGAGCAGCAGCGACACGTCGCCCGGCGCGCGGGCATGGTCGATCGCGTCGCGCACCGCGTTGACGCCGCCCGACCGCCACACCGCCACCAGCGCGTCGGCCTTCTCGATCGTCTCGCGGCGGACGGTGCCGAGCGCGTCGTCGTGCGTCTGCTTCCAGACCACCCCGATCAGCACCAGGCTGGACGCCAGCGCCAGCGCGATCGACAGCAAGGTGATGCGTGCGGTGACCGACAACCGCACGCGCGTGCGCCTCAGCCGTCCACCGAGAGGCGGTAGCCGGCGCCGCGCACGGTGTGGAGGATCGGCGAGCCGAAGCCGTCCTCCAGCTTGCGGCGCAGCCGGCCGATGTGGACGTCCACGACGTTGGAGCCCGGGTCGAAATGATAGTTCCAGATCTTCTCCAGCATCATGGTGCGGGTGACGACCTGGCCGGCGTGGCGGGCGAGGAACTCGAGCAGGTTGAACTCGCGCGCGCCGAGCGGGATCGCGCGGCCGGCGCGGGTGACGATGCGGGAGAGGAGGTCGATCTCAAGGTCGCCGACCGCCAGCTTGGTCTTCTGCGGCTCGCCGGCGCTGCGGTCGGAGCGGCGCACCAGCGCCTCGACCCGGGCGGAGAGCTCGGCGAAGGAATAGGGCTTGCACAGGTAATCGTCGGCGCCGGCGCGCAGCCCGTCCACCCGGTCGTCGACGCTGGCGAGTGCGGACAGGATCAGCACCGGCGTGTCGAGTCCGGCGGCGCGGATCGCGCTCACCATCGCAAGGCCATCGAGCTTGGGCAGCATGCGGTCCGCGACGATGAGGTCGAAGATGCCCTCGGACGCGAGGAACAGGCCATCGCGGCCATCGCTGCACGTTTCCACGGCATAGCCCGCCTCGCTCAAGCCCTTGGCGAGGTAGGCGCTGGTCGAGGCGTCATCCTCGACGATCAGGATCTTGCGGCTCACCGATAGTCTCCGCCCGGCCGTTTACGCGAAAAACCGGCGGAAAGCACGCTTTCCGCCGGCTTCCAACGGCACCCCCGGGAGTGTCGGGCACCGAAGCTTGAACATCGTGGGCCAGTACGCCGGCCACGAGGTGCGAGATAACCGCCGCGCCGCGACCGGGCGATGACCCTGACGTGACAATTCCTTCATGGTCAGGAAGCCGACGCCGGCGTGCGGCTCAAGGGTGGTCGAGAATGCCGGCGATGGCGACGCTGACGTCGTCGATGTCGGCCATGCCATCTACTCGCCGCACCAGCCCGCGCTCCTCGTAGAAGGGCAGGATCGGCGCGGTCTTGGCGCGGTATTCGGCCATCCGAGTGTGCACCGTGTCCGCATTGTCGTCGGGGCGGCGCTTGAACTCGGTCGAGGCGCAGACGTCGCAGACGCCGGCGACCCGCGGCTTCTTGTAGGTGTCGTGATAGCCTTCCCCGCACTTTGCGCAGGTGAAGCGGCCGACCACGCGGGTGACGAGAGCGGCCTCATCCACCTGCAGCTCGATCACGTAGTTCAGCTTCTGCCCGCGGGCGGAGAGCAGCACCTCCAGCGCCTCGGCCTGCGCCACCGTACGCGGATAGCCGTCGAAGATCACGCCCGCGGCGGTGCCGCCGCCATCGAGCTTCTCGCCGATCAGCGCCGATACGATCGCGTCGGAGACGAGCTCACCGGCCTCCATCACCGCCTTGGCCTGCAGCCCCACGGGCGAACCAGCCTTGACGGCGGCGCGCAGCATGTCGCCAGTGGACAGCTGCACCATGCCGCGCTCGGCGACGAGGCGACCCGCCTGCGTGCCCTTGCCCGCGCCGGGCGGCCCCAGAAGGATGATGTTCACAGGCCCACTCCCCGCTTCGCCTCGCTTCGTTCCGCCCCGCTCAGCGGAGCCGGCCACCCTTCAGCTTCGCCTTCTTGATCAGGTCGCCATATTGGTGCGCCAACAGGTGCGACTGGATCTGCGTCACCGTGTCCATGGTCACGTTGACCACGATCAGCAGGCTGGTGCCGCCAAGATAGAACGGGATCGACAGCGCCGTCACAAGATATTCGGGCAACAGGCAGATGATCGCCAGATACGCCGCGCCGATCACCGTGATGCGCGTCAGCACATAGTCGAAATACAGCTCGGTGTTCTTGCCCGGGCGGATGCCTGGGATGAAGCCGCCGTGGCGCTTCAGGTTCTCGGCCGTCTCTTCCGGATTGAACACCACGGCGGTGTAGAAGAACGAAAAGAAGATGATGCCAGCGCCGTAGAGCAGCATGTACACCGGGCTGCCGTGCTGGAGGTACTGGTTCAGGGTGATGATGAAGTCACCCCAGCGGCTCTCACCCGCCACGCGCTGACCTGCGAACTGCGAGATCGTGAGCGGCATCAGCAGCAGCGACGAGGCGAAGATCGGCGGGATCACGCCGGCGGTGTTGATCTTCAGCGGCAGGTGGCTGCGGTCGGCCTGCATCCCGCGCTGCGTCTGGCGCTTGGGATATTGGATCAGGATGCGACGCTGCGCGCGCTCCATGAAGCAGATAAACAGCACCAGCGCGACCACCGCGACGATGATGCCGATCAGCTTGACCGGATCGAGGCTGCCCGAACGGCCGCTTTCCAGCAGGTTGACCAAGGTCGTCGGCAGGTGGGCGACGATGCCGGCCATGATGATCAGCGACACGCCGTTGCCGATGCCGCGGCTGGTGATCTGCTCGCCTAGCCACATCAGGAACATGGTGCCGCCGATCAGGCTGATGATCGCCGAAACGATGAACACCGTCCCCGGCTCCACCACCGCGCCGCCGGCCTCCAGCCCGCGCGCGATGAAGAAGCCCTGGATCGCGGTCAGCCCGACCGTGCCGTAGCGGGTATATTGGTTGAGCTTCTTGCGCCCCGATTCGCCTTCCTTCTTGATGGCCGCGAGCTGCGGCGCGAGCGACGTCGCGAGCTGCACCACGATAGACGCGGTGATGTATGGCATCACGCCCAGGGCGATGAGGCTGGCGCGGCTGAGCGCGCCGCCCGAGAAGGTGTTGAAGAAATCGAGGACGCCGCCCTGGGTGCGGTTCGCCAGGCTCGCCAGTCCGACCGGATCGACGCCGGGCAGCGGCACGTAGCTCAGCAGGCGGAAGACGATCAGCGCGCCGATGGTGAACCACAGCCGCTTTTTGAGATCGGTCGCCTGTGCGAACTTCGACAGGCTGATGCTTTGCGCCATCTGGTCGGCTGCGGATGCCATGCGGATAGGTGTCCTGGTACGGGCTCCCGTGGAAGTACACCACGGGCCGGAAACAAAAGCGGCGGGCGAGCGATGGTCGCCGCCCGCCGACATATAGTCACGCGTCCGAGGTTGTCTAACCTCAACCGTCATTCCGCCCGGCATCGCCCGGGCGGACGCGGCTTACGCCTTGAACGACGCCTTGTGCGCCTGCCGCTCCTTGTACTTCACGCCCTTCTTGGCGGCCGCCTTGTCGGCAGCGGAAACCAGCACCGGCACTTCGACCGAGCCGCCAGCGGCTTCCACTGCCTGGCGCGCCGAAGCCGAAACGCCGGCTACGAGGAAGCTCAGCTTCGCCGAGAACTCACCCTTGGCGAGGAGCCGAACGCCGTCCTTGCCCCCGCGCGACAGGCCGGCCGCGCGCAGCGCCGCCTGGTCGATCGTGGCACCGGCGTCGAGCTTGCCCGCATCCACCGCCTTCTGGATCGCGCCCAGGTTCACCTCGGCATAATCCTTGGCGAAGATGTTGTTGAAGCCACGCTTCGGCAGCCGCATGTGGAGCGGCATCTGGCCGCCTTCGAAGCCGGCGATGGACACGCCCTCGCGGCTCTTCTGGCCCTTCTGACCACGCCCGCCCGTCTTGCCCTTGCCGGAGCCGATGCCGCGGCCGACCCGCATCTTGGATTTGCGGGCGCCGTCATTGTCGCGGAGTTCGTTCAGTTTCATGGGATGCACTCGCTTTCGCTTTTGTCGCGCTTGAAGAAAAGGAAGGGGGCCGCCTAGCCCCCTTCCCCGTATAAGTCACCGGCGAAGGAAGGGCCCTAGCCCTGGACCTCGACCATGTGCTGGACCTTGCGGATCATGCCACGTACTTCCGGCGTGTCCTCGAGCTCACGGACGCGATGCATCTTGTTGAGCCCCAGGCCCGCCAGCGTTGCGCGCTGGTCCTTGGTGCGGCGGATCGGCGAACCGGTCTGCTTGATGGTGATGGTTGCCATTACACTTACTCCGTGACGGCCGCGGCTTCGGCCTCGGCCACGCCCTTGTCGGCGCCGCCACGGCCGAGCAGTTCGGCGATCTTCTTGCCGCGACGCTGCGCCACCGCCTTGGGGCTGGTCTGGTCGCCCAGCGCCTCGAACGTCGCGCGGATCATGTTGTACGGGTTGGAGGTGCCGACCGACTTGGTCACCACGTCCGCCACGCCCAGGCTCTCGAAGATCGCGCGCATCGGGCCGCCGGCGATGATGCCGGTGCCCTGCGGGGCGGAGCGGAGCGTCACGCGACCCGCACCGAAATGGCCGTTGCCATCGTGGTGAAGCGTGCGACCGTCGCGCAGCGGCACGCGGATCATCTTCTTCTTGGCAGCTGCGGTCGCCTTGGAGATCGCCTCCGGCACTTCGCGCGCTTTGCCATGGCCAAAGCCCGCACGGCCCTTACCGTCGCCCACCACGACCAGCGCCGCAAAGCCGAAGCGCTTGCCGCCCTTCACCGTCTTGGACACGCGGTTGATGTGAACCAGCTTCTCGATCAGCTCCTCGCCGCCGTCGTCGCTGCCGGGGCCGCCACGGCCGCGGTTATCGCGACCACGCCCGCCGTCGCGGCCGCCGCGGTTGCCACCGCCGCCCGGACCACCGCGGCCACGGCCACCGCCGCCGCCGCCGCCGGGACCGCCACGTCCGCGACCGCCAGATCCTCCGGCGCCGCCCTGGCCCTGATAACCGCCACCAGCACCGCCGGTGTTAGCGCCGGCATCACCGGCGGGAGCCTCAACCGCGGCAGGGTTGCCGGGCTGCGACTGGATATCGTTTGCGTCAGCCATGTCTTAGAACTCCAAGCCGGCTTCGCGCGCGGCGTCGGCCAGCGCCTTGACGCGGCCGTGA
>Ga0210040_10006560_pt1 | contig 14449 bp, 10 predicted proteins | sample CryGeyCG12114_NA_FD_185462 | JGI IMG/M metagenome (GOLD analysis project Ga0210040, IMG submission 185462) | Groundwater microbial communities from aquifer - Crystal Geyser CG19_WC_8/21/14_NA (SPAdes) (version 2) | ecosystem: Environmental > Aquatic > Deep subsurface > Groundwater | place: USA... | reverse complement strand
CCGCGGCGGCAATGCTTTTGGCAGCTGCTTCGGCCCGGTAGGCAGGGTCTACGTTATGGGTGCTCTCAAAAAACTCCTTGGAGGCGCTGTAGTTTTGTGGGCCGAGCAGCGCGATATACTCCGGGCTTTCCGGGGCCAGACGCGCGGTTTCCTCGGAACGCTGGATCACCTTGCGCAGCGACGCATCATCAAACTCGTTGATTGTGGCCACCCCGGAGCGCTTGCCGAAACGCGATTCCACTGACATGGACACGTTTTCCTCGGCCCCGCTCGTGGATACCTCATTCCGGGCATAGCGGATGTTACCGCCGGTTTTGCCGTTGAGCGTTATCTCGCACTCATCGGCCTTAGAGTAGCTCAGTGCTTTTTTCAGTATCGCCTGCGCCTCTTCTTTACTTAATATTGCCATTTTTGATGTCTTTGCTAAATTTCAAACTGCATTATGTTGTCAGTTATGAGTCTTGAGTTCTGAGTCACGAGTTGGTTTCTTTTTGCTTTGAAGTGAGAATTATACTTCGCAGCATCTTGATCAACTCTTCGCACTCACTGTGTATGCTGTTAAAGGCATCAGGCTTGATGAAATCTGAATCTTTGAGTAAGCGAAGCCAATAGCTTGTTTCTCTCGCTTCTTTCAAAGCTATTGTTAACTTATGTCTAAAATCGGATTTGCTTTGCCCTCCAAGGGCTTCTTCTACATTGGCACCTACAGATGTTCCGCTTCTTATCACCTGCTTTGACAGCACAAATTCTCGCTGCTCCTGTGTCAGGTGTTTGTAAAGCTTTATCACGCGCAAAGCGAAAGAATAAGATTTAGTAGCAACTATACTTTCAGCCATATATAAATCAAGTAAAACTCAGGACTCAGAATTCAGAACTCGTGACTCGCATTTAAATGCGCCGTGCTGTATTGATCACGTTCACGCCGTTGAAGCGGGTGTGGGCAGAGCCGTGCGACACCGCGCTGATCTGGCTTGGCTGCCCTTTGCCGTCGAAGAAGGAGCCGAACAGGCGGTAGTCGCTCTCGTCGCACATGTCGGCGCAGGAGTTCCAGAATTCCTGCGTGTTGCTCTGGTACGCCACGTCTTCGAGCGGACCCACAATTTTACCTCCCTTGATCTCGTGGAACGTGGTGCCGCCAAACTGGAAGTTGTAGCGCTGCTGGTCAATCGAGTAGGAGCCGCGGCCTGCTATATAGATGCCTTTGTCAACACCGGCAATCAGCTGGTCCACGTTCTTCTTCTCTTTGCCCGGCGCCAGCGACACGTTCGGCATGCGCTGGAACTGCACAGAGCTCCAACTGTCGGCGTAGCAGCAGCCATGCGACTCTTTTTCGCCGATGATGTGCGCCTGGTCGCGGATGGCCTCGTAGTTTACCAGCACACCGTCTTTGATCAGGTCCCACTTTTTCGTCTTTACCCCTTCATCGTCCCAGCCCACATAGCCCAGCGAGCCCGGCTGTGTTTTATCTGCGAAAATGTTTACTTTGTCGGAGCCGTACTTAAAGTTCTTCGTTTTCCACTTGTCGAGCGTGGCGAAGGAGGTGCCCGCGTAGTTGGCCTCGTAACCTAGCACGCGGTCCAGTTCCAGCGGGTGGCCCACTGATTCGTGAATGGTGAGACCCAGGTGGTTCGGGTCGAGCACCAGGTCATACTTGCCCGCCATCACTGATTTGGCGGTGAGCTTTTCTTTGGCTTGTTTGGCAGCCAGAGCGGCATCTTCCAGCATGTCGTAGGCATAGCGGTAGCCTACCAGGCCAGTGCCCGCCGGGCCTTTGATCTTCTCCGAAGCCTTCGGGTTCATATACTCGTAGCCCATGCCCATCGGGGCGCTCAGGGCCTCCCGGGTTCTAAACTTGCCGGAGGCCTTGTCTACCGCTGTTACCGTGAAGTTTGGCCAGATGCGGTGAATGTCCTGATCTATATAGGAACCGTCGGTAGAGGCGAAGTATTTCTGCTCATTCACCTGAAACAGGGCAGAGTTCACAAAGTTAGCACCGTTCTCAAGCGCCTTTGCGTTGGCCGCCAGCAGCAGGTCGGCCTTCTCGCCTACCGGTACTTCAAAAGCGTTTTTCTCAATAGGTGTTCTCCAGCTTACCTCGCCATAACCTGGCACAGGCGCCAGCTGCACCGGCTCTTTCTGCAGCTTGGCATTGGCTTTGGCAATGGCCACGGCCTGCTCGGCGGCTTTCGCCACGCCTTTGTCCGACACGTCGGAGGTGGCGGCAAAACCCCAGGTGCCGTTGGCCAGCACCCGCACACCCACCCCGAACGATTCGGCGTTCACAATGTTCTGCACCTGCTTCTCGCGGGTAAAAATGTACTGCTGCAGGTAACGGCCGATGCGCACATCCGCGTAATTGGCGCCTTTGGATTTAGCTGTATTGAGTGCAACGTCGGCCAGCCGCTTTTTCAGGGCAGGGTCTACCTGCTCCAGCATGCGCTCCGGCGCTATCAGGTTGCCAAACACAGGGACAGCGGGCAGCATAAGGCTGCCAAAGCCCAGCGCAGACAACTCAAGGAAGTTTCTTCTTTTCAAGGTGTAAAGCGTTAGTGATAGGTTATAGCATTAGTTTCGGTAGCTAAGTATATATAATTCTATCTGCTTTTCAAAGTTGTACCAACAATTATCGGCCATAGTATGGAATTATATAGACCAACGAAGCCCTCGGCCCGGTCAAAAGCAACCAACCAGAAGGGCAGGCATATAACCGGAGAAGCCACAGGCGCAGGGTGTGTTGTCCTGCGCCTGTGGCTTCTCCGGTTATATGTCCTGTTGTTTACGCCTCTTTCACAAGTCCGGATAAACCTTCCTCTTTTAGCAGCTCGTTGAAAGCCTCGGCCTGCGCACGGCTTTCGAAGCGGCCTGCCCTGATGCGGTGGATTCTCTTTCCCCTGAACAGGTCATCGGTGAGCTCTACCTCCAGGTGCTTGTCAAAGGCTTTGAGCTTCTGGCTCAGGCGCGCCGCATGCTGTGCGTTAGTGTACGTCCCGGTCTGAATAGTGAAGAATCCGGCGTTCTGTGGGTTGTAGTCGCCGGGAAGTTCCAGCACCTCTATTTTTACGTTTCCGATGCCGTCGTTGTGAAACTGGAGCTTCCGGGCCGCCAGCTCCGATACGTCGATAATGCGGTCGCCTACAAACGGGCCTCTGTCGTTGATGCGCACAATCACAGACTCCTGGTTCTCCAGGTTAGTCACTTTTACCTTCGTGCCGAAAGGGAGTGTTTTATGCGCGGCGGTCATTTTGTTCTTGTTGTAGAGTTCGCCGCTGCTGGTTGGCTTGCCGTGGTACTGGCTCCCGTACCACGAGGCCTGTCCTTTTTGGGTGTCTGCACTTTGTGCGGAAATTGGCTGGCTGATGCCGATAAATAGAAAAATGATTACTGTTAAAATGTAGCACTTTCTATTATTAATCATATCAGTTAACAATTGGTGAAGCCGTAAAGGTAGGCAAAATTTCTAAATTAGAGCCTTATACGGCCATCTGCAGCCAGGGATGTAGAGGGATACATCCCCGGCTACAGCGCGTGCTATACGTCATGTTTTATAGAAATGTGTATTTAGAGGTTGTAACGCAGGATTTTATATCCCGGAATGGTCTTGAGAGGAGCTGTAGAAAATAATGTAAAAAATTTCGTTGAAAAACGGTGCGCTGTAGAAAATGCGTTTCATTTTTGAGACTTTTTGTGGCAGAATTGCCCGTTGTGTCACCAAAACCAATGCACTTCGGCTGCTGCGCACGTATATAAAGTACAAACGCTGAACTATGGATTTTGGGAAGCTACAAGACATCAGCCGCGTAGACTTTACGCTGCCCGCCAACCACCCCGACACGCTGCCTTTGCTCCGGCAGTCGGGGTCCTATATAAAACCAGTTGTGTATGTCGGTTTGCCGGTGTGGGTAAACAAAGCCTGGGTGGGGAAATACTATCCAGCCCGCATGCCGGAGAAGGAGTCGCTGCAGTGGTATGGCAGGCAGTTTAACACCATCGAGCTGAACAGCACGCATTACCACATTCCCAGCCCCGACACCGTAGACCGCTGGCGGCAAACAGTGCCCCCGGGTTTCCGGTTCTGCCCGAAGTTCCCGCAACTCATCAGCCACGAGGCCGCCCTGCGCAGCACACAGGATATAACGGCTGCCTTTTGCGGGGCCATTGCCGGACTTGAGGAAAAGCTAGGCGACGCTTTCCTGCAGCTGCCCCCTTCCTTCGGCCCGCGGCAGCTGCCCGACCTGGAGGCTTTCCTGAAGTTTATCCCGGAGAGCGTCCCGGTGACAGTGGAGTTGCGCCACCCCGACTGGTTTACGGACAATGTGGCGAGCCTGGCGCTGTTTGAGGTGCTGGAGAAATACCGCGTGGGCACCGTGCTGACCGATGTAGCCGGTCGACGCGACGTGTTGCACATGCGCCTCACCAGGCCCTCGGCCATGATCCGGTTTGTAGGCAACGGCTTACACCCAACCGATTATACCCGCATTGATGCCTGGGTGGAGCGCCTGCAGCAGTGGTTTGAGAATGGCCTGCGCCAGCTCTACTTCTTTGTGCATGAGCCAGACAACACGTTAGCGCCTGAACTGGCTATATACCTGATCGAGCAGCTCAACAAAGCCTGCGGGTTTGCCCTGAAGCCGCCGAAAAAGTTTGAGCAGCCGGTGCAGGGGGAGCTGTTTTAGGGCGGGAGCTTTGTTTTTGCGCTCGTCCTACCCTGCGGTATATAGCTTCATTTCAAATTTTCCGGTTGCAGGTTTCCTCCGCCAGGTTAGAGCTTTGGCCGAAAGTTATCCAGTAAGAGAAGGCGCAACAGCTATATAAACAGCAGCGGCTGACCTACGTGGCCAGCCGCTGCTGTTTAATGGGAAGGAAGGATGTCTCTTGCCCTGAAGATTACATCTTAAACGTATCATCGCTCAGGTTCTTGTTGACTTCGATGTTCTGCACTTCTGCCTTGATGGTCTGCGGGCCTATCACCGTCTCCACCACGTAAGGGAACTTCACACCGTTTACTTCTTTGTAATCGCTGTAGGTTTTGGTTTGCGTAACGATGCCCTGCGGAGTCTCCAGGTTGTTGACTTCCTTCAGGCGCAGTCCAGTGCTTTTGTCGAAGTAGTGCGTGGCTTTCTGGCCGTTCGGCAGCATTACCTCCACGGCATAGGCGTCTTGGCCGTCCACTTTCTCCATGCCGGCCAGCTTGGTTTTGATGCCCAGCTTTGTGTACTGCAGCGCCGGGAACAGGTTTGCCTCCAGCTTCTGCGCCTTCAGCTCTTCTGCTTTCAGCTCTTTGTTCATTCCCTGCATCGGCGACTCCATTTTGCCTTTGTCGCCGTTGATGATCACACGCTGCATCGGGTTGTTGTTCATCAGCACCTGCACCGCAAACTTGTCGTTGCCCTTCTGCTGCTGCTTAAACACAAGCGTCATGCCCTGTATGGTGGCATTGCTCGTAATGCTGATGTCTTTCAGCTTCTCGATGTTAGCCTGCCCGCCAATGGCATTTATATAGTCAGCTATGACCTGGTCAGCGGTTAAACCGGCAGGCACGCCTATGGCGGCACGGTCCACTTTCTCACCGGTGGCATCGTAGTAGGTGATGGAATTGTTGTCTTTATCAAAAGGCTGCAGTTTGTCGGCGATCTCGGCGGCGTTGCCCACGGCCAGTATATACAGCTTGTCCGGGTGGATGTACTGCTGCGCCACGCGCTGCACGTCCTCCGCCGTCACTGCCTCCACCTTCTTCAGGTAGTTGGCGTAGTAGTCTTCCGGTAAGCCGTAGCGCGCCGTGTTGATGGCATATACCGCTACCGTGGCAGGGTTCTCCAGGCCGCGGCCGAAGCTGCCCATCACGTAGGCTTTCGCATCGCGCAGTTCCTCGTCGCTCACCCGCTCCGTGCGGATCTTGTCCAGCTCGTTCATGAACTCCACCACGGCGCTGTCCGTTACCGGGTTGCGTACGTTAGCGCTGGCGTTAAAGCGGCCCAGAATCTCGTCGTTGTTGATAGAAGAGTAGGCTCCGTAGGTGTAGCCATGCGTTTCGCGCAGGTTTTTGAACAGGCGCGAGTCCATGCCGCCGCCCAGGATGTTGCTCATCAGGGAAGCAGCCACGGCATCCGGGGCGCCCGGCTTCAGGTCGGCGGGGTTGGCGAGCACCAGCGAGCTTTGCACGGCGCTCGGGCGGTCCACAATCACCACCTGCGTTTGCTCCGGCTGCTTTGGCAAATCGTACTTTATCTCTGGCACACTTCCTTTCTGCCACTGCTGCAACGACTTCTTCAGGAGCTTCTTCATCTCCCTTGGCGTTACGTCGCCTACCACCGCCAGATAGCCAATATTCGGTTTGAAGTACGTGTTGTAGTAATTCTGAATGTCCTGCAGCGTGATGTTATCCACTGTCTCCTCCGTCATCAGTTCGCCGTACGGATGGTCTTTGCCGTAGAGCACCAGGTTGCGTGTGCGGCTGGCAATAGCATCCGGGTCATCCTTCGACTGCGCCAGGTTCGCTTTCAGCTGCTTCTTTACCTTGTCCAGTTCTTCCTGCGTGAACTTCGGATGCAGCAGGGCGTCTGTGGTGAGGGCAAGCAGCGTGGGCAGGTGCTTCTTTAGAGCGGAGGCGCTGAAGCCGGTAGAGGAGAAGCCCAGGTCAGCCCCAATAAAATCTACCTGCTCGTCGAACTGGTCTTTGGTGCGGGTGGTGGTGCCTGTGCGCATCATCTGCCCGGCCGCCTGCACATACCCGGCTTTTTCTCCCTCCAGAATCGGGTCCCGGTCCAGCACCAGCGACATCGACACCACCGGCTGCTTGTGGTTCTCCACCACGTATACCTTCAGACCGTTTTTCAGGGTGAAGTGCTCGTACTCGCCCAGTTCGATTTTAGGGGCAGGCCCCGGAGGCGGAGGCGTGGTTTGCTGTGCCTGGGCCGGTGCTAAATATACCAGCGCCAGCGCCAGAAGTGCGGTGCTATATAGTTTCTTTATCATAATATTTCTTAGATTTTGATCCTGACAGAGGACTTATTGACAAAGGACATCATGGAAGTATATAGAACCCTTTGTCATTTGTCAAATAGTCTTTTGTCTAAATTTCTATTGCTGTTGTTTGGCTGATTGGGGCAGGTAGTGCAGCACCACGCGGTTCTCCTTGGTCAGGTATTGCTTTGCCACGCGCTGAATGTCTTCCTTCTTCACGTTCAGGTAGCGCTGCAACTCAGTGTTGATCAGGTTGGTGTTGCCGAAGTAAACGTGGTAGTCGGCCAGGCTTTCGGCTATGCCTGCCACGGTGCTGTTCTCCTGCACAAAGCTGCTTTCCACTTGGTTGCGCAGCTTCTGGAATTCCCGGTCTGAAAGCGGCTCCGTTTTCACGCGCTCAATCTCGGCGTTCATGGCTTGCTCTAAATCGTTTACATCAACCCCCATGTTGGCGATGGCAAATGTCAGGAACAGCCCCGGGTCTTCTGTCGGGAACGGTATGGAGGCGGCGGCCACGGCTTTCTGCTGTTTGTCGACCAGCGCCTTGGGAAGGCGCGCGCTCTCTCCGCCCGAGAGCAAGGTGGTGAGCATGGAGAGGGCGTAAAAATCATCGGTGCCCTGCTCCGGCACATGATACGCCTGAATAACAGCGGGCAGTTGGATGTTATCATATACTGTTTTGCGGCGCTCCTCTGTCTGCTTCGGCTCCTTCACGTCGGGGCGCGGTATTGCTTTGGTGCCTTTGGGAATACTGGCAAAATACTGCTCTATCAGCTTTTTCGTCTCTTCTATGTCAATGTCGCCAGCAATGGAAAGGGTTGCGTTGTTAGGCACATAGAAGGTCTTGTAGAAGTCCCGGAACTCATCGATGCTGGCGGCGTTCAGGTCTTTGAAAGAGCCGATCGGCATCGTTTTATAGGGATGCGTGGTAAAGGCCGTGGAGAACACATTCTCGCCCATAGAGCCATACGGTTGGTTGTCGATGCGCTCCCGTTTTTCTTCCTGCACTACTTTGCGCTGCGTTTCCACACCAACCTGGTCTATTTTGGCATGCTTCATCCGCTCCGCCTCCATCCAAAGGCCCAGCGCCACCTGGTTGCTGGGCAGCAGCTCGTAATAATAGGTGCGGTCGAAGGAGGTGTTGGCGTTCAGGGCCCCGCCTGCCTTCTGCACCAGCGAACTGTACTCGCCGCGGCCGATGTTCTCCGTGCCCTCAAACATCAGATGCTCAAAGAAATGGGCAAAACCGGAGCGGCCTTCCACTTCGTTCTTAGAGCCTACATGGTACAGCACCGACACGGCCACGTTAGGGGTGGACTTATCCTGGTGCAGGATCACGTGCAGGCCGTTTTGGAGGTCATACTCTGTAAAGTCGATTTTATTGTCTTTGGTCTGCGCGAGCGCAGCAATGCTGGCGGCGCACCACAAAAGACAGGTGATGAAGTTGCGTTTCATGTGTTGTTGATTGTTAGGATGAGTATAGAGGTATACCGCTACTGGTAAAAAGCAGCTATAGATCAGCTATAAATTTAACTTTAAAAAGAGCAAAATACCAGCCAGACCAATTCAAACCGTTCCTGCATTCTGCCAAGGCAGTAGGGAGGCAGATGAAGAGAGGAATTTTATAGACGAACCGGCAGGTGCTTTTATTGAAACAGTAGCATCGCCTTCTCTATGATAAATTGTTTTGGCAGATTCAGCAGCAGGGAAAATACAAAAAATGCGAAAGCGACATGTTTCGCCTGAGTAACGCTCCTGGAGCTATCAGGAAGAGAGACCAACGCATGAACGAGCCCGATCCAAAACAAGAAACTACAGGGGGCAAGCAGGCGGTAGTCCAAATCATCAAAATGGGAGAAGCTCCTTAACAACATGACGGCGATGAGATAGAAGAACGCCACCGATAAACAGACAAAAGGAAAGGAGGTCCGGCTGAAATGCTCCCGCCAGCGGCTGTGCCTTTTAACTTTAACCACAATAAATGCCAGTGCTGACAGCTGCAGGAGCGCAGTAACGTAAAGTAGGTAATCTGGTTGGTTTCCGGCCCGGAACTTCCGGATAAGAAGGAACTCATTTAATATTCCTTCAGACACCATTCCAGCGAAAGCGCTTAGTGTCTCCGTTTCCGCTTCCATGCGGTCAAAGCCAGTTGTGAAACCACTAAGGACATAATTAGTGTACAAATAGCTCCCGGCACATATAGCTAAGAATATGGCAACGGCTATCAGCTTTGCAGCTATCCTATACTTATGGATGAACCCAAAGTACAATCCAAGCAGTCCCGGCACCGCGAAAGAGAAAGCGCCTATATAGCGTATTAAAAGCAAAGAAAGACAGCAAAGAAAGATTAGCAGTATGTTCCTATTAGTTTTTCTCTCCAGCAACACCTGATGGGAAACATAGACCAAAACTAGGCTTATTAGCAAGAAAGGAGCCTCAGACCAGGTAAAGCTATATACTTCCATAAAAGTGTATGCGCCATAAACAGAGGCCAGCAAGTAGGCGTAAGGCCTGTTGAGGTGGCGCAGCAGAAGGAACCCCGCAGCTAACAGCAGTAGATTCATGGCTTTAGATGCCCAGTAAACATCCAGGCTGCTGAGCTCAGAGAAGAGATAGATAAGCACAGGATAACCTACCGGCCACGTAGAAAAGTAATGCCTGCCTACACCGTCCGCATTCAGAATATAAAAGCCTTGCCCGTCTTTTATATTCTGTGCCATCTTTAAGTAAGCCAATGAGTCGGGGCTTAGATAACCAGTACTTTCTACGCTGACCCTGAAAAGTATAGTTGCCGCTGTAACTGTGTACAGCAAAAGCAGCAACAGGTCAGAAATAAGGAGATGCCTTCTGTTATATAAATTCGGCACAGAGGGGGAGGGGTTACAGGAACTGTGAAAGTAAAAATTGCTTTGGCAAATTAAGCAGCAGCGAAAGCAAAAAGAAACCCGCGAGAATATATTTCGCTTGTCTTGCCCCTGCAATGGTATCCGGCAACGCTACAATATAATGGGTTACAGCAAAAAGCATCAGGAACGTGAAAGGCGCCAGCAATCTGTAGTTTGGCGGATCGAATTGGGATATACTTCTTAGGAAGACAAAGACCACCAGATAGGCTAAGGCTACTACTATAGCAGTATGCGAAAGCAAGTTCTTCTTTATCTCTGCCGCTATAAGCCTCCTTTGTTTGCGCAATAACCACAAGAGATACCCGCCTGTAGCAAGCTGCATAATTGTGGTGGCTACTGTTAGCGTGTCCGGGAGGTCTCGCAGGTAATACTTTCTTATCAGGAACAATTCTATTGTGATCCCCTTTACAGTCATCCATAGGACTTGCGCCGGACTTTCCATGTCTTCCGTCAACCGCTGTGCATTTGTATCATAACCAGCCAAATAGTAATTGAGCTGTACATACCCGCACACCAAAATTACATTCAGGCTAAATACTATCAATAAATGCTTGCTTATTCTTCTCCGGTTTTCGAACCAGGTTATCAAAGCAAGCAACAAAACTGCCCCACCGGCAAAAAAACCGATATAACGAATGAGGAACATAAAGCCAGCTATTGCAAGCAACGAATAGGTTGGGATGAGTTTACCCTTGAGGTAAACCTTATAAAGCTGTACAGTTAGGCACAGGCAGCCAAAGAGGAAGACACACTCCGACCAGGTATAGGAGTATATTTCTATAATGGTGAATGCCCCATAAATAGACGCAAGAACAAAAGAGTATTTGCGGTTAATGTTCCGCATCAGCAGAAAGCCGAGTCCTGCGAAGAACAGGTTAACCAGCTTGGAAGCCCAAAATAGATTAAGACCACTTATCCAAAAGGCTATAATTATCAACGTTGGGTACCCAATAGGCCAATGCGCATAATATACATAGGCATCTATCACTCCTCTATGCAGCCCATACAAATCCCTGATGATAAACTTTTCCCCGTCTCTCAGGCTCCGCGCTGCCTCCAGGTAGTACTCTGAATCAGGAGAGGTGTAGCCGGTGCTTTCTACAGTGACTCTTAATATGATCGCGGCACAAATAGCTATATACAGCAGCAGCAGCAGTGCATCTGCGGTACGATTATCACTTCTATCCATCAGCTGCAAAGGTAATCAATACATCCTCGGCAGCTCAATTCCCTTTATCTTGCGGTAAAGGCCCAGCGCGGCCTGGTCGGTGAGGCTGGCTACGAAGTCGGTGATGTGAATGATGCGCTCGTAAGCAGAGGCAGCTTGCGGTAACTGCAGGTAATGCGGCGGGATGAGAGCAGCCAGTTTCCGGTGGTGCTTCGACTCCGGGTGGAACACGGCTTTGACACAGGCATCCAGCAGGCCGCCGAGCACCTCAAATCCTGCGGCCTCTATTTCCAGCACCGGCCGGTTCTGGTAGATCAGCCTGATAGAAAGATCCTTTATCTGGTCGAGCACCGGCTTGCACGCCAGTTCGTTGATCAGCGGCTTGTCATATAGTCCCTGCAGGATTTCGGGCTCGTGCTGCAGAAAGATAGCAGTGGTTTCCTCGATGAGCTTGCCGATGATGCGGGCGCGCAGGTAGCCGATCTCCTCGCGCCAGTCGTAGAAGCTAAGGCTGGATTTGCGGTTCGGGTTGTCGTTGAGGATCTGTCGGAGCAGGCGAATGCCTGCCTCGTGCGGCACCAGCCCCAACCTCAGGCCATCCTCAAAGTCGATGATGCGGTAGCAGATGTCGTCGGCGGCCTCCACCAGGAACGCCAGCGGGTGGCGGTGGTAGAACACTTCGTTATCCGGCCCCTTCTTCAGGAGTCCCAGCTCCTGGGCAATGTTCTGAAACCACGCCTTCTCCGTCTGAAAAAAGCCGTACTTTTTCTCGCTGGTATTTTTGGTGCCCGGCACTACCGGCAGCGACTCTTTCGGGTATTTGGTGAAGGTGGCGAGGGTAGTGTAAGTGAGGCTGAGACCGCCCGGCAGGTTGCAGTGCGCCGGATACGTGTAGGTGAGGGTGCGGAAGCCCGCGGCGTTGCCTTCAAACCGCTGCAGGTCGGCCTTTTCGGCCTCCGTGAGGGTATTGAGATAAGGTTGCGCCGCCTCACTTTGGAAATAAGCAGAGATGGCGTCTTCGCCGGAATGGCCAAACGGCGGGTTGCCGATGTCGTGCGCGAGGCAGGCGGCAGCCACCACATCGCCAAAATCAGCTTCCTGTATATGCTTTTCCTGCGCCAGCTCCGGGTAGCGCTCCAGTATACTCTTACCTACGATGCGGCCCAGAGACCTGCCCACCACCGATGCCTCCAAACTGTGCGTGAGGCGGGTATGCACAAAGTCACTCTCCGGCATAGGCATCACCTGCGTCTTATTCTGCAACCGCCGGAAAGCGGAGGAAAACACAATGCGGTCGTAGTCGCGCTGAAACTCGCCCCGCACCGATTCGTCGGTGCTGTACTTGGGGTCGGTGGTTTCAAAACGCTTTTTCGACAGGAGTTTGTCCCAGGTGGTGGTATGTGGCATAGGGTGATGTATGTATGCTTGTTATACGGTAACTGTTTACCTGGCGCAGGCCGTCATGGCGCTCTTCACCGCTGCACTGGCCAGGAAAAGTGAGAAAATAAATCAGGCTCATCGGAACGAGCTTAAGCAAAGTTAATCTATACGACTGTCTGTAGACGCACAGCAGTACCAGGTACGAATATACTTGGCTGTTCTTCCCCAAATATAGCCTTATGATAATAAGAATAAAAAGCTGAGCGCAGCAGCGGGAAGCCAATACACAAAAAAACAGCGGCGTAACAATAACATAACCTGATTTTGATGTTACAAAATGTGCCTTGTCTGCTTAGGTAACCAGGAAGTATTGATTAAAGTGAAGGCTTATTACCCGGATTTACCGCTGGGAGGCCAGAAGTATCATGTTACAAACATACTTAGGAATACCTTGTGTTACGGCCCAAAGAGCCTGAATTTTGATGCATCGCACCAAGTCCTTTCCAAGCTTTAGAAAACAAACCGCTCCAAAAATCTTTCGCTGTAACAGAAGGTGAAGCTGTTTCCATGTACAGCTAACTTACTGGATATGCAGTTTTTAGTGTCTGGCAGGTAATCGCCTCTTCCCCGGTTGGTGGTTGCGTGCCTTGGGTGTAGCTTCGCTGACGGCTTTTTAGGCCGGTAGTGAAGCTACACCTGCTTCAGGGGGCTCCTGAATTATATGCCCGTGCAGGTTACAAACGAAGGCTTCTGCAGCATGCTTCCCTTTGATTCAGCGATGGCTACCCCGATTTATATACTGCTCCCGCGCGGAAGCTTCCGCTATCAAGCGACCCGCGTTTATAGCTTGTACAATCCTCAGAAGGTGAAAAGGTACATAAACAGCGAAGGCGGTGCTGCTGCACCGCCTTCGCTGTTTATGTACCTGAGTGAAACCCTGCAGTTTAGAACCCGATGATCACCTCCTCAATGATATCACAGCAATCGTGCAGTTGCTCCGCTGTCATGACCAGCGGCGGCGCGAAGCGGATAATGTCGCCGTGGGTCGGTTTGGCCAGCAGCCCTTTGTTCTTCAGTTCCACGCACACATCCCAGGCCGTGCGGCCATCGGGGGTAGGTTCGATCACGATGGCATTCAGCAGGCCTCTGCCGCGCACCAGCGTTACCAGTTCAGGGCGCTTCTTGATCAGGCCACGCATGCGCTCCCGGAATATCTCCCCCAACTTATTTGCATTCTCCGTCAGGTTCTCATCTTTTATAACTTCCAGGGCCGCAATGGCCACTACGGCTGCCAAGGGGTTGCCGCCAAAGGTTGAGCCGTGCTCGCCGGGCTGGATGCAAAGCATGATCTCGTCGTCGGCCAGCACGCACGACACGGGCAGCACGCCGCCCGAAAGCGCTTTGCCCAGTATCAGAATGTCGGCTTTCACATCGTCGTAATTGCTGGCCAGCAGTTTGCCGGTGCGGCCAATCCCAGTCTGTATCTCGTCGGCCATCAGCAGCACGTCGTATTCTTTGCACAGCGCCTGCGCCCTGGCCAGGTAGCCTTCGTCTGGCACCACCACGCCGGCCTCGCCCTGTATCGGCTCCACCAGGAACCCGCAGATGTTCGGGTTTTCCTTCAGGGCCCGCTCCAGCGCGTCCACATCGTTATAGGGAATCACTTTATAGCCAGGCATATAAGGGCCGAAACCCTTGGTGGAGTCGGGGTCGGTGGAGAAGGAGATGATGCCGGTGGTGCGGCCGTGGAAGTTGTGTTCTACCACCACAATCTCGGCTTTGTGCGGCGCGATGCCCTTTTTCATATAGCCCCACTTGCGCGCCAGCTTAATGGCTGTTTCCACGGCCTCGGCACCCGAGTTCATATATAAAGCCTTTTCGTAACCAAAGCACTCGCATATATACTTTTCGGCGGCGCCAAGCTTATCGTTGTAAAAAGCGCGGGAGGTAAGCGTTAGCTGCTGGGCCTGCTCTACCAGGGCGCTGATGATCTTCGGGTGGCAGTGGCCCTGGTTCACGGCGCTGTATGCCGACA
>Ga0210040_10006559_pt1 | contig 14453 bp, 13 predicted proteins | sample CryGeyCG12114_NA_FD_185462 | JGI IMG/M metagenome (GOLD analysis project Ga0210040, IMG submission 185462) | Groundwater microbial communities from aquifer - Crystal Geyser CG19_WC_8/21/14_NA (SPAdes) (version 2) | ecosystem: Environmental > Aquatic > Deep subsurface > Groundwater | place: USA... | reverse complement strand
CACGAGCCGATGGCGACCGGCCTCAAGTCCGTGGACGCCATGATCCCGATCGGCCGCGGCCAGCGCGAGCTCATCATCGGCGACCGCCAGACCGGCAAGTCGGCGATCATCCTCGACACGATCCTGAACCAGAAGGTCTACAACGAGGCCGCCGGGTCGGACGAGTCGAAGAAGCTCTACTGCGTCTACGTGGCCATCGGCCAGAAGCGCTCCACCGTGGCGCAGTTCGTCCGCCGCCTGGAGGAGTCGGGCGCGATGGCCTACTCCATCGTCGTGGCCGCGACCGCCTCGGACCCGGCGCCCATGCAGTTCCTGGCGCCCTACTCGGCGACCGCGATGGCGGAATACTTCCGCGACAACGGCCGCCACGCCGTGATCTTCTACGATGACCTCTCCAAGCAGGCCGTGGCCTACCGCCAGATGTCGCTGCTGCTGCGCCGCCCGCCGGGCCGCGAAGCCTACCCGGGCGACGTGTTCTACCTCCACTCCCGCCTGCTGGAGCGCTCGGCCAAGCTCAACGCCGATCATGGCTCGGGCTCGCTGACGGCGCTTCCCGTGGTGGAGACGCAGGCCGGCGACATCTCGGCCTACATCCCGACCAACGTGATCTCGATCACCGACGGCCAGATCTTCCTGGAGTCGGAGCTGTTCTACCAGGGCGTCCGTCCGGCCGTGAACACCGGCCTCTCGGTGTCGCGGGTGGGCTCCTCGGCCCAGACCAAGGCGATGAAGTCGGTGGCCGGCCCCGTGAAGCTGGAACTGGCGCAGTACCGCGAGATGGCGGCCTTCGCGCAGTTCGGCTCGGACCTCGACGCCTCGACCCAGCAGCTGCTGAACCGGGGGGCGCGTCTGACGGAGCTGATGAAGCAGCCGCAATACGCGCCGCTGACCAACGCCGAGATCGTGGTCATCATCTATGCGGGCACCAAGGGCTACCTCGACAAGCTGCCCGTGGCCCAGGTCGGCCGCTGGGAGGCGGGCCTGCTGAGCCACCTCCGCAACCGTCGCCGTGACGTGCTCGACATGATCACGACGCAGGACCCGAAGATCGCGGGGGACGCCGAGCAGGCGATCCGCTCCGCGCTCGACGAGTTCTCGCGCGACTTCGCGTAAGGCGGGACCCGGATGCCCAGCCTCAAGGACCTGAAGAACCGCATCGCCTCGGTGAAATCCACCCGGAAGATCACCAAGGCGATGCAGATGGTCGCGGCGGCCAAGCTCCGCCGCGCCCAGGACGCCGCCGAAGCGGCGCGCCCCTACACCGAGCGGTTCAACGCCGTGATGGCAGGCCTCGCCGGGGCCTCGGCCAACTCGCCCTCCGCCCCGCGCCTCCTGGCCGGGACGGGCCGCGACGACGTGCACCTGCTCGTCGTCATGACCTCGGAGCGGGGCCTCTGCGGCGGCTTCAACTCGACCATCGTGCGGCTTGCGCGGCTGCGGGCCGACGAGCTGCTCCGCCAGGGCAAGACCGTGAAGATCCTGACGGTCGGCAAGAAGGGCCGCGAGGCGCTGAAGCGCGACCATGCGGCCCGGTTCGTCAACCACGTGGACCTGTCGGCCGAGAAGCGGATGGGCTACGGCGTGGCCCAGGGCATCGCCCGCGACCTCATCGCCCGCTACGAGGCGGGCGAGTTCGACGTGGCCACGATCTTCTACAGCCGCTTCCAGTCGGTGATCTCCCAGGTCCCGACCATGCGGCAGGTGATCCCGGCCAGCTTCGAGACGTCCGGCGTCTCGCCGCTCTACGAGTACGAGCCCAGCGAGGACGGCATCCTCGCGGACCTGCTGCCACGCGGCGTCGCCACCCAGGTCTTCGCGGCGCTCCTGGAGAACGGCGCCTCGGAGCAGGGGGCGCGGATGTCGGCCATGGACAGCGCCACGCGCAACGCGGGCGACATGATCGACCGGCTGACCATCCAGTACAACCGGAGCCGGCAGGCGTCGATCACCAAGGAACTCATCGAAATCATCTCGGGCGCCGAGGCGCTCTGACGCAAGGGTAACAACATGGCATTGGACGCGACGACCTCCAACGGACGAGTCACCCAGATCATCGGCGCGGTCGTGGACGTGCAGTTCGAGGGCCACCTGCCCGAGATCCTGAACGCCCTTGAGACCGAGAACAACGGCCGCCGCCTCGTGCTCGAGGTCGCGCAGCACCTGGGCGAGAGCACCGTCCGCACCATCGCGATGGACGCGACCGACGGTCTCGTCCGCGGGGCGCGCGTCCGCGACACCGGGCAGCCGATCTCGGTTCCCGTGGGCCCGGCCACGCTGGGCCGCATCCTCAACGTCGTGGGCGAGCCCGTGGACGAGAAGGGTCCGGTCATGGCGACCGAGACTCGCCCGATCCACGCCCAGGCCCCCGCCTTCGAGGAGCAGTCCACCGAGTCCGAGATCCTCGTGACCGGCATCAAGGTGATCGACCTGCTCGCCCCCTACTCCAAGGGCGGCAAGATCGGCCTCTTCGGCGGCGCCGGCGTGGGCAAGACGGTGCTCATCCAGGAGCTCATCAACAACATCGCCAAGGTGCACTCGGGCTTCTCGGTGTTCGCGGGCGTGGGCGAGCGGACGCGTGAGGGGAACGACCTCTACCACGAGTTCATCGAGTCCGGCGTCATCAACATGGACGAGCTGGAGAAGTCCAAGGTGGCCCTGGTCTATGGCCAGATGAACGAGCCGCCGGGCGCCCGCGCCCGCGTCGCGCTGACCGGCCTCACCATTGCCGAGCAGTTCCGCGACGCCTCCGGGACGGACGTGCTGTTCTTCGTGGACAACATCTTCCGCTTCACCCAGGCCGGCTCGGAAGTGTCGGCTCTCCTCGGCCGCATCCCCTCGGCCGTGGGCTACCAGCCGACGCTCGCCACCGACATGGGCATGCTGCAGGAGCGGATCACCTCGACCCGGAACGGCTCGATCACCTCGGTGCAGGCGATCTACGTGCCGGCCGACGACCTGACCGACCCGGCGCCCGCGACCTCGTTCGCGCACCTCGACGCCACCACGGTGCTGTCGCGCGCCATCTCGGAGCTCGGCATCTACCCGGCGGTGGACCCGCTCGACTCCAACTCGCGCATCCTCGATCCGCTCATCGTGGGTCGCGACCACTACGAGACCGCCCGCGCGGTGCAGGGGATTCTCCAGCGGTACAAGTCGCTCCAGGACATCATCGCCATCCTCGGGATGGACGAGCTGTCCGAAGAGGACAAGATCACCGTGGCCCGGGCCCGGAAGATCCAGCGCTTCCTGTCGCAGCCCTTCGACGTGGCGCAGATCTTCACCGGCTCGCCGGGCGTGCAGGTCCCGATCGAGGAAACCATCGCCTCGTTCAAGGCCGTGGTGGACGGCGAGTACGACCACCTGCCCGAGGCCGCCTTCTACATGGTCGGTGGCATCAAGGACGTCGTCGCCAAGGCCGAGCGCCTGGCTGCGGCGGCCTGACCATGGCGGACGCGATGCAGTTCGACCTCGTGTCGCCCGAGCGGAGGCTCGCCTCCGTCTCGGCGCGCGAGGTGCAGATCCCCGGCTCGGACGGGGACCTCACGGCGATGGCGGGGCACGTCCCCACCATCACCACGCTCCGCCCTGGGGTGCTCCGCGTGATCCACGCCGGGGGCACCGACGAGTTCGTGGTCTCCGGCGGTTTCGCCGAGATCACGGCGACCGGCGTGTCGGTCCTGGCGGAGCAGGCGCTTCCCCGCGCCGATCTTTCGCCCGAGATCCATGCGCGTCTTCTCGAGGAAGCGCGCGCGACCCTTGCCGCAGCGCAATCGGCTGGCGACTCGGGCCGTGTGGATGACGCAAGCAAGTTCCTGGCGGACGTGACCGCGCTCCGCACCTGACCCGTCCGGCCGAGCCGAAGGTCCAGAGGTCCGCCGGCCGCATCGCCGGCGGGCCTCTTCGTTTCTACAATCCGACCCGTCATCGTGGCCCGGTCCGCGCGAATGTCGGCCGAGCCGCTGCCGATGTCGTGAACCCGGGCCTTTCGCCGCGCGTTGGGACGAGATGACACCATGGACAGTGAAACCTTGAAGGTCGAGGTCACCCGGGAATCGCTGGCGAATGTGCCGAGCCCCCCCGAGGAACTCGAGCAGCGGCTAACGCAGCAGGCCCTGGTGGCCGAGTTCGGGCGCTTCGCGCTGCGGAGCCATGACCTGTCCGGGATCCTGCAGGAGGCCTGCCGCGTGGCGGCCGAGGGACTTCGGGTCCGCTTCGCCAAGGTGCTGGAACGTCAGCGGAGCGAGGATGCGTTCTTGCTGCAGGCTGGGGTCGGCTGGGCGCCCGGGCTGGTCGGCACCGCACGGGTCGGCTCAGACATGGAGAGCCCGGCGGGCTATGCCTTCCGGACGGGCGAGCCCGTCATCTCGAACCACCTGAGCCTGGAGACCCGCTTCCGCACGCCCAAGCTCCTCGCCGACCACGGCGTTCAGCGCGCTGTCAACGTCGTGATCCGCGGCGACGGGGAGCCCTACGGCATCCTGGAGGCCGACAGCCGCGACCCGGGGGCCTTCTCGCCCCACGACGTCACCTTCATGCAGGCCCTCGCGAACACGCTGGGCCTCGCGATCGAGAAGGAACGGGCGCTGAGCGACAAGCGCCTCGTCTCGCGCGAGATCGACCACCGCATCAAGAATAGCCTGATGCTGGTCAGCGCGGTGCTCGCCATGCAGCAGCGCTCCGCCTCGCCCGAGGCGCAGGCAGCGCTCGCGCAGGCCGCCGACCGGGTGAATACCATCGCCCGCATCCACGACCAGCTCCACCGGAGCACGACCGCCGACAGCGTGGAGTTCGGCTCCTACCTGCAGGCGCTGGCCGTGGACCTTGTGGCCTCGCTGGCCCGGGACGACGCGGACCTGAAGGTCGAGGCGGAGTCGGTCGACCTCTCGGCCGAACGCGCCGCACCGCTCGGGCTCATCGCGGCGGAGCTGCTGATGAACGCGCTCAAGCACGCCAAGCAGGTGGATACGCGCTCGACCCTGACCCTCGGCTTTCGGCGGGACGGCGACGACCTGGAGCTGGTGGTCGCCGATGACGGGCCGGGCTTGCCGGACAACTTTGAGCCCGCGCGCAGCAGGGGGCTGGGGATGCGCCTCATCGTCTCCCTTGTCCAGCAGCTCGGCGGGAGCCTGGAGGCCATGAATGCCGATGGCGGTGCTCGCTTCGTGGTGCGCGCGCCGGCCGAAAGCATCGCCTGAGCCGTCAGGCGCGGGCGTACATTCCCTCGTAGATCGGGGCCAGGCTGTCGGCCTCGAACAGGGACGAGACCGAGGTTCCGTTCCAGATGTTCAGGATGGCCTGCGCGAAGATCGGCGCCGTCGGCACGATCCGGATGTTGGGGCAGGTCTTCACGGCTTCGGTCGGATCGATCGAGTCGGTGAGGACCAGGCTCTTCAGCATGGAGCCCTTCACGCGCTCCACTGCCGGGCCGGACATCACACCGTGGGTGATGTAGGCGTGAACCTCCTTGGCGCCCTGCTCCGAGAGAAGTTCGGCCGCCTTCACGAGGGTTCCGGCCGTGTCGACGATGTCGTCCACGATGACGCAGATCTGGTCCTTGACGTCGCCGATCACCGTCATCTCGGCGATCTCGCCCGGCCGGGCGCGGCGTTTGTCGACGATGGCGAGGTTGCAGCCGATCCGCTGCGCCAACTCCCGCGCGCGGGCCACGCCGCCCACGTCCGGGGAGACCACGGTCATCTCCTGGGTGCGGCCGTTGAAGTGATGCTCTATGTCGAGCGCGAAGATCGGCGCGGCATAGAGGTTGTCCACCGGAACGTCGAAGAAGCCCTGAATCTGCGCTGCGTGCAGGTCGAGGGTCAGGACCCGGTCGATGCCGGCCGTCGTCATGAGGTTGGCCACGAGCTTGGCGCTGATCGGGGTCCGGGCCTTGGCGCGGCGGTCCTGGCGCGCATAGCCGAAGTAGGGGATCACCGCCGTGATGCGATGCGCCGAGGAGCGGCGAAGCGCGTCCGTCATGATCATCAGCTCCATGAGCGTGTCGTTCGCGGGGTTCGACGTGCTCTGGATGATGAACATGTCTTCGCCGCGAACGTTCTCGTAGACCTCGACGAAGATTTCCTGGTCGTTGAACCGCTCCACCCGCGCCTTGACCAGCTCCACCGCCACGCCCCGGTGCAGCGACATCCGCCGCGCGACCGCCTTGGCGAGCGGGAGGTTGGAGTTGCCGGCGATCAGCTTGGGCTCGGTCTGGACGGGCATGGATGATTCCTAGGTTGGCGCGAGCGCCCTAGCACGGAGGGACCGTGGGCGGAACGGGCTCCCCAGCCGCGACGGCAAGGAAGCGGTCCACGGCGCCTGGCCCGGTGGACCAGTCGCAGACGAGGCGGCAGAGGAGGGGCTCCTCGGGGTCGCCGGAGTCGAGCGGGCCTTCGAACAGGTAGTAGGTCGCGCCCGCTGCCTGGAGGCGCTGGTGTATACTGCGGGGCAGGCGCAGGAAGACGAGGTTCGCGGCGGGCTCCCAGGCGGGAACGCCGCCGAGAGGACGCAGCCCTTCAACCAGGAGCGACATCGCGCCGTTAGCCGCGCGGGCCATGTCGAGCCAGAGGCCGTCGGTCAGGTAGGCTGCCATCTGCGCGCCGAGGTAGCGGTGCTTGGAGAAGAGCTGGGCGGCGCGCTTGCGGCGCAGCTCGAATTCCCAGGAGCGGGCCGGGTCGAAGAGGACCACGGCCTCCACGCCCATGAGGCCGTTCTTGGTGCCGCCGAAGCTGACGGCATCCACGCCGGCGCGCCAGGTCATGTCGGCCGGGGAGGCGTCCAGGGCCACGAGAGCATTGGCGAAGCGGGCGCCGTCCATGTGGACCGGGGCACCGAACTCCCGCGCGACCGCCGCCACGGACCGAATCTCGTCCAGGGTGTAGACGGTGCCGCGCTCGGTGACGGTGGTGAGCGACACGGGGCCGCGCTGGGGGTTGTGGACGCTGAGGCCGACCGGAGCCATGGCGGCGCGCAGCGAGTCCGGGGTGAGTTTCGCCTCGGGGGCCGGGATGCCGATCATCTTGGCGCCGCCGGTGAAGAGCTCGGGCGCGTTGGCCTCGTCCTCCTGCGCGTGGGCGACAGCGGTGCAGAAGATCGCGTCCCAGGGCTTGGCCAGGGTAGCCAGCGCGAGGGAGTTGGCCGCCGTGCCGGTAGCGACGAGGTGGACCGCCGCCTCCGGGGCCTCGAAGACCTCGCGGATACGGGCGACGGCCTCCTGGCTCCAGCGGTCGGCGCCGTAGGAGGGGGCGTGCCCCTCGTTGGCGAGGGCCAGCGCCTGCATGACCCGCGGATGCACAGGACCGGCGTTGTCGCTTGCGAAGTTCACGTGCCGGGCTCCTCGATGATGTGGTCCTCCCAGTCCTCGTCCGAGACTTCGACCTCCGACAGGGTCATGCCCTGGACCGAGACGCCCGCGTCGTGGACGCTGTTCGGATCGCCGGTCAGAAGGGGATGCCAGGAGGGCAGGGGCTTGCCCTCGAAGCGTAGCTTGTAGGCGCAGGTCTGCGGCAGCCAGTAGAGGTTCTTGGGGATCGTCTTTGACGTCAGCACGATGCATTCCGGCACGTACTGGTGCCGCGTCGCATACTTCGAGCACTGGCAGGTCGTGCCGTCGAGCAGCCGACAGGCCACCCGCGTCAGAGCGACATCGCCGGTCTCCTCGTCCTCCAGCTTGTTGAGGCAGCACTTGCCGCAGCCGTCGCAGAGCGCCTCCCACTCCTGGCGGTTCAGGTCCTTCAGGGGCAGGTCCCAGAAACGGGGGCGTCGGTCAGGCATGGGCCAGGATCTCCCGTGCGCGGAGGCCGTCGGCGTCCATCTGGCGGATCAACGCCGGAAGGCCGTCGAAGGTCATCTCGGGGCGGAGATAGTCGATGAGGGCGACCGAGAGGGTCGCCCCATAGAGATCGCCCGCGAAGTCGAAGAGGAAGGTCTCGCAGTTCGCGACCTCGCCCGCGAACATCGGCCGCACTCCGATGGAAGACGCGCCGCCGTAGCTGCCGGCGTGCGGCCCGTCGAGCACGTCCACCTTGACCGCGTAGACGCCGAACCGGGGCGGATGCAGGCCCGCGATGGACAGGTTGGCGGTCGGGTAGCCCAGCTCGCGCCCGCGTTTCTCGCCGTGGAGGACCGGCCCCTCGATCCGATGCCAGTGGCCGAGCATCCGCGCCGCATCCCGGGGGCGCCCCTCGCTCAGCGCCGTCCGGATCGCCGTCGAAGAGACCTCGCCCGCTTCGAGCTCCAGCATGGGGGCGACCGTCACCTCGATCCCCACCTCCCGCCCGAGGTCCCGCAGGGTCCCGGCCGACCCGGCGCGGCCCTTGCCGAAGTGGAAGTCCGCGCCGACGACCGCATGGGACAGGCCCAGGTCGCGGGCCAGCACCTCTCGGACGAATGCCTCGGGCGAGAGCGTGGCGAGGGCCGCGTCGAAGCGAAGCTCGAACAGCGTCTCGACGCCCAGCCTCTGGAGGCGGTGGGCCTTGGCTTGGGGATTCATCAGCCGGAAGGCGGGGCCGTCGTGGACGAACCACTCGCGGGGGTGCGGCTCGAAAGTGACCACTCCGAGCGCGCTGCCCGTCCGGCGCGCGAGGTCGATCACCGCCTGGTGCCCCAGGTGGACTCCGTCGAAGTTCCCGATGGCCGCCGAGGCGCCCCTCGCGTCCGACGGGATGGCATTGCGGTCGCGGAGGATGCGCATGGCCGGGTGGTTAGCCTTCGCCGACGGCAGGTGCAACCCGACGCCGTCACCTGCGTCGTCGCGGCCCAGCGCTCAGCGCAGGAAGCCGATGGCGAAGGTGGGCGACCAGCCATGCTCCTCGGCATAGGCGACCACCGAGGGTTGATGGGGCTGCCCGCCGGGGTCCGTCTGCGTCTCGCGCGCGGCCAGGCCCCCGGTGACGAAAAGGCAGTCGAGATTCTCGCCGACGGCGCCCTGGATGTCGGTCCGGATCCCGTCGCCAATGGCGATGATGCGGTCGTCGGCGGGCAAGTGCCCCAGTTCCGCCAGGCGCCGCCGCGCGAGGTCGTAGATCGGCGGGTAGGGCTTGCCGAAGTAGAGCGACTCTCCCCCCATCTCCTCGTAGAGTTCCGCCAGCGCGCCCGCGCACCACTCCCGGCTCTCGCCGCGGTCCACGACGATGTCGGGATTGGCGCAAAGGAGCTTCAGGCCCCGGGTCTTGGCCAGGAGGAACTCCGGCCGGTTCACGGCCGGGTCGGCATGGGGGTCGAAGGGACCGCAGCAGACGATCCCCTCGGCCTCCGAGAGCGGGACCTCCTCGATCTCGATGGGGTTCGTCACGATCTTCGGCGGCTCCAGGAAGACGCGGTCGCGCTCCTCGCCCATGAACCAGATCCTGCGTCCGACGGCGCCCTGGAACAGCGCCACCCGCGCCGCGTCGCCGGAGGTCGCGACGGCGTCCCAGGCATCGCGCGGGATGCCCAGGCGCTCGATCTGCGCCTGGACCGAGGCGCGGGGCCGGGGGGCGTTGGTCAGGAGCACCACGCGCCCGCCCTTGCCCCGGAAGGCCTGCATGGCGGCCACGGCCTCCGGGAAGGCCTCTAGGCCGTTGTGCATGCAGCCCCAGAGGTCCACGAAGGCCGCGTCGTAGCGGTCCGAGACCTCGGCGAAGCGGCCGATGACCTGCGCCACGGGCTCAGGAGACCTTGAGCGCGGGGATGATCTGCTTCTTGCGGGACATGACTCCCGGCAGGACCACGGTGTCGCCCGTCACGGTCGCGCCGAACGACTTCTCGGCCACCGTCCTGGAGAGATCGTTGGGGACGAGCATGGTCGCCTCCTCCTTGAGGATATCCACCACGAAGAGGAGCACCTGGTCCGCCCCGTCCTCCCTGGCCACGTCCTCCATGGACCTCATGAGCGAGTCCTTGCGCGACAGCACGGTCTCGGGGGAGGTCGTCTCCAGCACCGAGACGCGGAAGTCGACGCCGTCCACGGTATATTCCTTGGAGTCCATCCGCAGGAGCTCCGCGTCCGAGAAGCGCGACACGTCGGACTTGGCGGCGAACATCTCGGCGGCGTAGGACGGGATGTCGATGCCGAGGTCCTGCGCCAGCATCTCCGCGAGGCGGCGGTCCACCGGGGTCGTCGTGGGCGAGCGGAACTCCAGCGTGTCCGACAGGATCGCGCTGAGCGCGAGGCCCTTGATCCCTTCCGGGGCGTGGCCACCGTGGCCGCCCATGAGTTGCCACATCAGCGTCGCGGTGCAGGCGAGCGGGCGGATCGTCACCTCGATGGGCGTCTTGGTCTCGATGCCGCCGGTCAGCTTGTGGTGGTCGATGATGGCGAGGACGTTCGCCTTGTTGATCGAGGCGGGAAGCTCGGCCGGGTTGTTGGTGTCCACGATCACCACGTCCTGGCCCTCGGCCACGTCGTCCAGGGTGGGAGGCAGGTCGAAGCCCCAGCGCTGCGCCACGAACTGCGCCTCGGTGTTGGGGGTTCCCAGGAGCCGCGCCTCGGCCGCGCCGGGCTGGTGGTGCGACAGGAACCAAGCCCAAATGATCGGGGAGGCGGTGGAGTCCGTGTCGGGCGACTTGTGGCCGAAAACGAGCGTGGTCATGGAGCGGGTCCCTTGTCGATGTCGGCCGTCCCATAGCGAGGGGCGGCGCGCTTGTCCACGCGCCGCCCCTGCGATGTGTCACGGACCTGGCCCCAAGGCTTGGGCAACAAAGGCTTGCCGGTGAATGGATCCTGGAAATGACGAGTCCGAAAGGGAGGTCGGGCTCAAGTCCGTGACACGCGCCCGGAGCCCCAGCCTCAGGCCGGGGCCCAGAGCCGGAGCATGGCCGCGAAGCGGGCGAAGCGCCCGCCCGAGGTCGCACGCGCGGGGCCGGTAGGTTGCTGCGCTTCTGGCCGTGCCGCCGGCATCCCTGCCATCGGCATATTGAAGCGCAGGTGTTCGGGAGCGGAGCGGCGCAGCACGCGGCGCTCCTCGAAACGAGAGGACGACGTGTCGATGCGATGATCGACCGTGGAGAACGGCGGTATCATGATGACGGACCTAACGATGCGTGATCCCGGCCCAAGGGATCGGTAAGGGCAGGGGCCGGGGATCGGAAGGGTGAAGCCGCGGAATGCGCGGCCTGGGGCTGCGGGCGCCTAGCAGGCGGCGGGGATGAATCCTCTGAGCATGTGCAGCCTCCGTCATCGGTGGCGCGAAGCTCGACGCCACGGGCGGGTGCATAACCCAATTCCAGTCCTCGCGCCAGCGTGAATTTCCGTGATCGGAGAGTTTTCTCGACGGGCCGATGGGCGGACGGGGGTCGATCGAGAGGCTTCAGCTTGGTCAGCCGTGGGCCGCTACGGCGAACCGTTTCCCCCGTTGAACGGGCCACACACGGGGGCGCGAGGAGGGGGCCGGGAGCTGTGAGCAGCTTCGCGCCGGTCGGTCCTGCGCGCCTCGCCCGACGGGAACAAGCCGCCAGGCGATGGGTTGTTCTTCCGTGGGTTCGGCGGCCGGTCCCGTACGATTGGCGGAGGCTGAACCTAGGGAGACAACCCAGGAGGAGAACATGGCCCAGCACGGGAACCATGACGACGACCGCTTCGGCGGGAGCCGGGGTCAACACGACTATGGCCAAGGCGGCAGCCACGGAGGCCAGGGCGGCTACGGCAGCCAGGGCGGCGCCGGCGGCCAGCACAGCCAGTGGAGCGGCTCGGGAGGCCAGCAAGGCTACGGCTCGGGCGGCCAGCACAATCATGGCGGCAACCAGGGCCAAGGCGGCCAGGGCGGCAGCTATGGGATGGGCGGCACCTACGGCGGCAGCGGCGGGAGCAGCTACGGCAGCCCCTACAGCGGCAGCCAGGGCGGCATGAGCCAAGGCATGGGCGGCCTGGGAAGCTCCGGCGGCTATGGCCAGGGCAGCGGGATGGGCAGCGGCTTCGCCGGCAGCCAGGGTTCGGGCGGCTACGGGCAGTCCGGTTATAACCAAGGGGGCATCGGCGGCCAGCAGAGCTACGGCGACATCGGATCGGGCAGCTTCGGGGGCTCGCAGGGCGGCTACGGCGGCACCGGGGGCCAGGGCGGCTTCGGCATGGGCGGCTATGGCTACGGCACCGGCCAGCAGAACCAGCACGGGCAGTCGGGAGGCCAGCATGGCGGGTCCGGCTACGGCCAGGGCACGGGCGGCTTCGGCGGCGCGGGCCAGGGCTATGGCGGATCAAGCTTCGGCGGCTCCTCGGGCTACGGCTCCTCGGGCGGCTACGGCCATGGCAGCGGCCAGCAGCACCAGTACGGCGGCGCCTCGGGCAGCCAGTACAGCGGGTCCGGCCAAGGCTCCGGCCAGAGCGGATACGGCCAAGGGGGCTACGGCTCCGGGGCGGGCAGCTACGGCGGCCAGAACTACGGCGGCCAGAACTACGGCGGCCAGAACTACGGCGGCGGCTACGGACAGCACAGCCAGTTCAGCGGCTCCACGGGGCAGCAGGGCGGCTCGGGCGACTACGGCTCCGGCTACGGCCAGGGCTATGGCAACCAAGGCTCCGGGCAGGGCGGCGGCATGATGGGCGGCCTCATCGGCGCCGTGGGCTCCATGCTGGGCTTCGGCGGCCAGCAGGACCAGCAGCAGCGGGGCCGTGGTCCCAAGGGCTACACCCGCTCCGACACCCGGATCGAGGAGGACGTGAACGAGCGTCTCTCGGCGGCCGGGATCGACGCTCACGAGATCGACGTCTCGGTCAGCAAGGGCGAGGTGACCCTGTCGGGCACCGTCAACTCCCGCTGGGAGAAGCGGCGGGCCGAGGACGTCGCGGACGACTGCTCGGGCGTGAAGCACGTGCAGAACAACCTGCGCGTCCAGGAGCAGTCGTCGACCTGGGGCGGCTCTTCGGGCTCCTCCGCGGGGTCGAGCGACTCGTCCTTTGGCTCGTCAGGCTCGTCCTTGGGCGGCAGCGCATCCGGCGGAAGTTCCTCGCTGGGCGGAAGCGCGGGCAGCACGTCGGGCTCGTCCCTGGGCGGGTCGTCGGGCAGCTCGGCCTCGGGCACCGGGGGCAGCTCGACCTCCGGGTCCTCGTCGGGCTCCTCGACCGGCTCCGGCAGCGGCTCCTCGTCGAGCAGCCGGACCTGATCCACGCGCCAAGGCGAACTGACGGCCGGCCGCCTTCGGGCGGCCGGTTCCGTTTCACAGAACCGTTGACAGCGTACTCCGATTTCCTTATCTCGCCGTCGTTGGCACTCGCCAAGGCTGAGTGCTAACAGACCCGCAGATTCGAACATCGAAGAACACTGGGAGCTCTACAATGGCCTCATTCAAGCCGCTCCACGATCGGGTGCTGGTGCGCCGCGTGCAAAGCGAAGAGAAGACCAAGGGGGGCCTCATCATCCCCGAGACCGCGAAGGAAAAGCCCGCCGAGGGTGAGATCGTCGCGGTGGGCGAAGGTGCCCGCAAGGATTCGGGCGAGCTGATCGCCCCCTCCGTGAAGGCCGGCGACCGCATCCTGTTCGGCAAGTGGTCGGGCACCGAGGTGACGCTGGATGGCACCGAGTACCTGATCATGAAGGAATCGGACATCCTCGGCATCATCGAGGGTTCCACCGCCCAGGCCGCCGCCGCCTGATTTCCCCATTTCTGACAACCTAGGAGACAGCAAATCATGGCTGCCAAGGACGTCAAGTTCGACACCGATGCCCGCAACCGCATGCTGCGCGGCGTCAACACCCTGGCCAACGCGGTCAAGGTGACCCTCGGCCCCAAGGGCCGCAACGTCGTCATCGAGAAGTCGTTCGGTGCCCCCCGGATCACCAAGGACGGCGTCACCGTCGCCAAGGAGATCGAGCTCGAGGACCGTTTCGAGAACATGGGCGCGCAGATGGTGAAGGAAGTCGCTTCCCGCACCAATGACGAGGCCGGCGACGGCACCACCACCGCCACCGTTCTGGCCCAGGCGATCGTCGTCGAAGGCATGAAGTCGGTCGCGGCCGGCATGAACCCGATGGACCTCAAGCGCGGCATCGACCTCGCCGTCACCCGGGTCATCGAGTCGATCAAGGCTGCCTCGCGTCCCGTCAAGGACACCGACGAAGTCGCCCAGGTCGGCACCATCTCCGCCAACGGCGAGAGCGAGATCGGCCGTCAGATCGCGGACGCGATGCAGAAGGTCGGCAACGAGGGTGTCATCACCGTCGAGGAGAACAAGGGCCTCGAGACCGAGACGACCGTCGTCGAGGGCATGCAGTTCGACCGGGGCTACCTGTCGCCCTACTTCGTGACCAATGCCGAGAAGATGACCGTCGAACTCGAGGATGCGATGATCCTCCTGCACGAGAAGAAGCTCTCCTCGCTGCAGCCGATGGTCCCGCTACTCGAAGCCGTGATCCAGTCGGGCAAGCCGCTCCTGATCGTGGCCGAGGACGTGGAGGGCGAGGCCCTGGCCACGCTCGTGGTCAACAAGCTGCGTGGCGGCCTCAAGGTCTCGGCCGTCAAGGCGCCGGGCTTCGGTGACCGCC
>Ga0210040_10006558_pt1 | contig 14454 bp, 15 predicted proteins | sample CryGeyCG12114_NA_FD_185462 | JGI IMG/M metagenome (GOLD analysis project Ga0210040, IMG submission 185462) | Groundwater microbial communities from aquifer - Crystal Geyser CG19_WC_8/21/14_NA (SPAdes) (version 2) | ecosystem: Environmental > Aquatic > Deep subsurface > Groundwater | place: USA... | reverse complement strand
TGCCGGAAGAAGGCGGCCACGTCGGCTTTGCCGAAGACTTTAGCGGAGACAACTATTACTCGGAAAAAAGAGCCGTAAAGTTTTTACTAAAGGAAAGGTAACGGCGGCATATAGCTTACTTTAGCGGCACGTATACGACTTTCTTCGTCTCAAAAAATTCCTCCTCAAAGTATGCTTTCAGGTCATATACCTTGGCAATAAGCCCGGACTCGGCAATCTCTTCGGCTAAGTCGCCGCCTTTTAAATAGTACAGGCCTTTGGAGGGCAGGTTTGACTTCTTAAAGCTGTTCGCGACCCAGGGATAGAAGTTGGCGAGGCGCGTAACCGCGCGGCTTACCACAAAGTCGAACTTCTCCCGCACCTGCTCGGCCCGCACCTGCGCGGCCGTCACGTTTTGCAGGTGCAGCTCGCGCGCTATCTCCTGCACCACATGAATCTTTTTACCGATCGAGTCCACGAGGTGAAACTTCACCTCAGGGAACATCACCGCCAGCGGCAGTCCGGGCAAACCGCCGCCGGTGCCTACATCCAGCACCGCCGTGTGCGCCGGAAATTGCACCACCTTCGCAATGCCCAGTGAGTGCAGGATATGGTGCACGCCCAACTGCTCCATATCTTTCCGCGAAATCACGTTTATCTTCTGGTTCCACTCCGTATATAGCTCGCGCATGTGTTCATACTTCTGCAGTTGGTCTTCTGTCAGTTCCGGGAAATAACCAGATAGCAAGGGGCGGATAGCAGTCATATTATTTACGAATTACTAATTATGAATTACGAGTGGACTTTCTAGGCGGCAGCTATATAAATAGCGGCAGCCAGCAGGCTTACTACAGCTACAACGGCCAGGGCCATAAAAATGTCGGCCAACAGCACTGTCCCCGCATTCCGGAATTGCCCCTCATACTTTCGGGCAAGTTCCTGCTGCACTTTACCTCTATCCCTGAAACGGAGATATAAATACGCTCTGCCTAAAAGGGAAAGGATTGCTTTACCTGACAAATATTCCATTGGTTATCCTCACTAGCCAAAGTCGCTTTTGCAAAAGTATAAAATAAGAACGGAATAGCTTATATGCAAAAAGCCCCTGCTGCACGCGGGCAACAGGGGCTTTAAACGTAATCAATAATCAACCTTAATTTAATCTTTTCTTTAGATGAGGTGCTTTTTGTTTTTCACCATGTCATAGAGCAACTCGCGGGCGCGGTGCAACTGCGCTTTCACGGTGCCTAACGGCGCGTTAAGTTCTGTCGCAATCTCCTCGTAACTCAGTTCGTTGAAGTAGCGCAGCGTCACCAGGCGCTGGTACTTGTCCGGCAGTTTGGCCACCACGTACTGCATAATCTCGATCTTCTGATTCTTGATTGCCTCTTCCTGCGGGTTCAGGTTCTTGTCTTTGAAGTCGATGGTAATCTCGTCGCCATTGTCAATTTTAATGGCCGAGTCGATGGACATGGTCTTGATCCTGTTCTTGCGGATAAAGTCGATGCAGTTGTTGGTGGCAATGCGGAAAAGCCAGGTACTGAAAGCGTATTCCGGGTTAAATTTATGCAGGTTACGGAAAGCCTTCGCAAAAGCCTCGATCGTTAAGTCCTCTGCATCGTCGGCGTTGCGCACCATCTTCAGCACCACGTGGTACACGGGTTTCTTATAGATGCTCATCAGTTCGGCGTACGCTTTTTCGTCGTTCTCCTCCACCGCGGCCTGAATAAGTTTGAAGTCGTGCTTTGCTTTCGCAGAGAATTGTTTGTTTACTTCCATCTGAATTTTTTATACAGTATTACAGATATCCCAAGAAACATGTAGTTTATAAAGTAAACTACATCGAGCAGCGGTAACATCAACAAGGATATCGTGTCTCCCAGCCTGCGTGCAACCAGCATATACACCGGGAAAACTGCCAGGTACCGGACACTTATAAGCGCGCCCAAGATAGCCAAATGGCTACTTAGAACAAGAACAACAATGGAAATAATGTAAAAAAGTATGTTGGATACTACAAAAATCCCAATTCTTCTTCTATCCGCAGCTTTGTATCGCCCGCCAACAGACATGTGCCTCCGTTTCTGTATCAGCCATTCCCGAAACGTCTTTTTAGGAATGCTAACCGTTTGCCCTTCCTTGTCGATAACAATGCTAATGTTACTATTGTTGGCGGCGTCCCGAACAAAAAGATCGTCGTCGCCCCCTATGGTTTTGATATGCGATGCAAACCCTTTGTTTTTAAAGAAACACCCTTTCGTATAGGATAAGTTTCGGCCAACGCCCATATAGGCTTTACCCATGTTTGCATGAGACAGATACTGAATTCCGGAGAGCAAGGTTTCATAACGCACCAAGTGATTTAAAAATCCTTTTAATTGTGCATACGGCGAATATCCTAACACTACCTCAGTGCCGTTTTTATAGCCGCTCTGCATCTTTTTAATCCAATCCTGGCTGCACGGCCTGCAGTCGGCATCTGTCAGCAGCACGTGCTCGTAGCGGGCCGCCCTGATGCCCAAAGCAAGCGCATATTTTTTTGGGTTGAGATAGTCCGGCGTCTTTTTCACCGTCACCACCCGGAAGTGCCGGTACTGGCGCTCCAATTCAGAGGCATAGAACTCCGTGTCATCTTCAGAACGGTCGTTTATCAGAATTATTTCAAACTCCGGATATTCCTGGTCCAGCAACAGGGGCAGCAGTTCCAGCAGGTTCTCCTGCTCGTTGTGGGCCGCCACTATCACCGACACCGGCCACACCGCCTCCGCTACCGGGTCTTTGTACCGGGCAAGGGGCAGAAAGTAAACATAGCAATAGTAAAGCTGAACCAGCACGCACAGCGCCAAGAGCGCCAGCAGTATCGTTGAAATCAATTCTTTAGGTGGTTTTCTGTTGTTGACTTGTTACATGGTGATAAGCCTGCTGCCGATTTATGTCCCGCTTTCACCGGCAGCCTGGCTATATGGCTTTCCAGCGCCCGGTAAGCCTGGGGCAATGAGGCAGTTTGCCTACCTATACATTATATATATGGCTATCACTCCTGCTGTTACGGCCACCATTCCAGCGCAGCGCTGCACCAATTTACATTCAAAATTAACTATTCTTACTCCATTTCCGCAGAGCCACATGATTTATTGGATGCGTATGGTTTGCACCGCCGCAGTTCGTATCTTTGCAGGTCGAATTTTGATAAGAACCTAAAGAAACATAAGCCCTTGCGGCAACGCCGGCACTCTGGACTTGTTTTTGCAAGATGACTTTCCGGCAACCCTGATACCATGCAATTTAACCTTTTAGCAACAGACCCTCAGTCCAAAGCCCGCGCCGGAGTGGTGCAAACTGACCACGGTCCCATCGAAACACCCATATTTATGCCTGTCGGCACGGCAGGAACAGTAAAAGCAGTACACCAGCGCGAGCTGAAAGAAGATATAAAAGCAGAGATTATCCTGGGCAACACCTACCACCTGTACCTGCGCCCCGGCCTTGGCGTGCTGGAGCAGGCGGGCGGCCTGCACAAGTTCAACGGCTGGGACCGCCCTATTCTCACCGACAGCGGCGGCTACCAGGTTTTCTCGCTGGCGGGCACGCGCAAAATCAAAGAAGAAGGCGTAAAGTTCCGCTCGCATATAGATGGCTCTGCCCTTGATTTTACCCCGGAGAATGTGATGGACACGCAACGCATCATCGGCGCTGACATTGTGATGGCGTTTGACGAGTGCACCCCCTACCCCTGCGATTATACCTATGCCAAAAACTCAATGGAGCGTACGCACCGCTGGCTGCAGCGCTGCATCGACCGTTTCGACAGCACCGAACCGAAATACGGCTACTCGCAGACGCTCTTCCCGATTGTGCAGGGCAGCACCTACAAAGACCTGCGGGTACAGTCGGCGGAGACCATTGCCAGCTTCGGGCGTGCGGGCAACGCCATCGGCGGCTTGTCGGTGGGCGAGCCGGCAGAGATGATGTACGAGATGACGGAGCTGGTATGCGATATACTGCCGCAGGACAAGCCGCGTTACCTGATGGGCGTGGGCACCCCGGCCAATATACTGGAGAACATTGCGCTGGGCGTGGATATGTTTGACTGCGTGCTGCCCACGCGCAACGCCCGCAATGGCATGCTGTTCACCACGCAGGGCATCGTGAACATCCGCAACGTGCGCTGGGCCAACGACCACAGCCCGATTGATGCGGAACTGGGTGGCTATGCCAGCACGTTTTACAGCAAAGCCTACCTGCGCCACCTCGTGCACGCGGGCGAGATGCTGGGCGCCCAGATATCGAGTGTGCACAACCTCACGTTTTACCTGTGGCTGGTGAAGCAGGCGCGCCAGCAAATACTGAACGGAACTTTCCGCGACTGGAAAGATATCATGGTAAAGAAACTGATGACAAGACTTTAATTAGAAATTAGAAATTATGAATTAGAAATTAAATCTGTCAAGGCTATATACTTTCGGGGCATATGGTCATTTTTAATTTCTAATTTTTAATTCATAATCAAATTCTGTGAAGCTCCTCGATAAATATATCATAAAGAAGTTCCTGACCACCTACGTCTTCACGGTGCTGATACTGGTGGCTGTTATTCTGGTGATTGATTTCACGGAGAAGAACGACGACTTTATTAAAACCAACCCCAGCGTTACCGAGATCATCTTCGACTATTACCTGAACCTGATCCCGTTTTACGCCAACATGCTGAGCCCGATCACGGTGTTTATTGCGACTGTTTTTGTCACGGCCAAGCTTGCCTCGCATACGGAGATTGTAGCCATCCTGAGCAGCGGCGTGAGCTTCAGAAGGCTGCTGGTGCCTTACCTGATGGGTTCCTCGCTGATTGCGGCAACCATCTTTTTGCTGATCGGCTGGGTAATCCCAAACGCGAACAAGGAGAGCGTGGCGTTCCAGATCAAGTATATAAAAAGCCCTTTTACCTACGACAGCCGCAACATCCACATCAAAATCGCGCCGGAGACCTATGTCTATATGGAGAGCTACAACAACTCGGCAAACGTGGGCTATAACTTTGCGCTGGAAAAAATAGAGGGCACTACCCTGAAGCAAAAGCTGACCTCCAACAGCATCAGTTGGAACAAGGAAAAAGAGAAGTGGCACGTAGACAACTACACCATGCGCACTTTTAACGGTGAGCAGGAAACCATATTCAAAGGCACCTCCCTCGACACCACCCTGAACATGTGGCCAAAAGACTTTGAGAGTACCTATAAACTGGAGCAGACCATGACGCTGCCACAGCTCAACGACTACATCAACGAAAAGATAGACCGGGGCGCCGACGATATAGAAACCTATCTGATCGAAAAATATGAGCGCTTCAGCTATCCGTTTGCCATCATCATCTTAACGGTGATCGGGGTGGTTCTGAGTGCGCGAAAGGTGCGCGGCGGCGTAGGCTTTCAGATAGCCCTGGGCTTTTTCCTGGCCTTTATCTTTATCATTTTTGTGATTGCGAGCCGAAGCCTGGCGCAGGTTGGCGATATTGCCCCGCAGATTGCCGCCTGGATACCGACGATTATTTTCTCGGGTATAGGCTTCTTGTTATACCGTTACGTTCCGCGTTAGCATGCCGCGTCTCAAAGATTTCCTGGAGCTCCACTTCGTAATTTTCCTCTGGGGCTTCACCGCCATCCTGGGTAAACTTATCAGCATACCGGCTGTGGAACTGGTCTCGCTGCGCACCCTGATCACGGCCCTGGCGCTGGGGCTGATCATCTACAGGCGCGGCACGCCTTTCTGGCTGGGCCGCCGAAACGCGCTGAAGATTTTCAGCGTGGGCTTCCTGATCGCGGCGCACTGGATACTGTTTTTTGCAGCCGCCCGCATATCCTCGGTGTCTATCTGCCTGGTGGGGATGGCTACCTGCAGCCTCTGGACCGCTTTCCTGGAGCCGCTGTTCTCCAGGAGCCGCGTGAAACCGCATGAGATCCTGCTGGCCTTGCTCATTATCCTGGGGCTGTACATTATTTTCCAGCACGAAACGGAGTTCAACAGCATCCTGGGCATCGGCATGGCAGTTTGCTCTGCCCTGTTGGCTTCCATTTTCACGATCATCAATTCAAAACTGGTTAAAAAAGTACCCTCCACCACCATCACCTGCTACGAAATGGCAGGCGCTTGCCTGGGCACAGTGCTGTTCTTCCCTGTCTACACGGAGTTTTTTGCGGAGAGCGGCTTCCTTGACTTTACCTTAACCGCAATGGATTGGGGCTACCTGCTGATCCTGACGCTGGCCTGCACGGTATATGCCTACACGGCTGGGGTGCGCCTGATGCAGCGCATTTCCGCCTACTCCATGAACCTGACCGTGAACCTGGAGCCGGTATATGGGATTATACTGGCGTGGTTTATATTTAATGAGGGGGAGAAGTTGTCGTCCGGGTTCTATTATGGGGCTGGCGTCATTTTGCTGAGCGTGTTTATATACCCTGTGCTGGATGCCTACTCGGAGCGCCGCAAGAAACTAAAACGCGCCTTTCCAAACAAGGTAGTGGTTGGGGAAGACTAAGCCTGAAGGAACCTCCCCTTCAAAAAGGCCATAAATGGCGGAGCCCGAGCCTGTCATGGAAGCATAGCAGGCACCGGCGGCATATAACTTCTCTTTCACCAGCGGCAGTTCCGGGTATTTCGGGAAAAGCGACTCCTCAAAATCATTCTTCAGCACATTATTCCACACCCGCACATCCTGCTTCAGCAGCAGGCTCATGGTACAGGTCGGCTCTTTTGGTGTGATGCCGGCGTACGCTTCTGACGTGGTGATATGGATGCCAGGATATACCACCACACAGGAATAAGGGCTCAGATCCAATAAAACAGGCGTGAACACATCGCCTCGCTCCGAGGCAATCACGGGTTTGTTCTGCACAAAGAAAGCACAGTCGCTGCCCAGCTGGCGGGCATAGTTTTCGAGCGCGGCGGCCTTCAGGTTCAGTTCGAACAGCTTGTTAAGAATCCGCAGGGTGTAAGCGGCATCTGCCGAACCGCCTCCCAGGCCCGCGCCCATCGGAATCACCTTGTGCAGGTGCAGGTGCACAGGAGGCAGGTCAAAGTCTTGTTGCAGCAGTTTGTACGCCCTCAGGCACAGGTTTGTCTCCGGCTCGCCGGGCACAGGCAGCCCGGTCATGGTAAACTTCACTTCCGGGGCAGGTACAATCTCCAGCGCCTCACTCCACTTTACCGGGTAAAAGCAGGACTCCAGGTTATGAAAACCATCCGGCCGTTTAGCGGTAATATATAAACCAAGATTGATTTTGGCATTTGGGAAATCGAGCATAATGCTTGCCTGAGGTAATTTTTATGTGCAATCTATAAAAATGTGCGGATACGGCAGTTGCAGGCCCGTGCATTTTTGAATTTTGTACGTGCGATCGCTGTTGCGGTAAACGATAATTAGTAATTTAGCTGTTAACCAGCCAAACGCTAGCAGCAAAAGAGACAGGAAAACAGGATGTATCAGAAGTACGGAAAGCGCGGAATAGATATAATCGGAGCAAGTATAGGATTACTCCTGAGCCTTCCGGTGTTGCTGGTGCTGTATCCGGGGCTCGCTTTCCTGAATAACGGGCGCGTGCTGTTCCGGCAAAAACGCCCCGGCCTGTGGGGAGAACCCTTCACGCTTTACAAGCTGCAAACGATGACCCAGAAGCGTGACTTAGAAGGCGAACTCCTGCCGGATGAGCAACGGCTGACGCAGGCGGGGAAGCTCATCCGCAAATTCTCGCTCGACGAACTCCCACAACTTTACAACGTGCTGCGCGGAGACCTGAGCCTGGTGGGCCCGAGACCGCTGCTGGTGGAGTACCTGCCGCTGTACTCGCGGGAGCAGTTCAGGCGCCATTATGTGAAGCCCGGTATTACGGGCTGGGCACAGGTGCATGGCCGCAACAGCACCTCCTGGGAACAGCGCTTTGCCTGCGACCTTTGGTATGTGCAGCATATCTCCCTCAAAACGGACCTCCTGATTCTTCTTAAAACAGTAAAGGTAGTGATAAGCGGCAGCGGTGTCAGCAAAGATGGGTATGCCACGATGCCTAAGTTCAGGGGCAACAATGTGAAAGCTTAAACGCGCCACCTTCCATTCAGGAAACATCCCCTGTTTCATGGTCTGCTCTTACACCACTTTAAATTATTTTCACACCGCAGCAACAGCGGCGTAATACCTTTTTATAACCTCCATTATAGTCTCCGCTGCTTTTACGGAAAAGGGAGGAACCGCAACTGATTCTGGCTTCGTGTGGTATGCTGTCAGGTGGGGACGACGTGGCTATTAGTTGGCTCTATAAAATATTAGCGTAACACAATATATATAAATTACGTTATTACTGCCATATATAACCATACGCAAAATATGGCCGGTTATGGCCTGATTCACAGTAAAAGTACCGGGTGGCAGTTGTGCCGCCGGAGTTCCAGCACAGACTGCTTAGCTATATGAATTACAGGCCAGGACGAATTTTCCTTTCGGTGCCGCACATGGGTGACCATGAGAAAAACTACGTGCAGAAGGCGTTAGAAGACAACTGGGTGTCGACGGAGGGTCCTAACTTAGCCGGTTTCGAACACGACATCTGCCAGCATACGAATGCGCGCTTTGCCGTTGCGGTTAATTCCGGCACGGCGGCCCTGCACCTGGCGCTTCGCCTGCTGGGCGTGCAGCCGGGCGACGAAGTGCTCTGTTCCACCTTCACGTTTGTGGCCTCGGCAAACCCGATTTTATACGTATGCGCCACGCCTGTATTTGTGGAGAGCGAGCCTGAGACCTGGAACATGTGCCCCAAGACCTTGCATGATGCTCTTGTGGCGCGGCTGGCATATAAAAAATTACCGGCCGCCATCGTGCTCACGCACCTGTACGGCATGCCGGCCAAAGTGAAGGAAATCATAGCTGTGGCAGACGAGTTTGGCATACCGGTGGTAGAAGATGCCGCTGAGGCCCTTGGCTCGCGTTACAGCGGACACCAGGTGGGCACGCTGGGGCGCGTCGGCACTTTCTCCTTCAACGGCAACAAGATTATCACAACGTCAGGCGGTGGCGCACTCGTCACCGAAGATCAGCGGCTGGCAGAACAGGCGCTGTTCCTGGCGACGCAGGCCAAAGATTCGGCTCCTTTTCACCAGCACTCGCAGATGGGCTACAACTACCGCCTGAGCAATGTGAGCGCCGGTATCGGACGGGGCCAGATGGAGGTGCTGGAAAAACGCGTGAAGCAGCGCCGGGAGATATTCACGTTCTACAAAAATCAGCTGCAGCATATAGAAGGGCTTGTGTTTCTGCCGGAGCCGAAAGGCTGCTTCGCTAACCGCTGGCTCACAACTGTGCTGCTGCCACAGCGCCACCACCCCGAAGATATAAGACTGGCGCTGGAAGAGGAAAACATTGAGACACGCCCCTTCTGGAAGCCGATGCACCTGCAGCCCCTGTTTGCCCAGTACCCGTACTACGGCGACAACCTGAGCGCCGGGCTCTTTGAAAGGGGCCTCTGCCTGCCCAGTAGCAGCAGTCTCTCCGAAGAAGACCTGGAGAAAGTTGTGAAGCACCTGAAAAGGCTACTGGAGGAATAGCTCTAACCTCTTCACCACAATACTTATTTACTCCGGCGTTCCTCACTACCTGTCATCACAGAAGGTATATATGGCGGATGAAAGCCGTGATGATACCGCAGCAAATGCCGCTACACCTGCGCAAGGGCCTGCCCGATATCGCTGATCAGCTCCTCCGGTTCCTCTATTCCCACAGATAAACGGATTACACCCGCGGTGATGCCCATCTTCTGTTGCTGCTCCGGGCTTAGGGAACGGTGTGAAGTGCCTAAAGGGTAAGAGATTGAGGTACTTACTCCCGCCAGCGATGGGGCGAAAGGTATATGCTGCAGCGCCCGCATAAAACGGTTCACTGCTTCCTGCTCGTCTTTAATCCTGAAACTGAGCATGCCACCGAACATGCCCCGCCCCTGCTCTTTCGCAAGCGCGTGATGCGGGTGTTCTTCCAGGCCCGGGTACCACACGTGCTCCACCTTTGGGTGCGCCTGCAGATACGTTGCCAGGGCCAACGCATTACTGCTGTGTTGCCGCATGCGCAGCCGCAGTGTTTTAAGGCCCCTGGCAGCAAGCCAACCCTCAAACGGGCTGAGGTTGAGGCCATATACCATCATCACCTGCTTTACGCGCTGCAGGTCCTCCTGCTGGCGGCACACCACCACGCCTGCCGTTACATCGCTGTGCCCCGACAGGTATTTGGTAACGCTGTGAACGACCATATCAGCGCCTAAGGCGAGGGGTTTTGTGATGATCGGTGTGGCAAAGGTGTTATCAACTAATAGCTTGATGCCGTGCTGCTGAGTTTGCTGTGACAGCCGTTTTAAATCCAGTACCTGCAAGAGCGGGTTACTCATCGTCTCGACCAGCAGCAGCCGGGTATTATGCCGCACATAGGGTTCCAGGTGATATATAGATGCGGGGGGCACAAAAGCCACTTCAATGCCTATCCGCGTCAGTTCCTTGGACAGCAGCGCAGAAGAGCCACCGTAGATTTCCTCGGCGCACAGCACGTGGTCACCCGCTTTGCACACCGCCAGTACCGCAGCCAGTATTGCCGACATACCCGAGGAGGTTACCACGGCGCCTGCTCCCTCTTCGAGGCTGTTTACCTGATCTGCCAGTTCGTCGGAGTTAGGGTTGCTGTAGCGCGTGTACATATAGCGCTGCCCCGGCTGCTCGAAGTATTGCTCCAGCGCGTTCAGGTCCTCGAACGTGAAAACGGAGGTCTGGTAGATCGGAGTGGTTTTCGGGTGAATCTGCGGCATAACGGATCGTCTATATTCACGCTCAAGGTAAGAAGGATTTATGGGATGAGGCAAGAAGACGACCAAATTATCTGGTTTCTAAACCCTCGCGGAGGAGCCTGACAGCTGTTCCTGACAAAGGCTGCCACCAAACAGAGGAAATCTGCAGAATTATTTTATATTAGCTGAATTATATATAAATGAAACCACAGTAGCAATTATCACAGGAAAGATAGGGAGACAAGGCTACAGCACCTTCATATATAGTGCAGGTAAACGTATGTTCACATTTATATAGTAGTTGTAGCAAATTTGAATTAAGAAATGGAACACCCAGAAGAGTATGAATTGATGGCAGTATTTGAGAGCGAGCCTCATTTGCTTGACTCTGCATCTAACGTTCCGTTCTATTACAACAAATCTACTTACAAGTATAGCAATCCTGAAAAAGAAGAAATTACTTTTTCAATGACACCTTCCTATGATGAAATCTCAATTAAAGTGTCAAAAGAAAAGTTTGAAATTGCCAACATGAACCTGCAACACATTTCTTCCTTAAGTGTGCTTAGTGACAATAAAGCAGAAAAAAGAATAATGTTAACCGGAAGAAATTATGTACTAAAGGTTCAGTTGAAACCAAGATTTAGCATCCAGTTTACGGAAGAGTTAGAAATATAAAAACTGGCTACAACACGGCACAGGCTCTATACTCGGCTGCGCCTCGTTCACAGCCTGTACTAAACGTTAGAGGTTATTGTAATTCACAACTTTCGCCAATTCAGGCTGAGATATCTATGTAACTTTTGGCGCAATCAACCTTTTTTTTGACGCGATTATACCTTCTTTTTTTATAGTAAAGCAGTAGGTTTGAACCATAAAAGCAATCTAATAACTATGGCACTAATCAATCCTCACATTAACTTCAACGGAAATGCCGAAGAAGCATTTACCTTTTACAAATCAGTATTTGGCGGAGAGTTCGCAAAAGTTATTCGTTTCAAAGACATTGCAAGTCCTGAATTCCCGGTAGCAGAAAAAGAAGAAAATAAAATCATGCATATAGCTTTGCCTATCGGTAAAAGTAATATGTTGATGGCAAATGATGTTCCGGAAAGTATGGGGAAAACAAACGAAAATGAGAACAGAAGTAAAATTGTATTAACTGCGGAAAGTAAAGAAGAGGCAGACAAATTATTTAATGGGCTTTCAGTAGGAGGTCAAATAGAAGGGCCTATCGGTGATGGTCCCTTGGGTTCATATTTTGGTTGTTTTAGAGACATGTACGGTATTGAATGGATTGTGGAACTTGACCCAAGATCTAACGGAAAAGTATAAGCAGAAAACAACGTACGCCTAAAAGTGTGTTTATAAAATTGTGGCTGGACGTTAAGCCATTTAACTTCAAATCGCTATTTTGCTTTTGTGGTTCATCGAACCTGATGTTTTTCAGTTAGCCACAACTTCATAAATACTTAAACGGTCAACCCAATTCCAATAAAAACAGCAGCGCCTTCTGCTCCGGGAGAACAGAAGGCGCTGCTGTATACTTCTAAAGGCAAAGATTAAGCGATCACAGATTCAGCCAGAACAATAATTCTGTTGTTCAGCACTTCCACTACCCCACCGTCCACTGTAAAGAACTCCTGCCCTGTGTTGGTGGTAACCCGGATTCTGCCTCGCTCCATGGTACTGATAAGCGGTGCGTGCAGGTCCAGCACCTCAAAAGAGCCATTGCTCCCCGGAAACTGCGCTGCGACTACTTCACCCGCGAATACCTTTTTGTCTGGCGTGATTATCTCTAAATACATTTCTTTCAGTTATGAATTGCAAGTTCCGAGTTCCGAGTTTGAAGTAAGTATAAAACGAACTCGTAATTCTTAACTCGGAACTAATCCAATTTATCTTGCTTCAGCCATCATTTTCTCACCTTTGGCCACTGCATCTTCGATGGTGCCCACCAGGTTGAAAGCAGACTCCGGAAGGTGATCGTATTTCCCGTCCATGATCTCGTTGAAGCCTCTGATGGTGTCTTTGATATCTACCAGCACACCTTTTAAGCCTGTGAATTGCTCCGCTACGTGGAACGGCTGCGACAGGAAACGCTGCACACGGCGCGCTCTGTGCACCACGAGTTTATCTTCTTCGGAGAGTTCGTCCATACCGAGGATGGCGATGATATCCTGTAGTTCTTTGTAGCGCTGCAGGATCTCTTTCACGCGCTGTGCCGTGTTGTAGTGCTCATCTCCCACAACATCCGGTGACAGGATGCGGGAAGTAGAATCCAGCGGGTCCACAGCCGGGTATATACCCAGCTCAGAGATTTTACGGGAAAGCACGGTTGTGGCATCCAGGTGGGCAAACGTTGTTGCCGGAGCCGGGTCAGTCAAGTCATCCGCAGGCACGTAAACGGCCTGTACCGAGGTGATAGAACCGCGCTTGGTAGACGTGATGCGCTCCTGCATGGCACCCATTTCAGTGGCCAGCGTTGGCTGGTAACCCACCGCTGATGGCATACGGCCTAAAAGAGCCGACACCTCAGAGCCCGCCTGCGTAAAGCGGAAGATGTTGTCCACGAAGAAAAGGATGTCACGGCCGGCATCGCTTGAGCCTGGCTCGCCATCACGGTAATACTCCGCCATGGTAAGGCCAGAGAGGGCCACACGGGCACGTGCCCCTGGCGGCTCGTTCATCTGCCCGAATACGAAGGTTGCTTTAGACTCCTTCAGTTCTTCGGCATCTACTTTGGAAAGGTCCCAGCCTCCGTGCTCCAGAGATTCCATAAATGTCTCTCCGTAACGCACGATACCGGCCTCAATCATTTCGCGCAGCAGGTCATTTCCCTCACGGGTACGCTCGCCTACACCGGCAAACACAGAAAGTCCACCGTGGGCTTTCGCAATATTGTTGATCAGTTCCTGAATCAATACAGTTTTACCTACACCGGCACCACCGAACAGACCGATTTTACCACCTTTTGCATATGGCTCGATCAGGTCGATCACTTTGATACCCGTGAAAAGCACTTCGGAAGAAGTGGCGAGGTCTTCGAAGCGGGGAGCGGCTCTGTGGATTGGCAAACCACCTGTGCTCACAGGCTGTGGAATACCGTCAATGGCCTCGCCGATCACGTTGAAAAGACGGCCTCGGATGCCTTCGCCTGTCGGCATTTTGATCGGGCCTTCGAGGTCAAGCACTGCAGCACCGCGGGTAAGGCCTTCGGTAGAGTCCATCGCGATGGTACGCACACGGTCTTCTCCGAGGTGATTCTGAACTTCCAGCACGATTACCTGGCCATTGTCTTTCGTCACCTGAAGGGCATCCAAAATATTTGGTAGCTTAATGTTTTCACCCACAAAGCTAACGTCCACTACCGGACCGATAACCTGGGTAATTCTGCCAATATTCGCCATTTGACTTTGTTAAATTAATTAACTATTGTTACGGAGTTATTTCAGGGTGCAAAACTAATGCATAAAAAGGTGAAATCCTTGCGGGGCTTTAAAAACTTTTAGCTCACGCATTTATCCTTTTCCGGCTATCCCCGCGAAACACAAAAGCTGCACTGCAGGCAAGTTTCCCACAGTACAGCTTCTGTGTTATTTTATATAATGTATTAAGTGCTTAGGCCTGCGCCGCGCCTACAAGTCTACACGCAGCGTCCAGTGGC
>Ga0210040_10006557_pt1 | contig 14454 bp, 16 predicted proteins | sample CryGeyCG12114_NA_FD_185462 | JGI IMG/M metagenome (GOLD analysis project Ga0210040, IMG submission 185462) | Groundwater microbial communities from aquifer - Crystal Geyser CG19_WC_8/21/14_NA (SPAdes) (version 2) | ecosystem: Environmental > Aquatic > Deep subsurface > Groundwater | place: USA... | reverse complement strand
CGCCGGCGGCGAGCCACGCCTGGGTGCGATGACCCTGGTCGAGATCGTCATTCGCGCCGCGTCCGCCCATGCGGGTCGCGACCCAGCCCGGCGAGACGACATTCGCGAGGACGTCGGGCCAGCGGCGCGCGACGGCGAAGCCGAGCAGCACGTCCTGGAGGTTGGTGTCGGAGTATGCCTGCGCCCCGTCCCACCGGCGCCGCTCCCATTGCAGGTCGTCGAGGGACGAGTCACCGCCGAGGTGCATCCCCGAACTGAGATACACCAGGCGGTCGGGCCGCGTCATCAGCACAGTCAGCACGTACGGCGCCAGCACATTGACCGCCCAGAGTTGCGACAGGCCATCCTCCGTCTCGACCCGACGCGGCTCGCGGTAGCCGATCCCGACATTGTGGATCACCGCATCGAAGCGTCCGCACGCGTTCGCCTGATCCGCGAGATCCCGCATCGCGGGCAACGTCGACACGTCGCCGACCAGCACGGTCTCGGCGGAGGGCAGCGCGCGGCGCGCGTCCTCCGCCCGCTCGTCGCTTCGGGCATGTAGCACGACCTGATGGCCCTGCTCGGCGAGGAGTTGGCCTGTCATCAGACCCAGACCCTGCGACGAACCGGTAATGAACACCCGCGCCACGGCTAGGGCTTCAGGTCCATGCAGGGACGGGCGGTGGCAAAGTCTACGGGGATCGAGACATGGTCGTGGACCACCATCCACTCGCCCTCGATCCGCTTCAGAATGTTGGTTTGGCGCGTCCAGACATCGATCGGTTGTCCACCCATCGTGCCCAGCAGCCGGGTCAGCCCGCGCACGACCGCGAGGTCGCCCGAACATAAGATCGCGAGATCGGCAAACTCGAGCTTCTGGTCGCACGCGAACTGCCCGAAGAAGCTCTCCCAGTTGCGGCGCCAGTGGTCGAGTCCGACGAACTGCCGGGGAGGCATGATGTCGTAGGACTGAAGCTCGGGAGCATAGAAGGTCATGATGCCGTCGACATCACCCGCCTCGAACGCCTCCTTCCACGCGGCGCGGCGCCGGCGGACCTGATCCTCGTCATTCATCAGCTGTCTCCCTTGTCGTCGCTCGGTTCAACTGCGCGACGCTTCAGCCGCCCGGGCCTAGGCGGCGAACTCGTTCAGTTTCGTGATGGTCTCGTCGAACCTCCCCTCCGCTTCGGCAAAGCGCAGGAAGCCGACGCGCTCCACCAGGAGCTCGCGGGGCGTGGGCTGTTGGGAAAGGAGCGCCATCACCTCGTCGGCGAACTCGTCGAGCGGCTGGTAACCAGGTCGGCTCTCCTGACGCGGCGTAAGCGAGGTTTGGACAGCTGGTGGCGCGAGCTCGATCACCTCGACCTTGCCCTTGAGCACCTCCCGCATGGCGACCGTGTAGGAATGGATCGCCGCCTTGGTCGCGTTGTACGTGGGCGTGGTGAAAAGGGGCACGAATGCGAGGCCCGACGTCACGTTGACGATCGCCGCGCCCGGTTGACCGACGAGATGGTCGATCAGGGCGTTGGCCAGGCGGATCGGCCCCAGCAGGTTCGTCGTGATCGTCGCCTCGGCGTCCGAGAGGTCGCGCCTCTGGTCAAGCGCCTCGAAGCGCATGATGCCGGCGTTGTTGAACAATATGTTCACGGTCGGGTGCGCCGCGAGCAGCCGTTCCGCGAAGTCGGCGACGCCCTGAGCACTGTCAACGTCGAGCGTGAGGGCATGCATGTTCTCGCGGCCGGCAATGGTGCGTTCGAGCGCCTCCTGCCGGCGTCCCGCGACGATCACCCTGTTGCCGCGATCGTGAAGACGATGGGCCAGCGCCTCGCCGATCCCCGACCCGCCGCCGGTGATGAGGATGGTGTTACCGGTCTGCTTCATAGTTTCGTTCTTTCGCTTTCAACGCCTGGGAACTGTGCGTGACAACGCGCGATGCATGAGGATTGCTCACGCGTCCGCCACCTCGAAGTACCCTGGGCGCTCCAGGTCGGTGAGCAACTCGGGCTCGGTAGGTGCCCACCCAAGCAGCGCACGGGTCCGCTCGCTCGACGCAGGCGTGTCCATGCCCGCGAACATGGCGAACCAGCCGAAATGCTCCGCTGCCTCATCGCCGGACACGGACCGCACCGGCAGGCCAAGCTGGCGCCCGACGGCTTCCGCGATCGCGCGGAAGGATATGCTCTCCTCGGCAACCGCATGGTAGGCGCGCTCGGTCGCACCCTGTTCGAGCGCGAGCCGGTAGATGCGGGCGGCGTCGAGGCGGTGAACCGCGGTCCAGCGGTTCTCGCCGGCATCAAGGTACGCCGACACGCCCTTCTCGCGCGCGATCGCGGCCAGCATCGGCACAAAACCGTGATCGCCCGTGCCGTGCACCGACGGAGGCAGGCGGACGACCGACGCGCGCACGCCGCGTCCGACCAGCGCGGCAGCGGCCGCTTCGGACTGGCGCGGGTAGTTCGGATCGGCAGGCGGCATGTCCGCTTCGACGGCGACCCGGCCGGGCGCGAGCAGCGCGACGCCGGCCGTCACCAGCAGCGGACGATCCGTGCCTTGCAGCGCCTCGCCAAGCGTCTCGATCGCCTGTCGGTCCGCCTGGCTGTTTTCGGCGAATCGCGTGAAGTCGTGGTTGAAGGCGGTGTGGATCACCGCGTCCACACCAGCCGCGCCGTTCTTCAGGCTCTGCAGATCCTCGAGCGACCCTTGCTGAACGTCTGCACCGGCCTGTTGCAATGCCTCGACCGAGGCTTCCGAGCGGGCAAGCCCCAGCACTTGGTGCCCGGCGGCAAGCAGCTCGGCAACGACGGCAGACCCCACGAACCCGGTTGCGCCTGTCACGAATACTCGCATGGTCTTGTCTCCATCCGCTTGACGACCGCCACTAGATAGGCACGGGATAAGAGGGTAAAGTAGTGTCGTTATCCGGGTATAAGGTCTAACAGGATGGCCCTCGCTTCGACCGATGGAGGCGCACTCGGCGCGTATCTCAAGGATCGCCGCAGCAGGCTGAACCCGGCCACACTTGGCTTGCCTCCCTCACGACGCCGTACCGCCGGGCTCCGGCGCGAGGAGGTGGCACATCGCGCGAACATCAGCACGACCTGGTACACCTGGCTTGAGCAGGGCCGCGGCGGTGCGCCATCCGCCGCCGTGCTCGATCGCATCACCAAAGCGCCGATGCTGACCGAAGCGGAGCGTGAGCACGTCTTCCTGCTGGGCCTCGGGCGGTTGCCGGACGTGCGTTACCGGGCACGCGATGGCGTGACACCGCGTCTGCAGCGCGTACTCGACGCGATGGGGACGAGCCCCGCCTTCATCCGCACCGTCACTTGGGACGTGGTCGCCTGGAACAAGGCAGCCACCGTGGTTCTCACCGATTACGCGACCCTCGACCCGCGCGAGCGCAACATTCTACGCCTGATCTTTGGCGACCCGAGCATTCAAGCCGCACAGCCCGATTGGGAGAGCGTCGCCCGCTATGTGGTCGCGGTATTCCGGGGGGAGACGGCGCGCGCTGGTGCCTTGGCCGAGGTCGCCCCCCTGGTGGAGGAGCTCAGCCGACTCAGTCCGGACTTCGCCGTCATGTGGAGGGACAACGACGTGCGTGGGCATGGCGAAGGCGTAAAGCAGCTGCGCCACCCCCGCCTTGGCCTGATCTCGCTTGGATATTCAGCGTTTGCGGTAGACGGGCGGCCCGACCTTGCGATGGTGATCTACAATCCCGTGAGCGACCTCGATGCGGAGCGGATCGCGACTCTTATCGGCAATGACGGCGAAAGGTGACCCATTTCCGGCCGTTCACGTTGACCTCACCGCTTCCCGAAACCAGCCACTTGTTCATGTAAGCGGACCGACTGCTACTGGCGAGTTCAGGCAGCCGCTGGAAACGGCTTGGTTTGGGGACTTCCTGCCCGGCAGCTATCGGGAGCCCTGAAGCGGATAGCTGCCGCTCGTTACGCCGTCAGCCGTCCCGAAAAGGATGGTTTGAGCGGGAACTGGCAAGTGGTCCCGAATGGCGAGAATGGAACTTTGATGCCTTTCGATCCGATGCGCTCGAGAGGCCGCTTCTGCCAAGAAGCGGCCTTTCCCCTGGCGAACGCTCGCTGTCAGGCCGCTTCACCCATGGTGAGCACAATTTTACCCCGAATATGGCCTTTGGCGGCGCGCTCGTGCGCCTGGCGGGCGTCGGCGAGCGGGAAGCGGCTGTCGATCGCGACGCGAATTGTCCCGTCGTCGAGCAAGTGTCCGATCTCTTCCAATTGCGCACCGCTCGCCCGGACCTGCGTCGTCGAGATCGTGACGCCGCGCTCGTCCGCTTCGTCACCGCCCAAGGCGCCGAGACCAAAGATCGGGAACAGCGCGCCGCCCCGCTTCAGCGTGCGCAGGAAGCGGGCGGTTGTGGGTCCGCCGATCGCGTCCACGACCAGATCGACGTCATGCACGACATCTTCAGGAGCGACCTTGGTGTAGTCGATGAACGCATCGGCCCCGAGATCGCGTAGAAATGTCTCGTGGCTGCCTGACGCCACAGCGGTCACATGCGCACCCTTCCACTTCGCGATCTGCACTGCAAAGTGCCCCACCCCGCCTGCCGCCCCGTTCACGAGGACGCGTCGTCCCTCAAGGGGAACAGGCACATGCTGGTTCGGCTGGAGCGGGTTTGCAACATCGTGCCCCTGCGCGATGAGGAACTGCCAAGCCGTGAGCAGCGACATCGGTGCGGCCGCAGCATGCACATGATCAATACCGGTCGGCTTGTGAGCAAGGTCGGAGGACGGCACGCTGACATACTCGGCATATGCGTCCGCGAATCTATTGGGGAAACGGACCATCGAATACACCGCATCGCCTACTGCGAACCCTTGGACGTCCGGGGCGATCTCAGCGACCTCGCCCGAGATATCCGTTCCCAGGATGATCGGGAACTGCACCGCTGGCCGCCACTCCGGCGGTAGGATCTTCATACCATCGCGCAGGTACCAGTCCGGAGGATTGAGGCCGATCGCATAAACGCGGACGAGCACCTCGCCCGCCTGCAATACGGGCCGTGGCGCGTCCTCATATCGCAGCACGTCGGGACCGCCGAACTCATGCTGCCGTACCGCCTTCATCATATTCGCTGACATTGCGTGATTCCTCATTATTCATCGAACCAGTAGGCTTCGGGAGGCAATTAAAATGGACCCTCAGGCTCTCCGAATGGGGAGCCGTCCCCTTAGCGGCTCAGATAATCAGCGGTGTAGATGTTGATAATGGCATCCGTAGTCGCTTTGATACTGCCATGAAGGAACAAATGGGCTTGGAGCGGCTAACGGGCCTGGTCGCATTCGCAAGGGCCGGTTCCATGGGCAGCTATACGGCTGCAGCGCGCTCGCTCTCCATCTCACCCTCGGCAGTCAGCAAAGCCGTGCAGCGGCTCGAACAGCTTCTGGGTGTGTCGCTGTTCACGCGCACCACCCGCTCCCTGACCCTGACGCCAGAAGGCCGCGACCTGCACGAGCGTGCGCTTAGGCTGCTGAGCGACGCCGAGGAAATCGAGCAGGTCGCGATTAGGGCGCGGGCGGCACCATCCGGCACGCTGCGGATCGCCGTACCGCTACCGATTGGCGTCCACCTGATCGCGCCGGCTCTCCCGGCGTTCCGCAACCGCTACCCCAACGTCATGGTCGATCTGCGGGTCAACGATCAGATTACCGATCTCGTCGAGCAAGGGATCGACCTGGCGGTGCGCATCGGCGAGCTTGCGGACTCGCGACTTCTGTCGCGCCGGCTCGCGCCCTATCGGCTCTGCGCATTTGCAGCGCCCAGCTATCTCGCGACGCATGGCACCCCGCTGCATCCGAAGGAGTTGGAAGAGCATGACACCGTCAACCTTCGCTATCAGAGCACAGGGCAGACCTATCGCTGGCTATTTCGGATCGGAAGCCGCGACATAGAGATCGTGCCCGCGTCGGCGATCATGGTGGATGCAAGCGAAGCGCTGGTCTCCGCGGTCGCGGCAGGCGGCGGGATTGGCATGCTCGCGACGTTCATCGCGGCGCCCTATGTCGCGCGCGGCGAACTGGTTCCCGTGCTGCCTGAATTCGCTGTCGAGCGGAACAACATCACCGCGCTCTGGCCCGAGAGTCGACGGGCGAACCCCGCCGTGCGCGCCTTCCTGAACCTTCTGCAGGAGATCACACTGGAGCATCCACAGCCGACAGCGTCGACCACATGATCGCATGTCCTTCTTGGTAGCGCGAACGACCGCTCATGCCGCGAACATACGCCGCCGCATTATACTTCAACGGCAAGATTTTGTCGTTTGCCGCCCTTCCCACAAATGAAGGTCGATCGAGACAAAAGCCGGCTCAGGACTTCTCTGGCGGCGTTGCGAACACGCCCCCGAGGAACAGGTCGACCAAGTGGGCAATACGCGCCCGTGTGTTCGTCTGCTCGGCCGCGGCCAGGGCGACAGCGACGATGAGGCAGACGATGTCGTCCATGGAGACGTCCCGGCGTACCACACCCGCGGCCTGCGCTCGATGCAGCAGCCGCTGACCTTCTTCCATCGCGGCGGCACAGCCATGCTCTGTCTGCTTGAGCACTGTCCCGAATGAGGCAGCGAGCCCCCGGTATGTGCTTGTGGCGGTCGCCATAGCCTCAATGAAGGTTCGTAGCGCCGTCGCAGGATCGCATGGACTATCGTTCCTGCTTGCCTCGACGATCTCCAGGAAGCGTTCGTCACAGATGCCCGCGAGCAGCGCTTCCCGAGATGGGAAGCGGCGGTAGAGCGTTCCGATGCCCACTTTGGCCCGCTTGGCGACGTCCTCCAGCGAGGCGGTCGCTCCACGTTCCAGAAACACCTCCTCGGCTGCCGCGAGCAGACGCTCCCGATTTCGACGGGCATCGGTTCGCAGCGCAGGGCTGCTTCTCTCGGGTTCAGGTTCGGAAGACATGGCTTGCAAAGTGGAGGATAGCTCCGTATCTAACTGGAGCAATCCTCCACTTAGATACGGAGCATGACATGGCGTTTGAGGGAAGCTGCCACTGCGGCAAAGTTGCGTTCTCGATTGACGACGAGCCCCCGACAAAGGCGGTCCTGTGTAACTGCTCGCACTGTCGGGCGAAGGGCTTCCTGGTGGTGTACTACCCGGGAGAGAAGTTCACGCTGCTCAGCGGTGAGGAGGAGCTGAAAAGCTATCGTTTCAACACGCATGTGATTGAGCATCGCTTTTGCGGAAATTGCGGGGTCGAGCCGTTCGCGCAGGCCAATGCACCCGATGGGACACCGATCAAGGCCATCAATCTGCGCAGCATAAAGTCGCTCGATCTCGACGCGCTGCAACTGGATTTCGTGGATGGTGCCAGCCTGCCGACTGGCGCGCGAGCCGCAGCCGAGGCTTCGCTCGGGTGATTGCCGCTGGCACCGGCTCATCGCGGGGGTGCTGATCCCTTGGGGTTGCGAATGACGCAGACCGGTCAGCCCGGGCTGAGAGCGCCCCCCCCCCCGAAGCGAGCGCCGTGCTTCGACAGCTCGCTTCGATGTGCGTTGCTTATCTTAATACCACCAAATCGTCCTGATTTTCACCGGACGATAGATCGCCAGCGCCGCTGTTTTGCCGCGGCACATGTGCGGGAATGATGGTTGGTGATGCTGCAAAGTGCTCAAGGACGTTCGCCAAGCAGACGTCCATATAGCCCTTCCACTGGCTCTTCACGAACAGCATGAGCGGGACGTTGGTGAGGCGATTCTTCGCCCGAAAGGTGTAGGTCCACTTGACCTGCGTGCCGCCCTCGGTCGCTTCGAACCAGAATTGCCCGCGCGCTTCGGTCATCAGGTGCTTCAGTGCGAAGCTTGGATTGCTCACCCGATAGGCGAAGTAGGACGGCCGAGCGTACTCCGTCAGCCGCTCGTTCAGGGTGCTGCCGTCCGCCAGTTGAACGGCACGGTGCGAGCCCGGGCGATCCCACGGCCCTGAGACTTCGAAGGTCGAGGCGACACCAGGGACCATGCCGTAGCCGGTCAGGATCTTCGGTAGCACGTCTTGGGCCGCGACGAAGTCGAAGACGTCCTGAATTGGGTGCGGAATGAACACTTCTCGGGTGACCGCAATTTGCAGCCGGTCCGCTCGGCGATTCTCGATACCGTTCATGAGATTCCTCCCGTACTTGTCGTTCAGTCATCCGCGCACGTCGATGCCGCTAGCATTGCGGCGCGGTCCCGGTCAGGCGCGCTCGAGAACGGGGTAGTCGGTGTAGCCCTCGGCACCGCCGCCGGCGTAGAACAGGGGAACGCGCGGTTCGTTGAGCGGCGCGTCCTCCTTGAGGCGGGTGACGAGGTCCGGGTTGGCGAGCGCCATCGTGCCCAGAGCTTCCATGTCGGCGATTCCTGCCGCGACATCGGCTCCGACCTGCTCGCGCGTGCGGCCCGGCCGATTAACGATCAGCACGCCGCCCAAAGCCTTGCGGATGTCGCCGACGAGGGCCTCGTTGCCGATATGCAGGAGATGCAGATAGGCGATGCCGATCTTGTCGAACTCCGCCGCCAGGTAGCGGTAAAGATCGTCATTGGCGTGCCCTTCCACGATGCCGCCGGTTGGCAGGCCGGGAGACAGGCGGATCGCCGTCTTCTCAGGCCCGATCGCAGCGACGATGGCCTGCATGACCTCGATGGCAAACCGGGCGCGGTTCTCGAGTGAACCGCCATATTCATCGGTGCGCTCATTGGCGTTCGGAGCCAGAAACTGGTGCACCAGATAGCCATTCGCGCCGTGGATTTCGACGCCGTCCGCGCCCGCTTCGATCGCGCGCGCGGCGCCGTAGGCGTAATCGGCGATCGTCTGGCGGACTTCGGCGGTGGTGAGCGCGCGGGGCTCAGGAACCGGCAGCATGCCTTTGTGGGTGAACATGTTTTCACCGGGCGCGATCGCGGAAGGAGCAACCGGCTGGCGATGATGCGCGGTGTTTTCCGGATGGGACCTGCGGCCGACATGCATGAGCTGGACGAACAGCCGGCCGCCCGCCTCATGCACGGCGTCCGTCACCCTGCGCCACCCAGCCACATGGTCGTCGGAGTAGATGCCGGGCGTGTTCGGATAGCCCTGCCCGTCCTCGGACGGCTGGGTGCCTTCGGTGATCAGCAGGCCCATCGTACCGCGCTGCGCATAGTATTGGGGCGCCAGATCGCCGGGGGTGCCATCGGGCTTGGCCCGGCTGCGGGTCATCGGCGCCATGGCGAGGCGATGCGGCAGTTGCAAATTGCCGAGCTTAATTGCGGACCAGACATCGGTCATCGGATTTCTCCTGAGTTTACTTGATGATTGAGGACGCGAGGATCAGAGCTTGCCTTCGGCGAGCATCTCACGGGTGCGCTTCAGGGTGGACAGCAGGGCCGCCTTGTAGCCCTCCTCGCTGTCGAACTTGGCCTGCTCGGCCTGCTCCTCGGGGCCGTTCGGCTCCTTGTCGCGCAGCCCGAGATAGCAGTAGAACTTAAGCTGCAGCTCGCCGGCTTCGTCCTCAAATAGCTCGTTGATGATCGCGCCCTCGCGCGGGCCGGTCGCCTGGAAGAAGGTGACTTTGCGCTGCGGCTCGAGCGTGATGATCTCGCGCAGGTCGGCGCTGGCGATCGTGGCGTCGCGGACGAAGTGCGTCGCGCTCTCCTCGGTGACGCCGCACTTGGTGCACAGGCCGGACGGAAGGAACAGCCGGGCGTCGCGAGCCTTCAGCTCGAGGCCCTTCCAGACCTGCTCGCGGGTGAGCGGGGTTTCGCCTGCCGTGTTCACCGGAACGCTTGCGATCGAATAAATCATGGCAATAGTCCTTGTCGGTGAGGCGTGGCGGCGTCAGCCGGCGATCTGCGCGACGTATTCGCGGTAGGACCGCAGCGGGCGGCCGAGCAGCGTAGTGAGCCGGTCGCGGTCGCCGGCTTCGGGCAGCATGCCGTCGGACAGGAAGCGCTCGGCCATCAGGCGCATGTCGAAGGCCATCCAGCTGGGCATGAACTGCCGCAGGTTCTGCTCGAACCCGGCAGTGTCGTCGCCCGGATAGGCGATCGTGCGGCCGAGGACATCGCTCCAGATGGCGGCCGCGCTCGCGCCGGTCAGCGTGTCCGGGCCGACCAGGTTGATGCGAGTGAGCGGGAGCGGCGTGGGCGATTGTTCGCGGCGGACCAGCTCGATCGCGGCGATCTCACCGATATCGCGCGCGTCGATCATCGCGAGACCCTTGTCGCCGATCGGCATGGGATAGATGCCATGGCCGGTGACCACGTCGCGAACCGTGATCTCGTTGTCCATGTAATAGGCCGGGCGCAGGATGGTGGCGCCCATCCCCATCTGCTCGATCATCCGCTCGACCCCGAACTTGCCCGCGAAGTGCGGCACGTTCACGTAGATGTCGCTGTGGATCACTGAGAGATAGACGATCCGCTCGATCCCGGCCTCGCGGGCGACGTTAAGCGCGATCAGCGCCTGGGTGTATTCGTCCGTGACGACGCCGTTTAGCAGGAACAGGGTGGAGACGCCCTTCATGGCGCCGCGCAGCGAGTCGACGTCGAGTAGGTCCCCCTGAGCGACTTCGACGCCAGCCGGGAAGTTCGCCTTGGATAAGTCGCGGACCAGAGCGCGCACGTGGGCGCCGCGGCTGACGAGCTGTTCGACGACGTTGCTTCCGACATTGCCGGTCGCGCCGGTTACGAGAATGGTCATGGGGGTCACTCCTTGGTTGAGCCGTTTGCTTGCCCCCGATTTAGCGATCCACATTGCTGCCGGTAGGCGCTAAGTCTGGACAGACTGTCTCTCTGATGGAACACTCATGGACCTTCTTGCCCTCGCCGATTTCAACCTGGTCGCTCGTCACGGCGGGTTCGGAAAAGCCTCGCGAGCGGCGGGCCGTCCGAAGGCGACGCTGTCTCGCCGCGTCGCGGAACTGGAAGCCAGTCTCGACCTGCGCCTGTTCGAGCGGGGCACGCGTACGCTCAAGCTGACCGAGGAAGGACGGGCACTGTTCGAGCGGACGGGACAATTGCTCACCGAGCTTGAAGAGACGGCCACCGCGATCGCCTCGGGCGGGCACAGTCCGCGTGGCAGGTTGCGGATCAGCGCCCCCCTGCTCTTCTCTCAGACCGCGATGGGGAAGCTGGCGGCGGGCTTCGCGCTCAAATATCCGGAGGTGCGCCTGGAGGTCACGACCGAGGACCGGTCCGTCGACATGGTCGAGGAAGCCTATGATCTGGTGATCCGGGTCAACCCGGAGCCCGATGAGAGCCTTGTCGGACGAATCTTCCTTCGCGATCGACTGGTGGTCGTGGCGAGCCCGGACCTGCCGCCACCGGCGGATGAAACCGCTGTTCCGGCGATCGTGCGCGGGTCCGCGAAGCCGGCGGAAGTGTGGGACGTGACGACACCGGCCGGCCGAGCCAGCATCGCGGTCAATCCCGTCCTCAGTCTGTCTTCACTCGTGATGGTTCGCGATGCGGTGCGGATGGGCGCGGGCGCCGCGCGCCTGCCGATATCGCTGGTAAGCCACGACCTTGCCGACGGCACACTGGTGGATTGGGGCGACGTGGACGGACCGGAGATTTTCCTCTGGACGCTCTATCCGACCCGCCGGCTGCTGAGCGCGCGCGTGTCGGCCTTTCTCGATTACCTGCGGGAAGCCTTTCCCAACGGAACGCCGGATGAACTCGCGGCCTATCTCCGAAGATAAAAGCCTCCCACGGCCTCGGGCAGCCGTTCAGGATGGAAGCTTACCAGGGTGTCTCGCCGTTTGGCTCAACGAAGCGCCCTGATACCGCGTCCTCGCCGAGCAGCGCATAGCGGACCGGCATCTTCGCGCCCTCTTCAGGCGTCATGAAGCCGGCATGTCCTGTGAGGTCGGTCTTGACGAAGCCGGGGCTGACCGAGTTGACGACGATCGGCGTGTCGCCCAGCTCCTGCGCGAGCTGGACGGTCAGCATGTTCACCGCCGCCTTGGAAGCATTGTAGCCGATCAGACGCGCGGAATAGTAGGGTGATGTAGAATCGCCGTTGACCGACAGCGATCCGAGCGAGCTGGACAGGTTGACGATCCTCGCCGCTGGCGCCTGGCGCAGCAGTGGAAGCATCGCCTGCGTCACCGCCAGCGTGCCGACGAAGTTCGTGTCCATGATCCGGCGCGCGGCTTCTGCCGACGAGGTACTTGGCGGGCCATCTGCTGCATCGACGATACCGGCGTTGTTGACGAGGATGTCGAGCCTGCCATAGCCAGCGTGGATCGTCTCCACAGCCGTGGCGATGGTGGCTTGGTCGGTCAGGTCGAGCCGCAGCGATTGCGCCTTCAATCCCTGCGCCGTGAGGTCGTCGCGCGCCGCTTCGGCCCGCACCGGATCGCGCGCACCGATGATGACGAGAACACCGGACTGGGCAAACTGGCGGGCGATCTCCAGCCCGATGCCCTTGTTCGCTCCGGTGACGAGGGCAATGCGGTCGGTGTCGGCCATGAATGATCCTTACATGCTGGGTTATCGCGCCGCCCCAAGATATGAACGATGCTTCAGTTTGAGGATTCGCTTTATGGCGACAAGCGCACCCGACCACCTGAGCCCGCGGAGAAGGCCGCGTCAGGCACGTGCCGCGGCTACGGTCGACGCGATTTTCGAAGCGACCATTCAGCTTTTGGTGGCCGAGGGCATGCAACGCCTGAACACGACGCGCGTGGCGCGGCGGGCGGGTGTCTCGGTCGGCACGATGTACCAGTATTTTCCGCACAAGCAGGCGCTGATCTACGCGCTGAACGAGCGCTATCTAGAGGTGCTGGCGGCGACGATCGAAGACACGTGCCAAACACAGGAAGGCGCGCCGCTCGACCTGATGATCGAGGCGCTGATCGATGCCTATTGGCGCGCGAAGACGGAGCGTCCGGAGGTGACCAGGGCGCTCTACCGGTGGGTCGTCGAGATCGACAACGAAGCACTGATCACCGCTTTCGCCACCAGGGTTGATGCGGCGACGACGGCGATGCTCGCCAGCGCGGCCGATGCGCGCTTCGCCGAGGTGCAGGCCGTCAACCTCACTATCGTCACGGTTATCTTCGGGACGGTCCACAATGCCTTTGAGCGCAACCTCAGCCAAGGGGCGGCCGATGAATTGCGCCGGCAGCTCACCTGCTGTGCCGATCCTACGTCAGAGCGGCGGCAAGCTGACGAAGCAGCGATGTGAGGCAGCGAAGGTCTGTGTGCCGCACCTATGCCGCAAGATATGAAGCACTGTTCGGCCAGCACCTGATCACAGACGCGACAACAACTCGCGTCGACGAGACGTGAGTGGCGGCATCTCGACAGCGCTGAATGGGATGGCGGCCGATCGGCTTCTGCAGTGACCCAAAAAGCGTCGTTCAGGCCTCTCGCTCCGCTCCCCAAAACCCGCCGCTCATTCACGTTCCCGATTTCGGCTCCGCTTAGCAGGCTGCCGGTTGTCAGCTCTCCCACCTCCCTTATCGCAGACCGGACATTCTGCTCCCGGATTTAACCGCCAACACGTCGCGTAGGTGCCACACCGGACGCATGTTCAAAGACATGGGAAATGTTCGCTTCCACTATCCTCACGACTTTGTGTTTGTGAGATGGCGGCCGACATGGCCACGACGAGCTCTCCTTTCGCCTGGTCTGGCAAGAAGTGGATCGACGCGCACGTGTCCGCAGCGCCTGCTCCTAGCGTGACATGCCATTCGAAAAGCTGCGGCTCCCCTTCATAGGTGAAGGTGTATTCCTGGCCCCATTTCCCCTTCGAGGTTTGCGAGATGAAGTTGCTGATGCGCTTGCCGAGCCCTGCGTCCTTTAGCATCTCCCTGAGGTCGCCGCCGCCGCGATTTTTGCCCCAGACTCCCGCGACCTTGTCCATGGTCGTCAGCGCCTCGTAGATCTCACCAGGCCGCTTGAACGGCGAGTCTCCAGCAGAGTCTTGGCTGCTCTCGAGGAAAAGGAGGTTGAGGCAGTCTGTGCGAGCAAAGGCGACAGCCTCAGCAACCGATGTGGGCTCGCGCGCCATCGGGCCGCACTCGTCCTCGTCTTCTTCGTCGGCTGTCGCTGAGAGCGAGAACAACAGGCTCTGGTTTGCCTTAAGGTTCTCGTTCTCCTTCCGAAGCGTCTCGGCTTCAGCAAGGACCGCTTCGAGTTGCTCCGACATCTCAAGAGCGTATTGCTCCCAGGTCGTGTCGCCCTGCTCCACGACCTCGTGAGCCCGCTCGGAGCGCGCCGCAGCCTCTGCTGCGGCTACGATGGCGGAGATGCGCGGGTCCGGCGCGAAGCGGAACGCGGCCACCGAGAAGATCGACCGCTCAATCGTCCGCGCGGCCCGATCCGGCGCGACGAGGCCAATACGCGAACCAAGGTAAGCGTGTGCTGGAGACCGCGGTCAGGCTGCGTGCGCGAGGGCCTCTTCGGCAGGCGGCTGCCAGTTCCAGGGCATGAGCTCATCCCAGCGTGAGGCGGGCCAGTCCTCAGCGATCCTGGCGATG
>Ga0210040_10006556_pt1 | contig 14455 bp, 10 predicted proteins | sample CryGeyCG12114_NA_FD_185462 | JGI IMG/M metagenome (GOLD analysis project Ga0210040, IMG submission 185462) | Groundwater microbial communities from aquifer - Crystal Geyser CG19_WC_8/21/14_NA (SPAdes) (version 2) | ecosystem: Environmental > Aquatic > Deep subsurface > Groundwater | place: USA... | reverse complement strand
GATCCTCATCGTCGACTCGGAAGGACGGCTCTGGATCGCGACGGACGGAAACACCGCCGAAGGCACGGGTCGCGCGGACGGTCTCTGGGCCCTCGGCACCGACGATGAGGATCGTGCCCTCGGCATCCACTTCTTCCGCTGCCCTGTCGGCGCAGAGCTTTGCGGTCCGTTCTTCACCCCCGACCTCCAGTCGCTCTTCGTCGCGGTCCAGCACCCGGGCGAGGGGGGGACCGACTGGCCGGAGTTCGGCCGCATTTCCACCTTCGACGATCCCGCGACGCGCTGGCCAGACTTCAGGCCCGACATGCCGCCGCGACCTGCGGTGGTGACCATCACCAGGACGGGCGGGGGGCGCATCGGAGAGTGAGGGGACCCGAAGGCGACCTCTTACGTGAGCGACAGGTTCGGACCGGGCAAGAACCGTCATTGAGCGCTGTTCACCTCAAACGCTGGGACATGAGCGGCGATGTTTAACCCTTCGGGAAGAGAGCCGGCTCGATGTCCGATGTGATCTCGTCGACGTGGCGTAGGTCCTCGTCGCTCAGCACGTCCTTCCAGTACTGGTTCACCGAGGCGACCGACCTGGTCCAGTCGTGCGTCTTCTGGCTCATATCGGACGCCCGGGCCTCCCGCTTCTCCTTCGATAGTGTCCTCTCGACGGCCCGCGTCGGTGTCAGGCCGAGCTCCCCGATGAGCGTCCGATAGGTGGCCTGTTCGTCCTGCTCCAGCGCCTCGGACGTTATGAGATGCACCCGTCGCAGGGTTTCGGTCCGCAGCAGCGGCAGGTAGCTCAGCCGCCATAGGAGCGCGGCCGAGACAACGCTGTCCTCGCTCCGGTCGAGGAAGGACTCCACCACCTCGCAGCGTCCATAGCGGACCGACCAGCGCGGGTAGAGATCCCGCGCCTTGGAATGCCACCCGAGTCGCCGGTAGCTGGCGGCATGGGCCCGTGGAGTCCGGGCCGTCACGACCACGTCCAGCCCGGCCCCCACGAGATCGGGCACCATCATGACCGCATGCGGGTCCTTCCAGATGACCGTGCGGGCCCAAGGCTGGAGACGGGCCAGTCGAACACTATGCAGGGTCCGGCTCCCGAAGAGGCTCGTGACGAGCGACGCCGCCCGGCCACCTCTCGCCTGAGGCTTCAGCTTGCCCGGTCGGAAGGCAGACAGGTCTTCGATGAGCGGCGGCAGCGCCGCCTCGGAGATCCCAAGATCCTCGCCGACCATCGGGAACCACACGCCCACGCGGGACAGGCCGGTTGGACCGAGCGGCTCATAAAGCGACACGGTCCCTCGGCACTGGGCCAAGAGGTTGCCGACCGGCGTCGTCGCCGTTCGCGGAGCGCCCGTTACCAGAATGACCCGCCGCTTCATGACAGGCCTTGGATGGCTGTTGGGGCCTGCACTCGCCGGGCCTGTGGCCTGTAGTTCCGCACCAGGAGCCCAGTCAGAAGCGCTGCGGCCAGGATCGCCGGCCCGCTCGGAATGCCGCCGGCGCCGCCCACCGAGGTCCGGATCAGGAACATGGTGAGGAGGGCGATGACCGTCGGCGCGCCTTTGGGCGTTGTCCTGACCAGCATGAGGGCCATGAGGATCAGCGTTCCATAGACCGCCAGCACGATGAGGAACGCCGCCAGCCCTCCGGTGGCCCAGGAGAACAGCATCCAGTTGTGAATCACGTGGCCCCCGACCTCGAAGTAGCCGACGCCGGTGAAGACGTTGGAGTTGATGGCGGACATGGCAAACTTGAACTGCTCGACCCGCACCGACCGCGAGACCTCGTCCTCGCTCAGGTTGACTTCAAGAAACGTGTTCACCGGCTGATAAAGGACGATGACCAGGGTCAGGATGAACAGGATCGCGAGGTTCCGCAGGTGCGACGGCAGCCGCAGCGTCACCTGAAACATCATCGCCAGCGCGAACAGCGCCATGGTGAGCACGGCCGAGCTTGAGAACATGATGAAGGCAAAGATCAGGGCTAGTCCCGCGACCGTGTTACCCAGGATGCGCCGGGATCCACTCGGCTGTTCGGCCCCGCTGAAGAAGACGAGGCAGGCGAGCAGCACGATGGTGTTCGCGACGTTGTTGATCTGCGAGGCGACGTAGACCGGATCGCCTTCCTGGTTGATGAAAACGTTCAGGGCAGGGCGGAGGACGCGGAAGATGAACGTCGTCCGGTCCAGGGTCGTCACGAAGTCCAGCGCCCCGACGATGGCGCTCGCCCCAGCCGAGATGGCCGAGAGTTCCAGGGCGGCGAAGAGCGCGACGAGACCCACCAGGGCCACCCGGCTCACCTTCACCCGGCTGTTCGCGATGCAGAGCGCCAGCGACCAGCCAAAGAGCGCTTGCGGGAACTGCTGCCGGATGAACCCGGTCCCCCCCGACTGACCGTGCAGCGTCAGGGCCAGCATCATCACCAGGGACCATGCCACCAGCAGCACGAAGACCAGGTGGATCATCGGGGCTGGGCGCGAGAAGAGGAGTATGGCCGGAAGAAGCAGGATCAACATGAGTTGCGTCATGTTGCTGAGTTCGAGGATCGTGCCTCCGCTCGCCAGCAAGGGCACCCAGGATAATGTGGAGAGGCTCACCCCGGCGTAGGCCAGCACGCTCCAAAGGGGGCTGCTCGCGCGAACGGTCTCCGCTTGCATGCTGTCTTGGTTCTGCGACCCGGCACGGGGCAGGACTCCTGGGGATCGGCCCGGTCGGACTCTGCCCGTCAACGGCTTCTCCTTGATGGGCCGACACTCATGAACCTTTTCCGTCCGATATTAGCGAGTCCAGCCGACAGGTGGTAGGGCGTGCTCCAAGGTCAGTGCTCATCCCGCTCCGTCCGACCTAGTAGGATCAAGCATGTTGGTCTGCTTCCATAGGCTCGCTGGCCGGCTCGAATGACGGATTGCGACGTGCCAGGATCTCCTCATAGATGCCGATCAACTGATCGGTGTACTCGTCATACCCCAGGAGGATTGCGCCCGAACGGAACGCCGCCTCTCCCATCCCCTGGACGGTTTTATCCGAGGTCATCTGCTCCATTGCGTCGGCCCAAGCCTCCACGTCGCCTGCCGGAACGTGCAGCCCTGTGACCCCGTGCTCGATCACCGCCGTTGCGACCGTGGCGTCCGAGGTCAGGACAGGAACTCCCTGTCTCAGCGCATCGACCACCACCAAGGGATAGCCCTCGTGCCAGAGACTCGGGAACACGAGGCACCGTGCGCGGCGCATCCATTGCGCCAGTTCCTCCTTGCCGATCCAGCCCAGCATCTCCGCCCCAGGATGCACCGCGCGGACATTCTCCAGATCGCTGCCTTCACCCGCGAAAACGATCCGAGCTCCCGCAAGCCGAGCCGCCTTGGCCGCGACCAGCGCTCCCTTCTCGGGCGAGATCCGCCCGATGAACAGGAAGACGTCGTTGTCCTCCACCGGGACCCGGGTTTCGGGGGCGGGATCGACCGCATTTGGAAGATGATGCCAGCGTGTTTCTTCCGGAAAGTAGTCGCCGATGATCGTCCGCTGCTTGGGCGAGATGTAGATCACCTCGCGCAGGTCCCGGGGCAGATGTCCCGCGCTCCAAAGCAGGCCGCCGCGGGCGACGCGCCATGCCTTGTGGGCGAAATGGCGGGCGTCGCACTGCGTGCTCAGGCAGGCGGTCCCCAGGGCTCGCTTGGTGCAGATCTGCCCGGCCGTGTAGTCGTAGAAGGCACCGTTCGGGCAGGCGAGGAAATATTCGTGCAGGGTGGCGACATGGGCCGCACGAGACCTCGTAAGGACCGGGCCGATGCTCGGCGACAGGGCCTTCGACCATGTATGCAGGTGAACTACCGTCGAGCCAGGGTCCAGCCGGCGGAGGTGCTGCTGAAGGGCCTTAGCCGCCTCGCGGTTCCAAAGTCCTCTCTGGATCGCCCGCAGACGGTTCGAGTCGTTCACCACGTCCGAGTCGGCGATTATCACGCACTCGACGCCGGCCGTCTCCAGGCGCGGGTCCATTGGACCGGTGCCGGCGACGAAGGACACGTCCAGCCCCCGCTCCCTCAGCCAGAGGGCGGATTCGATGGCGACCTTTGCGGCGCCCCCATTGATGTGGCCATGGTCGTTCACGACCACGACATGGCCAAGGCGTCCTGACGTCATTCTCACCTCGACTAGTGGGCGTCAGATCCGACGGATCAGCGCTCCACCTCACACCACATTGCCCTTGGGATCGGCAACTCAGGGCTCGCAGGCCGCGATGCCCAACCGCCGGCTCCTCAGTAACAGCTTCCCTACAGAGGACCTCGTCTTACGTCCGCCCTCGTTGCCTCTGCCCCTGTGGCCAGGGGCCCGTCTACAACCTCGACCCCGGCAATCCTCGCCTCCAGCTTCGCCCGCCATCGCGACAAGTCCAGGCCGAACTCCTTCTCGAGCATCACGACCTGGGGCAGGTAGCGCTCCGAGAGCCTTCGCTCCGCTGCCTGCTCCTCCGCGTCCACCTCCGCTGCCGACTTCGGAGCGGCCCGCGTGTTTGCGGCCCGATACATCCTTCGCAGGGCCTCGTACATGCGGCCCTGAGGGATCAGGCCTCGCATCCGTATGTTCAGGCCCTGGAGCGCCGCATTTCTGACGACGTAGGTCCCGTTCTCCACGGGAAAGCCGTAGCTATCGTAAAAGGCGCGATCGATCCCCATCGTTCCCGCCACGTTCCTCATGAACTCGCGCGGATCGGCGGTCAGGTCCTCGAACAGGAAGACGTGCAGCCGTTCCGCCCCGCAGGCTCCGCGCCAGCGACGAAGATGCGGCAGGTAATCGGCATTCCCCAGCGCGTGGGAGGCGAGCTCGTTGCCCTTGAAGCTCGACGTGCCGCGCTCGACCGCGTCCATGAACTCGGCAAAGCCCATGTCGCGGGGAATCCAATCCCAGTTCTCCTGGAAGTAGCGGTGGAGCGACCGTATCTGCGCCACCGGCTCACGCAGGACGAAGATGAACTGTGGCCGCGAAGGCAGCTTCGGCAACTCCCGAAGCGCCGTTTCGTAGTACATGTACCCTGGCGTGGCCTCGACGACGACCTGTGCCGAGTGGCCGCCCGGGGCGAACAGCGCCTCGTAGCCCGACAGCCCGTGATCCGCGAAGTTCCGATCGCGGCGATACATGTGAGTGCCGGGATCGACGAAGTAGTACGTCTCCTTCTCCTTCGAGCCGCAGACCTCCGGATGGTCCGCGAGCCACTGGAACAGGGAGCTGGTGCCCGCCTTCGGGGCGCCGACGATGATCCAGTTCGGCAGCATGCTCGTCCTCCCGGCCTATGAGCCTTGGCCGTACTGGATGCTGGCCGCAACGTGATCAGGCTGTTGCGCGCCAGTCCCGATCTCCGCGCCCAGCAGACGGTGATAGGCGCGGCAGAGCAGCCCGTTCATGCGCTCCGCCGTGAACTCGCTGTCGAAGCGGCGCAGGCCGTTCTCGCCCATGTGCCGAAGCTGGTCGCGATCGAGCGACCCCAGGATGCGCCGGAGGGCCTCCCGATCATCCAGATCGAAGATGATCCCATCGAGGCCATTCCGCACGACCTCGGGAAGGCCGCCCCGGTCGCTCGCGATCACCGCCACGCCGCTCCGCATGGCCTCCAGCGCCACGAGTCCCTGGGCCTCCCACCGGGAAGGCATGACGACCGCATCCATACGCCCGAGGAGCGCGACCACCCCCTCGCGCGGGAGCCATCCATGCGCCGTGACGTTGGCCCGTTCGACCCGGCTCGGGCCTCCCTTGCCGTAGACGTCGCCTTTGCCGACCAGATGCAGGTGCAGAGCCCCGGAGGGCAGCGTTTCCACCGCATCGAGCAACAGGTCGAGGCCCTTCTGGCGGTCGAATCGGCCGATGAACGCGACCTGAATCGGGGTCTCGGCATCTCGGGCAGGCTGCGCTCCCTTGGCTTCAGCCGAGGCGATGCCGTTCCACACCGTCAGCATCTTCCCGGGGGCGATTCCGTAGTGAATACCCAGACGCCGCTCCGACTCCGAGTTCACGACGATAAGATCGCTCCTCGAGACCAGGAGGCGTTCGTACTCCGCGTAGAGCAGGCGCTTCAGGTTGGACCCCTCCATGCTGAACGCCCAGCCGTGCGGACAATAGACGATCTTCGGCCGAGGGGATGCCGTGGCGAGCATTGGCCTCAGGACGGCGCCCGCAAAGGTGGAATGCAGGTGCACGAGGTCTGGCCCTATGCGCCGGATGGCCTTCGTGGCCCCACGCCCGAACTTCAGCAAGTCGAGCGGGCTGCGGCCCTTGCGGGGGAACGCGACGATCTGGCTCGGCTCGATCCCCCGGAGATAGGCTTCAGACCCCTCGGGGACCACGAAGAAGACATTCGACGCGCCGAAGGTCTTGGCCTGATAAGAGGCGATCTCGCCGAGATAGGCCCCGACCCCGCCAAGGGTCACTTCAGCAACATGGACGACCCGCATCCCAACTCCTGATAAGGGCTGCGGAAGCCGGGCAATCCCACCTCCGCTGCACTTCGCTTCGACTCAACCGCCGAGAAGTATCTCCGCTGCCGCTGCCACCCCGAACTTCTCGGGGCAGCCTGTTCCCGAACCGCTCAGGCACGCTGCTGGTTTCGCCAGCCGGGCCTCGAATGGCCCTGAAGCCGTGCGAACCGAGCGTTACTGTCGCCATAGTTCGCGGCCTCGTGCTCGTTGACGGCGTTGATCGCGACGCCCCTGACCTTGGAGTCGTCCAGCTTGCCGAGGCACTCAGCGACGATATCCGCCGGCGTCCGGCTCCACCGCACCACGAACAGGACGAGGTCCGCGTGCTTGGTCAGGATGATCGAGTCGACGCGGTTTCCGACCTCCGGGCTGTCCACGACGACCAGATCGAACACTGACTTGGCCCAGTCGAGGATGATCCGCGTCCGTGCCGAGTCCAGCAGGTCCGGCGGGCTCGCGGCGGGACCTCCGGCCGGAAGCAAGAAGATGCCTGTATCCTTGTCCCGGCGTACGACCTGCTCCAGGACCGACCCTTCGGGCGTGACGTCGGTCAGCCCCGTCTTCCCGGTGAGCCCAAAGGACTGAGTGAGGGCGCGATGCCGAAGGTCCGCGTCGATCAGCAGCACACGCTGTCCTCCCATCGCGGCCGAGATGGCCAGGCTCGTCGCGATCGTCGTGCGCCCCTCACCGGACAGCGAGGAGGTGACGAGAAGGGCTGGGGCCACGTCTCCGCCGCTCCCCGCCAACGTGAGGTGACGGAGCGTACGGATCGCTTCGGCGAATGAGGAATCCGGTTGGCGAAGTAACAGCTCTTTCGGCGACATCGACAGCCGCGCCTGCGGGATCGCCGACAGGACCGGAACGCCCAGCGCGTTTTCGGTTTGCTGCGAGGTCACGAGGCCCGTGTTCATCGATTCCCGCGCCAGGGACCACAGAAGGCCCAGCCCCGCGCCGAGGATCAGGCCGAGGGCGACGATCATCTTGTCAGGCGGAAAGTAGGCCCCATTCGCAGCAACCGCCGGGCTGATGACCCGGACGTCGCCCCCGGCCGTGCCCACCAGCTCCCCTGCATTCCCGACCCGCTCGAGAAGGCGCTCGTACTGACTCGAATAAGCTGTCGCGATCCGCTCCAGCTCCCGCAGTTCCACCTCGCCTTCGCCTTCGCTGGTCACGAGTTCGCCGGTCTGCTGGAGCGCGTTCAGGAGCAACGCCTCGCGCGCCTTCGTCACATCGACCTCGTTCGACAACATGCCGACGAGTCGGTCTATTTCCGCGTCGATCTGGCCTTGGAGGTCAGCCATCTCGGCGCGCACCTGGTCGAGCGCCGGATTCGACTCACCAAGAAGGCCGATCAACTCGCCTTCGCGCCGCGTCGCCTCCAGGAGCCGCGCACGGAGGTCGGACAGGAGTTGGGAATCCATCAGGTCGCGCAAGGCATAGATGTCGCCACCATTGTCCCGGAGGTTCTGCGCCCGCTCAAGGACCGCCTGCTGCTGAAACAGATCAGCGCGCGTCTGGACCAGTTGCCCGTTCAACTCGGATAGCTGCTGTTCCGACAAGGTCCCGACGTCGGTGGAAAGGATGCCCTTTTGGGCCTTGTAGGTTTCAACGGCGTCCTCGGCCGCGAGGAGTTGCTGGCGCAAGTCGGTGAGGCGGCTGTTGAGCCGCGCGGCGACCTGCTCAGCCCTCTGCTCCTGCACTTCGGTCTGCCGGTCGATGTAGCTTTGCGTGATCGCATTCGCGATGCGTGCCGCCTTGTCCGGGTTGTTGGCGGAGACGGACACGGTGATCACTGTCGACCGTCCCTCGCGCAGGACGGTCACCATGTCGCGCAGGCGCTGGATGGCGCCGTAGATCGGGTCCTCTGGCTCGCCCAGGTCCTCCTCGGGGCCTCCGCCAAGACCGAAGGCTTCCGGGAGGGAGGTCACCGAACTGATAGCCTTCCGCAGGAAGGAAGGCTCGCTGCCGCCGGCGATTTCGGGGTCATTGAGGAGGTTCGCATCCTCGATCACCTTCCGCAGAAGGTCCGAGGACTGCAGCACGAGGACCTGCCCATCGACGAAGGAGGACTCATCCATCGCGTTCATCGCCTGGGCGTCCTCCGGGTCCGCCACTGGCACCCTCTCGATGAGGAGTTCCGCCGTGCTACGATACCGCGGATCCAGGCTTTGGGAGATCATCACCGCGACGATGGCGCAGATAATTGCGGTCAACGCTATTCGGGTGAACCGCCGATGCAGAAATCGCATCCCATCTTGTACGACCGTTGCAGCGGACGACCTTTCATTCTGCTCGGAGTCATACATTCAATTCGAACCTGGTCCTCAGAAGGTGTTGCGCCCGCGAAGCGGTTTGCAAACTGGCTCGCATATGTTCGCCAGACTTGTCGCGGATGCACAACAGGATTCTTGACGGCGCTGGCGCGGCCGTGATCGCTCACGCGTTGGCGCCGCTGGCACGGCAGGACCGACCCTCGGCCGGTCGTCGTGCCCGTGCAGCAACTTGATATGTCGCACCTCTTCATGCACGGCCGCGGCAAAGGCAAGCGCGCCACGCCGGCCAGCGGGTCGACTATGACACATCCTGCTTCCCTGCCAGTGCCTTACGGGGCACGCCCTCCGGATCGCCATCGGCGCAGAGGTCCTGAATCAACCGATCACTCGACAAACAGCCCTTTACCTTAGACGCTCTGAGCCGATGCGCTTCACACACGCTCCGGTGAGCGTCCCGCTTCGACCGGCATCAAACGCAGCATCCGAGAGGTTTGTTCCTGTCCCACGTCGTTGACCTTCCGTTTCCGCTTAGGAAACTGTCAGGCAGAGGTGCATCAGATCGAGTTTTCACGCCAAACAAAGGGGTTTACAATTAACGGCGGAACGCGAGTTGATATATTGCTTGTTTATACATCTTTAGGTAGAGTAGATTTTTCTACCACAGCCTAGAGGCCCGTGCTACTGTCCCAGTCCAGTTGAAGCTGGCTCTTGGTGCATGTTGCAGCATCGCCACGCCCGCCGCTAGTTGGGCGCAAACTTGGGTTTTTCAAAGATGTCGAGCATCGTTGGACTGGTTCGCCGCCGCCTTGATCTTACAGAAGAACCCGACCAGTTCGAAGCTCCATCGGATGGTGCCAAGGTTTCGCCACGCCTCTCCTACGAGCACGTCGGGAAGAGGGTGTTCGACCTCCTCGCAGGCCTCGTGCTCCTTCTCCTCTTCGCACCGGCCATCCTGTTCCTGGGTGCCATCGTCGCACTCGACGGCGGGAAGCCGTTCATCGGCCTAAGGCGGGTCGGCCGCGACGGCCGGCACTTTCGCTGCTGGAAGATCCGCACGATGATCCTGGACGCGGACCAGCGCCTCGCCCAGATCCTGGCCCAGAGTCCAGAAGCGGCTGCGGAATGGGCTCGCGACCAGAAGCTTGCCGACGACCCTCGCGTGACGTGGCTGGGCCGATCCCTGCGCGCCACGAGCCTCGACGAGCTCCCGCAGCTTTGGAACGTCGTTCGCGGGGACATGAGCCTCGTGGGGCCGCGGCCGGTGACCGATGCAGAGATGGTGCGCTATGGCGACGCGGCCTCGCACTATGCCTCGGTCCGACCGGGCATCACTGGCCTTTGGCAGGTCCAAGGCCGAAACGATGTCAGCTACGATGAGCGTGTGCGGCTGGACGTGAGCTATGTCAGCCGGCTCGGGCTCATGCAGGACATTTCCATCCTTTTTCGCACAGTCGGCGCCGTGCTCAAGCGGACCGGTCGCTGAGAGCATTGGAATGCACCGCGAAGTCCAGCGCGGCTGTCGAGCTTTCCGTCCCTTTGCATGGTGGCCCAGCGGGCTGAACACCGGTTGCCGAAGCACGGAGTTTCGCGTCCTGTCCTGGGACCTCCCGATCGCCGCTTTCCTGGAGACCACTACTTGACCCTGATCGATCATGCCAAGCGGTTGCGCAGCGCCGCTGTCGAGAGGCTTCATCCGCAGCGGGTCGTGTTCCATCACGTCCCGAAATGTGGGGGTACCTCCGTGGCGCGGGCCCTCCGGAAGCGATATCTCCTCAGTCAGGCGACCATCGATCCAGAGGCCAGCTTTCGGGCCCTGGAGGCTTTTAGCGGCAGCCAGGATCGTCAGGCGTTGCTGGTGGACGTGGTCGATCTTCGAGAGCAGATGCTGCTGTACCACCTCTTCGAGGACGTCCACTGCATCTCGGCTCATGTTCGCTTCAGCCAGCCGGCGCATGAACGTTTCCGGTCCCGCTACAAGTTTGTGACCATCCTGAGGGAGCCGGTATCGCGCTTCCTGTCCAACTACACCTGGAGCTACGGGAAGCCGCAGGCCCATGCCCGGATCGAGGAGCCATTCCGCGAGTTCCTGAGAACCGAGCGCGCCAAGCGCCTGGGAGCGACCTACGTCGAGTTCTTCTGCGGCCTGCCGAAGTCGGCCGACTTCCGATCTCCGCAGGCCGTCGAAGCCGCCGTGACCAACCTCGGAAAGTTCGACGTGGTCGGCCGGCTCGATGACCTGCCCGAATTCGAGACGCAGATGAATCGGACGTTGGGCATTCGGCTGAAGGTCGGACACGAGAATCGGACGACCAAGCGCACCGCAGCTACCGACGCCCTGGCCGACCCCGAGCTGAAAGCCGAGATCATGGACCTCTGCGCGCCCGACATCGCGGTATGGGATCGGTTCGAGCAACTCCGCGCCGCCTCGCAGCCTGCTCTTGCGGTCTAGGATGGGAGCGGAGAACAGGCGTCCCGCTTTCGGAGCCTACATCTCCGGCCAGGGTGTCTCGACGGTCGTCTGGCCTTCTCTCCCGCGTGTGTCCGAGCCCCCCGAGGTCGCTGAATGAGCCCAAGGCTGCTCTTCGTTTTGAATCCCTTCCTGGGATGGCGGACCTATGGCCGGCAACTGACACGCGTCTTGGAGCAGCGGGAAGACCTCGCGCCCCGCATCTTGGTGCTGCATTCGCCGAACTGGCAGCGAACGTTCATCAAGCGCCACAACATGGGCCGCCTCGACCGCCTTGTCCGGCAAATAGACCCGATCACGGCCTATCGTTCGTGGCTTGGACGCTCGATACGGAACGAAGTCGAACGGTATCGCCCGCAGGCGATCCACTTCGGCCCGCACCTGCCCTCGGGCGCGACGGCCTACGCCGATCCGTCGATCCCCTTCACGACGATCCTGGACTGCACGCGGTTCAACATGAACGACTTCGTGGGCGAACCGGTCTGGTCGCGCAGCGACCTGCGACGTGAGGCAGACCTGCTCGTCCGCGCCGCGCGCGTCTACCCAATGAGCAGTTGGACCAAGGCTTCCCTCATGTCCGATTGTGCCATCCCGGAAGGGCGCATCCGCATCCTGCCGCCTTCCATCGACCTTGCCCAGGTCGGCGCCTCCGCCCCTGCCGGCGGACGCCCCAAGATCCTCTTCATCGGCAATGATTTCCGTCGAAAGGGCGGCGACAGGCTCCACCGCTGGGTCACGGGTCCACTGGCCGGGACCTGCGAGCTTCACATCGTCTCCGAGGACCCCGAGGCCCGCGTGGGCGGTGACAACGTCATCCACCACGGCCGTGTCGAACACGCCGAACTGCTGGAGAGACTCATGCCCAGCATGGACATCTTCTGCCTTCCCACCCGCTCGGACATGTCTCCCCATGTGCTCTCGGAGGCCGCCGCCGCTGGCCTTCCTGCTGTGGCAAGCGATCTGGGCGGGATACCGGACCTCGTGCTTCACGGCCGGACGGGCTTCGTCGCGCCGCCATCAGACGACGATGCCTTCGTTGTGCGACTGCGAGAGCTCATCGTCTCCCCAGACCTGAGACACGAGATGGGCTCTGCGGCCATGGACCACGCGAGGAGCCGCTTCGACGCGGCGACGAATTACAATGAACTCATCGACGATCTGGTCGAGATTGCGGGGGCAGGATGACCCAACAGTCCGACGACCTCACTAGGCCCGAGCTCGACATAACACTGGACCCGCTGGGGGCGCCTGTATCCCGCGAGGCCCTGGTGGGGCGGCTCGACTCGTTCCTCCTCAACCGCATGAACCCAAGCCGGCAGGAGTTCACCGTCCGCGAAGTCACGCCCCGGCTGACGTGGAATCGACTCGATCTCGCCGTCAAGCTCTACTTTCTGAAGCAGTCCGAGACGGTCCACTCCGCTTTTGCGGAGGAGCTCTACGACGCGCACATTCATGCGTTTTCCCTGGGCGACTTCCGTGAGCCGGGCAACAGCGCGAAGACGGACCCCGCCAGCTTCCGTTCGGCCTTCCGCGAGATTGCGCAGAGCGTCCGGACAGAAGGCTTCGACCCTGAAAAGAGCCTCATGCCCCTGGCATCGGACGGCAGCTTCATCAATGGCGGCCATCGCGCCGCCTGCGCGTTGTTCCTGCACCGCGACGTCCACGCGGTGGAGACGGGACTCCCTCCGGTCCGCTACGACTATCGTTTCTTCCGCAATCGGGGTCTGGACGATGACCTGCTCGAGGCCGCAATCGTCAAGTACATGGAGCTGAACCCGCGCTCCCGACTTGCTGTGATCTGGCCCGGCGCGGGCTTCGAGAGCAGGGTCGAAGCGCTCCTCGGCCCGTTGGTTTACCGCAAGGAGCTCAGGCTTACGGCCAAGGGTTCCGTGAACCTTCTCGATCACTTGGCCTTCGAGTTGCCTGACCGACACGTGAAGTCCAGCCGTTCCGGTCATCTCCTGCGACCCGTGGTCCTGGTCTTCGACATGCAAGGCCGACAGGATCTCCGATCGCTGGACGCAAGTCTACGGCAGGGGCAGGGGCCCGGTTGCGCCCACGTCCTGGGCTCACACCGGGAGAGCCTGGACGTCGCTCGACTCCTCCTGAACGAGAGGAGCGTCCTCTTTCTCAACGCCGCCTCGCCAAAGCGGTTTCCAAAGACGTCCCGGCTGGCGGCCGACTTCCGCGCCGCTCTGGAGAATTCCGGCATCTCGACCGAGCGGACCGTCCTGGGTGCGGGAATGCTTCTCGCTACCCTTGGCGCCAGGGAGGCCATGGCAGCGGATTTCATGTCGCCTGTGAGGGTGGCCGAGATGCCCGACCTCGTCCAGCAGCCTTGCGGCGCGCACATCACCGAGATCCTTGAGGACCCTCGGCGACATCTTCACTACGGCGGCCTCAAGTTCCTGAGCGTGCCTGAGGCCATCGCGACGGCGCGCGGGCGGCAGTCCCTTGAAGCGTCAGAAGAGTTGAGCCTGCTGATGTCGATCAGGTCGCAAACCACGGCCCGAACGGCCGGTCGGATGCTCGTCTACAAGGCGCGTCTCTACCATTCGAGGCTGCGGCGCTCGACCATTCACGCCGTTGCACGTCTTGGCTTGCGGGAGCAGGCCAAGGCCGCCTACCGCGCGTTGCGACGCGCCGGATAGGCGGCCCGGCGGTCAGGATCGCGTCCGGGCCGCGTCCATGACGAGCGGTGCCGCCGAGGTCCCGGCTCGCGCGCGGACCTGCTCCCGAGCGTTCCAGGCCGCCGCGGCAAGGCCCAGGGCCATGAAGAACTCCTGGTACTCCGTGACATCCCAGTGGCGGACGTATCTCTCGCCTCCAAGCAGGTAGATCGGCTGCACGACGATCATGAGGAGGACGGCGCCGCCGAAGAGCAGCGCGGCCTCTCTCTGTCCTTCGCGAAGCGACCGCAGCCCGAACAGCACCAGGATCATGAGGCTGGTGAAGGCAACGACCTGAGTCGGCATGAAGGGCCAGGTGTTGTAGTTGAAGTAGGCGATCGGAGCCGCAAGAGCCACGATGGACGGCGTCGGAACGAAATCCTGGAGAGCGTCGAAGAGGCGGCTCCTCGGCCCGAAGTAGACCATGAACGGGACCAGCATCAGCACGGCCCATGTCCCGGTCCGGTAGACGCTGTGGACCGGCGTCGTGAAGAAGTTGTGGAGGTTCACCTCCCCCTGCCGATTGCCCGCAAACGACTCCGGGGTGGAGAAGCCCAGGATCCGCTGGAACCATGAGACTCCTTCC
>Ga0210040_10006555_pt1 | contig 14455 bp, 5 predicted proteins | sample CryGeyCG12114_NA_FD_185462 | JGI IMG/M metagenome (GOLD analysis project Ga0210040, IMG submission 185462) | Groundwater microbial communities from aquifer - Crystal Geyser CG19_WC_8/21/14_NA (SPAdes) (version 2) | ecosystem: Environmental > Aquatic > Deep subsurface > Groundwater | place: USA... | reverse complement strand
GAGCAACACAAAAAATCAACGTTAATTTAGCTTTGCTACACTTACAATTCATTGAAATATTTTATTACTGTATATAATGCATGATTTCCATATTTAATTACTTAATGAAGTGTAAAATAGTTTGGTAGCAAACTGAACTAACTAACTAGCTAGCAAGAAAATTGCTCGGCTTGTACATACATTACATAGAGATTAGCACAACACGTTTGGCTTCCAATAAATGCTCATAGGGGACGCCTATGTAGTAGCAGGTCTAAGGTCGCAATCAAAACCGAGCAAATGCATTTTATATGCATGGGCTTTACTTTGAATCCAAGCCGTAGTTATAGTTAGTTAGTTAGTTTTACTACATAGGGGAAATGTTAGTTATAAAGTTAGGAGTTTGCATGGAAAGTGAGCTCATGGGATTTGTTGTGTAGATATAGAGCATATACTACACACACAAGAGGCTCTTGACTTGACTGCACCATGGAGTTTTTTTGTGTTCACTCACTCACTACTAGCTGAAGAGCATGATGAATTTCACATAGGATTTTTTGGGGAAATGGGTGTACAAGTGGGTGTTCTACTCCACCTTTGGGATAGTAGGGTGGTTCCATGACCATGATATTTGCTCCGTTGGCCTACTCCATCCAGAATGCGTACTTTTGTTTGGGCGTGACATTTGAGGGCAGAGCGGGGCGTGCTAAGAGATACACCTACATCAATACGTCTTTAGCCACCCCATCATTTTGACCGCCTAACCACCCCTTTACAACTAGCCAACCTATCTCACTCACTCTGTGTGCACGATTTTTGCTCTGTAAGACCCAAGTCTTTTTATTTCCCATTTTGAGCCGGTGGTTCGGGATCCTACCTCTATCATTTATTGTAAGCAGGGATATTAGGTACTTATTTACTTTGCTCTCAGCCAGTTTGTTGGGAAATGCGAAAAAACCGAATCTCAGCTCCTTTACTTGTAGTTAGTTACTATAATATAAACATTATGAGGTACCCGCACTCACTCTCACACACATAACGTAATGTTTATAGCAGTTTGTTAGTTAGTTACATACTAATTGTTACGTTTGTAGGCTCTCTTAAGGTGGTCAAAATATCATCCTATTCTGCATGCTATTATTATCCTCGAGAGACTGAGAGCTAACTATATCCAACTACGTAACTATAGTTAGACATTGGTCAGTTAAGCTACCTGGTTCGGGTTAAGTAGAAAGACTCATCATCAAATCTAATCAAATGAGCTCGAACCGTCTCCATGTGTGTGTGTACACAAATTCAGCTATATAGAGTTTGCCCAGTTAGTTTCCCATGTTAGGGGATTGGGGAGTGCAATAAGGAAAGCGAGTTAGTTGCTTACTTGTATTGCAAGTACTACTGCTGCTACAGAACAACTACCCTGGCAAACAAGTTGGTCCCAATCATTTGAGTATATACAGTGAGCCATAAAGTATCATTAGGAGGTTGCTCCTTGTGTCCGTAATCTTCTCAAGATACCCTCAATTTTAGGGTGCCAACCATATATTATCATAAAAAGTGGACAACCATAAGACAACGCACCTAACAATTTGCAATTATTGCAACCTGGACTAATAGTGGTGTGATACAATCATCATCACACTTATTACTATCATCAGTGTTTCCTTTTTGGAAAACAAGATTTTTTTCTCTATACAAAGTGTCTGTGTGACAAACAAACTTGTTCTTGGCGAAAATACTGGAAAATAGCAATCTTATATCTTACATGGTATCTAGCTAAAGTGAATTAAGTAACTAACTAACCACTGTTATTGCCTACTGGCTACTACTGCTAACTATACGTTGGTTTGTTTTTCTTCTGCACGTGGAGTACATTAAAAAGTGTATTTTTGACAAAAACATTGTGTTTGTTATTCCCTGGAGAATTTGGGTTACACAAGCCAATTAACTCATCCACTGTACTTTTAGCAGCCAGTTTTCCTTCGGTCACTAGTGTGAACAAATCGTCTGCTCTATAGCAAGTTAGTTTGTTTCAAGCTCCACTGCTAATTGATATTATTGCCCCTTGTCTACATAATGTGTAATCAAATCATCAGTGGGAGCAGTAAGCCATATCATTAAGGGGCAGAGAAGACCAGCCTACTACTACTAAGAACTAGCACTTTGTAACTCAAGTTTGACGTTAAAAATTGCAACGTGTTAACTAGTTGGTGTGCAAATTTTTTTGAACCCTCAATTCATCATCCATCATCATCAATGAGTAGGCACCCTGGGTCGTCGTGTCAGCAGCAGTCTAATTGAATCCAAAAAGGAATTCATATTCCCTCCCATTGTTATTTTACGTACTCGCTGTGCAAACAAACAATAACTTTCACACTCCAATTCACCCATTTGTTGTATTTTGTCTTCAGTCATCACAACAAATTAACTTACCACCAGTATTTATATACAGCTATTAGTAGGGGCAATTAAATCGAATCGATTCCTTAATTGCTTCGTTCAACTTATCCTGGGTGCAAATAGTAAATTCGGCGTGCAAACAATAACTGAAGGTGGAAATTTGTGCTCATGCTTTTTGTAGTACATACAAGCAACTGAGAAAAAAATTCAGCAAAGTTAACTATAATTAGTGACAATGCTGACCACAGATATAAACCCGGCTGTACGGCCCGATATTTATTCCCATGCTCATGCACATATGAATGTGCACAATCAAAATGCATTACTAGAGCATCATCATAGGGCGGTAAGAAAAAATTATTTTCTCATAGTTAGTTAGTTAGTTAGTTAGTTTCTATACCCGGATTATGTTGTAAAACGTAAAACTTATGGTTAAGGTGAGAATCCAAGATAATCTGAATTGAATGGATAATGATGTAGGATTATTTTTGTGTTAACACTTTGTGACAGGTAACATGCATAACCGTGTAGTTAGTTAGGGTTATAAAGTAGTTTTCGGTGAGTTAGTTATTTGTAGAAAAGGAAAGATTTCCCACAAAACGATCCTTGGGTGGAAAGAAAAAGACAAACATTCTTGGACAATTGGGTGGCAAAGTTACACAATAGGAAAAACACCTTTGTCCTGTGGTATGTCCACAATATAGTCAGTAATATATGGCTTGTACTATAAGTAACTACTACTGTAGTTAGTTAGTAGTAAGTTTTTGTAAGTTACCCACTAACAACTAAAGTAATAATAATAAATGGAGCTCTAACTACATCCTTTTCCTATTGTAACCCAGTGTGTAAAAATGTGTGTACAAAAGTTGTAAAAGTGCCGAATCTGGTACTTGAACTTGACATTTGTACATACCATTAGGCTTCTTGTTATTCGAGATGGGTTTCCTTTTTCCATGAAAAATGGAAATCTGAGGCACCCTACTGGGCACCTTCTTGGGCTCCCTGTAGATCCAGCTTCATCACCTTTCTTAAACATTCAAATGACCAATTGCTCACATTTTATCTCCCTTCTGAACTAAACTATACCAAATCCTCTTTACTTGCTCACTTATACACATTACAATCCAATAAGAATCTAATCAAAAGCCAAGAAGAAATCTACCAGTACTAATTAACTAACTTACTATAACTTCCTAACTAACTATTATTGTATGTGTAGCATATCCACTCGAGCAAACATTAGCATAGATTCAAGTACCAGTGAATACTAATGCAAAAAATAATGGACATAATATACATATAGTCAGTCTATAGTACGCAATAATGATGCTCTTGATAGCACTAAAGGGAAGACCACAGACCACGTAATGAATAATTCAGCACATAAAATCCCATAAGCAGCACGCGTTTCTAGCTCAGTCAGAGGAGTGGAGCATCATTCATAAATAATTAACTAAATGCTTTCTCTTGTTTACTATATAGTAACTTGTGGTCATCTCCGCATTTGCATATTATTATTTCCTCCCTGCTGGTCCTCCCTTGAAGCACAAAGACAAACTTGTTAAAAATGCACTCTCAATCCAAGTCATTTAAATTATGTTAATTTATTAATGAAATGATAGTTGTCGTCATTTAGATGGAATAGAAAGTGATAAGAATTCGAACACAGTTTTTTTCACTGGCCATAAAAATCATTGCATGATGATGATAGTTTAGAGCCTATGCAGTTTGAGTTGTTTGATTATCACATTTTGTACTGGCTCAATCGATTGAGCTCGCATGTGTGTTTGTGTATACGTTGAACGAGACGAGTGACTGGAATATTATTGTTATGTACCAAGTTTGGTTTTAGGGCGAGTTGAGTTTAGTGGATAGACTGAATGAATGTATAAAATTTGAGCGCATTCACACCACACGCATGAACATAAAGCATAAAAGTGGAGATGGGAGAATAAGGTTGGCTCCAAAAAAGCTTCACTCACCTGGAACCAGGCTTGACTGACTGACTGACGTACTTGGCTTGACTGACTTGTCTTCATAAAAAAATTTTGTTACACAAAAATTGTTTTGTAAAAAAAAGTAGAGTCGATAATGAGCTCGTCACATGCGAACTCTTTGTATAGTTTTGTAGACTAATATGTGAGTATATGAACGAATGGATTGCTTTGGATTATTTATCAAAACACTTTGAGAAAATGCAATGAATTGGTATTGAGAATGAAATGGTTACTATCGTGTATGGTTCCCTCATTATAGTATGGTGTTGGAATGCAAAACTACTGCACCCACAGAGCCAATTAATCAAAATTAAAATAATTGCTCCCCTGCTAATTATAATTTCGTTAACTTGCAGTAATTGAATTCCAAGAGGCTGAAAAAGTTGCACTGGAATCATTATAATAAGTCATTATTGCGATTTGTTATATGATAATTTATATAGTTGGTTAGTTAGTTAATAAGATTGTTATGGAATGATTTTTTTGCTATTTTTTCCGGAATTTGGAAGAGATAAATGTATCTAAACTAATTTTAGCTCAATTAGGCTGTACTTGAGTAGATTCTTCACCTTGTCATTTCCTTGTGTTGACAGTGCGAGGTCAAGGGTCAACAAAAAACAGAACCTTAGCAAGTTAGTTAGTTAGTTAGGGAGACGAAGGGGAAAAAATCTTAAATTTTCTTCCTTTGACTCAATGTACAAAAATCCTTTTCGGTTGGCAGTATAGCTCGTTCATTTTTTACTTACAGTTATACGTTTCATCTGCTGTCTGCACTTTTTTGTTCTCTAGAAAACATAGATACATGTATACACGATGATTATAAATAATGCGTTTCTTGGAGCACCCTTTTGTCTGACTAACGGGCCCAAATTTTCGTTTTGTTCTATATTTACGTAATGATGAGACATGATAAGAAACTTGTGAGGATTAAATTATTCATAAAATGATTTGTCCGAAAGGAACTGGACTTAATGAGTTTTATCAGACGACCAAGCATGACGTGAAAATAAATAGTTTTGTATCTCCTTTTCCAAATCCATGTCATATAATGAGTGTACGTGCCCAGACTTTTTACCAAACATTTAAGTTCTGAAGAAAAAAACATATTTTGTATGTTAAAATTGTATTAAAGACTGTGAAACAACAGCTAACTAACTGGCATTTTGACAGCCTCTCGGTAGTTCCAGCGGGGGGAATGAAATTGAAAAATTTTAATCTCACCCAACTTATCATTGCACTATTTTCATCTCCTTCACTCATCAAGCATGCATTGCATAGGGATTTTGAAATGTTCTGTTAGCAACTCGAGAATTCATCTAGAAAATGAATAATTTCAATGCAATTACAACGGACAGTCTAAATTCTGATGCTTATTCACGCATTTCTTTTCAGTGACACTAAAAAAGCTCGAGTGAATAGAATACTTGAGTTAGTTAGTTTTCCTGGGGCAATTCTTATTGTGATCATAAAATGTGGGTGATGATAATAATAATGAGGACAAGAGTCTATATTTAGTTTGGTGCACACAAGATTATTTTATTGAGGGCTTGTCGTTATATTTTTTGGTGGGAGGCAAACCAGCTGCAATGTTAGTTAGTTAGTTCATTTCTATCACCCACGCTTTGTCAAAAGTGCCAGAGCTCTAATATTTTTCCCATTGACTATCTGCTACTAAAAAATGGTTGGTGTTGTCGTTGTGAACTCAAATCACACACACACATATGCGGAGTAGAGTGCTATAGAATACCCTTATCCCTTGTTTTACACTATATGGAGTGAATTTTTTATTTAACACTTGAACACTCGCATCTCACTCATCATTATGTATGAATGTGTGTTTGACATGCAGGTGGGTGAGTCCAATGATGTGTCACACTCTCAAAATGGTCTCAGTATTATTTCCAATAAGGGAACCAAACTTTGGGAAGCACCTACGGAAAAAGAAATTTTGGTAAGCAAAGTTTCCTCCATATTGTTCGCTCACATCCCTCAGTTACATTTACAATAATATTAATCTAATATTATGCGGTTAAAGTATTTATAATAGTAACTAATTTTTTTTACACAAACCTCTCTGCACGTTTTACGTGGTCTGACCAAATTTTTTCTAGTAAGAAATGATGTGCTCATAAAATTAATTCCATAGCTAATTGCATAACTCAGGTATGCATAAAGTTTGTGGTATTGGAAATGTGAACCATTCATTATAATGCCTCCAGCATTGTTTTATGCATGAAAAGCTACCTAGGTGTCCTTCAATGGTAAACCAGTATAGGACTCTTGTGTGTGAACAAGGATTCTTACATAAAAGGGCAACAAGAAAATGCCACAAAATTTAGGGCTGGATTCGTTGAATCCATGTTACGTAATCTACCTGAATACATTCAGTCACCATTATCATCTAGAATGATTATATTTCCACTCTTTTTTCATGTCTATGCTGTGTCTCTGGAAATAATAATCGTAATCTGCAGACAGTCGTTGCTCACAAAGCGTGACAACTTCCACCACATGCATACCAACTTATGTACATGAGTTGAGTGGATTCTATAGGTTCGTAAAATAATGGCGAAAATATAAAAGTCCAAGTGTGCGTGCACTGTGTACATTTCCATGCATTACTTACTATATGTTCCAGTGAGTTGAGCCATTCCAGTTTCTATTGTACTACGATTGGAATTCTTTATGACCGATTGTGTTCCATTATTTCCATGCGTTGTGTCGTTGTACTATGTGTGAGCAATCAGAGTGATTTTTTAAAATGTCCGATTTCTAACCCAGCCAGATGAATAAGTTAGTTTGCATAAAAATGAGCCTATTAGTTAGTTAGCTACCATTGCGTGTGTATTGTTATCATATTAAATTGATAGTAGACACAACAACAAGCTCTAGGGTTTGAATAAATGATGTATACAGGGGAAAATATTGAAAAAATATTGTATTCAATGTTTAGACTACATAGCAATGGTGTTTTTTATGTTTGAATCCAAAGGGTTTATGATACGAAATAGTTAGTAGGTATCCATGCATAAACCGTATTGGTCAGGTAGATTTTCTATTGCATTTATACATTGGGTTGGTAGTAGGTAGCAGAAGAGGAATTAATTCAGGTGATAACCGAATCCTATGTAATGCACACTTCTTTCTTTGGCATATTCCCTTTGATGTGAAGCCGCCCATATTTAGTTAGTTAGTGAGTGAGTGAAGCCTTTTGAAAATCGGATGAGTAGACATGCAGAGGCTCGATTCCAATGCACCTACTATACACATATGGTATGGGATTTTTTGGTGGTAATGTAAAAGCTGTGTCATTTCTGTATTGATATTCTACAGCCACTGGTTTTGTTCGGGATCCTTGGGCATTTATCATGTATCATTAGATTTTTCATTTGGGTGTGTGGGAGCAATATTGTATTCATTTCGGCATTGTGTGGTTCCGGCCGTATTCATGGAAATAAATTCATTTGTTTCACTTTTGTATGAACACTCTTCAAGTAAATGTAGATACAGGCATTTAAAATCTGCCGGAATTTTACTTCATTGCTATTCTTCGTTTGTACCAAAACCATATTGTTTTACCGATGTGACAATTTTTTGTCTCACGTATGAACACTTGAAAAGCTTCGAATGATAGGATTGGGGAGGTTTAGAAAAAAGGATTGTTACCTGGGCCCACTAATTTCAACCATACGTAAGGTTGTATAAGTCTTGAGAAATGATGAAATTTGATATTGTTGTTGCTCATCCAAAATGCCGCTTCCCCTGCAAAAAATATGGAGACATAATATGCCGGGCGTAAAATACAAGAGCAATTTTCGCACTACTATGTATTTCAAATAATGTAAATGTCATATAAGGAGCAACAAATATTGGACTCTAGTTTCGATAATAGTTACGTTTAAATTGAAAAAAAACAAGATCGTGATGGGAAAATAAGATGAACGTTAATGTTAACCTAAGGTTAGTACGTGAACAAATGTATTGCCACTCATTTAGTTTTTATCTTTCCCTTTGAACAATGGCCAAAGCCAAATCAACACATCCATTCCATGAAATGTTCCGCAGTGAATGTCAGTGAGTGACGGACTGTGAGTGACTGAAACACTATTAAAGCAAAGTTTGAGAAGAAAAAGCATTTTCTCTGTCTGTTCATTCCTGTCAAAGTAGTGAGTCCGTATTTTGAAATGTTGTTGAGAGAACTGGTCAGACCAACAAGTTCACTCATCATCATCTTTTTCCCTTCACAAATGAATCCGTGCATCTCCCATTAAAATCGAAATTGGGATACTTTCCCAAACCTTTACATTTCATTTTCACAAAAAACAAACTTTACCAACTTGCAAATTAAGCCTGTCATTACCGTATTGATATGGATTTGTCTCAATATTTATAGATTGTCTGTTCAATTTCTATATGAATTTCATATTGGCATCACCATATTTGAAGATTAACGGTAGTAACTTACCTAAAAGTAATAATACTGACTGACTTGACTGACTGAGCCAACCAAACGGCTACTAACTTCCATTATGATGATGAATCCTGTAGAAAAAACATAAGGCGCACATGGTCGACTTTTTCTATCATAGCTTTGATAACTGACTAACTAACTGCGTACGTGTATTATGGGGATGGAAATGATGAGTAGTGTAATGTGTTGTACAGCATGGTGGCGTCAACGCATTCTTTGGAAATTGGATTGAGGTAGTCTATGTAATCTTGTAGTAACCAACTAACTAACTATATGAGATGAGTGGCGAGTCACAAAGTTTGACCGGGTGGGCTCCTTTTTTACATGCAGTAAGTTCATTTGGTCAAGAAGATCCAGTCATCACATACGATTATTGAGCCCAGTCGGCTGTATAATCTTATATAGAGAATAGGATTCTCAAGCAATTTTGGAGCTCCCAAAAATTTCTTGTGTTTGAATATGGCAAAAATGCATTGTATGTATTAGTTAGTTAGTTCACTAATGCACAATACAATGTGTATGTAAGGAAAAGTCAAAATTTGTTCGTTGCTCACGTTAAGTAGCTAACGATGCGTCCGCTTTGTTCATTTTATGTGTATCCAGTGTACAGAGTAAAACATTATGAGTTTGGTTGGGAAAGAAACGGAAATTACACACATTTATGTTTTTGCCGGCTTGTAGGGTTCGTCCAAATTGAGAGAATTCAAGTTGAACTCACAACTCTAGTAACTAACTAACTAACTAACTACTGACTTTTAATGGTAGGAGAACATACACAACAAATTTTTTCTTCCTCTAATTTCCTCTCGGGGATTTCTATACTATTTACCAACTTGTTAGTTAGTCATACTTGCTTGCATTTGCCCTCGTCCGTATAGTGAGTAATAATAATTGGATTGTTTCAAAGTTGTTAACGTCACTTTCGCTGAATTTGATAATCTCTATTGTTTTCTGTATGTTTATCATGCTGTCAGTATTAGTTTGTACAAATATTTTAATGAATTTCTTACCAACCAAATCAATACTGGATTACATATCGTGTGATCACCAAGAGCTTATGGGTTTAAGCAAGCCATTTTTCATATTTACAATACTGTCAATTTAGTTGATTGGTTGCTGGTAACTTACTTACTTACTGACTAAGCAAATAATAACCTGTTTTAAAATCTAGGCTAGTGGATAACATGAATTCCTAAGAAATCTTATCACAATCTTTGTACTAACTAAACAATGTCACGTCTAATATTCTAAACGAAATTTTGGCATTCAATCATATTTAACAAGTACTAATATTTCAATAATAAAAATGGAGCAACAACGGTATAGGGTGGAAAAAGGAAGTCTCACCGTATCTTATTCTTGAAGAAAAAGGTAGCCTTAGTTAGTGTAGATTGAATTTCACTTTCTTTCATGATATTCTTCTAAGTTGGACCTTTTTACATATACAGTAGGTAAGATGGTGCATTTAACATTGGTATACGTTGTATCTAGGAAGTGGAAATGTAATCTAGCCTAAGCACAGTGTGTTGTATTGCTAATCTCTTTTGAGGAGGATTGAAAACTACTCCCCTGTTTCAGGGCTCAACACAAATGTGAATGGGATTTGCGAGCTTAAGTTAGTTAATGCTTTTGTGTGTATAAGGAGGATAAGACAAGTGATCTTTTGGAACTCCTTAAACAACCACTAGGATTATCATTATTGAATAATATGAGAGAGCTCACAAAAGAAGAGGGATTTACCTCTCACACTCGACAATAATAATAATAAGGGATGTGTAGTGGAGGATTTGATTTCATTCACTGTGAGAGAATCTGGTAATCTTAAGATGTGAAAAAGAGCAATGTGGATTTTAAATCTTTTGTGCTGAAATTTAGTTGTTAAGTAAGTAAGTGGGAATATCTTACCCTGAAATAAAATACAACAAAATTTGATGTAATTGTTTGTTAGATACAGGTTGAAGTTTATTGTTGCATGTTTTTAATCTTAAATGGTGGGTAGTTGGGTTATTGTTCGCATAAGGAGAATTTTTCGATTTTAGAGGTAAAAAATGAAAAAAAAATATTAGTTGGTAATGAATTTGACTTGAATAAATGAGATAAACTCAAATAAAATATGGGATCAGGGTATAAGGAAGAGATTTAGATTTGTTCCGCCGCTCAAATGGAGAAAAAATGCATTTCAAACTACGCCTACTAATTTTTCAGGGATGCCATACTTTTTCCAATCTACCGAGAATCTTAAATTGCCACATCATTATGGACTAACTAACTAACTAACTAAAGAATGTTTTTTTTCGCTCTCATTTTCTTCAACTTTGACTTGTGTGATTGACTTTGCAAAATAATCAAATACTAACTGTACATGCAATTCGATTCGGTGAGAGGAACTTGCAAAAAATATTCAATTAGTGAAACATCTTTGGATACAGTAGTTAGTTGGTCCTTCCCTCCCTCCTTATTGCCTTATTAACAAGCTAAATAAAAAGGGGCATAATTTTCTTGTGAAAATTCTTGTAATTTTCAATATAATTATTGTAATCCAAGGCATAGGAGGATGAGCCATTGTAATTACAAGTCATATATATCTTTTAGATGAGATTCGCGTGAGCAGGTAATAAATTATTGTGACGAGGTGAATTTTTTTTCAGCCAGACTAATTACGATATCTGATAGATAGATTAATATGCTGCTATAGACAGAGGCGTGTATAGGTGTGCAAGAAACATATAAAGCATGAATGAATACGTTTGTCTCAGAATTCATCTATTTATCATCGAAACCAGTTTCACAATCTTCCAATAATGCAATGTTAAAAATATGTGAGCATTTAAAAGTTCGTCTGAAAATAACGATTTCATACTATAAACTTTATCGTCATCATAAGTTGAATTAATTTCAAGCCGGATGATAAGTTAGTTAGTTTGTAGTTTCCAACTTCTATTCATTTCATAATATACAGATACTATCTGAAAGAGCAGTATTAAATCATATGTATGGTGGAAAGGAATTAGTTAGTTAGTTAGTTAGTTACACTATATACTATGCGTAGTAGGTTCAGCCATCTTGGTTTATCTTGTTGTTAGTTAGTTACCTCCATACTGACTGGATGGCTTATAATAATAATGCAGAGTGTAGCTAGTGAGTGAGAAGAACATCATATATTTTTTACTTGGTCTTGATTAGTTCTACTCTTAAGTAGTGAATCATGATTGGATATAATGTTGTCGTGCTGGGGAAATCATCTTATACAGAAAAGAGGTACAAACTCGTTTTCCAGCCAATGCGTCGCTACAAAAGGAATTACAATGAGCAATTTAGTCGGAACGAGTTTCATTCCAGTTGGGTCTTTACATATTATCCAAATGATATATTAAATTCTAGAGTTTGTCTACAAAATGAGTCTAAAATACAATATTCATATGTAGTTGTACCAGTTTGTTACTAAGATATTCATTTGCACATAACTTTATGAAAAAATGGAATCTTTAGATTCAATTTATTGTATTTCTGTAACTAAATTATGCATATTGTATTGTAAACATATGGCATACTTTTGAATTTCAGTCAGTAAACTAACCATAACGTAAAATTTTACTAAACCAGTAAAAAAATGCTTAAAAAGCTCACTAAGGGTGCTTGTAGACTGCGCATCGTCACCCCAAGTCATAAATTAGCATTGAATTACATCTGTCCCATTAGGAAGAAATGAATGACTGTGTGAATTGGGAAAAATGTACAGATAATGATGGCAAGGGTGAAAAATGATAGCTTTATTTTTTGCAATATAATAACCTTATGACTCTTCTGCCCAACTAAAGGTTACAAAATTAGCATCCCTATGTGAAAGTCCTATTACTTATACACCAAGTAAGTAATTCAATATGGTTGATGATAGGATTTCATTTCACTTCGTACTTCTCACTTTGATTCGCCGTCCAACTAACATTTACACAAAACTAAGTAGCCAGTTTTGTATCTGTAATTGTATGCAGTGAGTAATAAGTCAAGTTCTCTCACTCAGTTCTCAGGCTTCACTCACTGGTTATAAAAAAGGTGCCTACCGCGGATAATATTGTAATGTTATTCGATATGAGAAAGAACCGTGCGAGTTTCGTACCGACGATATGCCGGATGATCACAGACTAATTATCCTATTACATAGTAGTCTGCCATGCTATTGTACTTTGAGTGAGATGTTTGTAATCAATTGTAAATCTTTTTTTTCTTACTGCATAATATAATATCAAATGTCATGTTATCGACCCGTGGTAGGTAGGTATGTAGGTACGTTTTTTCCAACCGTATTTTGCTAAAAGGCCAGTTGAGTGGATTTTGCAAAGTCCATGGGGAGAAATGACTGTAGTACAATGCCTGCTGTGAGCACAGGGTCTCTCCTTATGGGCATGTCATTAGCTGTGAGAGTTTGAGGATGATTTGTGTCTTTTTGGCGGTCGGTAGGTCTGTAACCCAGCGGGAGTTGGACATGAATGGCACTTTCCACAGCCTATAGCTCTATTTACACCGACTGACTGTGTAGTTAGTTAGTTCATGAACGATTCCCCATTTATCTATTTGGATATAGTAGTGCTAGTGAATGTGTACTTTGGCTGGGGAGGGTTCTAAGTAACTATATAAGTTGACTTGGTTTGGCTAGTGGTGTCGCTGAAAATCTCCCCAAACTCTAGTTTGCTCTTTGAACCGATCATGATGATGACATAAAATGTGTTTTCAGAGATTTATGTATGTTTGTAATGGAGATTGGTTCTCGGGTCGACCGCATTTGAATTTTATTTGGTTTGGTACATAAGTTAGTTACGACTTGCGTTACAATTTGTTTTCTTTTATTGGGTTATGCTGTAAGTATACTCTATTGGAACACGTTTTAATTCATTTTAGCCAGTCAGTTATAGTAGTGTGTGCAGCATTGACGAGATTGAGTGAATAAATTATCTTTTCCCGGGTAGATATACTGAAAGGGTTGAATGTTGGTGAAGAAAAGAGGAGCATTTTGGTCTCAAGTTATCAAATGACGAGTCTTTTTGGTCCATATATCTTGTGAGGGAACGGGGACCAATTATATAGACAGGAAATGTGAACCTACGTAGGGTCATGTGTCTAATTAGGGGGAAATTTGTCCTATGTACATTGTTTACGACAGAAAATACAAAGTCACGAGCTCAAACTGGTCCTTATGCTCTCTTTTTACTTGGAATGCAAATTTCACTTAACATTGTTTCACTCATTTTCTTTCCAAAGGGGGAACGCGGTGATAGCAAACTATGCTGTCTTTTTCATCCACCATGACATAGCGCACATATTTTATGTGGCATATGCTTACATTTCAGTCTCTAACTAACTAACCAACCAACCAGCGATAAATTAGGATATGTAGCAATTTCTTGCTGGAACTATCAACTGTCAATATATTTTCCAAAAGTAACCAAGTGTGAAGTTGAAGTTAGTTAAAAATGTTTCAATTGTAGATGTTTCCTCCAATGCATGTTACCAAATACATCGTATTTTCCATGCAGATGGAAAAATTTAACGCTATGCATGCATGCTGTGTCTATCTAAAAGCAATATCTCATGACAATACTGTATACCGATAGAA
>Ga0210040_10006554_pt1 | contig 14457 bp, 7 predicted proteins | sample CryGeyCG12114_NA_FD_185462 | JGI IMG/M metagenome (GOLD analysis project Ga0210040, IMG submission 185462) | Groundwater microbial communities from aquifer - Crystal Geyser CG19_WC_8/21/14_NA (SPAdes) (version 2) | ecosystem: Environmental > Aquatic > Deep subsurface > Groundwater | place: USA... | reverse complement strand
ATGATTCAATTTGCGATTGCAAGTTGGTGAACAGAGAAAGACTAGCTGATGAGACTACCGAAAAACGATAAAAACCCCTAATTATTATTACTGGTTTTTTGTAATATTAATATAAATAATTCCTTATAACCCGGCTTCGTCGGTATACCCTCTTGCTGAGGTTTATTTGGTTAGTTAGTATGTTAAAATCCATTTGTGTACATAGCCTAAAAACTATAGCTAAAAATCCCCTGTTGGGTAAAGAAATCATGTCAGTAGATTGCTATTACTGGCTGGCTATCTGGCTTGATTTTTCAACCTCGTGCATAGGGGTACACTGTATGTATGGTATGAAAAACAAGAGGTTTGACACGACTCCTCGTGGGGTTTGCAAACTTGACTGGGCCACATTGTAATGTACATGCATAAAGATGATGAAATATGAATGTTGTGCACACAACATGCCTGTATGTATGCATGGGTACATAATGGAGTAGATAAAAAAATACGCCAAGAGAGAAAGTAAGTTACCTCGTTTTTTTACTACTTTGGTTGCTTCCCCTGGAAATGAAAAATGCACCAGTGTTTGCACAATCTCAGGAGAAGATCCCATTTTCTTCAAAATCAGAGTTCATAGATTCCTCCCCAAAAACAGTATTTATGTCCCCATTACAGTTTTTGCCCACCGTCTATGTGTATCCAACTATGTGAACAATTATAATTAATACTCCATTCACTTTAACAATCTTGGTTACTCCAGTCTGTGTGCTCATCAGTCTCGCAGGATAGCTAAAACTAAAACTAGATAAACCGAATTGGGTGCAAAAATCCGATGCATTTGGTTTGGATTCACCAATACATAGATTCCTATAAGTTCCTCCCAGAGTGTCCAGTGTAACAATGGATTTCCTGAGGAGCGAATAAAAAAATGTCATATTTGTTCCATGTAAATAAAGGAGGCAAATGAACCACTGTGTTCATTCCATTACTAAAGTTAGCACATTTTATGGATGAGTTTTCCCCGTTATGATTATCATGTGCACTATGGAAGAGGAGTTGTAAAATGGGGCATAATATGATCGTTTTGAAAAAACCCAGACTGACTGACTGACTGACTAACTGAGAGAGCATTACATAGGAATGAGTGCAAGTTACGTTTCTTTATGCATGAAGGAAGGGTAGTTGTTTAGTTTTGTTTTTTGTTTTACGAACTCATAGGTGCCATCAAAAATGAAAAGTGTGAGAGACTCGCACACTATAGAGCATACTATACTATACGTGGTAATAAAAGTAAAAGTAGTGAGAGTACATGCACATGCATGAATGTAGTGAGGAAAATAATGGCCATATAAGTTGAGCAATCTCTCATGGGGAACATCAACAATAACGAACAAGGCGAAACTATATTGGCCTTTCTTAGTATTCCACTTGTTCTCATGTGTGTCGTGTGATCCCATGCTATTTCGGGGGACATGAAGAGTTTTTTTTTGAAAAATTTCTCAATTTGGCACCAAAATTATGGCTTAAATTTGTTATTACCTAACCAACTAACTAGCAGTCTGTTTCAAATGGACAGATTTGGGAATACAAGAAAGCTTGTGTGCGGCTGTAACTACTACCACCTATGTTATGTATAGCATGTGTATAGTTAGTTAGTTAGTAGTAGTACAAGTGAGTGGGAAAATACCTCCTACTGTTATTATCATCCTCATCATCTCGCAATATATTTAGTATGTTGTCTGGAAAAAACTCTTTTTCTTTGTTGGTGTCAAAGGAACAAATCCTATGACTTTGCTCCCTAATGTGTTTTTCGTTCCCATGTAATGCAGTAGTTAATATTTACCATTTCATTTGTATACATGGTAGCCCCAGCAGCTACACATAGTAGTATACTACATTTGCACGGAGGTAGGAGAGACCATCTTGTAAGCATGTGATTTTCCCAAGTCACCAAACTTTTTTCATCTCTGTGACACACATCCAGTAGTAGTGAGAACTTTATGTCTTATTCATACACTGGTTCTTTTGATTTATTTGGCCAAAAAATGTGCTCCTACTTGGGTGAATGGTAATCAACGGGATTTCAACGGCCCTGTATGTGTTTACTTTTTTTTTAGATGGGGATGATGAGGCTTGTACTTACAAGTTGGCTGGTGACAGCAAAGAGTAATTTATTTGGCTTTCTGTGTACAGTAGAGGTATCTATGTACGTTTGCGTGTGCACATTTGAATAGGGCTACCACAGGGATTAGTTTGTATGCAAGAGCTAACGATGGAAGTCTTTCTTAAGAAAAATGTCGTCTATATGATTTCCATGTTACACAGAAGTAGAAATTGAAAAAGTACAAAAAAATTTAGACGTATGGGTATAGGGCGTAGTAATTAGTGAGTTTAATACACAATTCAATATAAAAATCAAAAGAAATTCGCAATTGCACTGTTTTTTTTCATCTAACAGAAAAGAAAGCGCTGACTTTAGGGATTTGTCTTGAAAACTTTTGGATTCCAATCAAGTCAGAAGTGGTTTATTTTGTGGGCAACATTTTCTTTGGTCCTTGTAGAATTGGTTTGGTTCTGGCAACAAACGAACCAGGACCGTTTTGCATATTAAATTCCACTTAAAGTGGAGCCCTAATTTACGAGCTTTAATTGCCTGCAATGTAGTTTGCCTTCTTTGCTACAGTGGACCATATTAATTCCATGAATAAGCTCCTACTAAATTATATGTGTGAGTGTAAAGTGCCATTGGGTTGGCTTGTATGTAATGGACTAGCAAACTAACTGGTGAGTCAGTTAGTTTCAATGGGCGGAAATGAGTTTCAAGTTGAAAATAATAAATCTACCAATCGTTCTGTTCAGAATTTAGTACGGAATGTTTAAGAATGCGAATCTTGTCTGGAATCAAGATTAACTGCCTTTTATCTAACAAGCCTACCAAGTAGCTATAAACAATGGCTTTAAAAAAATTATTCACATTCAATTTAAATGTACATGGCCATAAAACATCTTTTTTTTTCAAACAAGGAAACAAGATGAAGCAGTTTTACAGACACGCACTCCTATTTTTTACCCAAACGTTTGAGATTTTCAATGAAATGGGCTCCACATGTGAACTAATGGCAGATTGTTTACATTTTTGCATAATTTATGACCCCGTGAATTGGATTCTATAGATTCCAGCAAACGTTTTGTCTTTTAGCCCGATACAGGGCATATGTACCCGTGCCACTTTTTTGGTGTATCCACGATAGCTTTTAAACGCTTTGGCACCAACTAATTGACTTCAAATTTTGTACTCGTTTAGATAACACAAAAGAACCAAGAGGGATTGCAGATTGGAACCATTGGAAAAGTTTCACATTGTTTTTATGCGAATAAGTAATGTTCATTGTGAAAATTTCAATAATCGAATGGAACGATTAAATTCACATAAACATTTGTTTGCGGGAATTAGATCTCAATACTATTTATGTGGTGTAATATGTTTTCAGTTACTACTCAAACTATCATAAAGCCGTGCATTTGGTAACCAGACACAGACCAAGACGATTTTTTTTGTAAATAGCATAAAATTCAGTTAAAAATAAGATTTTCCATGATTTTTATCTCAAAATAACCTAATGGTACACATATTGAAGCTAAACTTTTACTAACTAAGCAAATTGAAATGCTTCTTTCGCCAGAATTACCCATCATTGCCACGTAACTATTAGAGATCAATAGCCACAACTGACAACAGTAAAGTAAGACACATCAAGCTTTAGTTTAAGCCACAAAAAACACCAAAATTGTATTTTTCAATAATTTTTGTCCTGTATTTGAAATCCAAGACAACAGTATGTCAATTACAATGCTACCACACTGATCCACAGTCTAAGCAGAAACACAAAAGTTATAGCGTGAGAAAAACTTTTACGCGAAATTAAATAACACTACCGCGGATACTAGCTTCACCGTGTAGCAAATAAAATTGGCCAATTCCACTAATCCAGTAATAAATATCTATCTTCAAAACTCGCTATGCATTTTTTTACATTATCAGTTTACAGTTTAGCAATCAAACGAAAAACTAGTGACTTCAAAACTCAGCATATGCACTTTAGAGTAAATTTAAGAAGACATTGCTATTTATCAGTGGCAAGGCTAAAAATGTTGCAAGTGTAAAGTCAATCTGTAAGTCAAATGTATGTGCACCTGTCTTAGCACCTGTATTGGGCTCAGCCACGATGTACAAGAACTTTTATTATTGCAATTGACTGACAAAACAACATTTATTTTCACTTTCCTCTGTGTGAAATTTATCAAGATGGATGTGTTCTTTGATTGTTTGTTCAATCATTTATTTCTTCCCTGGCCAGTATAACTGATACGATATTCCATTGTCTAGATTACTCACTCACTCACTATGCATTCATTCCATGACTGACTAGGGTTCATTTTATATTATGTATTAGCACTGACTAAGCTCTTTTCATCCAAAACTTGACTCTATGGGAGGACCTATCTGCTAAACATATTATCTTCCTCTTTTTTGTACTCCACCAAGTAAATACAGATAGTTAGGCAGAATGAGCCACTTTCTCCCTTCAAACAGGGAACAAGCCAATTGGAGAAAGAGAAAGTTTTTTCTTCTACAAAAGAGCAGAATGAATGAGGGGAACACCTGGTGCACGCAAAACGGTTTTCTGTACACCCAAGAATAAAATAAAACTCCATGTGTGTGTGTGTACTACAATGTACTGTGTACGTGTATGTGTGAACATTAATAATGTTGATGGTGGCATTGTCCTGTCATAATAAAAATGGCAGATTGTTCACTTTTACACTGCCAGGCTAGAGCACACAGTCTGTGCACGTGTTTTCCAAAAATCTCATGTCTATGGGTTAGGTACAAATAAATAGGTAGTTACTTGGTTTTCTTAGTTAGTCAGCTCAATATATTTAAGAACTGACTGGGCTGAGACACTGTTTTCCCCATTTTCTTAGCACCAACTCAGTAGAATGAGTGAATAGGTACAAACTGTAGCTAAACTATAGCTATAGCATAGTACGTGGCTTGCTTTGTGTAACATCCCCCCCTATGTGGAACCAACTGCACATTCACGTTCACTCTGAAATTAGAATTTACACAATTTTCTGATTTCTTGCATAGGAAAATTGAATGAGATAGTTGAACTAGAATCCTCTTTGTGGTTTTTCAAAAAATGCACATTTTCAATAAGATTGTCATTGTGATGTCATATCCTATGATTTAATTCTTGTTGTACTGACATGACTCTTATTGCCAATAAATAGGGGGGACTGGGAAGTTTAATTGAGTTATTGACTTGACGCTACGCCTTAGTTATAGTTGGTTGGTTGCTTTCAAAAAGCGTGAGTGTGTGTATTCGAGCTGTGGGAATTCAGGGTGCCAGTATAAGAGAGCACGTTTTTTGTGGGCACAACCAACATTACATGTCTTGATCTAGTATTGTGGTGAACGGCCGCAACAACAATTGATGTCTTTGGTTTTCGTGCCCAAGAAAAAGAAATAAAATATATTTTCGTGGTGGTGACAGAACACACATTGGTTTCTCCAAATGTTATGTGTAGCCCGTAAAATTTGATATATGGGATTTTCCCATCCAAATTGACAAATTAACTCCACACAGTTTTATACTACGCACGATTCCCAGCATATTTCTGCATCTCCTTTCGGAAGTCAGGGCCACATACAAGTGTACGTTTCAAAGCACTATGAGAAGAGTATATTAGTTTTCTATTGTGCATTTGGTGCCCAAAATAAGAATTGAGTCAGCGGCCCTGTTTGTCCGTTTTGGAGCCAACTAAAATAGCTGCTGTTTTTTCCTCGAGAATGCGATATTTATAATGGCGGCAAGTAAAGTCAGTAAACTAACTAACTAACAAGTGCTCAAGAGATGAAAAAAAGGGAGGAATTGAATTAGGTCCTCCTTGAAGCGTTTCACGTGGAACTTACTATGACACAGGCATTAGTTAGGTATAGTGGGGACACTTTTCTTTTACTTACTTTTACTTCAATAATCATTTCCTTTTCTCACTGTCTAACTAACTAACTAAGAGAAATACTTACTTTCTCTACCTATCGAGTTTATTTTTCTGTTTACATTACTTTACAGGAGCTATGTAGTATGTGTGTTGTATATCTCCTTGAAAAGGTGCGTATTGGTTCCTTGGAAACTTTTGTCTCATTATTACTGAACAAGCATTCTGAACCCTGAGCTTTGCAAATCTTATAGGATTCTCACAGTTTTTGACTATACGACTAAAATGAGTCGTCCACTAACTAGCTGATTAGGTTTTAAAGTTAGTTGCTGACTTGAAAGCTAACTAACTAACCAGCTATGGTAAATACGTAGAGAAGTAGCAGTTAACTTTTGACGTTGTCAAATTCTCATCACCATTGGCTTTTTGTGGGCTCCAGAATACTTACTAACTAACTAACTAGGACATCTGGTTTAACAAGCTTGGGCAGCTTAAATAAATAGAAAGTAGTGAGCAACTAACTAGTACATTTGGTTTAATAAGCTTGGGCAGCTTAAATAAATAGAAAGGAGGGAGCAACTAACCAACTAACTATAGGAGATGACATGGAGGGAGTAATGAAATGATACAAGAGAGGACATATTTAGCTACTGACTGAGTGAGTGTTGTGGAAGAAAGGCTCATTGTGAAGCGCAACCCAAAAATTAGAGGAGACAGGAAGGAGGAAAAGAGGGACTAGTAACAAGTTATCTAAGAGCCATATTTAAGTGCATGTTGTACTCACTTAAAGTGTCAAGTTCTACTTTAATTATGACAGATGAAAGTGGGGGCTTAGAAATTTTACATTCCACTTATTTGTGAATAAGTTGACTATAGGTAAGTTTGTTGAAAGTTACTACCTCACCCTTTTGGCACTCTAATGTACTATAGTCTCTCCAGATTTTGTGACGACTGGCTACCTGGCACCAAATGTAATTGAATCCCATGAAACATGTGACTCTATATGGACGTGTGTAAAAAAGTGTCAGTTTTTCTGTTCCTGTCTACACATCCACTGGGCACAAAAAAAAAAGGCATGAGAAAAAGTTGGTTTACAAAGGGCACATTTTGTTCCCCTTCGTTAGCCCTTGTTTGAAAATTGGATTCATTCAAGAAGAAAGTAGTTGTTGATTTGGTCCAAACTTTCACCACTATTTTTTCTTCGGCCAGTCTTCTGTAGTTTCCAAACTGTGCACCGGGTTTTCCCTTTAGTTAGTTATTGCTACAGAAATTTCAATTCAAGTATCTCGTTATTCGTGGGAGCATGGTACACATGTTACCCGACCCTGACTACTGACTGACTAACTGAGCTGGGGAATTAATTTAGCCAGGCAACAAGTAAATTATGCAAGGCATTGTTGGACATGTTCAGTTTTGTGAGTGAGTAGGGAACCAGTCTGTTACTTATACTAACTATATATAGTGAGTGAGTAAGTGTGTAATTTTTGGCTAAACATGTTTTATACATGTGGGTTCATTATGTACGATTCCAGACTGTGGCCATCCCATGCCAGTGCTCACAACAACCTGGGCACACTTTTGAATGACACGGAAGAGGCTGAGGCTCATTTCCAGGAGGCTCTCAGAATTAATCCACTCCATGCTCATGCTTTCTTCAACTTGGCCAATCTCAAACAGTAAGTCTCTTAACATTAGCTAAAATTTACTAACTAGCTGTAGATTGTCGTCCCTGACTGAACTGCATTTTTAAACCAAACAAGTGCATAGTTATTCTATGGTCTGCCATAAACTTATTGTGTCAATGTGTCCTATTCACAGTATCTGTAGTATGGCATTGTATGTTTGCTACTCTTGATTGTAAAACACTGACATATGAAAATTAGATGTATTCATGCTAATAATTTTCATTAGCACGAATCCGACTATTAGAATACATATAACTTGTTGTCTTTCTCAACTTTCTCCGCCTCATGATGAACTAATACATGTAATAGGTAGAAAAAAATGACAATTTTTCTCATTACTCGAATTAAAGAGACCAAGAATCGATAATACAAAATGCCTTTGACTGGTGGTTTTAACTCAAACATCAAATAATTACAAATATTAATGGCTAAATCCTGGCACAAATGCATATTTGTCGTGAACAGTATTGTATTCGGAAACCTTTAATGTGCATGATATCAGTTTGTGCTATGCATTACTATTACTATGCACGGGCTAATATGATGGGACCATTATTACCCACAAAGAAGAATGTTAAGTTGAAAGTCGAGTCTGCTTGAGCCAAAGGAGGAAAACACGTGTGTCGTTGGGGTTGATGAGCCAAGCCAAACCACATGGAGCGGTTTTTACATTCACTCTTTAGTGGGCTCGTACATTTTATATACAGTACTATAAGTGAGTGGACCAAAGTAGCTAACTAACTATAACTAAACAGGAGTATTGAATGGTAACAAACAAACAGGGGGTAAACATGAATGAGTGAGTATATTTGAACCACAGGATGGGAAAAGTTTGTGCAAAAAAGAGCAGATCGAGCCCATGGCCTGTCGCACTGTGTAGTAAGTACCCAGGCAACTAATAAAAAATGCACAGTTGGCATTTATGAAGAAAAAGGGAGCAATAAAAGTGTGTGTAGTTTGCATTCAATGGCGCCATACAGTATTCTAGTATCCTATTTAGATAACCCGCCAGTAGTTACTCTGCGTACTGTGTTCATCAATTCAGCATTGTCCCTCTTTTTTCTTTTGTTTAGTTTCAGAAGGCCAAGTTTGCGCTTCTAACTAACTTCCTAAATATAGTTAGGCTCCAAAGTGCATTTTATATCCTATGTAATCTATGGTAGGTCAAAATCCAAAAGGTCGCTAGTCTCGCACCAACTAACTAACTACCTTAAATGAATCTGAGATTGCAGGCAGTTTATGCGCTGTATTTGGTTTCACTTAAGGCTCAAGAATTGTATTAGTCCATAAAAAGTAGCTTTTCTCGTTGATTTAGCTTTGGAATGCTGGGAAATATGCCTTTGTGGTGAAGCACAATTCTGGTTCCATTTTTTAAGCAAATCAGCCCAAACGGATTGAGATTTTTCCCTTTCACGCACAGCCAGTTCATATGGTTAAATCAGCAAGTTAGTTAGTGTAAACGCTTTGTATTTATTGTATAAGCACATGAGAAAACAGGATTGTACTATTTAGCCTTAGCTTACTAGCTTGACTTGAGATTTGAGTTAAACTGGAAATGTGTTTGAGAAAGTTTCAAGTGTGCTTGCCTATTACATACAAGTCAGTTTCAGACTTTGTACGCTCCATCCATATTTCCTATCCAATCATCTATCGTTTCTCATGTTTGACATTCCATTAGCCCAGCACATATAGTTAGTTAGCAATGTATCTTAAGTTTGGAGTGTTTGCATTCAAGACGGAAGCATTTAATACCATACACTGTGTAATTTCCGGCCTTCCAATTTCCGATCCATTCTCAACATCCTATATCCCATATTAACGACGGTCCATAATTTTGTATCCTCTTTATTATGTAGTGTTCCATTTTCCATATTATTGGGAAACTTGTTTTTATGCATAAACTATGCTATACAAGGGTATACATGTCTCGAAATTAGCTGGCCCATTGTTTTTTAGTTTAAGAAGATGTGTATTTTTTTGGAAACTGTACCAAATGATCAAATATAATGTGCATAAGAAATTGGCAACTTAAAAGATTTGGACTAACAAAGTCGAACACAAAGATTCCCAATTGGGAATATCTGACAAGATTTAATGCTCCATGAAGGAATAGAGGAGAAAAATTATCGTTTGGTATACTGTGTCCAAACTATTTACTGGGACATTTCACAAACCTCGTGCATGCACAAAGATTCCAGTTGTGTCCTTTTCATTCTTGACTCCCTCCCTCTCCACATGGTATGGTATAGGAGATGTGAATTCACACTGCTGCACATCCACAAACTAACTATAACTGGGGAGACAAGATAAATGCAGGGGACCACTGTATGTGGTTTCCTTTTCTTTTTCCACTGATCACTTTCTTTCTGTCTCTACCCAAGACTCTATAACTATGGTGCAGTTTCATACAGCCATTATCACAAGTCTCCATGTCGTCTTCTTTTGTTGTACAATTTACGTTGTCACCACGGGAGGAAAAAAATCTTTTGTTCCGTTGGTGGGACCAACTTGTGTTCCCCAAATCAAAGTGAGAGGGTCTTGGAACTTGTGCAATAATAATTAACGCGTGAACAAAGATTGTCAACTGCAGGGTAATGACAGCTCTTGTTGAACCTAGTAGTTAGTTGGTTAGTTATAGTAGGGACTAAAAGTTTTAATTTCCATGCCCTTATTCCAAATGGGTTCAAGGGGACTTGAAAACTTGTCTGTCTTGGAAGTGAAGCCAAGTGCGTTTTTAATTTCCATGCTTACAGTTGGAGTTAGTTAGTTGGATAGTTTTGAATTTGTCTAAATGTGAGTTTGACTTGAAACACAAGATTGGACTGATGCCCTAGGTGGTGTAAAATGTGAATTTTGGAGCTACAACATGTAACTTTTTAGTTAGTTAGTTTTGTGTATAGTGAGAGTAACAATGTTCCATTAGAAACTAACTGACTAACTAGACGTGTTTGTGCTTACTGGGTATAAAAAAGTGCTGACTTTATTTCGTGTGTGTGCTCATCACTTTTTTTCTCATCTTGCAGTCAAGAAGGGAAGACGAGCTTAGCAATACGACTTATGGAGCGCTCCTTAGAATTGGAATCTCAAAATCCTGATGCACTCACAAATCTTGCTGCCATGTATGCCGACTTGGGGAATACGACAAAGGCTGAGCAACTTCATCACAAAGTTTTGGCACTCGAACCTCACAATGCTGACCATTTGAACAACTATGCTGCATTTTTACAAAAAATTGGTACAAATGATACATTTCTCTCCACTTTTAGTGAGTTAGTTGCAATATAACTAGAATTCCAAGGGTAGAGAGAATAGCTATATAATATATGCTATCTAAATGCCCAGATTTGTGGCCTCTGCTAATCGGGAAGTTCTTTGGTTACTTTCATTCATTTGTAAGCATATATGATTTATAAAGTATACGGTAACAAAGTTGACAATGCTTTGTTTTTAAACTAGGTCGATTGAAGGAGGCTCTCAAGTTTTATCAAGATGCTTTAGAGAAAAACGGAAATCACACTGTGGCTCTCTTGAATGCCGCAAGACTGATGAAAAAACTCAAGTTTAACGACAAAGCCGAAGATTTGTATCACAGGTGGGTTCTAGTAAATATTTTTTCACCTGGTTAGTAAAATTGAGGGGAAAACACTATTTCTGGTGAATAGATTAATCATAGCTTCGTAAAATATGCACCAGAGATATTTTGCACTATACGCCATAAAATTTGACTGTAATAGCTAATAATCTTAGGATTTTTGGCCGTCCGCAATTCAAATGTCTACTTTTTTGGCCAGATATTAACACAGGAGAGTTTGATGGTCTGTAAATCTAAACATTGTAGTCATCCAAGGGTTAAAAATTGCAAGATTTTTGCAAATAATTTGTCCACACAAAGACTGGATATTGTCTAACTGAGTTCAATGGAGTTGAAAGAAGAAGCTAATAACTAACTGTGTGCACTCATGTGAACCAAAAAGGACTGATTTATTCTTCGTACATCTCGTATGGGCAAAATTTTTCCCTTCTTTTATATGAGACTCACAAATATGGGTTTGAAATTCCAGAGCTTTACTTCAAGAAGACGATCCCCAAACAAAGGATGGACTTGGAGTGCTCTATTTGAACACAGGGAGACCACTGGAGGCTGAAACGCTTTTCAGAGAGGCTCTTCAGCACAGACCCCATGATCCTATCGTCAAAGTGCACTTGGTACAACATTTTATGATTATCATTATTACTTATGGCATGCTCGTTGCCATCACTTGTGTGTGGCTCTGGACCTCTCTATACTGTTAGTTATATAGTTATCTTCCTTACATGGCCCACCGCCATTAATATTTCCTTGTTTTTTACATTCATCCATCCTTCCTGTATGAACATTGCCAACCAAACTAACTAACTAGCCAGCCAAATTCTCATATCTCTGCGCTTTGTATGGTACAGAGGCGACTAATCTGAATGAGGCTTACAAATTCATGTATGAATTTATTTATTTATTTAGTTAGTTAGTTAATGAACTTCAATACTTGCCTATGTATATGACTTACAGCAATATAGTTTGGAGATTTACATTTTAAGAGCTTCCGAAACTATCCAGGGTTATATTTATATAATCAAAGCGTGCAAGGCCAAAATTCAAATCCATATTGCAAAGAAATGATAATTGCTGTGTTTAGTCTCCGCTTTTTGTGTAGGATTTTGATCAAGTCGAACTATGTTTTGTGAATTACTATAGTCACGGCTGCAGAGATTTGAAAGTTATTTACATTAGTTAGCATTTGGTTTCTAGTTAGGATAAGTTGTAAAGATTTGGGCAGATAAAAAGAGTTGCCATTCTAGTTTATTATCTCACTGTCAGAGCTCTATTCTGATCATCACAATAGTCAATAGTGGAAAAATAAGAAGGAACAAAGAGGATTTTTTTTTGCCTCGTTTATCTTGTCTACGATAAATTTTCAGAGTCAGAAGATATGCAGTATATGAGTGGATTTTTTTTCTTCTGTAATGACAATGAGTAGAAATTTCCTTTTGTACTGTGATTGCACTCTGCTGTAGAGTCCCTGGCATACATGGAAATCCTTAAGTGCCTTTGGTGAGCGTTTTCACCGTTTCTCAGCCAAAATCCTCTTAATTCACTTTGTGTATATTTCTGCTACCTTAAATCGTACCCTTAGATACCATAGGTTGCTAACGTATTTCAACTTTAGAGCCATAGCTATTAAAATGCATACATTTCCCGAAAAATGAGTTTTTTTAAATTCCATACGTGTGCGTCAAAAGACAATATAGGGAATTAGTATTTATAGTTAGTTAGTTGGGAATGGAGAAAGGAACTTGTTATTATTACCTTGTTTACGGCACCTTTTACGCTTTCTCTTGTGAATTTTTTCACAAAGAACCTGTGAGTAGTGAGTTGAATTTAACTTTTATTCATTCATTATCTGTGCACATCTTACTTGACTGGTCCATTTGTGACTAACTGAAGAATGCCTTGTACCACAGATGAGTTTCTTCTCGTTTTTCCATGAGTGCACTCACATTTTAGTCATTCACGCACAGTACTGCGTACGATTGCCTATTATCGGAGTAAAATTTATCGGAGTACCCGTTCATCAGAGTAACATTCATGTAGTAACATTTAACTGAGTAACAAAAAAATTTCCGATGCTGGTCATTTGAGTAACTATTTATTACATTCAAAATTATTATATTTTACGTTACTTTTTACAAATGTTTAGTAATTTTTTAGTCAGTATCATAAGTTTTTAGTCATAATCACAAGTCATTTTCATTCAATTACTACATGATATAAAAAATAATTCATTAACATATTAGAATTATTACTTCCAAATTTTGTTGAGTTGCAAATACAATAAATCTGTCACTAATCGGACCATCATCATGAAGTAAAAAGGGAAAACCTCGTACATCCAACGTATATTTATCAGGAAAAATTATTTCTTCACGAGTTTTGTGAATGATGGTAGGGAATATTTTTCGCTTCAGCCTTCGTACTCTTTGTTTTATAGCATTGTCACTTGGGCCAGCGGGCCTACTTTCTATACTCATCGCTTGCAGTGGCTTGCTCATCAGTTCGGTGGTAGAAATTGATGTGGTTATTGCTAATTGTCTAATTTCATGGGAGCACTTTATCGCAGTACAATAACTCACTCAATCAGTCCATGTTCATTGTGGATCCCAGTTGGCTTAAATTCTTCCCCATTTTGTGTTAATCGTGCTTTGCACCCAGACATATAAAACTTGCACCTCCAATAATTTTTTTTATGACGCACATTGTATTGGTTTTCGTATTTTAAAAGATCTTTATCTCTACTCGTAGTCAAAAAAGTAGCCATTGTGAGATTCTTGGGCTCTGTCACTGTACTGAATGAGCTAAAAGCTAAAAGCTAAAAATATTTTCATGCATAAACGTGTGCAATAAATGGAAATCATTCATTGTTACTCAAATGATAAGTTACTCTAATTTGAGTGTTACTCAGATGAATGTTACTTCATGAATGTTACTCAGATGAATGTTACTACATGAATGTTACTCAGATGAATGTTACTACATGAATGTTACTCTGATGAACGGGTACTCCAATAATTGTTACTCCGATAAACTGACACCCTGCGTACTAACTAACTTACTAACTGTAAATAAACCTCAGCAAGAGGGTATACCGACGAAGCCGAGTTATAAGGAATTATTTATATTAATATTACAAAAAACCAGTAATAATAATTAGGGGTTTTTATCGTTTTTCGGTAGTCTCATCAGCTAGTCTTTCTC
>Ga0210040_10006553_pt1 | contig 14458 bp, 13 predicted proteins | sample CryGeyCG12114_NA_FD_185462 | JGI IMG/M metagenome (GOLD analysis project Ga0210040, IMG submission 185462) | Groundwater microbial communities from aquifer - Crystal Geyser CG19_WC_8/21/14_NA (SPAdes) (version 2) | ecosystem: Environmental > Aquatic > Deep subsurface > Groundwater | place: USA... | reverse complement strand
ATCGAACGAGCCGTAATGGTCGAGATGCTCGGGATCGATGTTGGTCACCACCGCGATGGTGCCGTCGAGCCGCAGGAAGCTGCCGTCGCTCTCGTCGGCCTCCACCACCATCCAGTCGCTTGCACCGAGTCTCGCGTTCGAGCCGTAACTGTTGATAATCCCGCCGTTTATCACCGTCGGGTCGATACCGCCGGCGTCCAGCAGCGCTGCCACCATCGAGGTCGTCGTCGTCTTTCCGTGCGTCCCTGCCACAGCGACGGTGGACTTGAGCCGCATCAGCTCGGCGAGCATCTCCGCGCGTCGCACTACCGGAATGCGCCGCTCCAGCGCCGCCTCGACTTCGGGATTGGACCGCACGATCGCGGTGGACACCACCACAACCGCCGCATCGCCGAGGTTGTCGGCATTATGGCCGATCGCCACCGCAATGCCCTTGTCGCGCAGACCCTGCACGACATAACCTTCCGAAACATCAGAGCCTTGCACGCTGTAGCCGAGATTCTTCATCACCTCGGCGATGCCCGACATGCCGATGCCGCCAATGCCGACAAAGTGTATCATGCCAATGTCGGTCGCGACGCCCGTCATGCGCCAAACGCCCCTGCACGGCCGGCCTTCGGCTTCGGCGGCACGGTGACCGGCAGTGCCGAGCGGGGCGCGCCGAGGCTTTCGACGAGGTCGGCAAGATCGCTCACCGCCTGCGGCCGCCCGACGCTCTTGGCGCGCGATGCGGCGTTTTCCAACGCGGCCGGATCGAGCCCCAGCCGCTGCATCTGCTTGGCAAGCTCAACCGGCGTGAACGTCGTCTGCGGGAGCGTCCGCGCCCCACCCGCCTTGGTCATCTCGCGCGCGTTCGCAGTCTGGTGGTCGTCGGTCGCGCCGGGCAGCGGCACCAGAATCGCCGGCCGCCCCGCCGCCGTCAGCTCGGCAATCGTCGAAGCACCGGCGCGGGCGATCACCAGATGCGCCCAGGCCAGCTGCTCGGGCATGTCAGGCAGGTAGGTCGCCAGCTCGGCGGCGATCTGGTGCTCGGCATATTTGGCGCGCGCCGCGTCGATGTCTTCGATCCGCGCCTGATGCGTCACCTGCAGGCGACGGCGAAAGGTGACGGGGAGCATCGCCAGTCCATCCGGCACCACCTGGCTCAACACGCTCGCGCCCTGGCTGCCGCCCGTCACCAGCACGCGGAAGATTCCGTCCTCCTCCAGCAGCGGATAGGGCTTGGCGCGCAACGCCAGCACCGCGTCGCGCACAGGATTGCCGACCAGCTTGGTCTTGCCGGCATGCTTCGCCGCCAGCCGCTCTGTCTTGTCATACGACGTCGCGATCGCGTCGACCCGCCCCGCCACCAGCCGATTGACGCGGCCGAGCACCGCGTTCTGCTCGTGCACTGCGGTCGGAATTTTCTCGGCGAAGGCGGCGAGAAGCGCCGGGAACGCCGGATAACCGCCAAAGCCGATCACCGCGGACGGCTTGAACGTCCGGTAGAGCTGCCGCGCCATCGCCCGCCCGCGCAACATCTCCAGGCTTGCCTTGGCCCAGCCGATCGGTCCGCCCGCCAACCTTCCAGCCGGCAAAACATGCGTCTGGATATCGTCGAACAGGCCCGGAAAGCGCACGCCGCGCGCATCGCTGACCAGCGCCACGCGATGGCCGCGCCGCGTCAGCTCCGTCGCGAGCGCCGCCGCCGGCACCATGTGACCACCGGTGCCGCCGGCTGCGAGAACGAAGTGCCGGCTCATTGTGCTCCCCACCGTACCACATAAGGCGAGCGCGTCAGGAAGGGGTTGCGCCGCGTGAGTGCGAGCAGCAGCCCCATGCCGATCGACAGCGCGATCATCGACGAGCCGCCGTAGCTGATGAACGGCAGCGTCATGCCCTTGGACGGCGCCAGCCCCGTGTTGACCGCCATCGATACCAACGCCTGTGCCCCGAACTGCACAGCCAGCCCGGAAGCGGCGAGCAGCTTGAACTCGTCATGCTCGTCGAGCAGCTTCACGAATACCCGCACCACGATCGCCAGGAACACCACCGCGACCACCGCGCAGGCGATCAGCCCGAACTCCTCGCCGATGACCGAGAAGATGTAGTCGGTGTGTGCCTCAGGCAGACCGAACTTGGCGCTTCCCGCCCCTGGGCCGGTGCCGGTCCAGCCGCCCGCGACCAGGGTCGCGTGCGCGGCGTTGACCTGAAAGTGATCCGCCGCCCCCTCGCCCTCCACGCCGGGAAACAGGAAGGCGTCAATGCGGTTACGGGCGGTGCTGTAGAACAGGTAAGCGGCGACAAGCCCGGCGGGCGCCATTGAGATGATGCCCACCAGCACCTTGGTCGGCGTGCCCGCAATCATCAGCAACGCCAGCCAGACGGTGCAGAAGATCACTGTCTGCCCGAAATCGGGCTGGAGCATCAGCAGACACGCGACCAGCCCTGTCATCGCGCCGGTGATCAGCACGGTCGGCAGGCTGCCGTCCTTTGCCTTGAGCGACAGGAGCCACGCGACGGTGACGATGAACAGCGGTTTCAGGAACTCCGACGGCTGGAACTGGGCAAAGCCATAGCCGACCCAGCGCCGTGCGCCGTTCACCGATACGCCCAGGAACGGCGTCACCGCCAGCAGCGCGACGAAGATCCCCGCGCCCAGCACCGCCATGCGACGTGCCTGCGATACCGGCAGCATCGACACGCCGAACAGCACCGGCAGCGACACGCCCACCCACATCAGCTGCCGCCAGAAATAGTAGAGCGGCTCGATCTTGCGGTGCTCGCCCGAATAGCGAACCGCGCTAGCCGGCGAGGCGGCCGCAACCGCGATCAGCCCGATCGCGATCAGGAACAAGGTGAGGAGCAGCAGCACGCGGTCGATGTCCCAGAACCAGGTGCCCAGCGGCGAGCGATCGCCGCGGCCGCCACGCTGCTTCATGCGCGCGACGATGCCGCTTCGTTCGGCCCTGAGGTCGGTCATGCCCCGGCTCCCATCGGTAACGCGTCCACGGCGGCGCGGAACGCGGCACCACGCGCTTCATAATCGCGAAACTGGTCAAAGGAAGCACAGGCTGGTGACAGCAGCACCGTCTCCCCGCGGCGGGCCTGCCGCGCGGCGCTGGCCACCGCCCGGTCGAGCGTTTCCGTCTGCTCCACCGGCACCTTGCCATCGAGCACGCGCGCGAACACCGGCCCCGCCTCGCCAATCGTGTAGGCGCGGACGACATGAGCGAAGAACGGCGCGCACGCGTCGAGATCGTCGCCCTTCGCGCGCCCGCCTACGATCCAGTGCACGCGCGGAAATGCACCGAGCGCCGGCGCGGTGCTTTCCGGGTTGGTCGCCTTGCTGTCGTCGACGTAGGTAACCCCGTCGAGCGTGGCGACACGCTCCATGCGGTGCGGCAGGCCGTTGAAGCTCTCCAGCCCGCGATCGATGTCCCGTTCTGGGACACCCAGCGCCTTCGCGACCGCGATAGCAGCCAGCGCGTTCTGCGCATTGTGCGGCCCCTGAAGGCTCGGCCAGCGCGACTGATCCATGCAGACGCCCGGAGCGACCTTGGTCAGGTGCTCGCCGCGCGACGACAGCGTTCGCGCGATCCGGGCCGATGCGTCGTCGGCGAGTCCGATCACCGCCTCATGGCCCGCCGACTGCATCGCGAACAGCCGCGCCTTGGACGCGGCATAGCCCTCGAACCCGTCATAGCGATCGAGATGGTCGGGGGTGATGTTGAGCAGCACCGCAACGTCGCAATCGAGGCTCTGTGTCAGGTCGATCTGATAGCTCGACAGCTCAAGCACGTACACGCCGCCGGCCGGCAATGGCTCCTGCGCGAGAATCGGCAGGCCGATGTTGCCGCCCATCAGGCTCGGCACACCGGCGGTTTGGAATATGTGGTGCACCAGCGCAGTGGTCGTCGACTTGCCGTTGGTGCCGGTGATGCCCACCACCTTGTGCGGCGGCAGTTCGGCGCGTGCCTGCGCGAACAGCTCGATGTCGCCGATGACCGGCACGCCTGCCGCGCGCGCCTTCGCCGCCAGCGGGTGCGTATTGAGCGGCACGCCCGGCGACACTACCAGCCCGTGGAAGCCGGCCAGGTCGAGCGTATCCAGATCGGCGAGCGTCGCTCCGATTGCGCCCGCGTGCTTCGCCGCGTCGTTGTCCCACGCGGTCACCTCGGCGCCGCTCGCCACCAGCGCAGCCAGGCTCGCCGCGCCGGAGCGCGCCAGCCCCAGCACCGCGAAGCGTTTGCCGCGCCAGGCGCCGCTGGTGATCACCTGAGCTTCAGCGTCGAAAGGCCGGCGAGCGCCAGCACCAGCGCGATGATCCAGAAGCGGATCACGACCGTCGGCTCCGACCAGCCGAGCTGCTCGAAATGGTGATGGATCGGCGCCATCCGGAACACGCGCTTGCCGGTGCGCTTGAAGAAGAACACCTGGATGACGACGGAGAGCGCCTCGACCACGAACAGCCCGCCGATGATCCCCAGCACGATCTCGTGATGCGCGACCACCGCGATGGTGCCAAGCGCGCCGCCCAGCGCGAGGCTGCCGGTATCGCCCATGAACACTGCCGCGGGCGGCGCGTTGAACCACAGGAACGCAAGGCCGGCGCCCACCACGGCGCCGCAGAAGATGGCGAGGTCACCCGCCCCGGGCACGTGCGGAATGCCGAGATAGTCGGCGAACTTCACGTTGCCGACGAGATAGACGATGATCATGAATGCCACCGACGCGATGATCACCGGCATGGTCGCAAGCCCGTCCAGCCCGTCAGTAAGGTTCACCGCATTGCCGAACGCCACGATCGTGAAGGCGGCGAAGACCGGGTAGAAATAGCCGAGATCGAGGTACATGCGGCTGGTGAACGGAAGATATAGGTGCGGCCCGTTCTGCCCCATGATCATCCACGCCGCAGCGCCCGCGATGATGAACTCGAGCAGCAGCCGGGTCTTGCCCGAGATGCCCGCGGTGCTCGCTTTGCGCACCTTGTCCCAATCATCCATGAACCCGATCGCGCCAAACCCCAGCGTGACGAAGAGGCACGCCCAGACGAACGGGTTGGAGAGGTCCATCCACACCAGGATCGACACGCCCATAGCCGTCAGGATCATCAGCCCGCCCATCGTCGGCGTGCCGCGCTTGGCGAGGTGGCTCTGCGGGCCGTCGGTGCGGATCGGTTGGCCCTTGCCCTGCCGCACGCGCAGCCAGCCGATGAACTTGGGCCCGATCAGCAGCCCCAGGAACAGCGCCGTCGCCACCGCCCCGCCGGTGCGGAAGGAGAGGTAACGAATGAGGTTGAGCAGCCCGGGAAAGCCCAGATGCTCGGCGATCCAGTACAGCATCTAGCCCTTGCCCCCGAGCCCAGCCACGACGCGGCTGAGCCCCACTCCGTTTGAACCCTTGACGAGCACCGCGTCCCCTGGCGCCAGCATCGTCCGCAAGGACGACAGCGCAGATGCGGCGTCGGGCACATGGACGAATTCCACCTTGCCCTCAAGCGCCCGCGCAAGCGGTGCCATCGCTTCGCCGACCAGCAGCGCCGTTTCGACGCGCGCCGCCACGATCGGCTCGGCCAGGCCAGCGTGGTAGTCCGCCGAGGCAGGGCCAAGCTCACGCATTTCGCCCAACACGGCGACATGACGGCCGGGCTCCTCGCTCAGCACGGCCAACGTCGCGCGCATGCTCGCAGGGTTGGCGTTGTAGCTTTCGTCGATCACCAGCACGTCGCCGCCTGCCACGGTCGCCATGAACCGCGCGCCCCGCCCTGCAAGGCCGCCGAGCTCCGCCAGTGCAAGCCCTGCCAGCCCGAGGTCCGCGCCCGCAGCGTCGACTGCCGCCAGCACCGCCAGCGCATTCGATACCCAGTGCGCGCCCGGTTGCGACAGAGTGAAGCTCAACTCGCGATCACCGATCCGCGCGGTGACGAAGCTGCCGCCGGTGGCGACCCGCATCGCCTCGATCGTGCGCACCTCCGCGCCTTCGCCGCTGCCAAAGGTCACAATCCGCGCCGCGTGCGGCTTGGCGGCCGCAATTAGCCGGTCGCGGTGGGGGCTGTCATAGGGCACGATCGCGGTGCCGCCGGGCTCCAGCCCCTGGAAGATTTCGCCCTTGGCGTCTGCGATGGCGCTTTCGTCGCGGAAGAACTCGGTGTGCGCCGGCGCGATCGCGGTGATCAGCGCGATGTGCGGCCGCACAAGGCGCGTCAGCTCCGCGAGTTCGCCGGCGTGGTTCATCCCCATCTCGAACACTGCCGCGCAGGTATCGCGCGGCATCCGCGCCAGGCTGAGCGGCACGCCGGTGTGGTTGTTGTAGCTCTTGAGCGAACGGTGCACCGCGCCCGGCATCGAGCGCTCGAGCGCCGCATACAGCGCCTCCTTCGCGCTCGTCTTGCCCACGGAGCCGGTGACGCCGATCACCGTCGCCGGCGTGCGCGCACGGGACGCCCGGCCGAGGTCCTGCAGCGCCGCGAACCCGTCGCGGACGAGCACATGCGGTCCCTCGCACGGCTCGCTGACGATCGCACCCGCCGCCCCTTGCGCAAAAGCCTGGGTGAGGAAGCGGTGGCCGTCCGTGGCTTCGCCCTTCATCGCGATGAACAGGTCCCCGGCGCCGACCTCGCGAGAGTCGAAGGTGACGCCCGACACCGCAAATTCGGCCGACGCGGTGCCGCCGGTCGCGTTGGCAATCTCGGCGGAGGTCCACAACGTCACGCCGCACACTCCCGCGCGACGGCGACGTCGTCGAACGGCAACACCAGGTCGCCGACGATCTGCCCCTGCTCATGCCCCTTGCCCGCGATCAGCACGATGTCCTCCGCCCCAGCCTCTGCGATAGCGGCGGCGATCGCCTCGCGACGGTCGCCGATCTCCAGCGCCCCCGGCGCCCCGCGCAGCACTGCACGGCGAATTTCGGCGGCGTTCTCGCTCCGTGGGTTGTCGTCGGTGACGATCACCCGGTCGGCTTGCGATGAGGCCACCTGCCCCATCGGCTCGCGCTTGCCCTGGTCGCGGTCCCCGCCCGCGCCGAACACCACGATCAGCCGCCCCCCCGCATGCGGCTTGAGCGCGGCGATCGCCGCCTCCAGCGCATCCGGGGTATGGGCGTAATCAACATAGACCGGCGCACCGCTCCGCGTGATCGCCGCACGCTCCAGCCGGCCGCGTACCGGCTGGAGCCGCTGAAGATTGCCGAGGGTGGCGCTGACCTCGCCGCCAGTCGCGATCACCAGCCCCGCGGCTACCAACGCGTTGGCCGCCTGATAGCCGCCGATCAGCGGCAGCGTGATTCGGTGCGTCGCGCCGTCCGCCTCGATGGTCAGGCCCTGGCCCAGCAGCGTCGGTGCGCGGTCGACCAGCCGCAGCGTCCCACCGCGGGTGCCCACAGTGATCAGCGTGTTGCCGCGCGCCCGTGCAAGATCGATCACGCGGGCGCTCTCCACATCGTCCGCCCACACCACCGCGGTACCCTCGTCGCTCAGCACCTCGGAAAAAAGCCGAAGCTTGGCCGTCAGATACGCCGCCATGTCGCCATGGTAATCGAGGTGGTCGCGGCTGAGGTTGGTGAAGGCGGCCGCGGTCACCTCCAGCCCTTCCGTGCGATACTGGGTTAGTCCATGGCTCGACGCTTCGAAGGCGAGATGCGTCACCCCCTCGCGCGCCAGACCGGCGACGTTCGACAGGAACGTGACCACGTCGGGCGTCGTCAGCCCGGTGGTGACGCGCTCGTCGGCGGTGGTGACGCCCAGCGTCCCGATGGAGGCGGCGTGGTGGCCGGCCATGCGCCACAACTGCCGCGTCATCTCCACCGTAGACGTCTTGCCGTTGGTGCCTGTGACCGCGACGTTGACGGCTGGAAACGGCGCAAAGAAGCGCGCCGCGAGTTCGGCAAAGCATTGGCGCGGATTGCCAGCGGCGATGTGCCTCACGCCATCCACCTGAGCGCCCGGGCGGGCAACCACCGCAACCGCCCCGGCCTTGACCGCTTCCGCGATGAAATCCTCACCGTTCACCCGCGCACCGGGAAAGGCGCCGAACACCGTACCGGGTGCGACCTTGCGGTGGTCGATGGCGAAGCCGGTCACCCGCGCGTCGTCGGCCCCGCCGATCAGCGCGCCAAGCTTCACGCCGCCCACCTCATTGGTTCCACCTCATTGGCCCGTCACCGGTTTGTTGGTTGGGTCCTGCCACAGCAGCGGCAGCATGTCGCGTTCGTCCACGTCGCGGCTCATGTCGGGTACCACGCCCAGCATCGCGCCGGTGCGGGCGATGGTGCGACCGACCACGGGAGCGGCGTTCCAGGCCGCGGTCTTCCAACCGCCGGTTTCCTTCGTTCCCTGGGGCGAATCGAGCATGGCGAGCACCACATAGCGCGGCGCGTCCATCGGGAAAGCCGCCGCAAAGGTCGCGACGTTGCGGCTGTGGTCATAGCCGCCCGCAACCGCCGCCTCAGCGGTGCCCGTCTTGCCGCCGACGCGATAGCCCGGCGCGTCACCCTTGCGACCGGTGCCGCGCATCACCACCAGCCGCAGCATCTGGCGCATCCGCGCGCTGGTCGCCTCGCTGATCACGCGCCGACCGGCCGCCGCCTTGCCGGGTGCCACCTTGAGCAGCGTCGCCGGCCGCCACGTGCCGCCGTTGACCAGCGCGGCATAGGCACTCGCCAGCTGTAAGGGCGTGATCGCGATGCCGTGGCCGTACGCCGTCGTCATGGTGGTCGTGCGCGCCCAGAAGGTCGGCCACAAAGGGCGCCCTTTCTCGCGCAGCTCAATATCGGGCTTGGTGTTGAAGCCGAGGCTCCGGAACATCCGCTGCATCCGCTCGGGCCCGATCTCGTCCGCCACCCGCGCGGTGCCGATGTTGGACGAGTAAATAAGGATCTCGGGCATGGTCAGCCAGCGCTTCGGGTCCCCGCGCTCGTCATGGATCGTAAAGCGGCCGACATTGAGCGGGTGCGTCGCGTCCCAGCGGCGGGCGGGGTCGGCCACCACGCCGGTATCGAGCGCGGTCGCCATGGTGATCGGCTTGAAGGTCGACCCTAGCTCGAAGACGCTTTGCGTCGTGATGTTGCGCAGCTGCTCCGGCCCCGACATGCCGACGCGGTTGGGGTTGAACGTCGGCAGCGACGCCATGGCGATCACCTCGCCCGTCGCGACATCGAGAACGATGCCACCGGCCCCGCGCGCGGAGAAAGTCGCCATGGCGCGGCTCAGCTCGCTCTCCATCGCCGCCTGGACCCGCGTGTCGATCGACAGCGCGACCGGCTGGCCGCCGCGCGCCGCATCGAGCAGCTCGTGGTCGAGCACCCGCTCCATCCCGCTCATGCCGTGGCCGTCGGTGGAGAGGAAGCCGAGCGCGTGCGCCGCCATGTTCGACTGCGGGTACAGCCGCTGCGTCTCGCGCGCAAAGACGATCCCCGGTTCGCCGATCGCGTTGACCTGCTCGACCAGCGCCGGCGACGCGCGCTGCTGGAGGTAGGTGAAGTTAACCGGCTTCGTCAGCTGCGCGTAGAACCACGCCTGGTCGCCGCGGTCGGGCATCAGCGCTGCGAGCTTGGCGGCGATATCCATGGGATCGCCGATCAGCTTCTTGGGATGAACGGCGATGGTCCATGCGTCGATGGTGCGGGCGAGTGGCGCGCCGTTGCGGTCGGTGATGTCAGCGCGTGCGGCCAGCGTCGCCACCCGCGCCGCCGCGTCGGCCGGACCCGACACGATCGCCAGCATGCCCAGCCGCCCGATCACCACCACCACTGCGGCGGCGAACAGCAGCATCAGCATCATCAGCCGCATGTGTGCCGTCGCGACCAGCGCGTGGCGCTGGCCGGCGTTGCGACGCTGGGGGATTGGTCGGGCGACGAGAACGGTCAACGCCGGTGACCCGCCTCGCTGCGCGCGCCGGTCAGCAGGTCGCCCAGCGTTCGATCGGATAGGAGCTTGTTGTCGAGCATCGCCACCGCCTGCGGCCGCACCTTGGCGACGGCCTCCTTGGCGCGGGCGGCACTGGCGACCTGCGCCTTCGCCGCCGGGCTCGGCGCCCGCACCGGCGCGACCATGGGCGCCGATGCCTTGATCACGTTCGCCGGGGCGGTGGAGGCCGGGGTCACTGCCGCCACCTCAGTCGGCGCCGGCTGCGCGGCTACCGCCACGGGAGCCGGGATGACTGGCTGTGCCACTGGCCCCGACGGCACGACCAGCGATGCCGCCTCCATGCCGTTGCCGAGCGCGTTGACGTCGAGCGAGGCGAGTTGCGCCTCGTCGCGGACGAACTGGCCGGCGGTGGGTGCCGACAGCGCCAGCGTGTCGCCGTTCCAGCGCTCGAGCTGGACTAGGTTGGCACGGGTATCGAATTCGGTCTCCAGCGCGCGCAGGTCGCGCTGGGCCGACTTGATCTGCTCGTTCACCGCGTCGAGCTTCTTGCGCTCGGTCGCCACCTGGAGGGACACCAGGTAGAAGCCGAGCACGATCGCCGCGCAGCTTCCGAACCAGCCAAGGCCTTTCAACCGATACGCCGCTGTCATTGCCTCACCTCTTCTGTCCACGCTGCCGCTGCCGTCCGCCGCGCCGTTCGCAGGGTTGCCGACCGCGCGCGCGGGTTGCGCGCCACTTCTGCCTCGCCGGCACGCACCGCCCGTCCGACCGCCTCGAAACTCGGCGCGGTCGCGTCCGTGGCCTGCGGCAGATGACGCGAGGCTGAAGGCGCCGCTCCCGACCGGTCGCGCAGGAAGCGCTTCACCAGCCGGTCCTCGAGCGAATGAAACGTCACCACCGCCAGCCGGCCACCCGGCTTGAGCACCCGCTCCGCCGCGGCGAGACCGTCGGCGAGTTCGCCGAGTTCGCGGTTCACGTGGATTCGGATCGCCTGAAAGGTCCGGGTCGCAGGGTCCTTCTTGTCGTGCGGCTTGTACCCCAGCGCACGCCGCACCACCGCCGCCAGCTCGGCGGTGCGCGTGAGGGGCCGCGCGGCGACGATCGCCCGCGCCACGCGGCGCGACTTCGGCTCCTCGCCATAGGCATAGAGCACGTCGGCGATCTCGTCCTCGTCGGCATCGTTGAGGAAGTCCGCAGCCGACATGCCGGACTGGCTCATCCGCATGTCGAGCGGGCCGTCCGCCTGAAAGGAGAAGCCGCGCTCGGCCTGGTCGAGCTGCATGGACGAGACGCCGATATCCATCGCGACGCCATCGACCGGCTGGGCGAGCTGCGCATCCATCCCGGAGAAGTCGCCTTCGATCAGCGTCAGCCCATCAAGCCCCACCGCCCGCCCTGCGACGATCGCATCGGGATCACGGTCGAAGGCGATCACCCGCGCACCGCTTGCCAGCAGCGCCCGGGTATAGCCGCCGGCGCCGAACGTCGCGTCGACCATCACCTCGCCCGGCGAGGGCGCGAGCGCCTCGACGACCTCGTCGAGCAGCACCGGAATGTGCGGCACGTCGGGCTTGCTCACAGCTCGACGCCCTTCTCGGCCATGTAGAAGCGAATCATCTTCTTGGTGACCTTGTCGAGGCCGTCGTCGGCGAGCGCGGTCGCCGGGTCCCAGATCTCGATGCGGTTGTTGATGCCCTGGAAGAAGGCATATTGCCCGATGTTCGCGTGAAACCGCGGAAACGCGGGCATGATGAAGCGGCCGGAGCCGTCGAACGGCACCGCTTCGCCCGCCATCACCCGGCGCTGGTAATTGAAATCGTAGCTGCCGTCGGCAGCGGTATGTTCTGCCTCATGCGCGTCGAGCTGGACCGCCTTGATCTCGATAAAGGCGGGATCATAGGCCACCAAGCACTCGCTGCTTTCGTGCGGGCCGATGACAATGGTGCCGCCGTCCTTGCCGTCCGCGCGGGGGGCGTTTTGCTGCAGCGTCGTGCGGAGTGCGTTGGGGATTGCGACCCGGCCCTTGTCATCGACAAGCCCGATCCCGTGTCCCTGATAACGCCCCCTGGTCGCCACGCCATCCTCACACACGGCGCATACGCTCCCGTCCTGAAAAGCGGCCTTCGCCACCCCTCAGCCCGCTTGCTCCGCGCAAACAGTGAGACCGTCCCTCTGTTGGATTTTGTGTACCAACAGGCCCTTGGGGACGCAACGGGATTTTCCGGGAAAAGCGGGGAGCGACCCTCGCCGCGGCGGCTAGCCGGTCAGGGGCTGACTCCTCGTCCGGCCGATCGGAAAGAGCAAAATGCCGGGCAGAATCCCGCCCCGCGCGCGCATCCCCGATTGTCCCCGGCCGATCATCGGCCGCGTCCCGCAGCTTGCGCGGCATTGCTCGAGCTCGGCGCTACGCCAAGCTCGGCCAGCGGCTCGCCGGTCGGGTCGTCAATGCTGTTGCCGGTGACCATGTTGTCGACCAGCTCGGTCTTCGCGGACCCCGCACCGGCAGGCGCTTCGCGCGTGGCCGTGCGCATGATGGCGCTGGCGATGGCAATCAGCAGGATCACCGCAGCCAGGCCCGTGAGGCCGACCTTGATGCGCTGCAACGCCTGCGCAGTGTCGCGTGCTGCCTTCATCGAAGTGTCACGGGTAACGACATCAGCCGCCTATGTCGACCTGTGCCACGAACCGCGCTTACCCGAGGCCCTTGGCGGCGCGCCATTCCGGATTGTACAGCGACGACAGGTAGCGAAAGCCCGTGTCGCACAGGATGGTGGCAATACGCTTGCCCGGCCCCAGATGCCGCCCCAGCCGAACGGCGCCCGCGACGTTGATCCCCGACGACAGCCCCAGGCACAGCCCCTCCTCGTCCAGCAGGCGGCGCACCCAGGCATAGCCCTCCTGATCGCTGATCCGGAACTGGGTGTCGACGGGCGCGCCTTCCAGGTTGGCGGTGATCCGGCCTTGGCCGATTCCCTCCGCGACCGAAGACCCTTCGGCCTTGAGTTCGCCATGCGCGTAGTAATCGTACAACGCGGCGCCGTGCGGATCGCTGAGCGCGATGCATACCCGCTCGTCCTTGGCCTTGAGCCCCATGCCGACGCCCGCAAGCGTCCCGCCGGTCCCCACAGCGCAGGTGAAACCGTCGATCCGGCCTTCCATCTGCTCCCAGATCTCCTCGGCGGTGCCGGTGATGTGAGCGCGCCGGTTGGCGGTGTTGTCGAACTGGTTGGCCCACACCGCGCCAGGCGTCTCCTCCGCGATGCGGCGCGAGGTATGGACGAAATGGCACGGGCTGGAGAAGGGCGCGGCTGGCACCAGCACCAGTTCGGCGCCGAGCGCGCGCAGCGTGTCCATCTTCTCGCGGCTCTGGGTCTCGGGCATGACGATGATCGTCTTGTACCCCTTGGCATTCGCGACCAGCGCGATGCCGATTCCCGTGTTCCCAGCGGTGCCGTCGACGATCGTGCCGCCGGGCTGGAGCTGGCCCCGTTGCTCCGCATCTTCGATGATCGCGAGGGCTGCGCGATCCTTCACCGAGGCGCCGGGATTGGCGAACTCGCACTTGCCGAAGATGTCGCAGCCTGCCTCCTCGCTGGGGCCCTTGAGCCGGACGAGCGGGGTATGGCCGATCAGCGAAAGGGTATCGAAAGCCGTATGCATGCCGGATAGATGGCCCTCACCAGCCGGCACGGCAAGCGAGCAAAGCTTGGCCCGCGCCAAGCGAGGGCTAGGGAGGAGAGCGGACCAGTGACAAACCGCAAACGCTCATTCCCGGCGATCGCCGACGCCCGCACCCGCCTGCTGGTCCTGGGCAGCCTCCCCGGCGAGCGATCGCTGGCGGAGCGGCGCTACTACGCCCATCCGCAGAACCAGTTCTGGCCCCTCATGAGCGCGGTGGTAGAGCGCGATCTTGTCGCCCTCCCCTATCCTGACAGGCTCGCAGCGCTGCTGGAAACCCGAGTTGGCCTGTGGGACGTGATCGCCACCGCCCGCAGGACCGGCAGCGGCGACGCGGAGATCCGCGACCACGCCCCCAATGACCTGGCGATGCTCGCGGCTGAACTGCCCGCCCTGCGCGCGGTCGCCTTCAACGGCGGCAAGGCGCACGCGATCGGCGTCCGCCAGCTCGGCGACGCCGCACCCGGCGTCGCACGCATCGCGCTGCCGTCGAGCAGCCCCCTCCATACCGTTGGCCTCGCGGCCAAGCTTCCCGCCTGGCTCGCCATGCGGAGCTTTCTGATTGACTGAAAGTACCGCACCGCAACGTGAGCAATCCTGACATTTCGTCACACCGTGCGTTGAGGGTACCTTGACGGATTTTGCTGCATCGGCGAAGCCTGCCCGCGCTATGAAGAGCCCCCTCCCCGCCATCGCCGCCGTAGCCGCGCTCGTCTCGCTGAGCGCCTGCAGCAAGCCCGCCCCCCAGGTGGTCGACACGAACCCGGACCCCATGGCGAACGAGCTCGCCAACCGCGCGCCGGTCGAGCTGCCGCCCGCGATCAAGGCCGACAAGACCTTGCGTTGCAAGGACAACAGCCTCGTCTACGTCACCTTCTTCGAAGGCGACAAGCAGGCGGTTGTGCGCACCGAAAAGGCCGGCACGCCGACCCG